>JABLTO010048163.1_pt1 | contig 166681 bp, 218 predicted proteins | sample 7160091 | NCBI WGS metagenome assembly JABLTO01 (sample SAMN14651225, study PRJNA627086) | human gut metagenome | isolation source: feces | host: Homo sapiens | reverse complement strand
TCTCCGCTTTGCTCTGACCATCTTCAGCGGAATAATTCTGCCCGGAGTGCGGCAAGCCCCGCCCGGCGGCAGCAGAGGGCTGGACTTGCAGCTGCGGCGCGGTGAACAAGGGCAAGTTCTGCTCCGAGTGCGGCAAACCCAAGCCTGCTGGTACCCCCAAGTATAAGTGCGACAAGTGCGGCTGGGAACCGGCAGACCCTGCACACCCGCCCAAGTTCTGCCCGGAGTGCGGCGACCCCTTTGACGAAAACGACCGCAGCTGAACCCGGCACACAATGACCGATCACACTGCGGGGCAGGGAAGGAGCCTCTGCTCCGCAGATCATAGGAGGAAACGCTATGGCAGGAATGCTGGAATATAAGTGCCCCTGCTGCGATGGTGCGATCCAGTTCGACAGCACCACCCAGAAGATGAAATGCCCTTACTGCGACACCGAGTTTGAGGTGGACGCACTGAAGGGCTACGATGAGGACCTGAAAGACCAAAAGCCCAGCGAGATGAACTGGGCCACCCCCGGCGGCAGCTGGGCAGAGGGCGAGACCGCCGGTCTGCATACTTATGTCTGCAAGAGCTGCGGCGGCGAGATCGTGGGCGACGACACCATGGCCGCCTCGGCCTGCCCTTTCTGCGGCAACCCCATCGTCCTCACCGGACAGTTTGCCGGAGACCTGCGCCCCGACCTCATCATTCCCTTCAAGCTGGATAAAAAAGCGGCGAAGGAAAAGCTGCAGGAGCACCTTAAGGGCAAGACCCTGCTGCCCAAGGTGTTCCGCAGCCAGAACCATATCGACGAGATCAAGGCCGTGTATGTGCCCTTCTGGCTGTACGACAGCGAAGCTGACGCCCAGCTGCGTTTTACCGCCACCCGCACCCGCTTTTGGTCGGATGACGACTACGATTATACCGAGACCAGCTACTATTCCGTGCGCCGGGACGGCGTGCTGGGCTTTGACGCGGTTCCGGTGGACGGCTCCTCCAAGATGGCAGACGACCTGATGGAATCCATCGAGCCCTTTGCCATGCAGGATGCCGTGCCCTTCAAGACAGCGTATCTGGCGGGCTATGTGGCCGATAAGTACGATGTGGACGCCCAAAAGAGCATCCAGCGCGCCAACGAGCGTATCCGTCAGTCCACCGAGGACGCCTTTACCCAGACCGTTACCGGCTACGACTCCGTGAAAATGGAAAACAGCAGCATCCAGCTGCACGGCGGCAAGGCAAAGTATGCCCTGTTCCCGGTGTGGGTGCTGAGCACCAGCTGGCAGGGCAACAACTACATTTTTGCCATGAACGGCCAGACCGGCAAGTTTGTGGGCAACCTGCCGGTGGATAAGGCCGCCGCCCGCAAGTGGACGCTGGGACTTACGGCAGCTGTTGGTGCTGCATCCTATGCGGTGATGTGGCTGCTGTGGCTGGCCGGGATTCTGTAAAGGAGGGACGGAAGATGAAAAACACTGCTACCCGACTGCGCTCCCTCTGTGCTGCGCTGGCCGCACTGGTGATTTTGCTGGCGCTGGCTGTACCAGCCTTTGCCGCAGACGGCTTTGCCGACCTGTATTACCGCATGAACGACAGCGCAGAAGTTCTGACCGGGGATGAGGACAGCGAGCTGGAAACTTCGCTGGAGGAGTTGAGCGTCCGCCAGAGCTTTGATGTGGTCGTTGCCACCATCGACTCGCTGGAAGACGAGGGCTACACCAGCATGGAAGAATACGCCGATGACCTGTACGATTACTGCCAGTTCGGCTACGGCGAAAACCGGGACGGCGTGCTGCTGGTGGTGAGCATAGGCGACCGCAAATGGCATATCTCCACCTGCGGCTACGGCATTACCGCCTTTACGGATGCCGGTATCCAGTACCTTGGCGAGCAGATGACCTCCGATATGGCAGACGGTGATTACGCCGCCGCCTTCCGCACCTTTATCCAGTGGACGGATGCGTATGTCACCGCCGCCCGCGAAGGCCACCCCTACGATGTGGACAACATGCCCAAGGAGCCGTTCTCGATCGTGTATCTGGGCGTGGCGCTGGTCATTGGCCTGATCACGGCACTGATCGTGACCGGCGTGATGAAGAGCCGGCTCAAGAGCGTGGCACCGCAGCGGGACGCAACCAGCTATGTGCGGCAGGGCAGCATGAAGCTGACCAACCAGCGGGATCTGTATCTGTACCGTGAGGTGCACCGCACCGAGCGGCCAAAGGAGTCCAGCTCCAGCGACTCCGGCGGCAGCTCCACTCACACCTCCTCCAGCGGCTCCACCCACGGCGGCGGAGGCGGCTCGTTCTGAAAACGTTCCCCGCAAGATAAAATCTCAAAAACCGATCCGCAGCAGCCGGTCGCACCCGCGCCCCGGCAACCGCTGCGGATCGGTTTTTACTTTTCTGCCGCCCGACACAAACGACTGATTTTTTCTGCGCCTTTAGGGCTATACTTCCAGTGCAGACGATTTTATATGCAGCAAGGAGCAGACACATGGGCATTTGGGAAAATCTGGGCATGGGCGGTTACCGGGGCTTTTCGCGCCCGTCGGCGCGGCTGTTGCAGCAGGCGGTGCAGCTGGCGGGAGATCTGGGCTGTGAACAGGCGGATACCAGCCATCTTTTGCTGGCAATGCTGCAGCAGCAGGGCGCTGCGGCGCAGTTCCTCACCCGGAAAAACATCACCGAGCCGGAGGTGCGCCGCCAGCTGGCGCAGCAGCGCAGCGGCCCGGCACAGCGGCTGGACCGGCAGTCCATGGCACCGGACCTGCGCCGCACCATGGACTATGCGCTCATTGGGGCGCAAAACGCCCACGTCAGCCGGGCAGAGCCGGAGCATCTGCTCTGCGCCATGCTGGAAGATGACGGCTGCGCCGCCGGGCTGCTGCTGGCGGAGATGGGGCTTTCGCTCACCGAGGCGGTGCGGGAGTGCCGCCAGTTGAGCGGACAGTTCGTGCTGCCCGCCCAGCCCCGGGTGTCGGCCAGCATCCCCCGGGGCAGCCGCGCCAGCGATAAATACTGCCGCGATTTGACCCGCCGTGCCGCCGAAGGGGAGCTGGACCCGGTGTTCTGCCGGGAAGCCGAGCTTGACCGCATGGTGGAGATCCTGTGCCGCCGCCAGAAAAACGACCCCTGTCTGATCGGCGAGCCGGGCGTGGGCAAAACGGCGCTGGCCGAAGGTCTGGCGCTGCGCATTGCCGCCGGGCAGGTGCCCAGGGCGCTGCAAGGGCGGCGGCTGCTGGCGCTGGATATGGCCAGCTTGGTGGCGGGCACTAAGTACCGGGGCGATTTTGAGGAGCGGCTGAAAAACCTGCTGGAGGAACTGGTGCGGGACGGCACCGCCATCCTGTTTATCGACGAGTTCCACACCATCGTGGGTGCCGGTGCCGCCGAGGGCGCCATCGACGCCGCCAGCATCCTGAAGCCGGTGCTTGCCCGGGGCGAGTTGCAGCTCATCGGCGCCACCACCAATCAGGAGTTCCGCACCCACATCCAGAAAGACGCCGCATTGGAACGCCGCTTTGGTCGGGTACAGGTGGAGGAACCCACCCCCGCACAGGCGGTGGAGATTCTCAACGGCCTTGCGCCCCGCTACGAGCGATACCATAACGTGCGCCTGCCGCCCCAGACCTTGCAGGCGGCGGTGGAGCTTTCGGTGCGGTATCTGCCCGGGCGCTGTCTGCCGGATAAGGCCATCGACCTTGTGGACGAAGCCTGTGCGGCGGCGCGCATCCTTGCCGAAAAGGAGCAGCGCACCCAGCCGGTGCTCACCCCGGAGGATATCGCCCGGGTGGTGGCAGCCGCCAGCGGCGTGCCCGCCCAGCGGGTGGGCGAGCAGGAGCGGGAGCGTCTGGACAAGCTGGAAAGCCGCCTGAATGCCGAGATCGTCGGTCAGCAGCGAGCGGTGGCGGCCGTGGCTGGAGCCATCCGGCGCAGCCGCACCGGTCTGGGAGAGCCGGGGCGTCCCATCGGTGCTATGCTGTTTTTGGGGCCTACCGGCGTGGGCAAGACCGCACTGGCGCGGGCACTGGCGGTCAGCTGGTTCGGCAGCGAGAAAGCGCTGCTCAAATTTGATATGTCGGAGTATCAGGAGCAGCACACCGCCGCCCGGCTGCTGGGTGCGCCGCCGGGCTACCTTGGCCATGACGAGGGCGGTCAGTTGACCGAGGCTGTGCGCCGCCGCCCGTACAGCGTGGTGCTGTTTGACGAGATCGAAAAGGCGCACCCGGACATCCAGAATATCTTGTTGCAAATCTTGGAGGACGGTCAGCTGACCGATGCCATGGGCCGCAAGGCAGATTTCCGCAACACCATCGTGCTGCTCACCTCCAACTTGGGCGCACGGTTCCTGGCGGGGCAGAACGCGCCGCTGGGCTTTGCCGCCGGGGCAGAAGCCGTGTTTGAAAAGCAGTCCGCGCAGGCTGTGGAGGAAGCTAAAAAGTGGTTCCGGCCGGAGCTGCTGGGGCGGCTGGACGAGGTGATCGTGTTCCGCCCGCTGGCAGAGGAAAACCTTTGCGCCATTGCAGAAAAAATGCTCTGTCAGCTGGAGCAGCGCGCCGCCCGCAGCGGCTACCGGCTGCGCCACACCCCGCAGGTGGGGGCGGCACTGGCTGCCCGGGCGCAATCGGCCTATGGTGCGCGGGAACTGCGCCGTCAGGTGGACAGGGCGGTGGAGCAGGCACTTGCAAACCGCATTGCTGCCGGAACTGCCTGCGTAGGGCAGCACTGGACAGCAGACTGCGCCGCCGATGGCAGCATCGTTTTGCGGGAGGATGAGACCATAACCCTATAAGAAAATAGCGTTTTTGCTTGCAACCGGCACGGTTTTCGACTATTATAGAGGAAATAGAGTTACAACAGGGAGGACCCCGATGCACACGCTGTTTCTTCTGAACCCCGCAGCCGGAAAGGCCGACTGTACCCGCACCCTGCCGCAGCAGATCGCGGCAGCTGCTGCCGGTGCCGGGCTTGCCCCGGAGGACTACACCATCCGCGTCACCACCCACGCAGGCCACGCCCGGGAACTGTCCCGTGCAGCCGCCGCTGCCGCCCAGAAGGCCGGGGTGGAACTTCACATTTTTACCGCCGGTGGTGACGGCACCTTCAACGAGGCGCTCACCGGTGCCCACGGCTTTGATAAGACCGCCGTGGGCTGCCTGCCCTATGGCAGCGGCAACGACTTTCTGCGCACCTATGGTACAAAGGAGGAGTTTCTGGATCTGGACGCCCAGCTGGCCGGCGGGGCAGTGCCCATCGACCTGATGCGCACCAGTCTGGGGCTTTCTGCCACCATCTGCGCCGCCGGTCTGGATGCACAGGTGGCCTACGGCATCCCCAAGTTCCGGCGCATCCCGCTGTGCGGCGGCGAGGCAGCCTATGCGCTGTCCATTGTCCAGCAGCTGTGCGGGCATATCGGCCGCAGGGTGGAGTACGTCATTGACGGCGAGGTGCTGACCGTGGACTGTCTGATGTGCGCAGTGTGCAACGGCCGCGCCTACGGCGGCGGTTTTATGGCCGGGCCGGAGGCACAGCCGGATGACGGCTGGCTGGATGTGTTCATCGTGCGCAAGGTCAGCCGCCGGGTCATTGCAAAGCTGCTGATGCTGTACAAAAACGGCCAGCACTTTCAAAACGGCCAACTGACCGAGGCTGCAAAGCCCTACTTTATTTATCGCCGCGCAAAATCGGTCAGTCTGCGGGCAGCAGATGGCCGTGGGCCCATCATTGCCACCGTGGACGGTGAGTGCGCCCCTTGCAAGCAGGTGTCGGTACAGGTGCAGCCGCTGGCAGGCCGCGTGCTGCTGCCGCTGCCCGCCTACCAGCGCTTTACCACCAAAAAGGCGGGCGTGAAGTAAAAAATAAATCATCAGATCCAAACAAGGCCGCTGCACATTGTTCCGTGCAGCGGCCTTGTGTTTTGCTTATTGTTTTGCAAGGCGCTGCCGTACCCGGTGCTCCAGCGCCTTGTAAAAGCTGCTCAGGCAGAGCGTGAGCAGATATACGGTCAGGGTCCAGACCACAGGATGTACCGTAAGGCTGAACTTGTCCGCAGTCCACTCCATATACCGGATCAGCACCTGATGGATCAGAAAACCGTAAGGGGACAGCCCGGCCATCCACAAAAACGGCTTTGCGGAAAGCAGCCGGGAAATGATTCCCTTGCCCACGGCAAGCAGCCAGACCAGCAGCACCGCAGAGGGTGTGAACAGCACGTTGTACCGGAAGGCCACCGCGCCCAGAACCCCCACCTGCTTGGCGGCGATAAACAGGCAGCCGCCCGCAAGCAGCACAGCGGCAAGCTCCAGCAGGGAGAAAGCACCGCCCGGCAGGCCGCTCTCCTGTTTGCGGCTGTGGTAAAGGCAGCCCATGCAGCAGCTGATGGTAAAATCTCCCGCCCGGAACACAGGGCACAGATAGGTCAGGTAAAAGGCGGCCTTTCCGCTGAGCCCGGCTTTCCAGACCGCAAGGGAGAAAAGACACTGCACGCAGAAGATCACGACGGCAATGCAACGCAGCCTGCGGACATCGGCCTTTTTCAGTACGGCGAGAAGCGGGGGAAAGATGGCATACAGAAAAGCCTGTACCGAAAGATACCACGCCACTCCGTTCAGGCAGAACCAGAAACGGCTGGAGGGGATCCATGTTTGCAGCAGGAAAATGCTCACCACAAGCTGCGCCGCACAGGAGAGCACCCCGCAGGCAGAGGGCTGCGCCAGAAGCCACTTCAGCACAAATAACAACGCGGCAGCCATCATTATAAGGTGCAGCGGGTACAGCTTGCGTATTTTTTGCAGAGAAAAGGCTATGGCGGACCGCAGTCCCGGTGCTGTGCGCGGGCGGTCGTAATAGTTGCAGGTCATCAGAAAACCGGACAGCGCCACGAATACCGTGATCGCCCACGGCCCCAGCCATGGTGCCCCGCAATGGGAGAGGACTACGCTCAGAAATGCGACTGCCCGCAGCCCCTGCAAAGATGAGATCAGCTTTTTGTCTGTCAAAGTATCCTCCGTTCTGCCGCAAAGCGCGTCAGCTGTGTTTTTGTAATGCGCTATAAGTATAAAAAAGACGGCGCGTCCTGTCAAGGACACACCGCTTTTTTGCGTAGTAGGGTGCGATTTTTGGGCGTCATAAATTCTTAACAAAGAAAAATTGCAAAACCCCTTGATTTTTAAAATAATAACGTTAATTCGTAAATAAAATTGCTGAAATCGCACTTACTACACCACTACTACACCAATTCTGAAACCGAGCTATAAAGTATAATCGTCAAATCCGATTTTGAGTCTTAAACCAAAGAGCTTTGATGTGACAATCGTTGCTCCCACAAACGATGTATAAAATTGAAAATCGCATTTGAAACAATATGAACCAAGGCGTCTGGACACTCTCCAGCGCCTTTTTGTTATAAAAATAAAACGCTAAAAAATGGGGTACTGGTCCAATTAAGGATCAATACCCCATTTATTTTTATTCTGCTATTGAGTCAAGAACTGCGTTTACAACATCTAAGTTTATCTGCCCGGGAGCACTCGAGTCTCCAACACTTGCAAAAGTCATTGCAGACCCAAATACTTCTCCACACAATCGGCTGGCGACACCAAGCTTTCCCATACTGATTGTAATAATAGGAGTAGCAAAATATTTGTCTTTCATTTCAACCGTAGCGGCCAGTAAAGTCAACACATCCGTGCTGTCGTGCGGCATAACTGCTACTTTTGGCAAATCGGCTCCAACTTGTTGCATTTTAACCATACGAGAAACGAGCTCATTTTTATCAGGCGTCTTTTGGAAATCGTGACTTGAACATACAACCACAACTCTAGAAGAATGTGCATTGTCTATCAGTTCACGAATATCATCTCCGGCTGTAAAGAACTCAATGTCAATAAGGTCGGCACAGTCAGTATCTATTACCGTGTTGATGAAATCTAAATATTCTTTGTGGGTCAAAGACACTTCTCCGCCCTCTGCCTTGGTACGAAATGTCACAAGCAAGAGCTTGTTTTTCAATGCCACACGAAGTTTTTGCAGGCAAGATACCACAGAATGTGCATCCATGCATTGTTCAAACCAATCAACACGCCACTCCACGCAGTCAATACGAAGCCTTGAAAACTCAAATGCGCGTTCTAAAATTTTTGCTTCAGTTGTTTCAACGATTGGGATTATGACTTTAGGTCTACCTTCCCCAATATGACAGCCACGAACAACAATAGACATGATATCTCCTCCTTGGAATAATAATATCAACGTCCATTCCTGTTGTCAACTAGTTCAATATCGCTCGGTTCAACATAACCCGATACATTTACTGAAATTGGATACTTGCCAATGCGGCTTTCAAGATTCGTCACCCGATAACGACCATTGACTAGTTTTCCATCATAGATAAACCATTCTCCCCGGCGGCGCATACCGCAGTGAGTCTGGCTGTTTGAAAATAATACTCCGTCTAATTTAATTTTATCTCCTGCACGAAATGTATTCTGGTTGCCTGCCATCAAAACGAACTCCATGTTGCCATTCCGCAGATGCCGTCAGCCGCCAATCCATGTGCTTTCTGCCATTCTACCAGCTTAGCTTTTGTACCAGCACCAAAGATGCCATCTACCTTCAAGCCTAAATGCCGCTGCAATACAGTCACAGCATAAGACACGCCACCGGTGCAATCCTTAGAGCCCTGACGAATCGTGGGCATGATTTTACTCACAACCTGATATGCAGTACCACTCTTACTGACCCAACGGCTATGAGTCTCACGCACATCAACATGAACAAAGCCACCCGTCACCTGTGCTCGACTATAATAGCCAATACCGCCATGCTTCTGGAAGTAGGGGAGAGAGGCCACATACAGTGCAATACGAATCGGGTCAACACCATTGATGTGAATATCCGCTGCTGTGCCTAGACAATGCTGACTGCGAGAACTGCCACCGATTGAAATGTTATATGCAGGAGTACGGTAGGCAGAGCTGATTAGAACCGGCTTTCCAAAGTGGTCACGAATCTGCTGCAGAGTATCTACCAGCTCAGTTGCCACCTTGAACTCGTCACTCCGGTCATTGCAAGCAAACTCATAGGCGCAGAAGTTCTTGGACAGCTTCTTGTTCCAGTCCTTCTTCATAGAATATGTAATAATGCTCATAGAGCCACACCTTCAATTCTTCTTAAGTTCTGCATTGATCTTCTCGTTCTGGATATCCATCTCCTTGACTGCGGCCTCAATCATCATCTCGATAGTAGGAGTAATCTTGATATTCATCTTCTCCAGAGCAGCAATAACATACTTCTTCTTGTCAGCTTTCTGAATTGCACCAGTAACGCCCAACTTCTCAGCGGCACGCACAGCCATCTGGACGATCTTGTACATACCGATCTGCTTCAGGTAGGGGATGCCATAGGTCATAAATGCAGTGCCAGCAACAGTGATAACCAGCTTCACAATAACAGAGACGATCTCATTAACAATACTTGCCATAGTAATACCTCCTGTTTTTGAATAAAAAATAAAGCCCGGCACACACGTACCGAGCTATGTATTAAATGTCTTTTAAATTTTGTCCGTCAATCAGGTAGCTTTCAAGAGCAGCCTTAGCTTCCTTCATGGGGTCGATAGCATTACCATCAATGCCGTGACTAAGCAGAGCCAGTAGGGCTTTCATCATAACATTGATACCATGTTCACTCTTATTTACACGCTGCTCTACGCCAGCGATTTTTCGTCCATGGTCTTCAACTACGATATCTTGTTCCTTCTGGTGCTCTTCAATAGACAAAAGCTTGGAGCGATATAAATCTAAAACCTCTTTATCATTCTTGAGCTTACGGTCGATATCTTCCAAACGCTTGTCATGTTCAATCAACTTCAGGTTCTGTTTCGTGTCGGGCTCTTTTGCCTTTTTGATTGCATTTACAATAACGACAACAGCAGCTGAAATAGCCGTAATGCCACCAGCAATACTTAGAATCATTTGCCAAAGCTGTTCTATTGTAAAGCTGATAACACCCGGAGCATGAGTTGGTGCGGCAGTTAACAAACCAATCATTTCATCACCTCGATTCTGTATTGACAAAAATTTCACACTATGATAGAATGGGCGTGTCAAAGATTCGTCGAGCGAATTTGTGACGTCCTATCTTTGTATAGGTGTGTGGCGGGAGAGCTCTGGGTGTAACAGCCCGGGGCTCTTTCTGTTTTTACATATACTTTTAGTTTGTTTACTGCTTCGGTTTACATACCTTACGCCAGTGATAGTGCGGCTTGTCCTCGTGGAACATGATATAGCGCATCCAGTCATCTACATAAATGCACAACAAGGCAAGGAAAAACCATAGTACAGTAAATGGCAGACAGATTTGACCCAGCAGATTAAAGGGCAGGGAAGAGTAGTCCCAAATATGTAACCCCAGCATCAGGTTCAGTGGAATGCCGACAACAAGCTCCATACCAGTCACAAATAACGCACCGACAAGACCCTGTTCCCACATGGGCATTTCCCACGGAATATAATTATTCAACCCGCCGATGACCACATAACAGATACCGCCCACAACAGCCATAGTCCAGTGTGAGTGACCTCGCCATAAAATCTCGATGCAATAATAAAGCGCCCCTCCTATCAAAAAGAGAAGCGCACATTTCGATAATTCTTTATACTTCTTTACGATTTTGTTCATTCAGTGACCTCCTTCAACCCAACGGTTTCCAGATATTGCTTCAGAACAGGGTCGTAGTTGATTTCGATTGCATCCAGCTCTTCCATTGTGGTACAAGCTTTAATGTCGAGCTCTAATTCTTGTTGACGAGATACAAACGGTTGTACATATGTACCAATCGCCAAAGCCAGTGCGGCAAGGTCATCATACTTCCATACGGTGCATTCATCGCCAGTGGTATTCCATTTTAAAGTAAAAGACTGTCCATTTGATACAGCAAGCTGATATAGAGATAGATTAGAAGTCAGCAGAGCCTGTTTTTCACTAGTAACACTATAATACTTGCCGTCCGTCCATTGAAGCGGGTGAGAGGCAAGATATTCAGAGAGAACTGTTTTAGACTCTGAAATTTTGAATTTCTTAGCGCCATCAAGCATAGTATCTTCGGATGGAACGTTTTTTCCTTCAATCACTTCATATCGATCTTCTTTATCGTCTATTTCCCAATACTTATCACCAGCTGCAACTTGACTATTATGAGTACTTACAATTTGCGCCATAGTAGAATAAGCGTCACATTCTTCTTGTGTAACAATCGGTTTCGCCACATAATAGCCAACAATAATATTCTTTTCTTTCAATTAACACACCTTCTTTTTAACTCAGTTATTTCCAATTTCCGATTGCAATCCAATGAAATAATACAGCAAAACCACTTTGGTTTGGATTAAATCCTGTTGTTGTTCTACCTCCTGCCACATACCATGCATTTTTTAGTGTATCAGAACCGCCTACCACAACTGCATAGTTATCGTTTGCAAATGGTAGTTTGAAAACTACTCCACTACTTTTACTTGAATTGCCAAAACAAATCTGCAATCCATTATAAAAACGCACACATGATCCGTTGTTGCTACTTAAATCAAAAATACATGTCGATACACCATTCAATCCTGTTGTAGCCGATCCCGCACTCGCAGCATACTTCACACTCTTATCTTTGTCCGCAGTGTTATCCACGTTGCCCAGTCCAACTTCAGCCTTGGTATAGCTTGGTTTTGTAGCTGCTTTAGCCCATGCATATACATCACTTGCAGGCATAGAACTTGGAAAATCCGTTATTTGAGACTTTGTATGCTTATGTGAAGTAGGTGCTTTACCATCAACTAATGCTTTCAAAGCTTTACCCTGTGCAGCACTAAGGCTCTGATCTGTACTATCGCTTGTCAAATTATTCTGAATTCCACGCCATGTGTTTGTATCAGTAAACTTCGCATCCGCTGGAACTGTTTTATTTAGAGTGTATGTAGTAGCAACAGGTTTTCCATCTTTAAAATATACAGGCTGGGTCGCACTACCGGCACTAGAATCAAGCTTGACCGCACTATTGGCAGAGCCACCAGCAGTTCCAGAACCTGCGTAATTGTGAGTATGAGAAGCAGCTGCATAATTTCCTTTTGGCTGATAATTAGCGAGTTTTGTATTTACTTCACTTTCAGTATAATACCTGTCGTCATGAGTATGTCCACTCGCAGCATAACTGCCTTTAGGCTGATATACGCCATCTGTCTTGCCTTTGATGTAGTTCCATATTGAACTCATAGGACGACGTACATATTGATTTTTGTTGGCTGCTGCTGCTGTTGTGTGATTTGCCCATTGTGTAATAATCAAATCATCGTCTACAGGAGCAGCCGTCCCTGAGTTGAGCTTATTGATCAAATCGTTTGCGCCTGCCCGTGTATTATCTGCTTTCCCGCTAAGCTTGCCATCCATCTCGGACTCAGTATAGTATCTATCATCGTGGCTGTGACTTTTCGGAGCGAACTTTTCTTTCAGCTTGCCCCACAGATACTGTAAGCCAGCATAATCTAAATATCCCATAATCGACCTCCTGTCTCAGTAAAAACTGAAATCAGCTTGCCAAAACAGTGTCGATTTCAGTATTTGTGATCTTTGTAATAGTAAAAATTTCGCCCAACGCGTCCCATGCAGAACCATTCCATGCATAGTTCATACCATTGCCAACGTCATACACGTCACCAATGGTCTGACCGCTCGTGGGCAGCTTGTCCGTAGAAGCGACGGAGCCCTTGTAACGATACATCGCCGTAATGTCGCTCTTCAGGGCATAGGTGCTTGCTGCGCCAAATCCATCGAGCTTTTTCTTATCAGCAGTACTCATCAATCCATGAGCACTCTGTGTTGCGTCACTGTATGTAGTATTGGTCGGAGTAGCCCAAGTACCATCTCCACGCAGATATTGACTCTGCTTTCCAGCTGCCGGAGCAGGAACCAGACCAGCACCACCCGCAGCAGAAGCAGTAGCCGCCTTAAAATCAGAATAGGTGGTATTATAATCAGGTCCCCAAGTAGCAGAACCATCACCACTCCACCTTAGAATTTGACCAGACTGACCGCCAGCCGGAATATGTTTATTACCAGCAGAGGTCGGGTGTGAATAGTTGTTTGCGTTTGCAGCAATACCATCCAGCTTTGCTTTATCTCCGGCGCTCATCAAACCAGCAGCCCCAGAAGTCGCGTTATTATAGGTAGTGTTCGGTGGAGTTGCCCACGTTCCATCACCCTTCAAAAACTGACCAGCATTATTAGCAGCAGGGGCGGGGACAAGACCTGAGCCACCGGCAGCGGCACTGGTTGCACCCTTAAATGTGCTATAAGTTGTGTTATTATCAGCGCCCCACTGTGCTTCACCATCCTTACTCCAACGCAGAATCTGACCAGCAGAACCACCGGACGGAATATGCTTGTTACCGGAGCTTGTCGGGTGAGAATAATTGTTTGCGCCAGCCGCGATACCAGCCAGCTTATTCTTTTCAGCCGTAGTAAAGTCGTTAGAGGATAGCCCCTTACCTTCGACTTTATCAACTTTATCTGCCAGCTTTGCCTTTATCTTTTGCCAAAAGTAAAGTAGGCCATCATAATCTAACCAAGCCATAAAATTCCTCCTCACATTGAAAGTATCTTGTCTATATCTGAATTGGTCAGCGCCTCCATGTACATAGATGGATCGCCGGTATTCACAACAAGCTCGCCATTCTCATCTGTCATAACAGTGGTGATACCAGTGCCTTTGATAGATACAGAACTTTGCTTTGCGCCATCCAGCGTGATTTTTGCCTTACCATTAAGTGCACTCTTATTTGCGCCCAGCGAGAAATTGTTGTCGTTTAATAACGTCCAATTGCCGCCCAAGTACGCATATAGCTTATCAGGCTTCAGATAATAGATTTTTTCGGCTAGAGGAGCCAATGGTAAGTCGCTCACAACCTCTAAATCGCTTCCGATTTTTACGTGAGCCATAGCAGTATCTCGATAGGCGTTTCCGGTGTCAAGGCAGACAATAAGCTGTCCGTCGATCACTGGAGTCTTGTCGAGTTGAGATTGTGCAATCTCTAAAAGTGATAATTTTGACATCATGAAACTCCTTTTCGATAAAAATAACCCCACACTCCATTACAGAGTGCAGGGATTCATGTTAGATTATTATGTCTCAGCGTTTGCGCCGGTATCATCAAGCGACTTCCAAGTCAGAGCCTTCTCAACCACTTTTACGCGGCCGTCCATAGCAGTATTCAAACCATCTGCATAAGTTTTAGCAGTATCGCGAGCGGCATCCGCCTTTTTAGTAGCATCAGCAGCAGCGGCAGAAATTACTTCTGATTTCGCAGCGGTCAGCTCATCTTGAGATACCTTTGCATTCCAAGTGTTGCGCTCTTCGGCGGTAATGTGCACCACAGCATCCTTGGAATGACCGTCTAGCTGGTCTTGCACCTTCTTGATTTTTGCGTCAGTCTCAGCCTTGGTATAAGCATCAGGCACAGCCACATACAAACCATCTTCTTCAATCGTGATAGAGTTGTTGGCTTTTGCGGACACGCGCACAGCGACACTGATTTTATTGTCGTCAGAAACGGTTACAGTTGCAGTAGAAGTTGCCACGCCGATATAAATATCAATCAGAGAACCAACAGGAATCTTGATGACCTCGCCAGTAGTGATAGTCAGTTCGATTTCATGGGTCTCAGTATTATAAACGCCGCTCGTTACAACCAGATCCTTACCCAACGCAATCGTCAGAGTGTCGCCGCCAAATACAGGCATCTTAATGGTGCGGGTTTCCGCATCGTAAGTAGGCTCGTGAACAACACCAGTCAAGGTAGTAGTAACAGGTTCGTCACCCTTTGCCACACTCAACACACCAGCATTATAAGTGACGTCTGTAACGAATTTACCTTTGATACCTTCCACTGCGGCAACCTTGGCATTAACATAGTCAGCGACAGCCTTGGTGGTCGGAATATCATCATTGGTGGCATCTGCCGGGATCTGAGTAACGGTTGTTTTGTTCAGCTGCACAAACTCCACGCCATTCCAAATATGCATGGTGTAGTCTGTCATGCGGAAATAAATAATGCCCTGCACCTGACCCGCTGCGGGCAGGGAAGACACCATTTTAGTGCTCTTAGTGTACTCAGTTGTACCCTTAAACAATTGCAACGTATCGGTCGTAAAGTACAGTGTGTCCATGTCTTTTGGAGCAAGGGCATCGTACCGTGCCTTCGTACCATACGCAAATTTTACTTGTGCCATGTTTTTTTCCTCCTTATTAGAATTCAGTCCATTGGAAATTTGTGGATTGAGTTTGAAAAGGCTCGACGAAGAACCGACCTGACTCCGCGCTTTGCTGCACGACCCACGGTTCATATTTGTCGTCTTTGCCTCGTATCATTACGGTTTGACCTGCATAAGTCGCATCATTCTGGTTGATTGCCTCATTTGCCGCCGGAATACTATCAAAACAAAGCGTCCGAGGCGCTACCTTTTGAATAGATAAGTCGTCCCGGACGTATATGAATTCTGATGTGTCTTTTGTGATAATAAGGTCTTTGCCATCAATCAACCCAAGCGCAATCGCGGCTTCTACGTCTTTTGCGTTACCGTAACCAAGCTTCGAGTATTTGTATGCCATTCTTTTCACCTCGCTTTAAACGATGGTTAGAATGGGACAACACGCATACTACCATCTTCAGTTTCCACAGTTTCAGTTGTGATTTTAATAGCGTTACCAATGGGTTTGCCCTCGGAGGTAAGCTGAATACGATGCTCTTCATCGTAAGTGATGTTATCAGCCTTATTAGCCAGACTGGTATTGAACCGGTCAGTCATTGCCTTATTCAGAGCCTCCAGTGCGATAATACGCTGGTCGAGCGTGCTCAGTGCTTCATCGGGGATCAAATCAGACCACTTGCTGATAGGAATAATATGTACAACGCCGGGGCCAGCCTTACGCACGCGCTGAATCGTCTGTCCTTCAGAGTCCATCTCGACATGAACAAAGGTTAGCTGGAATTCAATGTCGCCAGCCTCGCTAGTCAGGCCCGTGTCAAAGGGCAGAAGATATTCCAACCGGTTCTTGTACAAGTCTTTTGACTTTTGTAGAATTTCAGTTTTATAGCGTTTGCTCACAGGCAAAACGTACTCCAGCATAACGGTATAGTCACTAATATCTACACCTTTGTAGGTCTGATCGGCAAGAAAGTGCAAATTATCCACCAGCTTGCTCCGCTGCATGATACGCTCAGTCAGACTCGCTGTGATAGTGTTATCCTCGTTAATTAAAAAGGTATACATATCACACCTCCTTTCCGTTCACAATGTACAAGTAATCATCCAATGAGATCTTCTTGCCCTCAAGCAAGTTCTCCACAAATTTGTCCTGTACCATTCCATTCTTATAGAGTCGGTGCATACTCTCGACGAACTCAGTGAAAATCTTTTCCATTACAGTAGACCTCCTTGAATTAGCGTCAGTGTATAGGCATCAATAATGGCCTCAGGAGTTGTACCTCCCAAGGCCATGATTTGGTCATATTCGTATTTGTCAATCGGCTCAAGCGTTACGGTATCATATTCCGGGGATGGAATCAGGTAATAGCCTTCAACGTGCCAGATATACTTGCCGTTGCTGCTAATAATACCCTGTGCGTCATCTTCGGTGCAATTCACCATGATATCGTGCTTGGGCTGATACTTTACAAACTGAAGGCGGTCAAGAGCATCGATCACTCGACCGTCTTTAAGTACCTTATAATACACTCTCAACACCTCCTTAAATGCTGAACATCACGGTTACTCCTAGCTGCTCAGAAGGATAATGGAAGCCATACAGCTCACCGGTCTCCTCAATTGCATAGAAGTATCCATCATAAGTAGCAAACGGGCTGCGCAGCCAATACTTTGTTGCCTTACCCTCTGCGTTGTGCTTGACGCGAGAATCATTGCCGGTCATGTAGCTGATTGTTTGACCTTCGTAAACGTAAGGCTCGTCAATCATCGAAGAGCTTACTTCAATCGCAGATGGAATGAAGAAGTAGCAGTCCGAAGTCACAATTTCCTTACTCTTATTTCCGGCAGAACTCGGTACTTTGACCTTTTTGATAAGCTGTTTCCAACCAATCGGCAAAGCATCAACCAGACGAGAGTCAAGATACTCACGCAGAGAAGTACTGCCCCAACCGCCAGCATTGTTAGAAGAAGAACTCAGTACCATGTCCTGACCCAGCGTATCCTTCTGCAAGAATGTCATAGAGCAACGCTTGTTGGAATTGTCGCTCAAGTAGTAGTTCTTAAAGCTTGCTACCTCAACAATCAGGTTATCGTGTGTCCATGCGGCCAATTCGCGACAAGCAGCATCGCCAAGGTCTGCGTACCAAAGCTTAGACCAATAAACCGTACCTTTAGCGTGGCGCTCGTAAGCACCATCGTCTGCTTTTGCACATCCAAATACCAGAGTGGCATTCGTCTTTGTGGAGCGAGTACGAGTGATCTTTGTATAGTTCAGTGCAGAACCATAGATATTAGAGGAATAGACATACAGTGCGTTATCACCCTTAATGTGCCGGATAACAGTCATATCGCGAGAACCGGCAGCGACACCATTTGCAGAGTCAATACCCCAAGTCATCTTGACGCCAGTTGAGTTCCACAGACGGATACCATTCATGCCGTTCTGCTCAAAGCACTGCATCAAAACAGTGTTATTTGCATTTGTGACATCCATCTTGTAGTCAACAGCCAGCACAAAATCTCTGTCCTCTTCAAACAGCTTGAGGTCGGTATCAATGTAGTTCTTGCCATCAAACACCTGCGGTTTACTAATAAGAACCTTTTCAGTGATGTCCTCATAAGAGAAATCGTTGCCAAGCTTGATGGAAACTTCATCCTTTGGCGTGGCAACATTCTGCTCAACGCCAACCTTGTTCATCGCATAAATTTCAACAGGGCGAAGCTGACCGATTTCCTTACCGTCAAAGTAGGTAGAAGAATACTCGCAGCTATCATAAACAGCATTGATATCCTTATCGCCGGTGACGTAACCACCTTTATCCCAGCCACTGAACAGGTAATACTTAAAAGCAGTTTCCTCAGAGGTATAAGTCGGAGTATCGCCGTCATACAGCACCATAGAGCCATACGGAGCAACAGTTTCCTTCAACACAGCGCCACGGTTCATATAGCGGACAGTATACTTACGCACAGATTCGGTATAAGTTGCAGTGACAGTCTGATTGCTAAAAACAGTCGTAAACTCGGTGTCCCAGCCACTGAAAGTAAAGTCCGTAGAAATCGTACTTTCGGCAGTAGGTGTCGGAATCGGGTTCTCTTTACGTGTAACAGGATCAACGGCCTTATCACCCTTATCAATGTACTGTTCATCAAGTACCGTACCGTCCTTATTTACGAACGTCCACTTAAACTGCTGAACCAGAGTGTTATAAGTGATATTCAAATCAGGCCACTGTGCCGTAAACTCTGCCAGCTGACGCTCACGCATAATGGGTACATGGACGCTGCCCTCGATAACAGAATGATCAGTGTTATAACCATTTTCATCCAAGCCGGTCATCTTTAACAGACGATCCAGCAGGGAAGTATCATCCAACTGCCAATCAACGCCAGTCAAACGCACACGGTTCAAGTTCGTGCACTTAGCCAGCATATCAGTCAAGTCAATTGTCGGACACTTCTCGACAGTCAGTGTGGTGATATTCTTATAATCTGTAACCTTCAGGTCGGTCAGATAATTCAGGTTCTTAGCGCTTAGACTTGCGATCGCAGGCAGTTCAGCCTTCTTAATTTTACCGCCCTTAGCAAACGCGACGCCGGTAATGCCAGAGCCGCCAGCATAGAACTCTTCCAGATTCGTACAGCCGGTCAGACTGATGGATTTCTTCAGGTTCGGCACGTTCTGCAGGTTCAAATGCTCAAGCAGTGTATTGTTGCCAACTGCAAAGTCAGTCAGATTCGTATTCTTGTAGCCCTCGGCGGCAGAACCAATCTTCAGGTCAGTCAATTTTACGCCGTGGCTGAAATCAACATAGCCGGGATAGAAACCAGAAATATCGCCAATGCTCTGGATGATAGAAGCGTTGTAAACATAAACTTCTGTATCATTCATAGCTGCAATCGGGCACTGAATCTCGTAAGTCTGACCGCGCTTACCACGCACCTTCACAGGGTTAGAACCATACCGTACAGAGACATAAGTGTCGGCATAGGGGACAATATGGAAAGTGCCATCGGGTTTCACACCTGTCCAGTTGGTCGGAGTATAACCACGAATGGTCATATCGTCAGAGGTACAAGCAGCACCCGTATACTTAGATGCCATGTATTTTTCCTGATACCGCTGGAACTGGCGTCTTTGGTGGCGTTTGTTACCGTGCATCATTGGCAGATAGCTGGTTGTGCCATTATCCTCATAAGTGCGGAAATACTTACGCCGCATATCCATGATCCACAACTTCTCTGGCTTTACGTCCTGATAGTCTTCGAACTTTTTCAAAATACGAGTAGCACTCCATGCTAAAGCACTCTCGCGGTTCAGGAACATCTTTGCGAGATCATCTGCAAACAGGTCACGAATCTTGCACCACAGCTTAGAGTCGTGTGCGTTGAACACACTCTTTGTACCGATAGTGTCCATATCTTCGTAGCCGTAACTCAGGGTCAGACCGCCCTCGTTATCGTTGCCCATTGCAGTGTCGTTATCGTAGTCAAAACAGAAATCCCAGTGCACAAGGTCAGTCGTGTGCGGGAATACGTTCTTTGCACGGTTATCGACCATAGTATGACGCTCAGTAAACAGATAGTGGAACAGGGTAGAATCTTTAATAAAGTAGTTCTCAAAGTTCTTCTTGAACTCTGCATCATCTGCATTCACAACCCAGTTCTGTACGCGAATCCACGCATTTTTAGCTGCCTGAATCTCTTCATCGGTACAATTCTTATTGATGTAACGGAACTCAAAGCTGTGGTCGCCATCCCAAGTTTCCTCAGAGAAGTCGCCGCTCAGGAAACGTGTCTGTGCATCGGTGTTATTATCAATCTCAATAATAACTTCCTTGTGATTGTTCGGGTCCATACCCATTGTGTCACTATTCTTCTTTGAGTTGCCAAAATCGCCGCAAGCATAGAAATGCCACTGACCATCCTTGAAGACAGTTGCGTTTGTGGTGTCGGTCTCCTGAATAAAAACGACACAGGGGTAGAATGCCATGGTGTCGCGTACCTTCGGGTTGTCCTTGCGAGCTTGACGAATGTACGGGTTGAACTCGTTAAACTCGTCTGCCAGTAGAGCATTATTTGCATTCTCAGAAGAAGCAACATTGACTTTGATGTTAAAATACTTCTCACCAACGCTGTTTTCTGTAAATGCATACTTGCTGCCAGTGCTCTCATCACCAAAGGTGAAACCACCAGAACAGTTGATATCAATATTACGACCAGATTCACCGTATGCATTAGAGCTAGTGCCCTGTCCCTTGTGTGAACCAGTGGCGATCCAGTTGTCTTCCACGGCGCGGCCATTCTTATAAATGTGCTGAATAGTTGTGTTAGGCACTTCGTTCTTCTTACCAGTCGTAAAGGTCGGAGCAGAGATCTTGATAATGCGCAGGTCTGGACACTTCTCAGCCAGTAGATCAGGATTCAGTTCGCCGCTCACATCCGTAATATCATTGCGGGTGTAGCGCTCAATCATTTCCTCTGCATTCTTTGCGTCTGCAATAAAGTTGTCGAGGATCTCGTCGTCCGTCAGGTTCATCATGTAGGACTTCATGCGGTAAACAAGCACGTCACAATCAGGAGAACCAATCGTAATGCCTACCGGAGAAGCCTGTGTAAAGTTGTCGCTTGCGTCATACAGCTCAACACGACAGGGAATACCATCCAACCATAGAACCATTTCCTTGTACTGACTGTCTGGCAGAATATTAAATTCAAATTCCATAAAGTCGTCTTCACAAGTTGGTAGGTCGATGCTATTCTGCTCACTGGTCAATGTGACCTTCTGCGCCTGAATATTCAAACCGATACCACCGTTCAAGCAGGTCAGTGCCGTAGCATCGTAGTTCTTGACATTCGTAGTCTTAAACACAAGTTTAAAGTTCTTACCCAACTTCTTTGCGTCATCACCAAACAACTTATAACTGATATTTGCAGTTGTACCAGCCTTCACACAGAAGTAGGTATCACCATCTTCGTCCAGCTGATAGCCACCGTTAGACCAGTCAAAATTATCGCTTACAGTCAGCCTTGTATTGCCATCAGACCACAAGCGGGTCTCGTCAGCGTTAGTCTTGCCAGCAGGGTTAAAATCAAAAGCCAGATTTGTCTTAACGGGCTCAATCGTAATACCAAGCTCTTTAATCTCGACACTGATCTCCTTGCTTACGGAGCCGCATACGATTTTCAGCGTATGAGTGCCAATATCAGCGGATTTCCATGTCCATGTCTGCATAGTGCGTCCGACAGTCAGAGTTGCAGTTTTAGCGCCGTCAACCTCCAGTGTTACAGTGGTCGTAGAGCTGGAAGGGTCATAAACGGTATAGTTGATTGCAACATTGCTGTACTGTTTTGCACTTGCTGTCTTTGTGGCGCAGCTGATAATAGGAGTTGTATTGCCTTCAGTTACCCACATGATATCTTTGACAACCTTATTGCTGGTGACCTGTTTCCCATTGATTTCAGCAGTCATAGAAACTTCTACCAAATGTGCGCCGTGGGTCTGTGCAGGAATAGCATAAGTCAGCTGTCTGCCGGTAACGCTGCTTGTGGTAGAGCCAAGAATCTTTCCATCAATCGTAAAGTTGATAGTTTTTGCAATATTGCCATACGGAGTGTAGCGGAAGGTTACCTCTCCACTATAAACCAGCGTATCATCAAAAGAACTCTCCAGATAGAACTCAACAACATTGACAGTCCAAGTCTTTGTACCAACACTGCCCACGCTATCAGTCACCTGTAGCTTAACAGTATTGTCACCGCTGTGCAGATACTGGGTTGCGTCAAAGCTGTTCTTTCCCTGGATAACGGTCTGCGTGCCAACTTTTGTATTGCCGACATACCAGACGCCAGTAGCGGAACCAGTGTCATCGCCAGAATTGTCCACAGAAGAGAACTTGAAATTGATAATAGCTGAGTCACCAGCAATCACAGTTAGCGCAGAGCCATCCAGACGCTCGATCTTGATAACACTTGTACTGCCGCCAGTGCCACCGCCACCACCTTGGATGACGACCTGCGTTTTCACAGTACCATTTTCCAACAGGCTCAGCTTTGAATCCTCGTAAGTAATATCATACTCACGCCCAGAATTCGGGTCAGGCTTCACATTTTTCAACTGCTCCTGAATTTCAGAAATATCGCCATTGATAGTGTCGATACTATTCTGCAAACCGGAAGCAGTATTTTTTACCACAGTCAAATCATTTGCCATGGTCTCAACGCTGGTCTTTTCAGCCTTTGCTTCTAACAGCTTATCGGTTGCCTGTTTGTTGTAATAATCACTTTGCAAGGTCTCAGGCAAGTTACCAACGCTATCCTGCAGATTCTTTACGGCAGCATCAGTACTGGTCTTATACTCGGTCAGTTCAGTCTTAACGGGCGCAATCTTTTCATCGATTTTTGCTTCAACAGTTTTATTAAAAGCTGTCACCCAATCAGCACTCGGGTCAGTGTTCAGTGTGATGGTTTTAATAATCTTTTCGCCATTCAGGAACTTAATCGTCTGTGTTTCAGCATCATACTGCACATCAAACTTTGCTAGACCATCAACCTTGGCGATATCACCCCGAAGCAGAGTAACAAAACCATCAACCTCTTCTTTAGTGTAGTAGCTTGCCAGTGTGTCGGCCAGACCGTCTACGACAGCCTGTGCTTCTTGTGCGCTCTGTGCAGCCTGAGTTGCAGCAGTCTGTGCCTCACCAACCTTCTGGCTCATCGTAGCTAAGAACTGAGTATACCAGTCATCGCCAGTCGGATCGGTCATTGCGGTGCCGGTAAGCGATTTCAAAACATTCAGTTTTTCGTTCGGCTTTGTGCGCCATAGATAATTCTTCGATTCACCGCTGCTCGGTACAGTAATTGCACCAGTCGCCATAATTTCAAACTTCAGTACACCCTCTTTGATGGTGGCATAGTTGCTGACCATCCAGTAAAACCGGATCTTATCAGTACTATAGCTCACGTTGATGGGTGCGGTATAGTTCTCAGCATTATTAGCGTTAACATAGTGGATCTGAATCGTCATGCTCATCAGGTCAACACCATCATAATAACGCGGCATCTCAAACGGAATGACCTGACTGTTGTTTTCCTGTGTGATATTTACCTGAGTCGGACTCAGTGTGATTTCTTTATTGGTATCAACCGTAGAAAAATCATTGTCCGAGAAGGTATCAAACCACGTATAGTTGCCACTTCTGGTGAAATTCTGGTCTTCCACAGAGAAGATTGCCACATCCTCATCACAATCAACCACTGGACGAGCATCTTCTATGGAAGCCTCCATCGTCATTGCGGGGCTTGCAGCGACCATACGTTTGGATTCTTCAAATGATAATGCCATCTACTCACTCCTCTCATTAAGTATCTTTCTTATTATCGATATATTTTTCTTTGAGGACATTCTCATAAGTGATATAGGGATAATACGGGTAATAGCGGCTCAATGTAACATTCATTGTGCCTTCTCCAATGTTTTTATCTATCTTTTTAATAATCCACTCAACTGCAATATCAGACTTCAGGTACTTCGCTGCGTATTTTACCTTTTCATTCACATCAAGCCACGGGATCATGTGCATACTCAACGTGATGGAATCCGTCAGCCGGCAATTTTTCCATAGCGTGTATTTGCATACAGTCATGGCTGATTCGTCAGATGTATATCCGTCAAACTCACTACCCGAGCACACAAGGTTTCTTCGCCCGATTTTATCAATCGTCAACCGACTATTGTACAAGTCATCAATGCGGTTTGGGTCATTTACGACAACGTACTCAAGGTTGTCACATGCCTCCGCAATCTTGTCTGCCTCAATTTGTTTTGCGGTCGGCATTGCATCCACAAACTTCATCATAGCATGAGACTGAGACTGACCAATAAAATAGACCCGGCTCTCAATAAGAAGAGCAGGGTCTGATATCTGGATCTCTGTATTCGTTGCTGGATTATACTTCACATACACGGTGTCATAATTTTTCGTGGATGGATTATAGATTTGTTTCGGGTAATAGCGTACCTGTGGATCACGCTGTTCTTTTTCGTATTTGCCTGTAAGTGCGTTGAACTTATATGTGAATGCACCATCAGTTGCCTGATTTAACCAATGCTCGCCATATTTTATGACGTAATAACGCCCTTTCCTTAGTAGAGAGGTATCTTCTGGTTCGTCCTCTCCTTTTTCGTTGGTAACAGCCTTAAACAACATCATAGGTCCATACACTGCGCGCGTTGTTTCCCGATACTGTCCTGCCCCAGTCGGATTCGTTTTGATTGTCGTAACAAGGTTCTCAACACAGATTCTTGCATTTATCGCAATATCTTCTGGGCAAATAAACGAAAATCTTGTACCGTCCTGAATACTTGCTTGTTTTAATTTTAACAATAAAATAGACGCGCCGGTATCATTTGGGTTCATGTTGTAGCTCATATTCAATTTATTATCTTTAAGCAGCGTAACAACATCATTCCATTCTTTTGTTCCTTTTTTACAATACACGACCTCGCCAGTACCGTCTGGGTCATTTTTTTCAAGTTTATCCTTACAGAAATAGTCGCTGGAGTTTGATGCACCCCATACCTCTACACAGTTATGGATCTGACCGTAATCGACGCTGGCATCTTCGCTGATAACCATACTCTTAAATGTATCCTCGTCCAGAACAACGGGGTCGTCGTAGCCAGATGGAATTTCTTTGCACACAAAAGTATCGTCGTCAAAATACATCTCGAAAGGAAAGTAGAGGTCTCTCAACTCCGTCAAAATGTTCCAGATGGTCGTGCCAGTATTATATTCTAGGTCGTGCGGAATTCGCCGCACCCAGTAATCTACCATACTCTTTGTCAGTCCTGAAAGTTCAAATGTCTCCTTAATGGAATCGCGAACATAGTGCGGCTTCTTTTTGTCATCTTCGTAGTAGTTGACCCCATCCTTAACCACGAGCTTGCGGTCATACATCGGAATGCGCGTTGCGTATCCGGTCAGTGTTCCACCAAGCGTGCCGTCAAGCAAACAGGTCATATCAAGACAAGAAAGGCTTAGTTTGTTCGTTGTAGCATCATAACTGTATCCATTTTGCTGTATTGCATATACGCCAGCGCCATACCAGTGTACACCATCTGTATCCACAAAGTTCGTGCCAGTTCGTATTTCAGCCTCACCAGAGTATAAAGCGTGATAGAAGTTATATATCTGAGTTAAACCATCTTTCAATTCCCATATCGTTCCTTGAATATCGTGCATTGAATAGCCAACAAATACACTTGTGTCATGGAAATATTTATCAAGTTCTTCTTTGGTACAGCCAGCAATCGCTGCAACATCGGCTGCAGATAATATCCTTCCTGCTGCGATACCACCCTCTACAGCAGCAATCATATTTTTTACACGTACTGTTTTCCCATAAATCATACAGTCAACACCAAAACTATCAAGTTCAAGTATTTTACTTTGTAAAGTTGAACCATCTCTTTGAACTGCATCACAAGCTGCATTGAAAATCACTTCAATATAAGACCTGATATCTGCATTCAGCAGCGGAATAACAACATCTCCTCCGCCTATCAGTAGTGGAGTGTATGCAATCTCATACGTCTTGCCATTTGTTGTATAACCATCTGAAGATGCAACAACGGTCGAATATGTTCCAACATCTCCTTGCTCTTTCACAAAAAATGCATATTTCTCTTTATTTTCATCTGTCCAAATAATACGCTTACGGTTTATATTTTCGATATTGCCATACTGTTCATAACCGCCAACCTTATATCTCCACTTTGCTTGCCTTAACTCTGCGTCCTTTTCTTTGTATATCGCACTATTTTTGATTTTTGCATCGATCTCTTCTTCTGGTATTCTTACCGCGTCCGCCCCAACAAGCGGCATACTTGTTGGAGCTTTCATACCAATCTGTAAGCGCAGCATCTTGCTCGTCCACTCCTCTGTGGAGAACTGAGAAATAGAGAATCCACTCTTCGGGAAGATATCAAGATTAAAAGTGCGCCGTGTATCTGAGTCTGCGTCAATCGAGTTAGAACCACTTAACGCAAGTCCTTCGATCGTATCAATAATCTGGTAGTCCTTATTCAGCAGTTCAATACGACAGTATAATCTTTTTGACCGGCTTTTCAGTAAGGCCAGATCTTCTTCTGTGGGTAAGTAAGTCATGGCCCACCTCCTTAAATCAAACCAGCGTTCTTCATGTCATCGCTGCTATTCAAATCGCCAGTTTCTACAAAATCAAACGAGATTTCCACCTTATCCGGGTGTTCATCATCTGAGTAAGAAACGTTTCCATTTACGTTCATCAGCCATGCGCGGCCATCGTACATCTTCAATACTTTTGGCTTTTTGTTCGTTAGCCAATTGATAAAAGTCTCCCGATAGTCAATAGACCCATCAAAATCAAACGCATCATTGGCACGATCCCACTTGATAATAACACCAGAGAAGTTGCCGCTATAATAATTTGCCTCACTACCATAGAATACGATGGGGTACTTGCTTCCCAATGTCGTCTCCACAGACGCTTCTTGATTGCGTGTAATATTCGTGACGGCTGGCTCAAGACCAACATAATATGATATGTCTTTGTCCATTAGCCATGCTCCGTCAAAATCGCTTACGGCACTTGTAGATGTGTACACTTGTTCAATTTCATCCACAACAGGAACTGCCATATACTGATACTTCGTTTTTCTGCCACGTGCGAATTTGTCATAGCATACAATCAAAATAGGCTCAACGGAACTTTTGATTTTCTTTTCATAAATCGTAATCCAGTCGTATTTGCCAACCTCTCTACGTTTCACGCGAATAGAGTCAAAATTATTAGGTTCGTCCGCGCTTTTCGTAACAGTAAGCTTGATTCTACCTTCTCTTTTTTCATTTTCTGCCATAATTTCAAGCTTCTGCAGTTGTCCGTCATACTCAATTCTGAATGCGCAAAAATCCGTGTCCAGAACATATCCGTTCACAGTTTCTCCAACCGCTCGCACATAGTACACCTTATTATTATCAAGGCTTTCTACGTTGAACGCATGTGAAATAGAGCCGTGGTATATCTCCTCATGTAGCAAAGTCTTGTCTGAATCATAAAGCTGATATTTATAAAGATTCAGTGTCTCGCCCTCTTCTTCGATGTTTTTATACTCGACATTAAAAGAAAAAGCAGGGAAGGGAATTGTCTTTTCAGCGCGTGCTTCCACATCAACAAACTTTAACACCGGTTTTTCATGGCAATAAAAAAGAACGGCATCGCTTAAATCGCTTGTCTTGCCGCTCTGATTTGTTACTGTAATTTTAAGATAGTAGGGGAGTAGTCTATTATGTACAAGGTTCGCTGGCAGCATAAACATACGTACAGAAGATGAACCACTGGTTTTCACTGTCTGGTCAACAATACTATTGCCGGAGGCGTTGTCATAGATAATATACTCCACTTCATTGATCGTGTCATCGTAACATGTGTACCGCACGATATTTTCCTGCGTAGCGTCTATTACGGAAAATTTTGAAATTATCGGTTTCGCCAATTTAACACCTCCTTATTTTACGCCATATATCTCACATGGAATAATCAAATCGTTGTTTGTTGTGATGTTCGTCTCGCCAAAGCTCTGTGCATCAAAGAATGTAATTTCAGTGCAATATTTATTATTCTTTTCATATGCTTTTACATAGAACGGACGGAAAGCGCTTTTTATATTTGTGTCAGAATTGTATGATACACTTGGAGTAGAATTGTCGCCAGCGCTCAAATCATAAATCATACACAGCTTCGGCGTATTCATAGTGACGCAGTGATATTCTGCACCACTCCATTCACCTGCGACTGGTTTTGACACAATAACAGAAACTTTGCTCAAATATTCGAGCACCCGTTTTGTTGCGGCACTCTCTGGATCAATCTCAACAACTTCTCTCTCTTTGTAGCCACGGAAGATAAAAATATATCCTGAATAATCGCTGTCCACTTCAAAAGTCAACTTGTTCTCTTCGCCAACAGCAGAGTATGCATCTTTTGAATCGTTCTTCCATAGTAGCTGGAAAATCTGTCCAGCCTTCAACTTGTCCACAGTAATAGTATCAGTGGTGATTTTATCCCCAGAAACTTGCGTAAGGCTGTTGTTTACAGAAGTGGAATCAAGCGCCACTTTACCGTTTTTGTCAATGGATATAGCACCAGTCAAGTTAAGCTTTGTCGCCTTGATTTTTACAGTATTTGTACTCTGGTTTATCAAAGTAGCAATGTTTTTTCCGGTATAATCCGTCTTAGCCACCTTTGAATCAATGCTTTCAGTTGCTGTTTTAATGTGCTCTTCAAGTTTTTTATTTGCATTTAATTCTGCAGCATCCGCATACTTTTGAGCTTCAGTTTTTGTGGCACACAGTATGATGGCATTCTCATTTTTTGAAACTCTAGATTCTGCAAGCGAAATTTTTGTATTTAGTCCGCTCATGTCCTCATTGTATTTTTTAGTGGTTACGCGGGCTTCAATCTGCTGCTTTGTACTCTCCAAATCAGAATTATATTCCGTTTTAAAGCTTACAAGGTCACCATCTATTTTGCCAGCGGCATCCAGTGCCTCGTTTGCTTTTGTATCATCCGTGTATTTTAGCGCCACAGCCCAGTCAGTCCGACTAAAGCTTTCAGTTATAGGACGCGCTGTCTGACATACAAGAACTTTATTATCACCAGAACTACTTGCCCAGATATCACCACGGCTATATGGGGTTGAAGGCGTTGTGAAAAAAACACGTCTTGATCCATTTGCTGTATCGGTTTCAAGGCTTGCGGCTCTCAAAACTTTCAATAAATTCTTATCACTAAGAGTCTCCCATATAAAAGTGTCCGTCCACCTATACGCATCATCAGCCTTCATGTCATAATAAAGGTCGCCAATGTGCACTCTCTTTGCATCCTCCGTTACCCAATTTACTGTCGGAGCCGTATCAATAGATGGTACACCACTGTAGAACCATAAACTGAGTTGTCCGTCTCCCTGATCTTTCAGCGTTAAAAATTCACTGACATCCGTGTATTTAACAATAGTGTCAGCAAAATCTGTATCAATAATGGACAGCTGACTGCCAACCACGTTGACTTTGCTGTCCACTGTTTTCATTGTACCAATATTATCGGGGGAACATACCAGTCGCTTCATATCACCCTGCAATGCAGTCACAACCACACTCTGTCCAACCGTGTAAATCTGGTCAGAGGTAATGTTATACTGGCTTCCAAACACGGATATTGTGTATGTATTCCCACTCACCGCAGTTACCACGCCAGTCTGCGATTTGTCAAATTTTGCGTCATTGAGTTTCTTTTCAATCGTGTCTACGATGACTTTGCTCAACACGTCGATTGCATCTTGACTATTTTGTGACATCTCGTCCCTCCTTTATAAATGTATACTCAATCTCAACCTACCCAACCCACCCTGAGCCAAGTATACTTCGTATTTATTTTTGCTTATTGTACTGTTTAACGTCTATTCAGTTCCTGTACAACCTTGTTCGGCAGACGATTTACCAACTCACGAGCCAGTGCATCGCTATCACCAACGGGATTGTTTACATTCACATCACCAATAGACAGGGAAATACCACCAGAGCTACGGCTTTGTACCATAGAAGCAGAACCATGTTTTGCCAACTGATCGCTGAACCACTTATCTGGATTGCCACCCATCTCAAACAGGCGAGAGGTAATATCCGCAGGAACCACACCGTCACCAGTTTCAAGATATGTATAACGTCCAGAAGCAGGCTTACGGACAATAAGTTCTGAACCTCTTTCGTCAACGTTTGCAAAATGATTCGTTTTAGAAGATTTAAGACCATTCGCGTGACCACCCAAAAAGAAACCAGCAAAACCTCCCAAAAGAGTACCAATCAATGCTCCTGCAGGTCCACCTATTGCCATACCCGCAGCTGCGCCCAGACCAGCACCAGTAAGAGTTGTAGCAACCGTTTTGACTGTTTTATCTTCATTGGCGGTTGCGTCATTCTTTTTGTCTGTTTCGTCAGTTGCTTTATTCTCTTCTTTAGATACGATCTGTGTAGCGTTAATTGTGAGATTTGTTGCGCTGTGTTTGGTGTTTTCGGCAGTTTCAGAGCTACTATCTGCTGTATCCTTGGTGTTCTCAGCAGTCTTTTTACTCTTGCCAGAGATATCCTTGCACAGATTTACAATTGCACCAATCGGGCTAATATCCCAGAAGAAGGTAGCGACAGACTTTATTGCTTTTTTGCCAAAGCCATCTTCTTTGTTAGACCAGATTTCTTTTTGATGTTTGAAATTTTTCGCAGCACCGTAAATACCAAGACCAGCCGCTGCGGCAATTGGAATCGCATAAGGTCCAGCCGCAGTCAAGGCGCTTCCAGCTGTGCCAATAAGTTTTCCAGCACCAGCAAGCAACTTACCTCCGCCACTAACTAGTGCAGTTCCAACATTACTAAGTCCGCCAAGAATCGTGGAACCAATTTTACTCTTACTAACAGCATTGCCGATAGCCTTAAATCCATTCACAAACGTGGAAATGATACCGCCGCCAGAACCAGAACCTCTAAATAGGCTCTGAGCGCCAACTTTAATTTTATCCCAGATGCCACCAAATGTTTCAATAAGTCCGTTTCCAGAGGTTTTAATCTGGTTGATCATTGCATTGATAACATCTGTTGCTCCAGTAGTTGCAGTATCTGTAAGCTGTTTTTTACCAGCATTGAATGCCTTTTTAGCGGCATTGAAGGTGTCTTTAAAGGATTTATTTACATTCTCTGATTTTCCCTTATTGAAGAATCCTTTTATGGTATTCCACAGACCTTTTGTACCGAGATCTTTGTACTCGCCAGTTTTAAGCATGGAATACAGGTTATTTACCTTCGTGAGCGTATTGATGAGAGACTCAAGGTTTGCAATCAAATTCTGGATGCTTGTAATCGCGCTGCCGGTATTCAGACTTGCAATAATCTTATTGTGATAGCTGTCTAATGAGCCCTCCATCTGCGTGAGAGTCATCTTCTGAATCTGTGCGGTGTACTCAAGCTCCTTCTGGTAATCCTTCCAGCTCTTGCCGATATCATCCATGACCTCAGACAACTTGTCCTTGAACTCATTGTACTTCTTGATTTGGTCATCAATAGCTTTTTCGGCGTCCTTCTTATTCCACTCGCGCTGCTTGTCAGCAAGGTCTTCGCGTGCAGTACGCACATCTTCGGCGTTTGCCTGCCACTCGTAGCCATTCTCAGTGTACACACGGGTCGTGCGCTGTTGCTGGGCGCGGGCGAGAGCATCTTGTGCCTTGGAAAGTTCAATAGCGCGTTCGGTAGCTTCGTTGTTTTCTTCCAAAGCTTCCTTCTGCTTATTCAGGGCTTCAATCCGCTTATCGATGACTTTGCCCATAGCATCGCCCCAAATTTTGAGGTCGTTGTTGGATTTGTCATTTAAGCTGGATAGGAGAGAGAGGAAAGAAGAAAGGATGTCTTTTGCATCGGATAGAGCAGATTTGAATTTTTCAGCCTGATAATTCATTCCAGCGAGAGCGTTAACACCATCTTTTCGGAGAGCGTCAATGATTTTCTGGATTATTTCGGCCTGATCCTTAGTTTCTTCTTTAGACAGCAAGAATTCTTTCTTTGACTCAAGCTGTGCGATTAAGAGCTCGACCATCTTGTCGCGATTGAAAATGAGTTGGTCTCCTTCCATCTCGAGACAAGCAATATAGTCAGGGGACATAGTGAGCAACTTCTGCAAAGAGTCTACGCTCAGGCCGCCATATATATCATATTCATCCTTTATATCGTCGAGATCTGTAAACGCACTCTGCACTTCATCAATCTTTGAACTGACTTCTTCAATCGTAGAACCAAGACCATCAAAAAAGTCCTGCACAGAAATGACATCGTTCTTAATATTCTCAGCAGACTTTTCATAGCTTGCAGCAATAGCTTCAGCGGCTTCTCCGCCTTCAGTGCGAGCTGCGGCGGCATACTGCTCGAGAGATTTTGCAACGGCGGTTTTCAGCACGTCTCCACTCAGATCAATTTTGCCAGTTTCCTTATTGAAAGCCTTGCTAATCAATTCAGGGTCATATTCACTGTACTTCATCAGGTCTTGCAGAGCAGAGGATTGTGCTTCAGTACCTTCATAATCAAGTGCGCCGGCGCGACTCTTTTCTTGTTTTTCTTTGACAGTCTTGCCGTTACTCCATGCATCTTTGAACGTATCAGTAATATCCTTGGCTCCGCTCAACGCAGCAGAATATCCTTCAATCGCCGCAACAAGATCCCAGTAAGACATAGTTTGTTTTTTGATATTGCGATTTGTCCATTCAAGAATCTTATTGTATTCTGATTCACTTACGCCGTCACCTTTAGCTTGTGCAGCTTTAAGTTCAGCTTTGGTAAGATTGTAGAATGCGTCTGTTTGAATTTCCAATTGCCCTGTAACGTCGTTTTTAGTCAACAATGCAACATATCGATCTTCGAGATCAGAAAGGCTCTTTAATGTTTGGAGTGTAATATACCCCTGCTGATTAAACTCTTTCATTGCAGATGACAAACTAGACCACGCATCAAGAGCTGTTTTACTTGCTTTTGCGGTTTTGCTTGATTTAGATGTGCTATTTTTACCCCAAATTTTATCAGGGTCCTGTTTTGCCAGTTCTGCCCAGAGCTTATCCATCATTTTATAATTGCTTATAATTTGATGACCAGCTGACAGAACAGCTTGCATTTCCTCAAAACTGCCATTATTTGCAAGACCTTCTTCTGCCGACTGATACAATGCGCTAGTAAGGATCTGTGTTGCGTTGCCAATGGTAGCTTGTGCTTCACCAAGAACTTTTTGCGCCGCAGCAAGCGTATTGGTTTGTTGAATTTGAGTGACGGCGTTTGCCAACAAAGCAGCCCGCTGAGTCTGAATCGTAGCAGCTGTAAGCTTTTTCGCTGTTAAAGTGTTGATAGACAATTGTCCGTCTTCATCTTGTAGCATAGAAAGATACTGCGGATTAAGATTCATAAGAGTTTGTAGAGTGTCGGCGCTTACATATTTTGTTTTATTGTATTCATCGACTGCAGATTTACATGCTTGATACGCTTTTTGCATATCATCAATGCCCTGAGAAGCATTACTCATTTGGGTAGCTGCATCAGTAACAGATTGTGCTATTTGTTGATTCTTCTCAATTACGGATGGGGAAACAATTTCAAGCTGCTTTAATGTGTCAACAAACGCTTGAACGTCGGCTGCAACAGTTGGATCAAACCCGAAGTCTGTCATGATTTGCTTTAGCTTTTCAAGCGCTTCAGTATCGATCCGGCCAAGGTTTTCACCATCGCTATTCAGCAAAGACGTAAGATTCGTTGTATCAAATCCAGATACACCAGCTTTTAAAGTGTCAACAGCATTTTTGATTTCGGTATAATCTGAAAATTGTTTCTGTGCTGCTTCATCGCAATATTTTGCCGTATTTTCATAAGATTTCTTTGCGCTGGTATCTAACAATTTGTAAACGCGATCGACATCTTTTTCCGCTTCTGATACAGCGCCTTGAATATCGTGCATTGAATTACCGACATATCGACTCAAAGTTTCTGACGCATTTGGCAAATCAGCACGATTAAGGTTATACATTCTTTGCATATCAGAAATGATTTCCTGATTATTATTGCCTGACATGGCCATAATGTCTGCTTTTGTTAGAATGTTCCCATCTGGTCCTTTTGTTCCTTCAATTCCACCAATTAGACCTTTTACACGAACTATCTCACCATTGATATCCTGTTCAAGTCCTTCAGCGTCAAGCTTCAATAACTTATCAAGGTCTAAGGTATTATCTTCAGTCCAAGAAGATTCTGCAATCGTCTCAATGTAACGCTGCACCTGCTCTTTAGTTAGAGGAACAAGACCATCATCAGTTTGAAGCATAGGGGTGTACGTCATAAGGGGCATTGACTTGTCGCCATTATAAATATTGTCATAAGTGCCTAAAACAGTAGAATACTCACCAGCCACATCGTCTGGATTCTCCTCTGCAAAATCGTGATATTTCTTTTTGTTCTCGTCCGTCCAATAAATCATATCACGATTTAGATTATTGATGTTACCGTATTGACCAAAGCCCTTTTCTTCAAATTTTTCTTTTGTGTCTTGAAGATTTTTTAATACAGCTTGATATTCTTTTGTTTTCTTTATGCTATCATCAAAATTTACTTCTTCGGCAGGTTTAGAAGGAGTAAAACTGTCAGCAAGCTCTTTTTGATTCTGTAGCTTTTTAAGCGCGTCATTAGTGACATCTGGAAGTTCATTGTCGTGGAGTTGTTCTTTACCATTTTTATAATCTTCGATATATTGCTTGAGTTCTTTTCTAACATTTTTTAATCCTTCAAGCTCATCGTCAGAATATGTTTCGGTTAATTTATCAACCTCTTCGCCAAGAGAATTATATAGATTAAGAATTGCATCAGGGTCTTCTGGATCTATATTAAAATTAAAATCTCCTGTATCATCTTCAAAATTTCCAAAACCGTCTCTTATAAGTTCTTTGACAATATTTCTTTCGCCAGCATTTGCACCGACTTTGAATCTCTGAGCTTTTTTCTTATAAGCTTCAACCAGCAAATCCCCTTGGTCTTCAACATTATCTACAAGATCTCTATGTGCGTTTTTACGCTGTTGTTCTTCAATATCTTTTAACAATTGAAGCTGAGTGTCATAGCTTGCGTTCTGAAGATTAACTTGCTTGAGCATTTCTTCGCTAACACCGGGTTGATCTTTTAGCAACGTCGTAATCTGCTCTTGAAGCGCTGCCAATTTTTCCGATTCTTCTGCTGTTCTATAAGTTTTGTCTCCCATTTTTTCATATTGAGAAACCAAATCTTTAAGAGATTTGCTGGTAGAAGACAAGTTATCAGCCTGCTGTTTGGAATCATTCGCGACTTCGGCAATTTTATCGTCAATCTGAGTCATTTTTTTGTATACGACTTCAAGACCTTTAATAAATGCACCAATTGCAATACTTACAAGAAGTTGCTTGCCTGCTTGCATGACAATATTGAGAATTTCTTTTTCTGCCGTCAGACCAGCAGTAACGGCAGCATCAGTCTTTTCAACTTGGATTAACTTTAAGAAACCGCTACTAAGTTTTACAGTTGAGCCATCTGTTTCAAGAATACCAGAATTAAGCAGTCGTTGTTTTGCTTCGGCGTTTTCTACAGCATTCGCCCAATCGTTAATGTTTTTTATTGCTTGTTTTGTGTCCGGGAGAGCATACTTGTCGCCATTCTTCATGTTACCGACAGCCATTAGTGAGTTAATATCGCCCGCTAAAATGTCGCCATGAGACCACGATTTTAAAGTGGACTCGAAAAGTTTGGAATTGATTTTTTCACCAGCATCTACCGCGTTAAGAAGAGCGTCTGCCGCACTTTTTACACCATCACCAAATTTAGTTGTGCTTTCAATTGCTTTTCGTTGATTTTTATCAAGATTGGCGATTTGAGCCACATAATTTTGGATGTCTTTCCCAAGCATATTACCTTCAAAAGAAGTCGCATCGATTTCTGTTAACAATCCAGCCTTTTTGTTTCCAAACATCATAAATTTCTGAAGGATTTTTGGAATACCATTAAGTTTTTCAGTAGAAGAAATTGCCTTTTCAATAGTTCCATCAAATCCTTTACCGAGCTCAATCATTGACTTATTGATTGTCAAAGCGTATAATAATCTTAATGGTCGGTTAAGATTATTTGTCAATGAGGTGTATTAAATGAAGCTTGGCATAATAGAACGAGATATCGATGTTAAGTGTGCTGTTGCTCAAAATATGTTTAGTAATTACACAAAAGGAGCTATGATAAAAGAGGGAAAGCGCTTATTAAAACGATATCCCAATTATAAATATTTAAAGCACGATCCAACATTAGAAGATGATAATGACTTTTACATATCTATTGTGTATGCTTATTTGGCTGATCAAATTTTAATAGAAAACAAAAATCTCAAAATCAAGTATGATGAGTGTATGAAGGAAGCGATTTTGTTCGTAAAAGAAAGTCATCTATATGAAGGTAAAAGTGGAGAACCACACAGACGAGCAAATTCTCTTTTTGTGCAATGGTATCATGATTATCTCCGCGAACAAGCCGACCCGGGTTGCATCGAACGAGAGAGAAAAGAAGCAGAACGTAAACAACAGGCACTCAAAGACGCTAAAATGATGCAGGAAATGCATGAACATATAAAGACTCAGCAAGACCTTGACAGCGGTAAGCGTGTCATCTGTCCCTATTGCAAATCCACGAACACCGAGAAGATTAGCACTGTGAGCCGCGCTGTGTCTGTGTCTCTCGTGGGCGCTGCCAGCGGGAAAATCGGCAAACAGTGGCACTGCAAAAACTGCGGGAGTAATTTCTAAAGGAGAATTAAAATGAAAGTCAATCAAGATATTATGAACCTCATTTGCAAACTTGAATACAGAATTGGCGACACATGTGCAAATAGCGACTCGTACAACGGATGGACTGATGAGTGGGGCGCTGATTTTCGGTATCCTGTAACCGTTGACGGCCATGGGAAATTCAGAGGTCGAATTGACGATCTTGGACTTGAACCGGAAGCACTTGGCGATATCTATTATAAATTTGGCGCAAACGAGATGCATATTGGGTACGGTATCAAGCATGTCCTCGAAGAGCTTGAAGATTTGTATGGGCTTGATTTTGTAAAACTTGAAGAAGAGCGGAAAGCAAAAGCGCAGAAGTGATTGTACCGCCAGCAAACCCAGTAAATAATTCTACCACAAAAACTATATGTATGAATTGTGAGTTGCAACTAACTAAAATGGCATAAATAAAGCCCCTATCTGGCACATCACCAGATAGGAGATAATGTGAGCTATTTAGTTTTCGTTCAGCTCTTTTACGACGGCCACGGCATCTTGGAATGTATACTCGTGAGCAGTAAACTTGGTTTCGCTCAGAGAGGGGATTCTGTATGTAAATGTGGTCTTACCATCAAAGTTGCTAACCGCAAAGTCACCAGCGGAGATGATATCCATACCAATCAGTAGACCAATCTTTTGATACTGAATCGCCATCTCACAGACGGTAATGTTGTTGAGACGGATACCATCACAGATAATGATATCCATATTGTAGATATTCGCTCCTTCAACTTCGTTTGAAGCCGAAAGAACATTAGTAGTGCCGATAGGTTGGAGTTTTAATTCTTTCGCAAGGGTAGGAGAGATACAAGTGCATGTTGCACCAGTGTCCCAAACAGCCTTCGCTATAGTCATATTCTTGCCGTTCTTTACGACTACTGGCGAGGTTAGCTTACGCTCGATTTCAGTTGAGGTAACCACGATTGCGGAAGGATTCTCCATTTTAATCACCCTACAATTTTCTTGTCTTTATTTTCAGAGCGCCATTTGGCCTCTCTGGCGGCGTAACAAGTATTCCAGAATTTTGAGTTTTTCTTTGTTAGAATAGAGAAAAGAGTGCTCAAGGAGTCTGCGGAAATGTATCCGTTAGTGAAGAACTCGTCAACGATTGCTTTGATTTGCTGACGGCTCTTCTTTCGTTTGGAAATGTACATATATTTCACCTCGAATGTTATCATGGATCGTGTAAATTGTCAAGACGAAAACCGTTACGCTTTTCAATTTGCATTTTCAACGCACGGCTGAATATTTACAGAGCACCCGTGTTCATCGCAAGTTGTCCTAACATGACTTACGATGACATCTCCAGACTGCTTAGAGTGATAAGGCTTTTGATATCTAATGAATACTTCGTCCATTTTATGTGGAAGATTTTCCATGATGGACTTCGCTAAGTCGTCTGCATTACCAATGGGTTCTCGCTGCCCCTTGATATAGTCAAGAAGGGCAGTGAGTTCTTTTGCTTCAATTTCAATTTTCATATACGAATTCACCTCCACAAATTAAAAAGCCCGGCCTCCTAGTAATAGGGAAGTCGAGCTTGTTCATTATGATGGCTGCACGGCAGTTATTTCAGAAGTTCAGCAATTTCTTCAGCAGTCATACCATTTGCCAGTGCATTGGCAACAATATCTTCTGCCTTTTTACGATTCAGCTCTGCCGCAATCTTTTCGTCAGCATCAGCCTTTTTCTTTTCGAGCTTGGTGATCTCTTTGTTGAGTTTTTTCAACTCTGCTTCTTTTGCTTTACGCTGAGCGTTCAGTGTGGCGATATTATCACCAATAGTTGCAATTTCCTGAGCAATAGATTCTGCGGCAGTATTCTTTTCAGTGATCTGTGCTGCGTAATCGATACCATCGAGAACCTTTGTTTTATTCTTGCTTCCTTTAGGACGTGCCATAATAAAATACCTCCACTACATGCGTTTTGCTTACATGTTGTTTTTGATATTTTTATTATAGCCAGAAATACTAAGATAGTCAACAAAAATATTTTTCCACTTTTGACGGCAGGGGAAAGACCGCCTGTAATTTTTCCTGCGTGCGCTTGATTGCGTAGCAGTGATTTGGAGCACCCCATAGTGAATCTGCGGCGTTGTTACGCACGTAGTTCCACTCCGACATTATGCTCTCTGAAGCGTCTCTGACAGTACCTATTATAATAATGTAGGTACATGCAGAGCTTGCCTGCGGATTCCTTTCGGTTCCCGGACGAGAATTACCCAAACTCGCCGTGGCTAGGCCACCATGTTCGTCGGTTTTACTAAATACTCCCTCATGCTTCGCAATGATATAATAAAATACCTGCGGAGCACTTGTTCCGTGTCACCACCCGGAGTATTGCTGGGCACAATCATGAAACCCGTCATTTTGGGTTTACCCAGCTGAGTTGCAAATGCTGCGATGCCCAGTCCAGCAGGAAGGGCACCAGTGAGATTAATGATTTTATCAAGAAGTTTAACAATTGATGTGAGGAAAGATACGCCGCCCTTCACGAGACCAGAAGAGAGGACGTCGGTAGAAAGGACTTGGAAGCTTGCATCGAGCTGTGCGAGGCGGCCTTGGATACTGTCCATCCAAACGGAATTCTCTTCCCAAGCCGTTCCTGCACTGTTAGCAGCAGATTCCATAGCAGATTCAGCAACGTCAAAATTGTTTAGAATAGCACTAACTGCATTTGCGTTTCTCTTTCCGCCAATCATTTCAGTGACGTTTGCCTGCGTCACATCGGACAGACCACTCCATACTTGAGACAGCTCTTTCATGATTTGATATGTACTCTTGAAATTTTTGCTATCCAGCATGATGTCAACGCCAGTCAGAGATTTCAGTTCACTGCGGAGCTCAGACACAGAATTGGCCATACCGTCAACTTCAATGCCTGCATTCTCTGCGTCACTTTTAGCAGCACGGAGATACATTGATAAACTTTTTAAAGTTGTACCGACCGTATCTGCATCTTGGATAACTGAGTTTGCAGCAGTACCAAGCGCAATAGTTTCTTCCAGCGTATTATTAGCGGCAGACATAGCAGCAGAACTACGAGTCAAGATTTCGCCAAGGTCTTTTGCGGTAACGGGCTGTGTATTTGCGACAGCGTCAATTTTATTAACAACATCTTCTGCTTGATCGGCTAACAGCCCAAAGCCTTGTAGAGTAGAAATCAAATACGAAGACGAGGTGTTAACGTCATCGATATTATCGCCAACGTTACGAAGTAGGGTAGAGTAGGTTGCTAAATTCTCGGCGTCTTCATCAGAATAACCAAGCCGCTTCCAATCTGCGGTTGAATTAACATAGTCACTTATAGATACGCCTAACTTTTGAGCCTGTTCTGCTGCACGTCCCATATACTCTTCAAGGGACTTTCCTGTATACTCACTGACTTTTCTTAACTCAGTTACTGCCGTATCAATTTCGACCACATTCTGATACACGATCCGTAGCGCGTCTTGCATCTTGTGCAGAGCTGCCATAGTAATCATAGTGCTCAAATGTTGGCCAAACAGTTTTTCAAACACATCAAGCAGATTTCTTGATTCAAGACCCAACTTTTTAGATTCAGCGCGAAGCTCTGCATATTTCTTTTTCAACTCACCAATTTTCTCTGGTGCGTCACTTTGATTCAATGCTTCAAGCAACTCATAGAGAGACTTTCCAACGTCTGTTCCTTCAAGCTTTTTATGTTCGGCAATATAATCATGAATAGTTGCCTTCAGATTAGCGACTTCCATTGATGCCTTATTTATAGATCTTTCGCGAGAAGCTTCTTTGTTAAAATCTTTTGCCTCTTGTGTTGCCTCTCTATATGCGATGTTTAATTGCTTTATTGCATCTGTTACAGAATTAATTTTATCTGGGGATATATCAAGATTATTCTTTGCCCATTCTTTAGCACCAGATACTGGATCTGAAGATTCATTTACAGTATCAAGTAAAGTTTTGAGCTTTGAATCTTTTTCTTGCAGCTTACCATAAAAAGAATAGTCAGTACCATAATTCTTCTGGACATCCTTCATTGTAGCCCTATTTTGAGATATGGCATTTCCAACAGAGTCTAAATTTGCTGCCTTCGTACTTTCTCGTTTTGCGGCTTGCTTTTCTGCCTCTTCGACGGCTTTAACTTTTCTTTCGATTTCTTCCCAAATCTTTTTGACTTCTACAAGTTTTTCTTTATAAGCATCAGTCTGAGGCTCAAGCTCATTTAACTGCTTGAGAAGATTATCGATACCGTCAAATTTGACATTCTGGAGACTTCCATCGGCCTGCATCTGTCGAGCAACTTCAACGCCCTCGGCAATTTTGATGCCTTCGCGCTCAAGTTTCTTATAATTGCTCTTCCAAATGGTGTATTGCGCGTTGGCTTTGTAAGATTCACGCTTTAGCTCATTATAATCAACTGCATAATTCTCGTATGTGTTTGGATTTTGAGCACTAAGTGTAGCCGCTTTTGTGATGACTCCATTGATAGAGTTTTTTAATTTCTCATTAGAGCTGCCAGAGGCTTCTTCTGCAAGCTGATAGAATTTCTTTTCAATACTATCGACGGCTTTCGCAAGGTCTTTTTGCTTCTTTTCTACAGTGTCTATAATTGCCACAACAGATTTCCAGTTTTCTTCTGCGGCTTGAATTGCGCTGTTATACTCTTCTGTACCAACCTTTGCTTTGGCAATCTTGTCGACGAGTTCTTGCTGCTTTTGAAGTGCAACTTGAATATCCGTTGCTGTTTTACCCTCTGCTACGGCTTCTTCTACGGTTCCATAAGTTTTTTGCTTATTTGATAAATTATCAATAAGATTCTGGTAGCGATTGTCTTGAAGTTTGTTATTGCTATCAATGCGCTTCGAAGCTCGACGCTCTACAATTATATTTGCAGAATCAAGTTCCTTCTTTGCTTTTAATGTAAGCTGATCAATTTCGTCTCCAGAAAGAACATCAAGTAAATCTAAAAATTTATCATTGGCGGAATCAAAAGCGTCCTGCATTTGTTGACGAGCAGTTTTTGCGGATTCAGAGGCGTCGTCATCATTGTACTTCGCAGATTCCTTTAGTCCATTAGCATAAGCTCTTACCTGTTCAATAAATGCGTCTGATAGAATTTTTTTGGCTTGCTGAACCTGTTTGTTATCAGCGCTTTTAGAATCTTTTGCTTTTTGTAACAATAATTCTGAACGCCTTTTTTGAACTTGTTTATGAATGTCAGCCAATGTGCTTTGGACAGCAGGGGAGTTTGAATAGCCACCACCAACAATTCCTCTCGGGGCACCGGCTTTTTGCCTATCAGCCTTAATAGCACGTAGAGCATCTTCATTTCCTTTTTTTGCCTTTACAGCATCCTTATAGGCGTCACTGTCTTCGCCATATTGCTTTTTGGCTTCCGCAGCAGCTTTAATTAATGCCGGTTTTTGTTTTATTAACTCAACATATTCTTTTTCATAGCTATTTCTCTTTTTAGCTTTATCTGTCTCAGAAACATTATAAAATCCTGCCATATTGGCAGCTTTTAATGTGCCGTTTAAATAAGAGCCGCTTTCTTCCCATGGCCACAAGATTGTTTTATCTGCCATGAGTTCATCGATTTGTTTTGGATCATTGAGGTCTAAATCTTTTATACCTTTTAAAGATTTGATCCAATCCTGCTCTTCTTCTGTGAGATTTTCGATGAGTTCTCTTGTTGTTTCTTCAAAATCCTTTTCATAGTCTGCAATTTTTCCTGCATACCAAGATCTTTTGTTTGAATCTTTATTTGAAATTGCGCTCTGTAAATATGTTCTATTTTCTCCAATATTGGAAATAAGCCAACCAAGATGAGCCTCTTTCGCTTTACGATCAAAATCAGATGCTTTTTCTTCTGCTCCTCCGCCACTATTCTCGGCAGGGTTGTTTTTCTTTTTGACTTTTGCAACCTCTTTAGTTGCTTCTTTTACTGCATTGACAATCTCTGCATTCTTCAGAATCAAATTGCCCTTAATGTCAAATTTCTTTTTTGAAATCTCAACATCGTCAATCTTAACATCGGCTGCTTTGATTTTTACTGTGCCATTGAGGTTCAGAGGGTCGGGTCTCTTAATATCTTCATCCTTGAGTTCAACTTTGCCCTTCAAATCAATGACATCAGGTTTTTTAACATCATCCTTAACGTTCTTCTTTTTGCCCTTGGCGGTATCGTCAACTGTAACGTTAGACACTTTACCTTCCAATTCGATCGCAGTCTTCGGTGGAATGATATCAGAAACCTCGAGTTCGACCTTGCCGGGAATCTTCACAGAACCCTTCGGAGGTGTCACATCTTCCACTTTAAGAGTTACCTTACCGGGAATATCAACCGGTGCAGTCGGAGCAGCTACATCTTTTGTGTTCAAAGTGACGGAATTAGCTGTTGTCCCATAGGCATCTGTCTTTTTGGCGATAAGATCCAAATCTGTGATTTGATTTTCAAGAGACTTGCTGAGATTATTAACTTCCTGTGCTACATACTGAACAGATGGGCCAATAGCTGCTATTTTTGTGCCATAACCTTCAGCATTTGTGGAAATTCCTTTTAGACTCTGTTTCACAGACAACAGGGCATCTGCATTTTTCTGAAGGTCATCAGAATTGCCTAGTTGAATAGAAGTCGGATCGACCGTGACAGTGCCGGGAATAGACACAGGATTTTTGACATCGACAACAACATCTGCATCTGTGATAGTGACCTTACCGGGGATCGGCGCAACATCATTAGCATTACTTTGATTGGCATTCTTAGGGATATCAGGTTTATCGGATTCGTTTAACGATTTATCCAACTCATCTTTAACATGTTTTGCTGCATCTTTTTTTAGATGGATATCAATAGGGGCGGAAATATCTTTAAACGCCTCATCAACTTTAAGCTGAAGAACTGCTGGATCAATATCGAATTTAATGTCTTTTACATTATAGACGCCATCTTCAATCTGATTCTTTTCTCCACTGTTTTGAGCATCCTGCATTTTAATTTCTTGATTCTTGATAAACTCTGCAAGATTTGTGGTTTCTGCAAATTTTGCAATTTTGTCAGTATCAAATTTCTTGAAAAGAGCCTCATATTGCGTTAGTTCATTCGAAAGTCCTTCGCGTGTTAGTACTGTTGCGGCGAGAATGCTTTTCTCTAAACCCACAGCAGTTTTACGCGCATCATTAATTGCATTCTGTTTATCTGCAATATTGCTCAATACCTTATCAAGTTTTTGCCCATACGTTTCAATAGTTGAAGCGTCTAAATGTCCTGAAGTATCTGTTTTTTGTGCAGTGTTCGCTTCTTTTTGGACGTCTTTTATTTCTGCCTTAACAGCCTTTGCACTAGAGTTGATTTCTGATATTTTAGCATGGACATTCCCAAGCTCACCTGATACATTGTCAAGAACAGAATTGAACGATATTTTATTATCACCAGTTAATCCGTTTATTAACTTGGAAAAATCCATAGCTTGGTCAGTTGTTTTAAATGCGTCTTTTGATTTATCAATAATCTCATCTAAAAAATCATCGATGGACATGAATTCTTTTAGCTTTTTGTTTAAATCAAAACCCTGTGCATTAAAGACATCCAATTTATCTTTGAATTTGTCTGAATCAAATGCGGAATATACAGAATCCAAAATTGATTTTAATTCTTTTGCCTTGCTTCCAAGATGAGTAAATTGATCATTAAATGCATTTATATTAATTTTATCGTCATCTAACCAATTGTCTGCATATAATCCAGCCCAAATATCTTTTATTTCATTTACAAGATTTTCAACTTGAGATAAATTTCTTTTCTTTGTTGTATCTGAAATTTTATAATTCAATAAATCGTTGATATTAAAAGTCCCAGATAAACCACCAACAAATTCATCGCTTACCTCATTCGCAACTTGTTTTGCTGATGCTTTAAGATCTTTCGTAGAAAATATATCATTTGCAAAAGATCCCAGTCGATCTGTATTACTTGTTAGATTTTTTAGATAATAACTTAATTGTTGATTGACTTCTTTTAGCTGATCTTTTAACTGCTTAGTCAACTCACTTGAAAAATCGTCAACGTTAACACCAACAGTAACTTTCGGAATATCGCCAATGCCGTTAATCTGCTGTTGAATGTCTGTTTTGAGTTTTTCAGTATCGACAACAGGCGTTATACTTGCAGTTGCTTTGATATTCTTTAATTTATCTTCGACCTTCTTTTTTATGCCATCAACATTAGGGTCAATATCAATCTGCGGTTTTTCACCGCTTTGTTTTACTTTTCGCTCAATGCTTGTCTTTAACTCTGTTGGTTTGATTTGTGGATCTACCTTGACTTTAATACTCAGTTCTGGTTCACGCGCCATATTATATTCCTCCTTTGGAGCCGAATCTAAAAAAAGCAGGCTTTAATAAGTCTGCTCATCTTTTTAATTATTTGTCGTGCTCGATTCGATTTTTTAGTAGCTTTACAATATCAGCGTATCGATAATCGATGTCGTCTTGTGTGTTCTCCATGAATGGACGTGGTTTTGTCCACTTGTATTTTCTATAATTCCACGGATTGTAAGCGCCCTCTTCAATTATGCGTGCTAAACTGTCTGGTTTGTTTTTGAAATTTGGAGCGTCTAAGCGCGGTCCATCAATAGGTGCCTCTTCATACACATATAGCGTGCGATCTCGAACTTTGTGTTTTAGATTTTTATCGTCTACTAAGCCACCAGATCCCTCGCGCCGTTCATATTCGACGGGGGAGTAGGTTGAATACACATCTTTCTGCACATGAGTTTTAAGCCGCTCTTTTACAGTGCTTGCAATTTCATTATTTAATGCCAGATTTGCACGTCTCATGATTTCAGTCTGAAGAGCATCCACTGTGGTAGCTGTAAACTTTGCCATAGTTTTACTCCTTGTCTTCGGCGAGCACTGCGGCGTGAATTCCATCAAGTGCACCTTCTGGAGTTTTAACACTATAGCTGTTATCAGTCACAGGCTTCTTCATATTCTCTTCAGAAATAGCTTTGATCATTTCCTTCATATTAAACTGCTCGCCAATACCATTCAGCACATCGGCTGCCAACTTCATCAACTCCTCAAATGGCTGATTTTTTGCAGTTGCCTCGAACAATGCCATATACTGCTGACGTTCAATCTCAATTTTCTCACGGCAAGCCTTGTTCAGAGTGCCAAGAATATACTTGCGAGGAGCCTCGTTCATCATCTTTGTGGTTTCATCAGAAAACGCCAACTCGCTCAGCGCGTTCTGATCCATGCCAGTTGTGTCAGTGTCTGTAAAGTAGACAACAGCAGCAATACGGAAAGCATAATCATATAGTGCAGGATCATACTTGCCATTACGCTTTGACAGGTCTACAACACCATCAACAAACTGGATGCGCTCTTCTAGGTTCAGATTGTTTTTCATAATTATTAGTCCTCCTGTGTAATTTTATCTTGTTCAAGTCTCATCAGTGCGGCAGTCGCAATACACATCGCGTCCGCTTCATCAGAAGAAACATTCTCACCATAATGTTCGGCTACATAGTCAATAGCCTGCTGTTTTAGTTCTGGGCGTTTTACTTGCCGCCCCTGTTTGAAATCGAGCATTTTGCGCCATTCAGTCGGCTTTATGATTTCATATGGAATATTAAATAGTTCACACGCTCCAATAATCGCCCCCTGCAACTGCGCAAGCTGAATTACTGTCTTAGCTGATGCTTGCAGCGCTACGTCTTCAATCACGACAAGATCGGGGTTATTGGTTTTGATGCGACTCTGTATCATCTGGCGCATAATAGCGCGACGCTCAACTGGGTCTTTGGTTTTACTTAAATCGATCAGTGAGTGATATACAGTGCCGTCGTCTAATGTACAGACGCCGGTCTTTATCAGCGCTTGGTCAAAAGCTAAGATTTTTATAATAAACACTTCCTTTTTGTTTTGGAATATGGTATAATTCAAACTTGAAGAACACCTGCACACCCCATTTTGGGGCTTATTTAAACATGTGGATGTTATCGTAGGGGCTTCCCGGAAATCCAGTAGTTAGGCTGCTGGTAGAAAGGAGGACCCTATGGAGATTGATTTCGAAACGTTTTGTATGATAATCGGTCTTATTGCTAGTGTCATGTCCATCTTGGCATCAGCTAAGACTTTAAGCCAGCCACAGGCATAAATGGGGCCAAACTACTCGAACGATCACTGAAGCCTCTATGCAAATTAGAGAGCTGGTCCGCTGTGTGGGTGTTCTTCTTATTCGTGAGTTTCCTCATATCAACGCATGACTGCTCCAGCGGTCGTGCGCTCATAAAAGGGGTAGAGCCCCGAAAGACTCTACCTCTGATTTACTATTCGACAATTACTCGCCATCAAAGACCAAGTCGAACATGTTGCCATCAGCATCAGCCAGAACGTCGAAGGTCATGGTCAGGGAAACGGGATCGCCGGTATTCTGCCAGGACAGCTCGAAACCAGCCTGCGGAACAGCCTTATACCAAATCGGATGAGCCTCGATAATGACATCGTCTTCGGTCTTGTAGGGAATAGAACCCTCGACACGATATGCCTTGGGGAAGTGCTTGGAATCGAGGTGTACCACCTGGGGCTTAGCGGACTTCTTGTAGTAATACACAATGTAGTCGACGCCGCTCTCGACGGTAACGGTAACCTCCTTCTCAGCCACGGTAGCTGTCAGCTCGTCACCAAGATCGTCGTCGGCTTTGAAGACCTGCACGTAATCACCGGCAGCAGCCTCGCTCAGAGTCAGCTTAGCAGTGTCGGCAGCGGTAACCTTCTCGCGCTTCAGGAAGTTTGCAGTGGTACCCAAATCGTTACCAGACAGCATCTGGAAGACCTTGACGGGATACACCTGAGCCTCGATGGTCAGAGTGCCTTTACGAGAGCCGTCGAACTGCACGCGGTTGGGAGCGCCCTGACCGCCAGTAGCAAACACACGATCACCTTCGAAAGAAGTAGAAGTGACGTTAGCCCAATCGACATTCAGGAACATCTTCTTAGTGGAATAGTTCTTCAGCATCAGGTCAGCAACTTCGCGGTTGGCAAAATTAGCATTCTTGTTAGCCATAATTGTTATCCTCCTATGTTTTCATCTTTTTTATCGATGCGTTCTATCCACTGTGACGGGTCATACTTTCCGCCCCAAACTGAATAGTTCATCTCTGCGATATTTAATTGTTTTGCCTTCATCAGTTGGGAGAACGTGTCTCGTATCTGACCAATGGTGAGGGCACAAATATTTGAATAATTCAGACTCTGATGAAATGTACACAATAACGAGATCATGTTGGGTAACTCCAAATTGGGGTCGCCTTTTTTTGTTTTTGCGAACTCTTTCTTCTTTTTCTGAAATTTCTCCCAAAACAGCCGGTCTTTCTCGGTTTTAAACTTAGGATTCTCTTCGGGCATATCGTCATCCGCAATATCAAGTAGCTGCAAAATTACTTGAATAACTGTTTTGTAATTTGATTTATTAACAAAGCCGCCAATTGACGCATTGCCTTTTGAATCGACTTGTTTATCAATCAAAATTGCGCGATATTTTTCATCCCATTCCAAATTGCCGAAAATAAAAAGAGCCAAACCCGAAATCAATTCGGATCTGGCTTCTTCGTTGGCTGTTAGGATATCAAACATTGTCATTTCATTTTTTTGTTCATTTGTGAACTGATTCCACGGATTTTCTATCTTGGCATCTGTCGAGAAGTCCGTGAAATATTTTTCTGGTGTATACAAAAATAAAGTCAATACTCGCTGATACTGGTTGTAGCCGAGCTTCAAAATATCTCCAAGAATAGGGGAGTGAATTCGACCTACTTCGCGCAGCATGACCCCATAAGGGCTGATATGGTCTATATAATTTAATCGAATCATCGCCTTGCCCTCCGAAAAGTTCCAACGCGATAAACAAGCATACGACCATAATAGGGCTGTGCTGGTTTATAAATACTGCTGCCTATCCATTCGAGTGGACCAATTCCAAATTCAGCGTTACCGTTTAAAATCTTATCAACGTCACTTACGAGAACATCAATTCGAGTACCAGCTTGTCCTTTGCGGCGATAAGTCTGCATGAGATTTTTGCTACAATATGCGAACACATAGATCGTCATGTCTGTAATCGTGTCTCCATCAGTTTCTTCCGGCACTACCTCAACGCACAAGAATGTCTTGGAATTCTCTTGGGTGTCTGGAACAAACTCATATTTGAACACACAGCCACCCTTTCCTGACCCGTCCTTACCAAGCAGGGCAGTTTCAGGATCTTCAATATTGTCAACGTCGCCCAGAAGGACATCAAGAATATTGTCATCGTTTATCAACTTTGATATTACTTTGTTTTTGAAAGAACCGATCTCTTCCAAATTCATATCAGATCACCTCCAAATCAACATCGGCGGTTAATTTACCTGACTGAACTGTCAAAGATACAATGGTTCCAATCAGCTTGTGATTATCAGCGCAAACTACTTTACATTTTGCGCTAGACACAGAATCCTCCGCGTTCTTAAAATGGATCTCGTCAGGAACATGATCGCCCTGTAAAGTCCAATTTGCCGTCTCACACGTTTCGCCATCAATTTTCGCTGTAAACAGCTTACCGAAACCGCCGGCTTGAACTGTCGGAGCTCCAGTAAAATCAATACTGAGAACATATTCTGGCTCAGCCTCCTGCGGTGGATAGACGACTTCTGGCGGAATTTCTTCTGTATCTTCAATAGGAACATAGTCACATATCATCTTCTCAGCATTATCAGTCTCTGGATTATATAGATCCTGTTCGACATTAAAAGAGAGAAATCCGACCTGTTCATTATTGTAGTCAATGCGGCTTGTCATCTGGTCGACTGAAGTAATACGATATGTTTTAGGCACATCGTTAATAATTTCCAGCATTAGCCGCTTACCAATATTAAGATTGGCAGAGTATTCATCGAAAGGCATCTGGATACGGAATTCGCGAGTAGAATAACTCATCTGCTTGTTCTCTTCCAGATTTGAATAATACGGCTTTTCAACTGTAGCCCACAAAGAATGAATTTCGTGAGAATTATCGTCTTGCCATTTGATTTCCTTTCGACAAATCTGAATACGTCCACGTACTGTAATCTCATCTTCCGGGTCTCTTTCTGTAATCAACCAGTGGCTCTTGCTCCAATAGACAATGCTTCCAATAGAAAAGTCTTCGCCCGGCAGAGTATGGATGATCTTTTGATCCATAACAGTTGAAGAAATAATATTCAGTTTACGCGGGATATTATCAATCGTCACATCTTTAAAAGAAGGACTGACTGGAGCCAACTTATTTTGGTCGTGAATTGACTTGTTAATTATTCTGTCACGCTGGGTTGGTCCATTAAGTTTAAGCATTTTTCTATATTCTGATCGAGTCATAAGCCACCGCCTTACTCAGTTAGCTCAGAAACCTTGTTTACTCTGAACGAGTAGCCATTCATTTCGGCTTTCAATTTCCGTTCTGAATACTGTAACAAGTCTTTCATCTGCTCCAATAGCTTAGCGGGGGAGAACATAGAGAAATCTTTTGTACTCATGGCATTTTTTAGTGCGTCAGAATTAAAGACGTAAGGCTCTAACCAGTGAACAATCATACTCAGGGCGAGAATACTCTGCTCCTTGCGAGACAGCGTAATGTTAAACATCTCAAGCTCTTCATCATAATCAGTCAGGTCTTTAGCACAGATATCTGCAAAATCGTCAATTGCTGCCTGAAGCAGGTCTTTTTCGACGGCCGCAAACATTTCGTCTGTGTAGCCTTCTTTGTCATAATCTTTGATTCGCCCACGACAGCGGGCATAGATACTTTCAAAAGTGGTTGCCATAGCCCGCCTCCTTTATTTAGATGGTATCTTCCAGTTCAACATCCAGAGAGTCCTCCAGCGCCTTGATAGCACTGCGACTGTCCAGCTCGCCAGAATCAATCTTCTTCTTAGCCTCAGATGCGATGGCGTCCTTGGTACCGCCCGGCAAAGTGGGCACGATCTCCTTGATTTCGTCGGCGGACATATTAAATACATCCTCGAAGTCATCAGTAGACAGGCTGTTCTGATAGTAACGACCAACACCCAGCTTCTTAATAACTGCGGGGTCATCAATCAGAATCCAATTCTCCTCAAAGAAACGGCGCTGATTACCACGCATAGAAACGAGCTCGCGATACTCCATCTCCTGAATCTCGCCCAGACCGCTCCACTCGACTACATAACCGGGGTTCAGTGAGGACTTATAGATCAGATTGCCAGAGACACCACTTCGGCACTCGACCATAGTTTCATTTGTAATCTCTGCGGTAGAAACAACGGGCTGCTCAACGGGAGTTTTTGCAGCAGTTGCCTTAGGAGCCGCAGCTTTTGTAGTTGCACGTCTTGCCATTATTTCCTCCTATATAATAAGAAGCGGCAGGGAAATCCCTACCGCCTATGTAACATTTTAATTTGATGATCAGGACAGCTTGTACACGCCAAAGTCACGATCAAAGATAACGGCAATGCCGGTGCGCTTCATCATCAGGAATTCCTGAGTCATATCAGCGTTGTCCATGGGGTTGCCCATCAGCATAGTGACGTCGCCCTCAGTAACGCGCTTAATGGGCTTGGTATCGCCAGCAAACACGTAGATGACATCATCGCTCAGCAGGAAGTCGTCGGTGCCGTCCTTGTGACGCTGCTTCACAGCCACTAGAGGAGTGCCGGCCAGATGACCAATATAGCCCATTGCGTAAACATCTTCCTTAGCGGAATCAGACATAGTGGCAGTCTTGATCTTGCGCAGAGCCTTCTTAGTGCCGATAATAACAGCAGACTCACCAGTAGAAGTCTCAACGTGCTCGATCAGATCCAGCAGCTTCTCCTCATCATAAGTACCAGTCACAGTATAGGGAGCCTGCAGCTTGGAGAACATGCCTGTGAAAGCAGCATATGCAGCATCCAGCTCCTGCTTGGTGAAGGACTTGCCGACCAGATCAACGAACTTGTTAAAGTCGATACGGCCAGCCAGCACGCGGTTCAGCTCCTCATAGATCTTCACGGCACGCAGCTGGGTGTTGACAGTGATGTCCTGACCACCCTCAATGCGCTGACGACGAATGCCCTGAGTACCTTCAGCGATATCAGCAACAGCAAACAGGCACTCCTTCTCGATATGGAACTTGTTGGTGTCGCCCAGAGACATATTGCGATCCTCGACCATGTTCATGAAGAACTCGTCGCCCTTCAGACCTTCCTCGTGGATAACATTCACCAGTTCCTCAACAATTGCGAAAACCTGAGCGCACTTGCCGTCACGAACAGCCTTCAGATCCAGCTTTGTGGAGCCACCGTTTGCCTCAATCAGAGCCTTGCGCAGAGCCTCCTGAGTATCATTAACAGAGTAATCACCGGCGACGTGACCCTTGTAGCCATCAACAGCCAGCTTGATCAGATTAGAATCAATAGCCATGGTATAAACCTCCTATAATAAAAATGGCCGCCCGCTATTGCACGGACGGCGTTATGTTAATTTCTTGAACTTTGGGATCACTTCAGGCTAATGTAGAAGTATGTATACTTGCCATCGCCAAAGCCGACAGTCTCCTTCTCCAGAATGGTGCCGAAAGTGGTGTCATCAGCGGCATCGGTCTGAACGGTAATCTTGGTAGAACCAGCGGTATAACCAACAGTCTTGCCAATCTCGGGAGTGCCCTCGAAAGCCTCAGCGGTCACAGAGAAGCCACCCTTAGAGTCCAGAGAATATGCGCGAATGGTCTTACCGGCTTCATTAACCCACTCGGTCAGATAGTGAGCGACAGTCTGATCATAGAACAGCTCTTCCTCTGCAATCACATACAGATCCTCCTTCACGGCACCAGCTGCGGGAGCAGTTGCCTTATAAGCCTCACGACCCAGCTTCTCGCCCAGAACAACGATATTACCGTTATCAATTGCTGCGGGAGCATCGCTAGAATAGAAAATTACACTTGCCAGCTGCTCACCATTCTTGGTGCCACCCAGATTATCAGTGCGCACAACAGCATGCTTAATATTTGCCATAATTATGTACCTCCTAAAATTTTGAATTATTTACTTGCCGAGATAGTGTTCCATCAGGCCACCATACACGGCGTTATCTGAACCGTTCTGGGTGCCACCCACGCCAAAGCGGACAGTTCCTCTGTTGTTAGTAGTGGGAACATAAGAGAACTCAGCGGACTGACGGCCAACCAGTGCATAGCACTTAGTCTCCAGCTCGGCATAAGTAATCTCCGTGTTCTCCTTCAGTGCGGTATATTCCGCATTTGCGCCCAGCTTTTCATCCATAATAGAGAACAGCTCGTCACGCTTAGCCTTTTCTGCTGCGGCGACTGCCTCAGCTTCGGCCTGCTGATATGCTTCCAGCTTAGGTTTGATTTCACTAACTTCATTGGCTGCTTTAGTAAAGCTGTCAGACAGCTCAGCGATTTTGTCAGTCAGAGTAGTAAAGGCGGCAATAGTGCCAGGCATCACTTCACCCTCATCCCAATCATCATATGTAACCTTCATGCGCTTGATATTCTCATAATCCAGAACAACATTGTCGCCATTCATAGAGTAGGGAATGCCCATCAGCTGCCATGTCTTGGAGCAACGAACCACCACTGTCTCAGGCATCAGATCTTCAAAATAGAAATCTGGAATCATATACTCAGAATCCCAACTAGAAGGATGAGTGTGCTCGGCAAGCTTAGTACCGATCTCGTCCATCAGCTGAACTGTAGTTAGAGTAAACTCATTGTTTTCAGTAACGGTGGGCTCATCTTCAGATGCCGGTGCTGTATTTTCAGTCGGAGCAGATTCACCCTCGCCCTCATTTTCTGCAGCATTTTCAGCCGCAGGAGTCTCACCTTCGCCATCTGCCGAAGTAGTATTTTCGGCAGTCTGGACGTCGGGCTCCTGTACTGTATTTTCTGCCGGAGGAGTCACGGTTTCAGGATTTTCGACCACGGTCGTATTCTTCTCGTTTTCATTCATTGGTGTTTTATCTCCTTTCTCCTCATCGGATGGATTTTCATTTTGTGCAGCATAATTCTGCGTGAGAGCCTGATACTCATAGAGACGCTCTCGAATTTGAGATGTGATATCGTCAACAGAAAAATTGGCGGTTACACAGCTCCCAGTCATTGCGGGCTGAATCTTCGGATCGGTGGTCGACAGAATGCAGCAACCATCAAACTTAAAAGACGAAACGGGAGTGATTCCGTCATCGCGTTTCGCCTCGCAAACCATATCGGTCAGCTCGACGCTGTGGTTTTTTGTCACATCGCGAGTGAAGATATCTACTGGGTCGCCAAATTTTGTCCAAATCAGGCCGTCAACACGCAAATATTCACGTTCTGTGCCAGTTCCGTCATCTTTAATAACCCAACGCGGGTTACAAGATTCAGGAATCACACCATAAGCCTGCCCCGCATACAGATATTTGACATCAGTATCAGTAATTCGCAGCTCGTGCTCATGACCTTTGAAGTCTTTATCTTCATCGTCCAATTCGTTCACTACATAACCAAGAATCGGCATATTTGCGATAGTCGGGACAGCTTTGTTGATAACATCTTTCGTGAAGCTGGTCTTATTAAGATTTGCTCCTGTGTGCATCACATCAATACAGACATCAATGAAGCGAAAATCAGAAGTTTCATATTCATTCTTCTTTGAAAAAGAGATTGGATATCGTTGATTCATTCTGCTTTCACCTCCTCATCCGTAAAATAAAAGCCCTGACGAATTGCAATCTGCAACTCAGCCAGAGCATTTTCAAATACATTATCATTGATAAATACATAGTTGTTCGGTGGATCTTTTCGTAGCAGGAGAGCGCCGTGTTCTATCAAAAACTTCGACATCCCGGCGGCGTGAGAACCATGCACAACCATTTCACATAGATATTGTGCCATGTTACTCCTCCTGTCTATCTGCTGTTACTTCGCCAGCGTCACTTAATTGTTTGCCCTCACTTGCATTAGATGGGCGTCCGCCCTCGTTTACAGCGCCAGACTGTGTATTAGAACTTGTAAGTGGAACTTCAACAGTATTTAAGCCGAGTACATCATTCTCAAGATAAGCCATATTTTCATAATCCGTACCAGCAAACCCGGCGGTTGCAAAGATAGCGCTACGTGTTGGAATGCCATATTGGGCGTCCTTTAGATATCGCTCATGCATTTCGGCACGGTTGTAATGTGTCACCGGCAGGAAATTGATACGGAATTTATAAGAACTTGATACGCTTTTGAGTTTACGATTGACCCAACGCTCCAGCTGACGAATCACCGCGAATACAATCATTTGGTCATTCACAGTACACAGATTCAACGTTGAAGCAGCCGGATCATCACCGCCACCAAACAAGATTTTGTTTACACCAGCCTGTGCAAATAGTGTTGCTTCGGCCTTTGCAACCTCGTTCGTATCACTATTTACACCGCTCTTGTCAAAATTCCAGTCAGTTAATTTCATGGGCGTCAAAATCGCACCAATATTCGGCGGCAACACATTGCTCATCATATCGTAGAACTCTTTGGCAGTTTCATAGTCAATCAGGAACGAACCATCTTCGTTGTTGATAGGAATTTCCATCGCAATAGCCTTGTAGTTATTGGCTTCGCTGGCGTTCTTACTGATGGCACGATAATCTTCAATATCCGCCAGAGCACTAAACAGACTCACAAACGGCGGAATGGGGATATAGTCTTGTTCATTTACCTTAATACAGATTGACTTAGAGCTATCCAATTCTTGCCATTTATATAACTGAGTATTGGTTTTATAGGTGTTATACATAGTCTGGAACTCGGGCGGATAATTCAGTAGCTTGTCTTGGTTTGAATCAAAATATGAAAAGTTGAATGCAAAGTTGTATACACCATCTTCAATGCTACTGATTTTACAATAGTCTGCATCTAGGTTCTGGAAAGCAAAACTATCATTCGTCTCCCATGCGTATCCATAATAAACGTCGTCACGAAATGCAATCGTCAAAATCTTGGTTGCTTCGTGTGGAATGTTCATCAGTTCAACAGCTGTGGAGCTTGCGTAGTATGCTTTCTTAAACTTATTCTGATTGATGCTTTTAGATCGATCAAGACCGTAGGGAACAAGCTCATAAGAGAATGTAGACATATTCGCAAAATATTGAATCAGCCGACGATAGTAGTTTGAAATATTGAACAGATATTTGCTCATATTCCGCAGTTGCTTTTCGTAACTAGCTGGATTAGCAAGATACTTTACAATTTGATCCTTCGTATACTTGGTATATGTCGGATTGGTCTCTGATGTGGATTCAAGGTTGCGAATACCAATCTTTGATAGATTAGCATAAACGCCACTTACTAAATCAGAATATGTAACATAGGAGGTCTTTCCACTTTTGGAATTCGTGACCATGACCTTTTTATTCATTATATTTTCAGCCATTACAGCCCTCCCTTCTTCAATACTGGCGCACGGAAGTTAAAATCGAGCAGCTTCGGTTTGTTATGCCGTTTCTCCATGCTGCGCTCAACTTGCTGCGCAATATAATAATTATAGGACAGGGAAGAGTAACGGTCTTTGCGACATCCAGATTTCTCCTTGACCTTGATTACGTTGTTTATTGTTTCGTAGCCCAAATTGACAAGTTCGTTCACTGCAAGTCCGGTGTTGATATACGGCATTTGCAGAGCGGCTCGTTCACTGGGCGACATTTTGTCATATCCTTTATATAGTTTGCGTAACTGATCCTCGCAGCTATATTCACTTTGCAGAAGATGGATACGTCCTTGCTGGAAACCACTACGTAGACCAATAGCAACATCACTATTAAATTGTGCGCTACCCATAATAGCCCAAATGACTTTCTTAGCAGCCTTATCAGAACAACGATCAGCGATTTCTGAATTGTTGCAGCAGCTGATTGCTGGATAAGTTTCGCCAGTTTCAGGATCGTAGATATCACGCATAAGCAGGTCGATCAGTGGAATACCAACTGAACGAGCGTCAATGCCGAGATAATCACAGTTAAAATATTCAAAGTAGCGGCGCAGTTTCAGTGCTTGATCTTGTACGCTCATACCTTCAACGTTCTCTGAGTAAACGAAATTACTCGTATAACGTCCAGATTTGTTTGGTATCATGCAATTAAGGAAGATACTTGTTGCGTCGTTGTCATTTTTCTTGGAACTCATCAGTGCGATATCGGCAGTTAAAATGCGAATCTCTCCGTTTTTCTTTTTGGGGATATCTGTTGCAGTAGGGGAGAGCACGATATTTGGCGCGTAGTATGCTTTTTCAATAACGCGAGTTTTGTTGATATCATCGAACTGGAATAGCCCACCTTCAATTGAACCAATCCATTCGGTCAGCATCTCCATCGAGAACTTCAAATCGGAAAAACTTGATTCGGACATTTCATCTTCGACGGCCTCTTTCAACAACAAACCTTCTTTGATACTCATTCTGTAATCAAAAGCACAACAATAATATTTTTTACTTCGATCAATCATATTTACAAAATAGTCCTTACATTTTTCGTAGCTCCAGTGATTCTGAAACCATGCAGAACTAAGATAAAACTCTTGATTTCGTTCAGCCATGTGTTTATATTCTGGTTTGTCTAAATATCCGGGATGGCGAACAATATTTAGGAATTTTTTCAAAACCATATTGATGATATCTTCATCCATCATGCGGTATTCGTCGACCAAAATTAAATTTGCTCGCGCACCACGCGCAGAGTCGGTAGCCGTTACAACTTTAACGTAACTGCCATTTTTGAATATAATTTCTGCTTTCTGATTATTGATATCGACTTTTTTGATTTCGGATTGTAATAAAGAACTGTTTGGTACAAGTTCCTTCATTATTTTTTCGTCCAAAATATTGATAGATTGTGTTCGCACTTTACATGCAATAATACACTTCGTGCCCGGCCACAATAGGCATTTAATCACAATGAAGACAGCGGTCAGAAAAGATTTGCCTAGCATTATGTTGTTAACCAGTAGTTTTTTATCTACTGCTCTGGAGATTTATCTCATTTGCATCGGACTGTCGATTCAGCCCCAGATTGGCGTACATTTTCGCGTCGGACACTCTTGGCGGGATTATATTTATTCACCCACTACGCTCTACAATGGCGAGAAGCCTTACGCAATCTTCTCACTTATCTCGGTATTAGCAGTTAAGCCTTCACCGATATTGCCCGATTTTTTCATTCAAATAGAATGGCGGCCTATAGATTTGACCGCGAGCAGCAATGAAACAGAAGCCTGTACTTCGAACCATTAAATACAATAAAATCTGCTGAAATAATTTCAAATTCAGATTCAAATATTCTTTGGCGAAGCGTTGCGGGTTTTTTCTATAATATCCACAATACCAAGCAACTGCATTCATTATCTTTTCTGATTTACTATTTGCTACTTCTTTGTCTGTTAATTTTTCTCTTGTCAAGGAGAACCACCGCCCTCACTAATACCAAAGATTGTTTCGCGCAAGCTGGTATCTGCGGTGTCGTCTTCTATGGCTTCTGGTTTATGCGCGGTATACTTTTCCATTTCCTCATCAAATTCGGCTTGATATGGATTGTTTAAATGGAACATTTTTAAAAGTGAACCAAGTACCCACACTCTAAAATATTTTCCAATCCCATCAACATCCTGCCATTCAGGTGCGGGTTCTGGAATTGGTCTCTCTTCCTCCCATTTTTGAATCAATGTTCCGAAAGTGTTAGTCTCAGCCAGCGCGTTATCGTTCGTCTGATTCGGCTTGATCTGAGCTGAACCCATTAGATTCTGAAGGTTGTCGTTTGCCTCTTTTATTTTCTTTGTATCGCCAGTGGCATCTGCCTTTTCACAGTTAAGCTCGCCCTTTGCAATGCGCTTAAAGAGAATTTCCTGTGCGGCAGTTTTACACTCGTGGCGCGTAATAAGATTCTGATAGTGATCCTCAAGGAACAAATAATCCTGCTCCTCCAGACCAGCACCCCAGAATCTAATCATCTTTTGGGTGACTTTTGTATTGCCAGTACGACCAGCAGCCAGCGCGTCCTTCTTCTCCTGATCCAATGTATCGTCGTAAGACTTCCCGGCGTGCTGTCGCATATTAAGGCGTCCCATATATGTATTGATTTTTGGAGAACCGGGAGTAGAGTGATCTGCGGCCTCAAGAAGCCCATCACAGTAAAACATATCAAACAGCATAGCTAGTCGCTTGATTGCTTCGTTCTCGTCTCCGTATTTCTTTACATAGAAGTTGAACATTTCTTCTTTGCATTCGTTGCACCATGGCAGATATCCATCGTTACCCATAAACCACTGACTCTGCGTCTTTGAGAAATTTCCCTTGCGCACATCATAGATCTTTCCACAGCACATACATTTGCCACCACTCCATGAGGCAGGAACTTTAATACGTGGCGGTTTCTTTTCAACGGCAGTTCTGGCCATAGTCCTTCACCACCGTTCCGTCATCTGACATATTGTCGAAGCGATACTTGATATCATCCCATAGCTTTAAAATTTCATTGAGCTTTTTTGTTTTGTGGAACTTTGTATATACAGAGCCCGTAGTTGGATGCTCGCCAATCTCTTCATAGAAAATTCCCATTGCGCGAATAAAGAATGCACAACGGCGGGAATAGCAGTAGAAGTAATCGCCTCCTAAATCTTTATGAAATTTTTCTTCCATCTTTGAATTCTGGAACCTCCTTTACAATTTAATTTCATGGGTGCAGGTAGTGGGGACGATCCACTCTGTCTTTGGTTATGAACCAAGTCAGCACACCGGCGCTGTCACCTGCGACATATAAAAACGCCCTGAGCGGTTAAGCCCAGAGCGTTTAAAAATCTCTATGAATTACAATGTTAAATTACTATCTTTGCTGGTTTTTCCAGCTTCACATCATATAGACAAGTCAAACCATCATCAGCAATAACAGCTACGGCTTGCTGTGGGATATCATTCTTACGAATACCAACAGCATAACTATCAGTGCCGCATACGCAGCCGCTTTCAATAACTTTTGTACCGTGCACAGTTGTCATTCCGTTTGTGTGGCGATGTCCGAGGAAGACCAGATCAATCGGCTGTTTCACCATCATGGTCAAGTGTTCGACGACGTTAGCAGGGGAGTCTTTGTCTCCATGTGCATACATCACCAGACTATTACGAGCCTTAAATCCACCAAACGTAGGATCGAGCTTCTCTGTTTTTACTTCAATGCCAGCCAGATTCTGTAGCCGTGCCTTCATATAGAACGGAATCAGCGCTTCGAGTTCGTCTCCGGCAACTTGTTCTTCCTTATTGGGGAAAACCCGCGAATGATTGCCGCTGACCGAATACACATCAATGTGTTGGCATACTTCGTACAGTTCCGCTACAAAGTTGCTCACCAACTCTGCGGCTGTCATAACCTGTTCGATACTATTTTCATTGTTCTGAACTCGAGTGTTGATATGAATATGACCATTGATAAGATCACCAAGCAACAGCACATGAATCTTTTCAGCAGCATGTCGCTCAACGATGTTAAATACCTGAGTGACATAGCTTTCCAGCCTTGCCTTTAAAATTTCCTTGTCAAACTTATTCCATGCCGAATCAATGCCAGCACCTGTATGTAGGTCAGATAAGCACACAATTAAGTCATGTCCGCTGCCTTCATACTGTACGATATTTAGAAAATCATTCTTGTCGTAGGGCACAACAGCACTTGCGATCATTTCCTTAATGGATTCAGCACGCGCAATATCACGATAAACCTTGTTTGTTGCCGCCCGCTCGTCTCGCATCTTGACCTGTTCTATCTTCAGCCGCTGCAGCTCGTCGGCCACAGTGCTACCGCACATATGTTCAAGCGCGTAGTCGTAGCCGGCTTTCCACGACTTGTACTTTTTTCGATAAGCACATTCCCCAAAATTGGAATTTGTAGCTTCGTTCAAAACTACGGCTGCTTGATCCCATGTTAATTTTCGCTCAGAGCATGCATTGCCAATACGCATCATGTACTCGTCAAAGGATTCGTCATCCGTCTTTCTGAATTCATTCTTTTTAATTTCGTCCATTCTGCACCTCAGATCTCAAAATTAGAGTTGGTGCGATGAGTGCGATTTAGCTCGCGCAATGCCTCCTCGGCTTCAACATTGCCGGGCAGCTGGGTTAGAACAGACTTGATTTCTTCCGCGTACCACTTATGAGTAGTGCGAGTAATGTGCACATTGGGGATGATCTTCCGCAGGTAAGTTGCTTCGTTCTTAGTAATTTCAATCATATGTATTAAATCTCCTTTTAAATTTAAAGTTGAAAGAGCTATACCCTTTCATATATTAAGAAAATAAAGTCAATTTCGGTCATTAACTCTATTTGCATTCTTCTTTGCGATACGTGCCTTCTCTTTGTCTACTGCACACTCTTTGCAATATAGACTGGCATTCGGTCTCTTTGCGATATATTTTTCACCACAAACAGTACAATAGCATTCTTTGGGATCAAACAATTCCCGTGCCACTTTACTAAGATTCAATCGATTGTTCTCAGGTGTTACATTGAACGTGTACGCAATTACGTCATCTTTATCAAGGGCAGAATTCGGATATGTATATAAGCAGCCAATATCGTCTGTTCCAGTTCGATAGAGTAGGTGATACACGTCAGACAGTTCGTACATACCCCGCACCGTGTTGTATCCATCATCCCAGTTGGGTCCACCGTGATACATGATTTCGGTCTGTTCATCAAAACATTTTCCAAACCTCTTCATTTTAAAATCAGTGTCTAATGCCACTGTATCGCTGCCATATAGTCGGCAGAAGAAGATAATTCCAAGCAAGACTCTAAGCTGTGCCCAGTTGATGTGATAGCGTCGGCGAGCGTCAGTGATATAATCTAAATCTTTCTGATATAAAACAACTTGATGTATGTCAAGTATCGGTGCGTTATTTTTGCGCCCTCGGCTGAATGTTTGAATCAGATGGCTGCGATCATAACTAACAGACTCGGGGTTTCGCATCCGTTCATAATAAATCGTGGCACATTCAATAGGGGAGAAGCTTGTCCGCTTTAATAAATTACGCAGCATCAGGTTTGACTCGTGATAGTATTTCCAATTGTCAAGAAGCATATTTTCGTTGCAATAAAATGTCGTATAAGCCATTTAACCTCCTTATTCGATTGGTACAATATTGCCATCAACATAACGACAAAGCTGCCCATGTTCGTTATAGTATGGAGCCATATAGCTTGCTCCTGCACCACCATTAATGTAATAATACATAACTTTTGTATCCTTGGCGTACACGATAGAAGTATTTAAAATATGATAAAAATTGTCACTATAATTGTCGGCCCAATTACCATATTGGTCTTCTTTTGTACCGCAGCCAGTCAGCAAACATCCTATCAAACAGATGGAAATCAATATAACAAAAACCCTCTTCATTCTGTTTTATCCTCCCAGCTAACAGATTCATGAGCGAATTTTTGGATACGTTGAGCTTCGTCCCAACTAAACATCATCTCACCACAATTCGCACATTTCATGGCGGTAACATTTGAGGCTTCGAGTTCCTGCCCCCGGCAGTGGAATTTATATGTCAGCCCGCTTGTCAGCGTCATTGTCCCGCCACACTTGGGGCATTCCATCTGCTGTGGAGCTTCTTCTTGTTGCACTTTCTTCTTTTTGAATAGATTAAACATCGATTTTCTCCTTTATTTCTGATGGATAAAAATTTAAATCACCCGAAATATTTCTACACTTCTGAATTACATCGTCAAGATTTTTGTCTATAGCATAAGCTGTTTTACAATCAGGACAATATAGTCCATCAATACTTGGAATTTTAATTTCTTGATATGGCGGATATTTGTTTTTACATTTTATATCTTTTCCAACAACAGGATATACTTTTGTAGAGCAGCAAAATAGACAATAAAGTGTATTCATTTGCTCAGGTTTATCCATTGCAACTAGATCTTTCAAATTATCCATATTATTTCACCCTCTCTTACTGAATAAATTAATCATGAAGAACCTCTAATTTGTGTGGCGTCTCTTTTCCACATTCCTTGCAAAATACAAACCTCATATCATTTTGGATGTTTTTCAATTCGTCCCATTTATATTGTGCTATACTATGATACCACCCACATTTCATACAACGAATTCCAACTTCTGTGATATCGTTTCCTTTCATATCAAAAAGTCTCAATTCTAATATCTTAAACTTCATCATTTACCCTTGGTTCTTCTTTGGTAGAATCATAAACAAAATATTTACAACATGTTCTCGTCCAATAACCTGATCCGATAATACTTTCTAAATCAACAATTGGACTATTAAGTGCTTTTATTTGCATCCATGTGCATTCGTTATATTTAGCACAAACAGCACAGAGTTTATTGACCATATTACTTCACCCTCGCTTCATAGGTTCTCGGCTCAGCCAGACTGTATCTCTGACCAAGATATTCATACTCGCCGTTCGGGTCGTGAATTGGTAACTGCACAGGAACTGGTTTGATATTTTCAACTACACCGGCACCAGCCATGTGCCATAGGAACTTTTTAAATTTGTTGGGATATTTTTCATAGCACAGCACGACTAGAATATTAGCCAACTCACGAACGTCGGGACAGACCAACTTGCACTTATTACGATACACGTTATAAATTGCTTGCCAGTTGGTTTCATAGGTCTTTGCTTCTTCTTTCGTCATGATGCCTTCAAGCTCTTTACGATAAAGTTTCCAATTTTTGGCTTTCTTTTCGAGTTCTAACTGCTGCTTGCGATATTTATTAAAGTCCAGAAAGATTGCTTCGATCTCATTAAATACAGCCTGATCATAGCCAATTTCTGAATCGTACATTATGTGCCAATCAAAACTGCCGGCAGGCTCTTTATGCCAACGGACTCCACGCTCCCAACGCTCAAGGCTCATGCAGAGCAGATTCATATTGCTATGGGCTTTACTGAGATTATGTAAACGTGCATAGTAGGGGCCTGCATATTTCATGAAATAGGGTGTGCTCTTAGGACCAGTACCATATTTTTGTATATTTCTAGGAATCTTATATCCGCAGCCAGTTTTAGCTCTATCGATTTCCTTTCCATTTGCGACGGACAAAAGAGAAACATATTTCAAATATTCTTGTTTTGTCTTTTCAGTCTTAGGAACTTTGTTTTGATAGACAGTGCTTAAATTTGAAATCTCGCCAATTTGACTTTTAAGACCACGAAGAGTACAAGCAAATTTATTGTCAAGTGTATCAGTTTCAGCAAGAGCAGTCTTTTTGTCCTCAAGATCTAACGTAATAGGAATATCTGTATGTACTCCAGGAATCATGGAAGGTTCATCAATAACAAGAACGAGGTCGCCGTCAAAATCGGAACCATTGAGTCGAGGTGCATTGATGTCATAGATCGAAGTAAAACAACAATTTACAAGTCCATGAAAATATTTTTGAGTCAATTCGTTATCGACGGCGCTAACAAGCAAGTGCTCTGATCTTGATATATGAGGGTTTCGTTCACAGATGCGGTCTCCAAGTGCAACGCCACGACGATCAAAAGTATAAATCTCACCAGCCTTTAATGCTCCAACAACAGGGAGTCCGCCAGCCCATTCCATTAGAGCAACAAGATCTGGTACCCAAAATTTAAATGTTGCATTCATCCAGAGTTTACCACATTTAAATCCATCACGAGTTTTATCAAGTAAGGAATGGACATACTCTTTAACGCATGGCTCGTGAATCATTTCTTGATTACGTGCTAATGCAGCAATATAGTGATTCAAAGGATTGACATCGTCAGCCATTAATCCAAGGAAACAATCAGTGTAAAAAATATCATCACTTGTGACCTTTTCATAAAAATCTACAGACATGTCAGCGAAGTGTTTGAAATCATCGAATTCTAGGTCTAAATTTTGCAAAATTTGATAATTGCATTTTGTGGTTAAATTTTCTCGTTCAGAACTATAATTCCATTTCGCAATAGCAAAGCAGCTTTTTGTTTTACGAAACCATTCCCAATATCTCTCCCAGTCTTTATATGTGCCGTCTTTCTTGAAATATTTATATCCTTTATAAAGGCTGACGGTAAGAATCATAAGTGGTTCGCTGCCGGGAGTTACATCATATTCTTGCCCCCAAATATCTTTGATTTTTGTAACGCCACGCTCCGCATAAAATGATTCATAATCAATCTCGTGCATGCATCCTTTAATATATGGTGCGCGAATAATACAACTATTAATATGTTCGTCTGTATTTATTTTGCGTTCAATCTGGCGCATTATTTCTGGGTGACAAATACCTGCACCATCGAAGCAGTTAATAGTGATATCGGTTTTCTTTACAGCGACATCTTTTTGTGTCCAACTTCTTTTGTTGCCTGCTTTATCAATGAATTCTGTTGTTTTATCGTATAGATATTCAACCATTTGGTCTTTAATTGTATTCTCGTAATCATCAACGATACAAATTTTAGGTTCCCATTCCGGTAAGCAAAAAGCAGACGAAAGATTCAAACCACGATAAGCATAATATTTGCTAAGAACAGTTGGCGTTTCAGAAAAATCAAGCCCCATACTAATTCGCCTATCAAGTTCTGGTGCAATATGACGTTCAACAAAGCTAAGCATGCTTTGACGAACCATACTTGCACTGCGTTCACTAAACAAATACGTTTCTCCATTGATTTTAAATCCGTGTTTTACAAGGCGTTCAAGAGCTTTTGGCTTGTTGTATCCACCTGTAGCGTCAACAAAAACAACAAATTTCTGAAACTTATCGTCATTCATAGATATCATACGGATTTGGCGAAACATCATATTATCTCCCTGTAACACAGTGAAATGAATAAGTTCTTCGTTAGTTAGTTTGAAATTATAATCATGAGTAATAATATAGTTAAGAGGAAACTTTAAAACGCTATACAATGGAGGAGAAAACATCTATATCAATTCTCCTTTACTTTAATTTGTTATGTAAATCATCGTCATCGCCAGAGTCATCATCGCTGTCATCCCACTCGCCATCGCACACAACATAGTAACAATCAATTGCGCTGCTGATATAAAATACAAGAAGGGGAGTAATAACCAGCGCAACGAATAACACTTTGCCAATAATCTGATATGTCAAGTAGAAGATTACCAGTGTCTCAGCAGCGTGCAGTATCCAATTAAACCAGTCTTTGCTATTGATAAAAGCAGATACCGCAATAGTCAAAGGAATATTTGTGCTCATCATGTCCTGCTGGCCGTTTTCGTCTTGCAGATCGTCGGGCTTCTTAGGATCTTTATCCACTGTTGCACGCCTCCTTACTCTTCATCATCCCAATCGCGTCGTTGCTTGTGGGATTTTTTATTATATTTAGATGCCGGAGCCTCCTGCGCTTTTTCAATCTCCTGCATAAAATGGTTTTCAATCATGCGCTGTTTGCGGGCTGCTCTCATATATGTACTCTTAGAATTCTTATCTCGCTTGCGGTCACTCATCGCCGTAATCCTCCTCGCTGTCGTTATCGTATTCTTCCAACCCATATAGCTTATGATATAAATATCGGGTCAAAGAAGGGGACATAGGCGTACAGTCTTCCATCCAGAGCGTATCATACAGTGAAGCATCACCAATAACTTCCTGCCAGTCCGCGTATACTTGAATCGCGTCAATGATATCTTCTACTGTGACACTATAATCACGCACCGCATCAACTACGGCGAATCCAATATTAAAAATATCCTGTTTTGAAAATTCTTCTTCTTTCATAATAGTCCTCCTTATAGAAGCGATTTGCACCGAAGTGGCTTCTTTAGTTTTTCTAATTGATTATAAATATCTGCAATTTGCTCTTCTATGGTTTTTAGTCTATCCCATGCATACTTTTCTTCTGGAATAGTAATGGTTGCGTTTTTTGCTAAATCGTTTGATATCCAATAACGATAAGGGTTCTCTGGATTCCCAATAAAATCTAAGTCAATAACATCCATTTTGTTGATCTCCTATTACAACAGACTCTTACATGACAACGGTCTTTTCGCGCTTCTGATAACATCATCAATACAGTCGGGGTCAATACAAAATCCTTTAAATACATTGAAATCGCCCGCCCACAACAATTTGTCAATACTGATGGTTCGCATTTTCATCGCCTCAGATATATACCGCGCATCCTCATCACCATATAGTCTCACAAATTCTTTGAAACATTTTACAGTGTTGATCATTCCAAATTCTTCATCGAAATAGAAAGTAGTATATTTGGCTCCAAATTTATCTTTGTCGAACTGTGCGCGGAACTCTTCTGGGCTCTGACATATTACAGTTGTCTTTGGATGATTTTTTACTTCTTTTAATCTGTCATACCAGTTACATACTGCTTTGTAATTCTCTGGCTTCACGAATAATACTCTTATTGCTGCTTCCTCTGTAGCGCTGCAGCGCTCTTATAACAAACTGTGACATACCAAGTTCTTTTTATTTATTTTAATACTTACTTCAGGACACCGCTCACGAAAAAATTCATATATTTCTTTATCTGAAATGCTATGACCGTTATCAAGCCCAACGAACTGTCCATCTGAAATTAACAATTCATCATCATAAGACCCGATACTGTCTCCGCGAGCGACCGCATCTATCAGAAGTTTTGCTTCTTCTTCTGTCCATTCAATAATCATAAAAGACTCCTACAAATAAACGATTTCGAATTTCTAGTCAAATACACAATTCGATCGTATATTTCTTTATCGGTTCTTCCCCAAAATCCATAGTATTCAAGATCTGGTTTAATTCGGCTTTCATCTATATCAGGTGCAGAGGGATAAAGCTTTTTATATTCTCTGATGAAACCTTTAATCATTTTGAGTTCATCAATCTCGTCTCTCATAATAAACTCCTACAAGTGAATGGCTTTTGATACCATGGCGTTGGTTTTGGCTCCCACTGATTAAACAAACGTTCAAAATAGAACTTTTCGTTTTTCTCATCCAAGTACAATCTTACGTCGTGATAATTCACATATTTAGCGTCACTATCAGCGAAACATTTTAAAATAGCGAGCATCTCATTGTCAGTTCCTTCGAAGCAACTAAAACGTCCAATTTGTACACAATCCATCGCTTCTTTTATGATTTCTTCTCGTGTCATACTATGGGTCCTCCAACTGTTGAGTTTATAACAGGCTATGGCAAACAAACGATTTTTTAGACTGCATTGTATACTTGCCGATCAATTCAAGACATCGCTTATAGATTGCCTCTGCGGCCTTCCCATCGATTGTCTCCAAATAAGACCCAGATATTATATCAACTTTAAAGATCTCCATTGAATTTATCGTAAAAGATGACGAAGGATTATAATGTATGTATCTGTGGTCTACATCAACATGAATTACAATGGAATCCACTTTTTGTTTTCGTTCTTCGCTAAGTTGCTCGCAGATTTCTTTGCTTGCGAGTTCCAGTATTTCTTTTTCATTCTTTTTGTAATTGGTCATTCCAAAAATATCTGTTATCATAGCAAACTCCTACAGGTCAGTTGCAGCGTTGGTCGTCCTATGGTCGGATCGTCCGCGTCCTCGATTTCTGGATTTAGTGCAACTTCAGATGGGCCATATGTAGCCATAGAACAAGCGGCAATTAGATTGGAATTTATAACACGCTTCATACATTCATCAATATCGTCGATCACCACGGGTTTTCTTCTGGCGGGATCAAACGTCGCATGTTGAAAATTAGTAGCATCAATAATATGGATCACAATGGTGTCGTTCCATGTTTTGACTTTGATATCATGCAGCCTGTCATTATATCCAATATATTCATATTCACCACTAGAATCATAGCAGATTTGCATTATGATTGTTACAATGTGTTGGATAGAACTCAGAGCGGGCACAACAATGTCGCAGTCGTTTTCAATTGCGTATTTGCATATTTGATAGGTGCGGCCACCGCCGCGTGGGGTGATAATTTTATACATACTCTGCGGCCTCCTTATAACAAGGCTTTCACAAACACATTCGTGTTCTGATTCTGGATAATAGGGAACAGGATGTTTATATTGTTCAGTCATTCGATAGTCTGGACAGATTGCTCTATGAAGAATATGTCGTGAGTGAAAACATAAATCGTGACCTAACTCCCAGCGGAATCCCTGGTAGTCGAACCATGTTGTATCGCGATGCTGCTGACGAGCAATATACAGATTATTAAGCATATCAATGATAGTCATAGCCTGTGGGTCTCCTCATTACGCGGCTTCTGGTTTGCGTTCAATCAATGGCAAGATCCCATCTTTCTTTAATAGATCATAGATGAACAGACGACCTTTTTGAGTCCAATATGTGTGTACGTGGCTATGTGAGGTTCCATTAGCATCTTCAGTAATAGACGTCTTAGTTACCGTGTAGCCTTGCTCGGCGTATTCTTGATAAAGCAGCCAGATACGTCCCTGCTGATATTGTATACGACGAGATCGCAGCTCCTGATTCATCTTCTGAGCACTCCATCCATAGTCTTTAGCAATAACACTGATAGGAAGAGCATCAGGAGTCTGAAGAACCACATCATAGTAAGATACCTTTGGCTGCATCTCTGCAATTTGTTGTGTTTGGATAGCTACAGTTTCCTGAAGTGCTTTTACGCGAGCATTTGCGATAAGAAGAGCACGCTGCATAATCGCATCAGGAGAGTTCCACTGTTCTTCAATCTTGATAAAATACTGGCGTGCAATTTTGCCACGTTCATTGCGCTGAATCATTGCAATTTCTTTTGCCATCGGAATAGTAAGCTGATGATCGGTTCGAGGCTTTCCTGCGAGACCATCAGACCTATTTTCCAAAAATGGAACATAGTCTTCATTTTCTGTAAAACCGTAATCACACATTCTCTTGAACCATGTGGTGTAATTACTGTCAACATGGAGGAAATCGTAAAGTTCTCGACCGCTTACGGTTGGGCGTTCAGGATTTTCATAATTGATAGGGATTAAGTCAGTCATAATCATTCTCCTACTGCATGTGCAGCTCTATGTAATTTACCAAATGGTGTAATCAAATATCGATGTAAGGCTACGTCTTCTAACTCTTTTTGTAACCGATGTAGCATAGCCATATTGTCAAGATAAGAGGGGAGCAGTTTTTCTACAATCTCATAGATCAAAGCGTTTATCTGCAGCCATTCTCTCATCGTCATTCCACGGTGTACCAGAGGACGAACCATCCACTCAATCTGGTCGCGGATATAATCAATAGAGAAAGGATCAATTTCGTGTAGTATACTCATTCTTTCTATGTAGTTCTTGAATAGTTCTACTGTCTGTTCTGCTTCAGCTTCTCGATAACGGTCACACAATTCTTTTGCAAGACTATCAATGGCGTCATAGTTCCATCCGTCGGTAGGAGACCAGTAGTCCGCAACTTTCAAGCCGCTTATTTTTACTTCTATCATCTTGCGCGACTCCTCAATCGAGTAGATCGGCGAGTTTAGCGGTTTCGCTTCGTTCGCTGATTGGCATATACACAACACCAAACCGGTGCTGACCTGTGAGACGTTCGATTGCCTTCCGAAGACCGTTATTTGACTCAAATACAACATCATCAATCTGTCGCAGATCGCCATTGAGCCACAGGGCGCTATCTTCACCAACACGTCCGATTAGTAACTGAATATGCTCCTTAGTAAGATTCTCTGCTTCGCTGCAATAAATAATAGACCGTTTATAGCTTCGACCTCGAATTGGTCCCAGATGTTCTAGCTTAACCCAACCGTCAATAATGGCACGCTCAAGAGCTACATCGCCGCCAAGAGTATCGGATAGTGGTCCTGCATATGGCATCAATTTTTCATTCGCGGTACCGGGTAAAAAACCAATCGATCTAGAATTCTTAACTTCGACAGTGTTCCGGACCCATACGATTCTGTCGTATTTGCCTTTTTCAATCAAGTCGATAGCGTGATTAACCATCAGGAAGTCCTTGCCGCTACCATACACACCAAGAAGCAGTTTGATTGTAATGTCGTCGTTCTGAAGTAGGTCAAAGGCAAGCTTTTGCTGATTGTTGAGCGGTTTGATCTTACCTGAGTATGCGGTGTTCAGGTTCTTGTATTTAATAGGTACATAGCGCGAGCCATCCCAGCGGAGTCCAGCCGTGTTACCATCAGCGTCGGCGTTTGGAATCAATACATAACCGTTTGTTGGTGTATCAACCAAGTTCTTTTGCTCGATATCTTTGGAGTAGGCCATTGCTAATGCTTCCTCGCCACCCTGATCAATGGGCACCTCTGTCCAGCCGGTGTAGTCATTGTGAGCACCGCCGTGATCAAGAGATAGTTCACAGGGCAGTTTCATAACCCGCTGCGCAAGATTGAAGCAGCTTAGGTCACTGGTAACAAAACAGAAGGAGTCAACATCAGCGGTCGTCTTGGCTACAAGTTCATCTGCGGCCGACTTTTCAAACACTCCTGTCCTGGCATGAATCTTCTCTGCATCTTCTTTCTTTTCAATCAGCTCATTCAGATACCATCGGGCAGCAGCCATAATCGTTCCGTCGTTGTTGTCTTTGACTGGGACATCATTCAGGATCGAGAATAGCTGATGGTAATCAATAGATACTACTGTGTACGCTGCTGGATGTTCGGCGAGCAGGCGAGTGACGGTGCGAGCCTTAGCTTTGGTGGTTTCATCCTTCTTGCCATTAGTTTTAATATCTTCCAGCTCATAGAGAGTGATGTCAGCAATTAGAAACTGCTGTGCAAGCAGTGTGTCGGGCGGAAGATCTAGCAGAGCAGAGGTGTCATAGAATTTCATAGTGGATCATTGTCCTCCTTGATAAGGATGTATTGGATGTCGTTTTACGGTTAATATGTTTAAGTACTGTTTGTAAGGGCGAAATTTTGAGCTGCCAGAACATAGCGGGCGAAAAATGCTCTCAGCAGCATAAACAGGACTTAAATATATCATACCTATATTATACACCAAATTTTTGTTATTTGCAAGCGAAATTGCATATATTTTCCGGGACGATACGTTGTTTTTTGGCGATGCTGCGCAGGACGGCTGCTTAATGGAGCGTATAGCGGGTTTTATGCGCGAAATGTGCTTTTTTAGTGGCATTTTTAGCGTTTTTAGGGCAAAATTTAACGTTTTTGATCAAAAAATGAGCGAAATTTGAGCGATCTGAGAAGTGAATTTGGGTCTTTATGGGGTACTAGCGGGATGAAATAACAATGATAGGGGCAATTTGTAACAATATAATACTGTGCAATTTTAAACGATAATACGTTGTTTACCGGGTGAGGCTTCGGGACGTTTTTGAGCTACGCAGCAGTGCACAGTGGTACTTGGAAATACTACGGCGTGCGGTGTACTGCGTGATCTTGATAGGCGGAAATAGGGGCTGCAGAGCGGTGGTTGACATGGCTGTGGAGATCAAAATTGGGAAATGAGGTGCTGCACTGATGGATGTAGAAATGTTGTGAGCTACGCAAGAGCTCGGGAGATTTAGGGCGTGATGGGGAGATAGAACAACTAAGCCATTCGGGCTTCGCGCGGGCTGACCTCAGATTTTCAACCTGCCCCCCTGTTGCCCTGTCTATCATCCATTTTTTCTAGGATTCATGCTGGTTTTCGGCTAATATGACCTTTTGTTAAAAGGTGGGATTAGGTAGTCCCTGAATACGGAATTTATACCTATTTATATATAGGCGACTTCCCATTCTGTTTTTGTGGACGGTGGATTTTGGTGTTTGTGCGCTTGTTGCAAAAATAAATGGATGGTCTATACTGTAGACACTCCAAGGGGAGCGGGAAACACCGGAACGGCACCCGCACCCCGGGGAGTAGTCGCACTTTGAAAATTGCAAAGTTTGGATTTTCCCATGTGGGCGGTTTATACCGCGCCGGGTATCCGGTCAAGGTTTATGCCTTGCCATTTTTCAAAACATGGGTTTCCTATCTGAGCAATTAGTGCGCCCAAACCCCGATGGCCAAACATTACCGGCATAATTCCCAAGAACGTGGGAGAAGTGCGGGGGCGGAGTACCTTGAAAACTGAACAAAAGGCAGAACCTAAGATAACACCACGGGGACTGTTATGCGTAAGCATAGTTTTGTAGAAAACGCCAAGGCCAGAGCTGGCGACAATAGATACAATTCCAGAGATAGCAACGGTTGTTTGATGGCGTAGAACCGCCTAGAGGAGAAAAAAGCTCTTGTACCACCCCTACTATAAGCTAGAATAGCGGGCAAGGGTGCAAGCAAAAGAACACCATTAGTTCCAGATGGGTAAAGTGCGCCAAGACTAACTAACGCACGATGGACAGCACACGGGCTGTATAAGTCCGTGCCATAATGGAACACGGGCAACAGTGCAATGGCCTAGAGAAAAGCACATACCCAAAAGCATATAAGCTACAAGTGTGGCTTTACATAAAAGAGACGGTCATCGGTATGCACTCTCCAAAAGCGTACCGTACCAGAGCGCTAAACAATCCGGTTTAGTGCAAGTTTTTATAAGATAAGAGGTAACTATTATGCTGAAAGTTTATGCTGACTACGATGCCATTGCTAAGGCGGGCAAGCTGAACGAACTGACCATCCCTGAACTGGTAAAGTTCTTGAACGACCAGAAAACCGTTCTGACCGCTGAGCAGTCTCAGAACGTCACCGCTACGCTCAACAAGGCAGTCGAAAATTCCAACAAGGCCGCCTGTGATGCAAAGTGTGCTGAGTTCTGTGCTATGGAACGCGCCGAAATGTGGCGCTCCTACGCTCCTAACCCCTACTACGCCGGCGTGAAGATCACCACTGACCCCAAGACTATGGTTCTGTCCACCCAGGATGCAAAGATGCTTATCAAGTTCAAGACCCTCGAAAAGTATTACCAGACCCTGAACGCTGTTGAAACCAACGACAAGGGAGAGCCTATGCCCAACAAGGCGGTTTCTCTCTGCTCCGATGGCCGTTACGAAAAGCTGATTATGCTGTTCAACGGTATGCTCTCTGAGGAGACTGCAACCGAACTCAACGCGGTCAAGATGGTTCGTAGCACTAAGGTCGAGGAAACTCTCAAAGATATGGGTTTGGACTGCTTTGTCGGTCCTGTCAACAAGGGCAAGCGTCTTGCTCAGCTCCAGGCCATTTGGAACGCCATGCTCCCCGAGGAACTGTCTGCAACTTGCACCGCGCTGTCTTGTGACGTCAAATATCTCAAGATTGCAGCAAACCGCGCAAAACAGGGCTCTGTCAAGGGCATCGGCGACAAGGCCATGATTGACGAGATTGTTGTCACCATCTCCAAGGGTCTGTCTTTTGATGGCAAGGCGCGTTCCTCGAAGTACGACTTTGCAAGCAAGAGCAAGTTCTTTGCCAAGGCTGAGCAGTAACACACAGTAGTCGGATACCCTTTCGAGGTCGCACCGTTCAAAGCGGCCTCTTTCCAACGCGGTATGCGTAGCGCTCAAGAGTGTGGCGCATTTTGCACACTCAGAAAAGAGGTTATCACTATGTCTTGTCCTTATGTCATAAGAGAAACCATTGACGCCGACCACGTCCGTGAGCATGGCTATTACCAGCTTGACGAACTGGTTTACGACCTGACCCACGACTTTGCAAGCGCAGATGTAGAGGTCATCACTCGTCCTGCGTACAATGTCGTCATGGAAAGTGGTGAAAGACTTTCCGATGTGGACGATGAGACAGTGTTCAAGATGCTGTCTGCTGGTCTGCCTGTTCTGCATATTGAGAACGCAAGGGATGGGTATATCATGTACTCTCGTCCTGAGTGCAAGCCTGTCGTCAAAAAAGTCGGCGGTATCACCAGAGCAAACAAGAGCACCACAAGCGCGTACTGGACGTATCCTCATCCCATCGTGACGAATGCACCCATTGATGAAGTTGGATTCAAAGCGCCATTTGTTCTTGAAGCAAAAGTGTACAACGAGGAAACCGAACATGAGGAATCCCTTTATTATGAGCTGGATGAAACCGGTTTCAAGAACGCAATGAAAGACATTGAAACTATGGTTGCCAACAAGTGGTCGAACTGGACTGCAACAAAACGAATCCTGAAAGCAAGATTCTTCTCTAATAAAAACGGTCAGTTCTATCTGAAAATCTCATTCAATTTAACATTCTAAATGAAACCAAAAGGAGCAGCGCAGCGATGAAATCAAAAATAATATCTAGTGTCCCGAGCATGACGTTAAACTGCTTTCTCCTGCAATCAGAACGCCTTGACGTGGCGCGGGGGCTTTAAACTAAGATTCTGAAAGAAAAGAGAGGTAATGCGCTAAATGTTTAAAGACAGAAATGGCATAGTTATCCAGTGCGTCAACCGTAAAGGAATGATGTACAATGGCTGCAAAGTTCCATATATGGGACTGTACGGCACGCTCAACGGCAAGGAATTTGTCGCGGAGCCTCGTCTGAACGTGAAAACCGGAGAGATGCGACTCAAGCATCGTGATTTAAAAACCAAGGCTCGCTGGGACGACATTCCTGACAAAAAAATTGTAACCCTCATTGTCTTGGCTGCAAAAGCCGGATGTGTTCAACTTTATAAGTGGGATACAAAAATGGTTTCTCCTGACCAAAACAAAGCTAAAAAAGAAGCTGCATTTTGGTGTAAAGAAGCCGCAAATCCTGATACCATTCGCAGGTTTAAGGTAAAAGTTAAGTACCAAAATTCGCCCATGACAACTCACGAATATGGAACAAGAAGCCATGTCCTTTATGGCGAATCCATCGACATGAACGGCAAGGTCAAAAAAATCGAACAAGTACAAAATTATATGGATGGAACTGGCATGAGTTCTTCTTTTGATAACAGAGACAGAAGGCCATTAAATCCGGTTTTTCCAGTCAAAAGCGGAAAGCGTTAATGAGTTATTTATTGTTACCGTGATTCCACTGACCGTCTGCACCTAATTTGGGACTTGAATCATTTCCCAAATTTGAGTTTAAGCAAGTGATTTTATCGGATTGAAGCTGTTTGAGTTCTTTTGGCGTAAACCGAACTTTAATAAATGTTCCATTCTTTTTCGCAATTCCTTGTCGTTTGTTACATAAATGCTTATAACATAATCCATCTTGAAAAACTGGGTTATTACATTTAGGTCTATAACAAGTCAATTTCGGCTTCATAGTATCACCTCTTAGCTAAATTATAGTTTAAACTTTTAATAAAATCAATTGGTCAACCCCAACGTCATTCGATTAAATTCGGCTGGCGTTTTCTTTTTTACCTCTTTTCTCTGCTCCACAAGGAGCGATACCGTGCGATTGGCGGTCACGGGGAAGATAGTATACCGCTACCGATACGCCCCTCAATGGGCATTTACACACACACACACGAAAGGACAAGAAAATGAAAATTATTAATTGCACACCTCATGAGATTTCTTTTGTTGCCGATAACGGTGACATCATCCGCACCATTCCTGCAAGCGGTATTCTGCCTCGTGTGGCTACCTCTTACACGGTAGCGGCCACTGTTGACGGTATCCCTGATGAAATCACTGTGTATGGTGATGTCGAAGGACTTCCAGCAGAAGAGCCCGAAACAATTCTGGTTGTGTCTGCCCTCGTGGCAAATGCGTGCAAGAATCGCAAGGATCTTCGCATTCCCGGGCGACAAGTTCGTGATGAAGCTGGCCATGTTATCGGATGCAAGAGCCTGAGCCGTCCTTGCTAAAAAGAGGTGTAAGCCATGGCAATCATCGCAATTGAATCCGCCCTCGATGTCGCGATTATGTTTGGCGATGTTGAGTTGGCAGAAATTTACACCGAAGCCTTAGAAGAGGCGGGTGTCCACTATGAGAGCCCTGCCAAGTGCTGGGCATAACGAAAGGAGCACAGCGATATGGAAATGGATATTGGCGACTGGTACGCCGAACAGTATCTCCTCGACACTGATGGTCACATTGGTATCGAAATCCATGCAGAAGACGGCACTGTTGTTGACCGTTTTCCGCTGAAAGACCGTGAAGCGTGCGAACGTTGGTTTGAATCTCAGCTTGTATGTGAGCGGTGCGCCACTCCGACGTGGTGCTAATCGAAAGGAGCGCAAACAGTATGGATTACTTTAGCAGTCAGACCATTTTCTTTTGCGGTATCGTTGTCGGTATCGCGTTCGCCGTATCGATTCAGCTTGCAATCAAAGAGCTGTTCCACTAACAGCGTCCCTCGTATAGCACACAGAAAGGAAGTATCATTATGAAATCAATTTCGGAATCCGCTCGCGGTGTGGCGGTCGTTATCGCAAGCGTCATGCTCGCAGCCACAATCTTCACAATGCCCGTCAAGGCGGCAGAGCCCACAACTTACATCCAGTCCGGCACGATCTGGAGTGAAAGCGCCGGCGAGTACCAAGTACTCGATGATGCTGGCGAGTTGTGGGGCTTTACCGCTGGTGTTTATGACTACGTTGTCGGACAATACGTCGAGATGACTATGTCAGACGCAGGAACCCCAGACGATATCTATGACGATACTCTCATTGCCGTGTCTCCTGTATGGCGTGACTATGAAAGCGACATCGTTGGTCCCTTTGGCTACTACGTCGTTGATGGCTATATCGCAACTGATAACACGAACTGCCTTAACTGTTGGGTGCGTGATTCTTACGGATCTTTATGGTTCTGGAACGGATTTTGCCCCAAACAGAAGGGCGAGCACGTTGTTCTCATTATGAATAGCAACGGCACACCCGATTTGTTCTCGGATGATTTTATCGAGGACATCTTGTGGAGCGAAGACGAGGTAGACTGAAATGGATTCTATGAAATTTGATACGCTATCTATTGCGGCCGCTCTGTATGAAGGCGGCTGGCGTTCCACTATTGACGACTACGAACGGCTTGTAAGAGACTATCGCACGTCCCAGAAAGAAGAGAGGTAATCTATTATGAATCAATTGAAAGTACTTCAGTATGCACAGGCGGCCGCTATGGACAAGTGGTGGCTTTATGATGGGCTTGCCGACAAGTTCGTTGGCGAAAAGGCTGGCGAGATGGCGCGAAATATGGCAAACGAAACCATGAATGACGTCAAAGAAATCGGCGTCATGATTGATGCAGAAGAAAAGCGTCTCCGCGCCGATGTCGAAAAACAGCGCAAGCAAGAGCAGGCCGCGAAAGCACAGCAGGCGCAGCAGGCACAGCCACCGCAGCCGGAGCGCCCCACCGCCGGACGTATCGTGGATGACGGTACTAAGTGGACTGTCGCAATCCGATACAAGGATGGCAGCGAAACCGTATCCCGATTCTCTCATGAGGACATCGCCCGCAAGGCATACGAAACAATCCGGATGCTGGATAGGGGAGTTGCTCAGTCGAATCTTTCTCGTATGACCATGACCCACAAGAACACCGTCGTAAAAGCATACGAGCGAGACTGAGAGGCGTTGCGATGTATTTCAACTACTTTTACGAGGACAATGTGGGGGATATCTTTGTGTTTGTCTACTATCGCGACGATCTCATCAATGTTGTGCATCTACGTGGCGATGAAAGTATCGAATCTGTGATGGACTCCTGCGACAGTGGCTGGCCGTTTGCTGATGAGTATAACCCCGAAGATTACGGCGGGTTGAGCATGACCGCATTTCTTGCCGAACTCGACATTATGGGTGCAGAAATCATCGCCGAGATCAATGGTCGTGAGCCGATTCTGTATCCCGAAGATATGGGCAAAGCAGGTCGCAAGTTGTTTGCAAGCATGATTGAAAGGGGCGCAGTCGTATGATCGTCAGCGAAATCTATGAAACCATGACGGGCGACCTCTATGGTGTAGTTCTGAATGAGGATATCAAAATCATTCGGATTGTCAAAATTAACGACCACGAACTCACGCCTGATTTTTTTCGGCGAGCAAGAATGGGATTTCCGGCCGAGCATTCGTATGATTCGTTGCCAAAGAAAGTGATGTGGCGGCGTATTGAATCGAACTGCCGTCTGGTGGCGACTATCACAAACTGTCACGGCTTCATTGTACATGGCGATCACGATATGACACGCAGCAGTCGAAAGATGTTCGGCAAGAGAGCTCGAATGAATTACGACCGCAGATACAACGGAGGTGCCAACTATGGTGGAACAATTCACAGTCGAGCCAATTACTGTCGCAAAGCAACCCAGCTCGCCTAAAGCAATCGCAGTGTATCCTATTTCGAATTTCGGCGGTTATGAAATCTACGAATGTGACGATGAGCGCATTCATGTAGGTATCAACAACGGCGATACGATCGAGGACTGTGGGACACGCCAAGTCAAATATACGTCAAGTGGGCGTCCGTACTTCAATCTGGGTGGGCAGCGCCACTATATCGACGATTTCATCAGAATCTGAATCTAAGGAGATCAGAAAATGCTTGAATGGCAAGAGCTTTGTAGCCACGCCATCTGGGTCACAGTTGGAATCTTTGTTGTTCCATATGCTGGGATTCAGATTTGTCGTGGGTTTTATTACCTAGATGCATTCCCGCGATTCAATCGAATTTGTCGGGGCTTGTATCGTGCGGTAAAAAATTTAGTGAGCGGTATCGTATCTGTCTATCAAGATGGTCCGTTCGAATTCGTTTTGTATAGCACAGCAGTGATTGTGATTGTTGCTGTTGCGATAAATAAAGCGGCAGCATTCATTTAAGAGCGCTGCTACACACAATTCAATAAAAAGAGAGAGGTAACAAAAATGCTTTACTATCGTACCAAGAGGAGTGCCAACAACAAACCCATGTATCGCGGCAAAGGGCGTAAGGCAAACGAAGAAGCATGGTCTATCTACATTGCCGACGAGCTGTTCACTGAAAAAGAAGTCGTCAAGATGAATCTGAACAGAAATTATTTGGAGCCTGTTGAAATCAAGCAAACCCAAACACATCGGCAGGGCTGTTTCCGTGTGGCGAATTTTGATGCTAATATCAAGTCGGCAGAAGCAGTGTCGAAACCGGAACCTTTGTCTAAGGACGCACAGAAAGAAGTGATTTCTCGTTTGAAGGACAGACGGTCATATAAGAGCCATCTGTCGACTAATTCTAGCGTTCGGCCGACCACAATCTTGGTTCGATTTAAGTTGCCGGTTCCGAAAAAGAACGATGCGGCTGCGGCGAACAAGTAAAGCAATTCCCAGAAATTCCCTATATACATAACGCAGTCGCGGATGATATCATAACAAAAAATATTCGCAGAGGGAACTCCGGTAGTGCAACAGCTGTGCTGCCGGGGTTTAATGCGGCTACTGGTTCTGCAGAACTGGTACTGGTCCCAAGCCCAGAAATGCAATCGCAAGTGTCGCACATGGCGTCACGATCAAAGTGGTTTGCACAAACAGAAGGGCGCTCCACCGCTATAATGAAATCCGATTTGATTTTAATACAAAGGCCACGTTGATAAATCACTGACGAAAGTAAATTATAGGGTGTTACTTGAAGTGAGCGAAATTAAATGAAAGGAGGGTTTATAGCTTGAATTGTAAAATCCAGTGCCGCTCGCTAGGAGTGGCCTTTGGTGCAAGGGTCGCGTCTTACTCCAATGAGAAAATTTTCATGGGATGGCGATACAAACTGTTTTGACGTCCAACTGAAATTTTCAAATTAAATAGAATTGACGCTGTACGTGCTCGACGCATCCGAGCATAAATTCGTACAATACATACGAGGTTGGCGGTAGTCGCAAATAGGCATAATCGACCCGTAAGTCTCATAGAAGCTGGGTGGCTCCCGAACGGACAAGTTAACCGTATGTAAAATGCATATCAGAAACCGGGCGACTGGTGGTACCGGGGCAGACGTAACCACATCCACTACTTGCGTAGCAAACACACAAAAAAATGAAAGGATACACAATTATGGACATCACGAAACTTATTGAATCTCTTCCGTCAGAAATCAAAGACCATGTCATTGACTGTTATGATATCCAGATGGGCGAGCAGTATGGAATGGTCGTGATGCTTGACTGTATCTTGTCGCCGGGTCAGAAGGCGCTCCTACAAGGCAACAAGCATATCATGGGATTGGAATGTGTTGCTGAGTACGTCCCCGAAATCAAGCATTCTTACTTCTACATGGTATGAGCGCTGCTATGTATAATCCGCAGAGAACGCAGCGGGTAAAAAGGAGGAAAGCGAAACAATGATGGTGTATATCTTTGATAATTCTTATTCCAGACGAGTCAAGGGACAGTCGTGGGTGATGTTCAATCATTACAATGGGGATGTCTATAGCAGTCGTGAGCGTGCTATGAAAAGGTTGACCGAAATGGCAAAGTTGGTGCGTGCAGACCCGGAGTGTTATGACGTTGAATTTGATGGCAATCTTCGTTATCGTTGGAAAAACTGGAGCGGTGATGAGCTCGAACGCTATATCCAGATTGAATCAAGAGAAGTGAAATGAAAGGAGCACACACCTATGAATGTACCTGTATATATGGATGTACCTGTATATATCGTTGAGAATTGTTATTATATGCAAAACGATAAGTTCTCTTGGACTGAATACGGCCACAGCATTCAGTCTGTACGTAAGAATTTTGAGGGTGCCCTCGATGTCCTTCGTGCCATTTATAAAGAAGCAACTCAGAACCCTAATAATTACGATGTACAGATCAATGAAGAAGCAGCGGTTCCGTATGTACTTTATCGCTGGAAGGGTGCAGAAAACAAACAGTACGAACGTTTCGCAGAAATTATTATTCGTGATCTGATTTGAAAGGAGCGCTACGCAATATGACCGCAATTATTTCTGATGATATGAAGAACGTTCTCACTATCGCAGAGGGCGAAAAGCTCGGCACCATGAATTACGTTATTTCCGACGAAGATGTTGGTGACTATCATAAGATGATGCTTGGCGTTGTTGGTTTTGATGACTCCTGTCATGTCTATTCTGGTCAGATTCTTCTCGCAAGGAATGAGCGAGCAAACGACGATTATTTCGGCGGCAGCGGCAACCTCGACATCTGGATCGAAATCAATGCGTTCAAGCCGGGTGTGGAGTTTTGTGTCCTCTGCGCTTATCTGACTGACCTGTGGAAGTTCAAAAGTTCCGACGATGGTTATGCAGCACTTCGGCAGAATATGTTCATTGAAGAATATCCGTTGAAAGAAGGCGGTGCAGTATGAGCGGTGTACCCGGCGGCGCATGCAGTGGCACACTCCGCAAGTATGATATCGTTTTGTATCGTGATTCTTTTGGATTCCAGCCATTTAAAACAATCTGTCGTGAATTTACGAGCTATGACGAGGCGCGACGGTGGGCAGCCGATGCAATGCACAATGATCCTAAAGCTCGCAGCGTGAATACATTCTTCCATTATTGAAGGAGATATAAATATGGTTATCAACATGACTGAACTTTCTATCGCCCAATGGTCCAACGCTCAGCTCGATGCAGCTCGCAAGTTATGCACAGATGGCACTCTTCATGATTGGGCGCTACCTACTATCGTGCCGACTGATTCCTCTGTTCGAGTCAGAGTTCTCGCATGGGATACGGCTGATACAGTTATGGCCATGAAACCGGAGGCTGTAATTCTTCAGGGCGAACCTGTTTTTGTAAACGCATTCCTTGAGCGATACGGTACAAGAATTCAGTGTTACTCTCCTTGCTACGCTGACGGCAAGTTTGTGCAATTCAGGAGGTTTTAACGCTGTAGCGTGTAAGGAGTCCCTAATGAAACCATTAAGAGATAATCCTATCGAAGAAGGAATCGATGATTTCTTTGAAGAAAAACAAAGACTCGAAGAAGAAAAGCAAAAACTTGAAGAAGAAATTCGAGATTATGAACAGAAATATTTAGATCAATATTATGATCAATTATACGAACAAGAGCTTTCCGAACTTTGGGATTTTTATAAGGAGACATTATATGAGTAATGCAGGACGTTGGAAACTCGGTAAGGACATGATTCCCAGCGATACGATTCTTGACCCTGTCACATTTGACGATCTGATTCTGGCTCTGAAATGCAACTACGCATATATCGGCGAAACAGCAGTCAGAACCCAGATGAAAGAAATTCTGGATCAGCGACTGGAAGATGTCAAATATCTGATCGAAAACAACATTGACGAGATCATTGCGCTGGCATCGGATGAACCGCTTGAAGATGCTGCCCACGATGATATCACACTCGAAGAGTAGGAGTAAGATATGTTTGTCTTGACTGAAATTGTGGCCAATAATGTTTCTGCATATGTTGGCAATATCCATGTATCAAACAATGTGGAAGAACTTCAGAAAATTATGAATGCCGATTTTGACCACGATTTGAAAGAAGCAAATGATCTTTGGATGGATTGCGGATCTAATCTCAATGATAAGCCGCTGTCTATTTGTCACACATATTCTGCAAGAATCAAAACGTTAAAAGAATTCAAAAGCTGGTCGATTATGAAAGTGCCAGGGGAGGTGACGCAGTCGTGAGAAACTTATCTAAACAGAATCGCAAAAAGATCTTTGATCTGATCAAACGTGATTGTACATTTGTTGGTTCTTACGATTTGGAACATTCTGAAGAAACTGTTTTGACCTATCTCCCGAAACCCGGCACACAGATTCACAAAGATGTTGAGGAAGTTCGTGTCGTAAAAAATCGTAAGACCGGGAACTGGGTCGAATCCGTTGTTGACATTCGGTGGAAGCACGGTATGACCTTGGTGGAAGCCGAAATGATCGAGCGAAAATATCAATGCAAGTCTAACAAGTAAGGAGGGACGCAGTTGTGACACTCGAACAGGCATGCGGTATTGTTTGCAATACTATTGATAAGCGAACGGGCAGAGAACTCGATCATCGCGAAATTTATGCTCGTTATATCGACTATCTTGGCGGTCTGGATAAGGTCAAACAGTATATTCCTATTTCGCTGAAAGAGCTGCGGCGAGCCTACAAGAAGGACAAGCTGTTCAACAATACCGGTCTGGGTTTGTGGCAGAATGCAGCTGGTTATACTGCTGGCGACCCGATATGTTTCTTTGGTGGGATTTGGATGCTGTATAGACAAAACGATATCGATGTGGCGAGTTGTGCACAGGGCGTCTGCATCCTGAAAGAAGCGGCAAGAATGTTGATTGAAAGGGGTGAAGTATAATGAAATCGATCGAAGTTACATACGATGTATCTGTTCGTGGCAGCGAAGTTTGGGAGCCGGGCGAAGCGGCATTTCGGTTGGACTTTGTCGACGATGATATTGCAGCTTTGCTCCAAAAACTGGTCGGCACTCCTGTCAGTCGAATGAGCGACTACGAGTATTACATCTGGCGCAAGCTCGATAGAGTTCTCGATAATTTGGAAACGCTTCGCAAAAGAGTTTACCTCAATAACTCTATCAAATCAATCAAGATCGTTGGAGGTGATAACTGATGAAGGTATCAATTGAAGAGAAGCGCGCCGAAGCTATCAAGCGGATGAAAGCGTTTGGATTCTTTTCTGATACGGTCAAACTGTTTGAGAAGAATGGTACTCCACTGTCCAGTGAGCCGCCTTGGGGTGCATTTTACGCTCTGAACGATCAACAGAAAGCGGCCGTCCACGAATTTGAAGAAGAGTACGGCGGACTTGTTTACAGTGTGATCCGGTCATTCCATCAGGAGCTCGGCGTCATTGACAATCTGCTTTATGTCAGCGACGAGAAAGATGAATGGCCGTGGGATTGGGGCGACATTGAAAATATGTGTCCTTGTATCTATGCTGTCAATTACAATACGCCAGAATTTTCCGAGTTTGGTTCAATCGGTGTGAAAATGGGTGCTGGAGCAGGGCTGATTCGCATTAGTTAAACTTCTTTAAGCGTTACTTAATTCACCCCATACAGTTGTAAAATCTTCAAAAAGCTACGCAGATTCACTTGACTATAACATCATGCCGTTGTATAATAGAAGCTGAAGAGCTATATATTTTGATCAGTTTGGGCGAATTGGTCAATATGCAACGAAATGTATATTTATTCAATTATTCAATTCACAATTCAAAAAAATCAGAAACGAAATAGCGAATGGGTTTGGGCGAAGTCCAATCGCGAAGCGCCTCTGATTTGAAGCCGTGGCGAGCGATGAGCGAGTGGCGGCGAAAAAAATTAGAAAAAGAATAGGATGTTTGATGTAGTGATGATGATGTGATAGTGATGATTGTGTAGTAAGAGGATTATAGGAGTTAAAAGGATTGTTAAGGGAAAAAGAACCATCAGGGAGAACGGAGAGAAGGAAGCGAAAGCGAAGAAGCAGCGGAGAAGAAAGCAGGGAAGGAGAAAACCTTTATGACCGATATGACCAATTTTGAGCCCGGTCGATATGAATTCACCCTCGATAAGTTCGTAGGGCTTGTCCAACAGTACGATCAGTTCTCGATTCGGAGCGGTGACGATTCGTCGTTCGTTCTGATTCGGGTTCCGACCAAGTGGGTCAAGCTTGAGCATGGCGCGGCTGGTGAGGACTTTATCACTTGTCGTAACAAGCGTAAGAGAGATGGTCATCTGTTCGAGATCAACGGCGACAAGGTGACTTTCGAGATCAAAAACACTATTGGCGGCTTGGAGGGGTATCTTAAGTCGGATCTCGGTGAAGCTGTGTTTTATGTTTCGATGTGGTCGGATAGCGGCGACACAGACAAATAATAACGAAAGAAGGATTGATAACGTGGAAGAAATTGTAATGAAGGCGATTCCTGAGCACGGCGGAGTGTCGATGACTCGAGCCGAACAGGAAACCATTATCACGATCGGGGCGCTGGACAAGATCGCCGAGGTGTGTTCCAACGATCCAATCTATTGGCGCAAACTCGATGCCATGTGCGAAAAGTCTCCTGATGACTATAAGCTGACGAAGATTCATCGCACCAAGGACGGTTTGATTCTGTGCAAGTGGTACACGGTGCCTCGCAAACTGCTTGGCTTCAGATCCTCACGTGTCTATACGGAAGAGCAGCGGGCACAGATCGCAGAACGATTCAAACAGTATCGAGAAGCGAAGGCCGAGCTTTGACAGCTGCCAGAATCAATTCTTAGCCTGAAACTTCCTTATACGATAAGGATTTCTCAGACATATAGTGGTTCGGTAATGAAACTACCATACTAGCACCAAATATGTGTCTACAACCCTTATTGTATAAGGGGAAATGGCATAATATGAAACGAGGTGATATCGTGAAGGCATTCGATAACACATCTTAGGCGAATACACTCGTGATAAGTACGGCAAGACAGTTATCGTAAAACATCGAGATGAATACGTATTTCAGTTACGGCTGCCGGTTGACCGACAGTTACGCAAAGGTAGGATGAGGTATCCCGGGGCGGAGGGGCCTGCCTTCAGCCTCCGAACGAGTCGACGGACGTCAGACCCAGAACCACTGAACGCCGAGCAAGGCGATTTGGTTGCAAAACGCCCGAAACTCAACGAAGTAGCTCATCAAAGTTCGACAGAAGCTCATCAATTGAACTCAATCAACGCGAGTTGAACGGGTACTGATCAACTTCGGGACCTTTTTAAGATCAACCCTGAGGGCTTAAAAGAGCAACAACATCATTTAGATCTCGATGAATAATAATGCATAAATATGCAGAAAGGATGAATAATATACAATGATTTATGCATAGCCAATTAAGGCGCTGCCTAACGCTTATTATAAATAAGGTAGTCGACAAAAATGGCACAAAAAATATATTTAAGTTCTGTTTATAATGACAATTGACGACGCAGAGAAAATGTGTTATCATCATTTCACAAACAGGACTTAAATATACATAAGGGAGGAAAAACAAGTGAATGAGAACGAAAACGTAGCGATGCAGCTGGCGACCACAAGGAAGTTCGGCGAGCTTGAGATTCAGGTCTACGAGAATCCGGCGGTCGGTCACAGCAGGGCGCAGGATGATTTCTGGATGACTCGGGAGCAGATTGGTACGGCGCTGGAATATAAAGACCCCGTAGTTTCAATTACCATGATTCACAAGCGTAACAAGGCTCGTCTTGATCAACTGAGCTCGGCTAACAAAATGTTAGTCGAGGTCGGGAATCATACGCAGATGCGTGAAGTTGTGTGTTACAATCTGCGTGGTGTCATGGAGATCTGCCGCTACAGCACCCAGCCCAAAGCGAACGCTTTCATTGATTTCTGCTGGGATGTGATGGTCGCTCTGATGCAGGGCGAAACCGTATCTCTGAACAGAGGGCAGGTAAGTGACGCGGAATCACGGCGACAGGCACGCTTTGAAATCATGACGCAAGGCATCGAGGAACTTCGCCAGTCTCAGAACCAGCTTTGTTCTCAGATGGCCGAGATGGAAGAAAAGCGCCGGCAGGACAGGGAAGCTCTTGAGAATTTGATTCATTTCACAAAAGCAGACCTTGAGAAGGCAGAACGCATTGTGAGCAAGAGCGACATCATTATTTCCACAATTGAACAGATCAAGAAGCAGCTGGCAATGATTATTCAGCAACCAGCTCATCAGAATGGTTCTTATACTCCGCGTAAGACTTACATTCAGCCAGCAGAAACTTCGTGGAAACATGACGTTAAGGAGATGGTGAGAAAAATCTCCCACATTGAGGGTGTGCCCCAAAAAGACATCTTTAACGGCATGTACAAAACCTTCGAGAAAGAGTTCGGATGGTCGGTATACGAAGAACGAAAGCTCTACGCGAAGAAAAAGGATATTTCGGATGTTTATTCGATCCCGCTCATTGATATTGTGGAGATGGCCAACGATAACATTCGGTCAAGTTTCTATTGCCGACTCAAGGATCGCTACGAGAACGATCTTTTTGATCCCGAGGAAGCAAAGAGGCAGCCGCATGTGAGCAAGCGAAATCCGCCGATGATCCCTGCCAGCATGATTCCTACACGGCATAAGATTGAAGATTTTCCGATGGTTTTGTCTCCTGAAACTCCGGGCGGCGATGATATCAAGGTTGTGGCAGAGGTTCAGGCGGTTGAAGTTGAAGCTCCAGTGGTTGAAACGCCGGTGGCTGAAGCTCCAGCGGTCAAAGAACCGAAAAAGAAATATTACTACAAGCCGAGCATTACACTTCCGATCGTTGAACCCATTGCAAAAAAGCTGGGTGATAAGACGATTGGGTATTGGGTTACCTATGCAAAAATCTATGACACGATCGGCGTTGTCAAGATGGATCGTATGCGCAAGGCGTATGTACGTTCTCATAATAAGCCGCCCAAGGCTACTCCTGATATTTTCCAGTGTTCTGATAAGAATATGAAAGTGTTTAAGGAAGCCGCAAAGATTGTGGCGGCAGCTATCTAAGCTATCTACTTTCCTCCATTGTCCTTGGGACTGACAGCCGGGAAAGACCGGCATATATCCGGGTGTAGCTCAGTTGGAAGAGCGCGTGCTTTGGGAGCATGAGGCCGCAGGATCATGACCTGTCACTCGGACCATGGTACAGGGTCTTTCCTTTCTACCTGTGCCTATTGTGTGTATAAAAACGGTTTCCATTAGACGAAATCGCGTGGCTGAAAATGCCGAGCAGGTACGATAATCCTGCTTTATATGGAGCCGATGGTCGTACAACAGTTCGATTCTGTTGGGTTCCAGCTAGGTTCGATGCGACAGCGTAGTGTAGTGCGAGGTCGCTGGGGTGGCGCAATTCCACCGTGGATGCAATGCATTCATAACGCTTTGACCGAAATTTGTGCGAACAGACTGCGACGAGGTAGCTCCTCGTGGAGTGAGGGTCTGGTGACAACATGAGTAGGCGAATGGATGACCTGCGAAAGTGGTCTAGTCAGTTGGTGCCCAAGCTGGCGGAGAGTGAATTTAAAAGGGCAGTCTTTGAGGATGGACACCAAAGAACAGGTTATTAATCCACTTTGGTTGTATCCACTGATGCTGTAAGTTGCATTTCGCAAAGTTCGTAAGTCGAATGCAATGTACTCAGCTGGTGTCGTTACATGGTTAAATCCTCCTCTCTTGGGCTAGTAGCTTAGTCTGGTTAAAGCCGGCAGCTCATAACTGCTTGATCGGGGGTTCAAATCCCTCCTGGCCCACCATTTTTTAGTAACATTTTGAAAGAAGGTATGAATCATGGCAAATCTGAATATCAAAGAAATCGTTGAATGGATGATTGAAGAAGCGAAAGATAAGGCTTCCGATAGCATCGCAGTCATTGATGAAGGAGAAATCGTTAAAAAGTTCGGAGTGGAGTCTGGATGGCTTCAGAGCCATGGTCCAGAAATCTATCACGAGTGCGATCGGCACTCAGAAGTTTTGGACTCTTTGATTTACACTGGAAATGATAGAGATTATTGGTCTATTCAGCTTACCATTAACAAGGAGTAAATCAAAATGGCCGACAAGTATCTCAGTATCATCACGAACTTCGGGTGCCACTACAGCTGCCCTGAGTGTATCGTTCGCAATAACAAGCTCAAGATGACACCGACAGACGAGTATTCTTCTTATATGCAGTTAGAGCATGTTCTGAAAAACGAATGTAATGACTGTAATTGGGTATCTGTGTCTGGTGGCGGTGATCCACTTTATCACTGGTGGGAACATCAGGCATGGTGGACAGGATTCTTTTCGGTGTGTAAAGAGCTTGGTCGCAAGATTGAGTTGCATACGAGCTATTATGATTTTGATTATGATGATGAAATTTTAATGTTTCCATTCGAACAGTTTGATAGAGTTGTGTATCATTTGCATTGTGCAGGGGAGCTTTATAAGATTCGTCGCCGGGGAAAAGAAATCGTTCGAGTAGTATTCGTTGTGGACGATTCTATGGACGAATACGAAGTTAGCAGGATTTCAGCTATTGTTCAAGAAAGCGACGATATCGACGAGCTTACATTCCGGCAGTATGTAGATGAAAACTACAAAGAAACCTATCATCTGCACGGCCTCCTGCTGGCGGGGCATAAAAAGGCTTGGTGGTATGTAACTCAGTGCGATTACAACACCTACTATCATAACGGTAAACTGTACACCAAGTACATGGATATCTTTAATAAGGAGTGATTTCATGAAGCGATATCTTGTAAACGTTTGGACACGACGGTCGTATTCCAAGTGGATTACAGCGGAGTCTGAAGAACAGGCAAGGAAGATCGCGACAGAGGCGTATGATTCTGAAGAACTTGTTCCTGATGGGAATGAGGAAATCGATGCGATTTACGTAGTAGATGACGAAGAAGTCGAAGACGAATAAAATGTGTGAGTTTTGTCATCACGACCTAATTTGTGGCAAAAAGCTGATACAGGATTCTGAGGTGGTAAGTTATGAAAGAACATAAAGATTTATTGCTGGCAGCCTGCGCATCGGCTGTTTCGTTTTTGAGTCTCGATGACATTTTTGAGAAACTTCTACAGCACATCTCGCTTGTTCAAATGGCAACAGGAAGTATAAGTTCTCTTTACGGACGTGTCAGCGAGTTGGCTATTTCGGTGTCTGTAGCTCTGTCGCTTGCGATTGGAGTTGTGGTATATATTCTATTCAAAAATTAAAAGGAGGAACGAATGAAGAAGTTCAAAAAGATTTTCGTGGTTTCGTGCGCAATCGTGATGGCGCTGACCTTTACGGGGTGCACCAAGAAAGAGGTGTATACAATCGAACCTCATGAAACTGCATTTCTGATTTCACTCTCTGAGGGCGGGGGAAAACAGGCGTCCTTTGAGAGTGAGGAAATGCTCGCCGAGGCAAAGGTTGCAGCCAAGCAGGTGTACATTACTTACTCGAAGCGACATCTGTCGCCGACTGACATCATTGGTACTTGGGTTCCGGATAACATGTTGGTCGTCGTCAATAGAACTCCTGTTACTCGTGAATGGTCCGAGGGCAAGGATAGTGGTACCAGCACTGTTAACCAGTCCATCTCTGCCGAAAGCAAGGAGTCTATTGGCTTCTCCGTCGGCATGAACTGCTCTGCTCAGATCTACACTGAAAACGATGCAGTCAAGTTCCTGTATTCCTACAACAACAAGCAGCTCTCCGAGATTATGGATACTGAAATCCGTGCTCGTGTTGAAGCTGACTTTGTTGAAATGTGCGCTAAGTACACCATGAATGAGATCCTTGAGAAGAAGGCCGAGATCATGGACTATGTCCGCAAGGATGTGACTGAGTATTTTGCAGAGCGCGGTATCACGATTACTGTCCTTGGCATGAAGGATGGCATTGAGTACGACGATGCGTCTGTTCAGGCTGCTATTAACAAGTCCTTTGTGGCCGAGCGCAATGACGAGGCGCAGGAGATTGAGAATCAGACCAAGATTTCCAAGGCGAATGCAGAAGCTGAGGCGAATAAAATCATTTCTGAGTCTCTGAGCGACCGGCTGATTCAGCAGCAGATGTATGAAAAGTGGGATGGTAAGCTTCCTACTTATGTCGGCGGTGATGCCAGCATCCCTGTACTGAACGATATGAAGTAACCCTGTCGGGACGGAGACGTTAAACCCGTGTCCAGAGATCAACACAAGATCTAAAAATGTGAGAATCTTGATAGAAGAAATCGGGTTCGAAGCCCATCTCGGCAGAAATGGTGAGATTCCAAATCAGTCTTGTAGTTTATAACTGGTTAAAACATCTATCAAGATTTATATGGCCCAATGGTGGAATGGCAGACACAGCAAGCTCAAACCTTGCTTTATATTCTCGGTTCAAATCCGAGTTGGGCTACCATGGGTGAGTTGCGTCGCCCAAAAATCTCCTTTTCCTCACAGATGCTTAGTGGCTCATGGGTTCCAGACATGAATCACCGTGACTGAACAAGTCGTAGCAGGTACGCAACCCTGCTTTTGATATGCTCACATGGCGAAACTGGCAGCCGCGAGGGTTTTAGGGTCCCTTGTCTTTTATGACGTGGAAGTTCGAGTCTTCTTGTGAGCACCAATCTCGTATGGGTAGGATCTTTAGCGGTCAGATCCGGCCGCGCCTGTGCGAGATACCACCCCGAAAGGGGGAGTTCATTTTTATACTTCTTCGTCAATTATTCTCGGCTCACTTGAAAGAGTGCAGTTGACCTTTGTAAGCCGAGTATTTTATGTGACTGTAGCTCAGATGGTAGAGCAGCAAGCTAACTGTGCGCCGTTGGTTCAAGTCCAATCAGTCACTCCGATGCCCGCTTATAGGGTCTCATTCCTCCTATTCGGGCTTTACCTCTTTTCTTCCTTGTTATTCCCGGCTCCATGGCGCATGCTGTGGCAATAAGGCTTAGTAAGCCGGGTTTATATGCAGCGGTCGTATAACGGTTAGTACATCGTCCTTCCAAGTCGATGGCGTGGGTTCGACTCCCATTCGCTGCTCCATTGTGTGCGACGGTTTGAGACTCCTACATAGAAATCCAGCCGGGTAAGTCCGTCCACAACCGGTGTAGGTAGACATCTTTACTCATTAGGTCTCTAACTAAATGAGGAATAGAAAATCAGTTGTTCCAGCTAGATCGGGGATTGGCCGTTCATTGGCAAACGACAGGCATCACACCGGTAAATGATGCTGAGCCAAATAGGAAGGGAAATAAGGTGCAAGCCGAGTAGCTGTCGGACGAATACCCTTCAGGTAGCCAGTAAACTGGAACGTAAAACGAATGTTGGCTGTTTCTGATTTTCTTTTATATGCTACCATGATGTAACTGGCAGGCATGAGGGACTTAAAATCCCTTGCTGGAAACAGCGTGCGGGTTCAAATCCCGCTGGTAGCACCATTGTTCGAATATCAACACACAGTGAAAGGAACGAAGTATTATGAATTCTATTATTAGTCCGTGGGTGTTTTATCTGATCGGCATGGCTGACACTATTCAGATTTTGGCGCTTTTCGCTTCTATTGGTTTTGTTGCCATCTCTGGTTTTTTGTGGTTTGATTGGTTGCATGATTTCGCTCGTTATGGAGAAAAGGATGAAGATGTTTTAAGAGAGCGCAAGATTGTTGTAAAGATGTCAATTGCGGCAATTGTGAGCTTAGCGATTCTTGTCTTTACTCCTTCTTCCAATACCTGTTATAAAATGCTCGCTGCTGATATGTTTACACAAGATAATATCAACAACGCCACTGAATATGTCACTGATGTAATCGACTATGCAGTCGACAAAGTAAAAGAACTCAGCCCTACAACTGAAAATGAAAGGAGTTAAGCATTATGATCACCATGTCACATGAGGAGGTTCTCGAGACGATTCCGTTTATGTTTGTTTGCGAAACTCGGGAAGGCGCTCGTTGGAACAGCGGTACTCGCCGTAGGCTCTGGAACGAACAGTTTACCAAACAGGAACAAGCAGCGTGTGCAAGGCTGTTTAAGATGGCGCATGAGTGGGCGCTTATTCGCGGCGTTCCTGATGTTGTTCGGATGGATCAGTCTACATATTGGCTGTGGATCAAGCTTGGCGAGTTTTGTGAAATGCTTTGATTGGGGGGTGACAGTATGAAGGTTTATGTTCTTCATGACTGTGTCGAAAATTCTTACGAATGGGCGTTCGCTTGTGTTGAACACGTTTATGCGAATCATGCAGACGCGGCAGATAGGATGCAGGATTTGTTCTTAGAGTGTTTGAACGAACACGACGTAAATGATTCAGAAAGTATGCGAGATACCTATATTGACGATTGGGGAGCGCGTGTTGCAGACGTTCCTGCTGGTTATCGTCACACATGGACAATTACAGAGGAGACAGTTGTATGAAATACGATTTACATGTTGGGCAATTAGTTAGAATCAGCAATGAAGTGTCTGAAAACGATGTGAATCGCAACAAAAGAGGGCGCATCGTAAGATTTGATGGAGCTTACCCAGTTGTAGAGATGTTAGACCCATTTACAAGTGGAGAAACAACGATTACTTGGTGCCCGCAGAGATTTTGGGAGCCGTGTCCAATAAAACTTACTTGCAAATCACTTCTGTGATTTTATTTTTTGGCCACACAAACATAACTTAAATATATAAAGGAGTGAAGAAATGGTTATCAAGTATGTTGACGGCCACTATGAAATCGTATCGGCGGATAGTGGTCAGTTTATTCAGTCGGCCGATACATGGGACGAAGCTCTGGATGATATGAAGGAGCTACTGCAAACCGCATAAGGTACAACGGGTGATTGCCCGTTTACATATCAATCTTTAATTACAAAGGAGAAAACATTATGAAAGCAATCGTTAAGTTCAACAACCTGTTCGTCACTTCCGCATACGATGTCGCTACCCTGAAGAAGGTCGAGAAGTTCCGTCCCGAGGCTTTGAAGCTGTATGAGGGCGAGGGCAAGGAGAAGAAGCTTGTGAGCGCCATTGCTGTTGCTTCTAAGGATGATATCAGCAAGTTCGGCGTGGCTTTTGCTCAGGATGCAGTCACTGGCGATAAGGTTGCCGTTTTGAGCCGTCCTGTTCCTGCTGGCATGAAGTCTGAGGCAGAGATCAAGGAGTGGGTTCGCGACATGATTGGTCTGACCATTGTTCGCGGCACCAAGATCGAGGAGCAGATCGCAGCCGCTATGGAGTCCATCAACGCTGATGAGGCTGCCATGAATGCTGCAATCACTATCGATGGTGAGGACGCAGACGCCGAGTAAGAGCGCCGCCGAGGTTCCACGCCGGATGTTCCTGCGCAATACGTCCGGCATTTTAACGAGTAAACGATATTTTTCAAATTAAAAAGGAGTACATACTATGATTAAGATTTGGGTTACCACTAATGACGACAAGATCGAGGACGTTGTTGCTACCAGCATGACCCCGAAGGACGTGTTCGCAAAGCATGGCGTGAACTACGCCAATGGCCAGAGCACTCTGGATGGCTGCATTCTGACGGTGGCACAGCTGAACACTCCGCTGTCTGAGCTGGGCGTCGGCGATGAGGTGTATCTGGCCTCCATCTCCAAGCATGACAATGCGACTGGTATGAACTAATCGCACTAATTTGAAAATAAACCGCTGAATTCGTTATTGGTTACAACGATATTCTAAACACTGCAGCCGCTGGCAGGCCGGTTAAAGTCTGCCTTATATGTGTCCAGTATCTGGGCTTTGAAATTAAATAGGAGGAAATACATATGGCTTTCACAGCTTATTCCAGCAAGATCGGTTCGAGAGATTGCGACGAAGCATATCCGTTGATTCTGAATTGCGACAATAGCAATCTCAACGATAATGTGATGTTGTCCGTACTGCGCGTACTGATCAATGATGACCGTATCAAGCATTCTATTTCGGGAGGACATCGCATTCAGTCAATTATTGATTGCCAACAGTTCTATATGGGCGACGACGAAAAGCTCACTAAGGACATGTTCGTTCATGAAGATAACGCTTTCAATCAGATGAAATTTGGCATCATGTTTCAGACGATCGACGATAAGAAAGCAGACGCCATTATTTCTGAGTTCAAGAAGTACAATGCGGATTACGAAGCTGCCGGTTGGAAGATCATGGATGTCGCAGCTAAGTACATCGATAAGAATGGCAACGTCTATGTATATCAGAATGAAAAGAAGCAGGGTGTTGTCGTTGTTTGTGCTAAGAAGAATCTGATTCAGGCCATGCACATGGCGGCGAGTTGTTTGCCAAACCTGATGCCGTGGTTTTTCGCTGATCAGCCGCTGACTGATGATGAGAAGGCGATGCTGCGTACTCTTTATGATCAGGACAACAAAGCTTTCGGCAAATACATGGAGAAGGCATACGAGACCGGCGATTTCTATGGTAAGAAGTTGCGTGGCGCTCTGAAGGGATTTTGCAAGAAGGATTACGCCAACGAAATTTCTCGGCAGGAACGATACATTCGTAGTATTCAAGATGATATTGAAAGTAAATATAACGATATCCGTGAGAGAAATAAAAGTCTTGAAGAAGCTCAATTTAAACTCACTATGATCATGGACCGTGCTTGCTGCACTGAGGATGACGAAGCTGCAATTGTTAATTTCCTGAAGCGCTGCAAGACGCTGGTTTATCTTGACTCCAACAGTGATCGAATCTCTATTGGTTATGTTGGCACGCTGAACGATTGTGATGAGGGCGAGTTCCGCACTTGTGTTGAGAAAAAGGCAAATAGTCGAAGCTACATTTTTCAGCGTTCGCCGTATGACACGGAACTTACGAAAGATTTCTTTGTGTCAATTTGGAAGACACATCGGTTCGCTATTCGCACCTACTGTGAATGGCGACTGTATTCCAGCTGCAAGGTTGAAGCAATTCGTGGTTCTGATATGCAAGGTCGCTCTGATTTGATGAAGGATCGTATTCGTCAGCCTCATATCGATCGGCATGCGTGCTATAGCGGTTATCGAGAGATGCTCAATGCGCTTAGTGTAAAACACGATTACATTGGCGTCCTGACTACGATTATTGGTTCAAGCGCATCCATCAACTGGAAGGATGGCACCGTTGTAAGCGATCTCATGTATGATTTGTTTGACGAATCCTATATCAAAACTCGCAAGTGTATCGAGGATAACGCGGGCAACTTGTACACGGTGGCAGAAGTATTTGACATTCTCAAGAACGAGAAAGACGCAGCAGCACCAGCAGAAGCAGTAAAGAAGGAGGTCATTGAAGATGAAGCCCATTAACATCACGGAGCAGGTTGTAGCAGATATGGCACGTGAATTTGTTCAGGAGCTGTATAAGACCGGTAGGGTTAAGACGGATTCTTTTTCATACAAGAAGAATTTTGCGTCTGTTAAGAAGGATGCTGTCGAGGTGAATTTCACCTATGAAGCGTATTCTCAAATGTTTGCGTTGATTGATCACTTCGATTGTGAGGTTGCATGGCGCGGCATCGTGAATCGTATCGATAAGACGCATTTTCAGATTACCAAGATTCTGCTGTATCCTCAGACCGTGACTGGCACCACCGTAGACACCGATCAGGAAGAATTTTCAAAGTGGTTTCAGGCGCTGCCTGTTGAAACGATTCGCAACCTGAGATTTCAGGGACACAGCCATGTCGATTTCGGTGTAACGCCGAGCAGCCGCGATATGGAGGATCAGTGGCGATTCATTGACGGACTCAAGCCGACGAGTTATCAGATTTTTATGATCTGGAACAAGAAGCGGCAGTACAATGTTCGCGTCATTGATCTGGCCGACAATGTCATCTATGAGGGAGCCGATGTCAAGGTTACTGTTGGAGATTTTGACTCGACTCGATTTCTCGAAGATGCAGACAAAACGGTTCGAAAGCGCCCTGTATATGTCGCAAGCACAGTCGCAAATTACGGAGCTTATGGAGCAGGCACCTACTATGGTAAAGCAGTTACGCCGCAAAAAACGTACCCGCAAACAGTCGCCACGCAAACGCCAGTGCCGCAAATCAAGACGGTAACTGGCGCAGCGGCTCCGAAAGTCAACGAAGTGTCTGAGACTCGATATCCATTGGTCAATTATTACAAGGAGAATCCAGAAGATCTTGATACGTGCTGGAATTCCAGCTGTTTTCCGTATGACAATTAAAGAAAGGACTACAAAATGAATCTGAGTAAGCTTGAAATGGTGTTCAACCCCGATGATATCAGCGGTCAGATCCACATTATTGGTTGTGGTTCTGTTGGCTCTACCGTGGCGGAACTTCTCGCACGGTATGGTCTAAAGAATTTCACGCTGTGGGATATGGACGAGGTTGAAAGCAAGAATATCGTCAACCAGATGTTCTTCGCCAACAATATTGAAGCTCCGAAAGTCGAGGCGGTTCGCGATATTATCTGCTCCATCAATCCTGATGCCAAAGATGAAATCGTTCTGAAGCCGAATGGTTGGCAGGGCGAGATGATTCGCGGTTATGTATTCCTCGCGGTCGACAATATCGAAATTCGCAAGCAGTTCATGGAGGCGAACAAGTACAATCCGAATATCAAGGGTGTGTTTGATGTCCGCACTGGATTCCATGATGCACAGTGCTGGGCAGCGGATTGGAGCAAGGAAAAAGACCGAGAGAATTTATGGAATTCTATGAACTTCTCTCATGAAGATGCGCAGGCTGGCACTCCGGTTTCTGCATGTGGCATCGTTCAAGGTCTCGCCCCGACTGTTCGTTTCGTGTGTTGTTTGGCGGTTACGAACTTTATCAATTTCGCGACCAATATCGCACCTTTGAAAAAAATGATCGTTGCAAATCCGTACACTTTTAACGTTACGGCTGCATAAAGAATAAATAAAAAAAATCGTGATGAATTACTGTTGAAATATACAGTCCTGCCGGATGACCGACAGGTTCGTAAAGGTAAGATCATATACATCCCACCGGGAAACCGAGGCATGTGATCGCATGCGGCGTACGTCGACTCCGCAGGCATGCTGATTCGCTGATCGAAATAATCGACGTAAACACGTACCGGCAATGAGCTCAAAACGCAAACTCGCAGGAAGACGTCCCGTCGAAGGCACCTCCCTGAGCATACAAACCACCATTTAGATCACGATTTAGAAGAGGTAAACATATGTACGTTACTTATTGGAATCCGCCGAGAACAAGGCAGATTACGTTTGATGAAATCCTTAGTGGAGTCGTTGACGTGAACCAGTTGAAATATGCTGGCGATGAAACTTCTACTCGAACTGTACAGCGTAATGGGTTGAATGATCGTCTCGTAGCAATTACAAACGTTACCAATATGATTGCACGGCTCGCGGAATTCAATCAGAAATACGCTCGTCTTGAAGCAGTACGTGACCTGTCGACGTATTACTATCACTTTGAAATTCCCAAGAAGACTGGTGGCGTTCGTCCAATTGATGCACCGAACAATGAACTGAGCGATGCGTTGGTTGAGTTGCGGACGCTGTTAAAAAGTTTCATGATTGCTGATTATCACACGGCAGCACACGCATATATCAATGGGCGCGGCACTCTGAGTGCAATTAAAAAGCATCAGGCGGGACACAGATATACAGTAAAAGATCGTGAGACTGGGAAAGAAAAGATCGTCACCTATGAAAACAACTGGGCTGTCAAGTTTGACTTTCATGGATTCTTCCCGAGCTCCACTCCTGAGTTTATCTACAGTATGTTCAGAAAGATTTATCCGTTTTCTCTCATTATGAAGGATCGAAATGGATACAATCAGCTGACTAAAGCGATGCGTCTGTGCTTCTTGAACGGCGGTCTTCCGCAGGGAACGCCAATCAGTCCGTGGATCACGAACGTTATGATGATCCCGTTTGATTATATGTTAAACAAGAAGCTTTCTTACAAATATACCATGAAAGACGGCATTTCTCGCACTTTTACATACACCAGATATGCAGACGATATCACCATCAGCTGCTATTTGAGTTTTGACCCGATGGAAATGCAGGATATTATCAAAGAGACGTTGGACGCAATCAATGCTCCGTTTACTTTGAATGAAGAAAAAACGCATTATGGTAATCGGCATTCGAGCGAAAACTGGATGCTCGGTCTGATGTGGAACGCCAATAACGATATCACAGTCGGATGGCGCAATTTTAAGGACTTCAAGAAGATGGCATCTAATTACATCGTCTGCAAGAAAGAAGGAAAAACGTGGGATCTTGAAGACCTGCAGCAGTTTAATGGCAGGCTGAATTACTATCGTATGGTAGAAAAAGAAGCGGTCGACACGGTGATCTCTCGGTACAACGAAAAGTATCGTGTTGATATGATGGCAATGCTCAAAGCTGACTTAAAACCAAAAGAAGGAGTTGTTTTCTAATGATTGAAATGATGTGTAGAGATGGCGGCACTCCAGTTGAATTGCTCGATCAAGCGGCAAGTGTCGTAGAGGAATCCATCGGGTGTCCAGTTGACCTGTTGGATATCGACGACCACAGAGCAATGGTCTATTGGGGGCCTTCTGACGTTGCAAGCGCAATCAAAGAACTCGGTATCAAAGAAATCGACGCAGAGGATATGAGCTTATGTGCAGATCTCTTATGCGATTTTGAAGTGAATGTTCATCAGGCAATGCTTGAGGCCGGACACGACGCTCTACAGAGCTGTTTGGAGTGTCTTGTTGATGAACTACGAAAGCAGGACGAAGAATCCAAGTAATTATATATTGTAATCTCTTTTGAATATCGGGCGTTTTACGTCGCGAGCTGCCGGATGACCGACAGTTATGAAGAATACCATAGCACGCTCATACGGGCTCCATGGGCTGCCTGGGGTTGGCAGCCACGCCCTCCTGAGCTATTGATCAAATTAGTTCGCAAGGGCGGAGTCTCCGTTCTGCAGCCTAATCCCAGCAGAGCTGGAGATCGCGGCTGCAATCACTGCGACTCATTGGCCATCAGAACATTTACTCGACAATGCTTCCGGGATCAAAGATCCCTCCAAATTATCTCGCAAATGTTCTTCCAGCCAAACTGTTACTCACAATTTAGAAAAGAGATTGATTATGGATTACAAATATAAAATTGGACAAAAAGTACGAATTCGGAAAGACTTGACAGCCGGCGCAGAATATCCAATGCAAAGCGGAAGTCGTTGCGGTTGGGACCCGGGAGTAGCTGAAGATATGGAAAAATACCGAGGGCAGATTATGACAATTGATTATATTAAAGGCTATTATACCCTCTGCGAAGATAATAGATCGTGGTCGTGGAGCGACACAATGTTCGAAACACAAAAGCGGCTTACATGTAAAAGTCTTTTGTAAAGGAGTGAATTTTAATGGCAGAAACCGCAAAGAAAGTGGCACAAAAAACCATTCTTTTCCCAGTTGAAGATCGGCCTGCAAAACTCGTCGTTACAGAGGACGATATTGAACGAATTATTCAGCAGGCCGTTAAAAGTGCCACTGCAACGAAAAAAGCACGGAAACCTCGTCGGACGGATAGTCTTTATCTCAAGGATGGGCGCAGAAAGCCAACCCCGGCAGATCCCATCAAGTCAAAGGAAGATTTCAAGAAGATTGTTGATTACCTTGGGTCTAACGGACCTGAAGAAATCGCGCTTAGAAATAAAACGATGTTCATTCTCGGTTGTTCAATTGGTGTTCGATGCGGCGATTTGTTGAAGCTTAAAACGGCTGATGTTTATTATGAGAACGCTCATGTAAAAGATCATGTTGAACTGATCGAGCAGAAGACCGGCAAGCGAAACGTGTGTAAGATTTCTCATATGGCAAAAGAAGCTTTAAGAGAATATTATCAGGCAATTGGTTTTCGAATTGACCGTGACACGCTTCTTTTTCAGAGCAAGAAAGGTGGACAGCTTAACGTTAGATCGGTGAGCAACCTTTTGAAGAAAGCTGGTAAGGCGTGTGGTTTAAATATTGAGTTATCTACTCATAGTATGCGTAAAACTTATGCCATGGCAGCATTACAAAGCGCTGAGGGTAAAGTTGATGGAGCGAACATCTTGAATATTCTCCAAACAAAATTTAATCACAGCGACCAGCGTATTACGATGAGATATATCAAAATGGATCAAGAAAAACTTGATGAAGTCTCTGAAAATGTTTCTGACTGGTTTGAAGGAGAATGAACTATGAACTATAAGTTTAAACCCGGAGATAAAGTGACGGTTAGAAAAGATTTATCAGATCGTAAAATATACAAGATGTTGTCAGGAGAAACTCCATATGATGACATTATTGCTATTCATTCTATGGAAAATCTTCGAGGGAAACAAGTAACAATCGAGAGTTATGATTGTTGTGGGAATGTAATGTGTTACAGGGTAAAAGAAAGCTCCAGATATTGGACAGATGAAATGTTCGAAGAATCTAAAAAACCGTTTACATGTAAAAGTCTATTATGAAAAGAGGTAAAAGAACGTGTCGAAAAGCAAATACAAATATAAAAATGGAGAAGCAATTCGCGTCAGGGAAGACCTTCAATCTGGAACAGTTTATTATATGAGATCTGGTCCAGAACCGGATACCAATGGCGTTGAGACGTCATGGAGCGGACGCGGACAAGTAGGTTATCGTGGACAAATTGTACATATTTCTCATAAAGCAAACGGTCGATACAAAATTCTTGAAGACGGAAAAACATATTATTACACAGATGAAATGTTTGATCGTCCAAAGAACTTGATTTGCAAAAGTTTATTGTGAGGGTTAGAAATGGAATGCAAGTATAAACCCGGCGACAAAGTTAGAGTCCGCCAAGATCTTCATAAGTTCGGAAGTTACAAAATGGTAAGTGGAACAATGCCAGGATGTAATCTAAGAGTTAGTAATTCTATGTGTAGTTACGCCGGCAAGATTGCAACCGTTTCAGACTGCGGCATTGCATATGTTTTAGAAGGGTTTGGTGGTTGGGCATGGAGCGATGAAATGCTTGAACCAGTTAAACCGCTTTGTTGCAAATCATTGTTGTGAGGTGATTGTATGAATGAAATCTGGTGCGTGATTGAATGCAGTTCAGATGGCGAAATCTTTCAGCCTGATTTTTTTACTTCAAAGGAAGAAGCGGCTGCATTTATTGAGGAAGAGACAAAAGAATGTCTTTTCAATATGGCAGATTTACCCGGGGCTGATAGAATGACCGATATCGTTGACGGGGAACCGACTGGCGAGGTATGGACGGATAAATACAGTTGGGTTTGGCATAGTTTTGAAGTTACAAATAAAATTGAAAAATTAAAGGAGAATAATAACAATGTCTGATTTCAAGAAATTTCGTGCGCTGCTGCAGGACCACTTCAATGAGATGGTGAAGAGTGAGAATCCACTGTTTGTCACTGACGCTGATGAGGATGAACTGTACAATCTGTATCTTGACAGCTTCCCGGCTGGCACGAATGAGCTGTTCCGTAAGCGTCGTGAGTATGACTGTTCCTGCTGCCGCCGTTTTGTAAAGAATATCGGCAAGCTGGTGGCGTTTGACAAGAATTATAATTTGATTTCCATCTGGGATTTCGATGCAAAGTCTGCCAAATATCAGCCTGTTGTTGATGCACTGGCCGCCTATGTAAAGAGCCGCGCCATTGTGAATCCGTACTTTGTCAGTCGCAATATGATCGGTTCTGGGGACATGTTCGGCACCGAGATGAACTACGAGTACGATGAAAACCACAAGGATGTGCATACTTGGGATCATTTCGCAGTCAAGATTCCGCAGCGTTTTATTACCAGTGGAGATGACGTGGCTACCAAGATGGCACAGTGGCGTGACTCCGCAAACGTGTTCAAGCGTTCTCTGGAAGAGCTAACCATGGAGGCTGTTGATACTGTGCTGGAGCTGATTGCGCAGAATAGCCTGTATCGCGGCAAGGAGTTTGAGCGGTCTGTAAAGGAGTTTAAGCACGATAAGATTGATTATGACAAACTGTCTGTTAATGAAAAGGTTGCCTTTGTATGGCTTGCTCCTACATATGCTACGGCAGCGCAGCTTCGCATTCGTAACACCGCTATCGGCACCCTTCTTATCAATTTGAGCGAAGGTATGGATGTGGATTCTGCCGTTACTGCCTTTGAGAAGGTAGTTGCTCCTGCAAACTATAAGCGTCCAAAGGCGATTTTCACCAAGAAGATGCTGGAAGATGCACAGAAGACTGTCACCGAGCTGGGTTATATGAGCAGTCTGGGCCGTCGGTTTGCTACTCTGGACGATATCACCGCCAATAATATCTTGTTCTGCAACCGTGATGCTGCTCCTCGTGTGCTTGGCGCTATGAATCCGTTTGAAGCAATGGCTAAGACTGTTGCGATTGACCCCAAGAAGTTCGGCCGCGCAGAGGAAATCAGCATTGATAAATTCATTAAAAATGTGCTGCCGACCGCGACCGGTCTGGAACTGTTCATGGAGAATCGGTTCTCGAAGAATATGATGTCTCTGATTGCGCCTCAGGATAAGAGTGCGCCGTCTATGTTCAAGTGGCCGAATGGTTTCAGCTGGGCATATACCGGCAATATGGCAGACAGCGATATTCGCGAAAATGTTAAGGCTGCTGGCGGCAAGGTCGATGGTGTGCTGCGTTTTTCTATTCAGTGGAACGATAAGCCGGGCGAGTGGGATGAAAACGATGAGGATGCTCATTGCATTGAACCCGATAAGAATCATATCTATTTCAGCAACAAGTGGCACCCTCGTACTGATGGCCGCCTGGATGTTGATATCATTCATCCTAATCATGGTAAAGCTGCGGTCGAGAATATTACATGGCCTGACATCGAAAGGATGAAGGAAGGTGAGTACAGCTTCTATGTGAACTGTTTTACTAGTCGTGGAGGTAAAACTGGTTTCCGTGCTGAGATCGAATTCGATGGCAACATCTACTCGTTTAACTATGATAAGCCGCTGCATCAGGGTCAGAATGTCTCCGTGGCAAAAGTCACGCTGAAGGATGGCAAGTTCTCTATCAAGGAGCTGCTGCCCAGTTCTACCAGTACCCGCGAGATCTGGGGTGTGAACTCCAATCAGTTTGTGCCTGTTTCTGTGGCAATGTATTCTCCGAACTACTGGGATGAGCAGACTGGTAATGGCAACCGCCACTACTTCTTTATGCTCAAGGATTGCGTCAACCCTGAAAAACCCAATGGCTTCTACAATGAATTTCTGAAGGCGGAACTGTTACAGCATAAGCGAGTATTTGAGGCTCTCGGTTCTCAGATGGCAGTCCAGTCAGTAGATGACCAGTTGTCTGGCGTTGGATTCTCTGAGACGAAGCATGATTCCTTCATTGTTAAGGTGCAGGGAGCTACTGAGCGAGTTCTGAAAGTGGTGATTTAATGGCTCGTTACAAAGTTGGGGACAAAGTGCGCTTAATCGATAATTTTGTGCAATATAAAGAGTATTTTATGCGAGATCGGAATAACAATCCCGGATATACTATAACAGTCAAGTGGTCATTAGAAGAAAGAATGGAACTTGCTGGAAAAATTGTGACGATTTCTGAAGTCGGAGAATACTACCGAATCGAAGAAGACGACTATCGTAAACATTGGACTGATGATATGTTTGTTGGCACGGCAAAATGTTTTGTTTGTCGGTCATTACTGTAATTTGTAAAGGAGAAATATTATGGAAAAGAATCTGTTCGAAATCGCAACTCGTAATCGCTACCGCTTCACCTACAAGGGTGTCATGACTGTTGAGGATCTGTGGGACCTGAATGTTGAGGCTCTGGATGCAATCTTTAAGACTCTGAATCGCCAGAAGAAGACTGCCGACGAGGATTCTTTGCTGGCTGTCAAGAGCGCCGAAGATACCGAACTGGCAAATAAGATCGAGCTGGTGAATTATATCGTATCTGTTAAGCTGGCTGAGTCCGAGGCACGTGTGAATGCTGCCGAGAAGAAGGCGCAGCGTGATAAGATTATGAAGATCGTGGCAAAGAAGAAGGACAAGGAGCTGGAAGACATGGATGTTGAGCAGCTGATGAAGAAGCTGGAAGAGCTGAACTGAGAAGGGAAGTATCAAAAATGAAAGTTGTTGAAAGCGCAAGCAATCTGTTCCTGTATGGCGACGATATGAAGGCGTATGACAAGATCCCGGCGGGTACCTATGATATCCACTGTTCTGAGATGACCGGTTTCTATCTGTCCCGCCGCCCTGATATGGTCATCAACGAAAAGGTGTATGGTGTCCAGAGTGGCAAGGTTGCTAAAGTGCTGAATTCGTTCAAAGCGTTCAACCGCAACTTGGGTGTCATCCTCAGCGGCAATAAAGGCATCGGTAAATCTCTGACCGCTAAGATGATTGCAATCGAGGCCATCAAACAGGGCTATCCTGTCATTCTGGCTAACCGCTATATCGGCGGTATCGCCAATTTCATTGAATCCATCAATCAGGAAGTTATGATCCTGTTTGACGAGTTTGATAAGACCTTCAAGTCCCGGGACAATGAAAATCCGCAGGATACGATGCTGAGTCTGTTTGATGGCACCAGCGCGGGCAAAAAGCTCTTCGTTGTCACCTGTAACCAGCTCAATGGCCTGAACGATTATCTGGTCAACCGTCCCGGTCGCTTCCACTATCACTTCCGCTTCGATTACCCGGGCGCCGACGAGGTCGAAACCTATCTCAAAGATAAGCTCGAAGAGAAGTATTACGATCAGATCCCAGCTGTGGTCGATTTTTCTGGCAAGATCGATCTGAACTACGACTGCTTGCGGTCTATTGCCTTTGAATTGAATCTGGGCACTCCATTCGCAGAGGCCATCAAGGATCTGAATATCATCAATATGAACGAGACCAGTTACAAGATCACTGTTCTATTCAAGGATGGTTACCGTACATCCTGCACCAAGCGTTTTGATATGTTCAATGGTGCACAGCGTATCTATTTTGAGATCAAGCTGAAGGATGGCTTCTGGCCTGATTGCTACATCAACACCGAGGATATCCAGTATAACCCCGCCAACGGCGAGCAGTTCATTGATGGCAAGAAGGTTGATGTGGTCAATCCGTATTCCAAGAACGTAGAGGATGAAAAAGATCGCTATGAAGCCTTTGAAAAGGATAATGGCGTGGCAAAGGTCATCATTTCTCGTGCTCGTGAAAGAGACATTCACTACATGGTCTAAGGAGGCTCAATATGGTCAAAGCAAATTATTATGAAATCAGTTCTTTCCCTGATGGCACTCCGCTGATTAAGAAGGATAAAGCTATCAATTATCTCAATGCGATCAATATCGTCTGGACGTTTGAATCCATGGCAGAGCTCCCCACAGTCATTATGATCGCAAAGGACGCAAAGGATAACGGGGCAGAAGTCGAGCTGTTTATGCCGTATATTCCGAACGCTCGTATGGATCGCGCTTATCACGATGAGGATGTGTTTACTCTCAAGTGGTTTGCCGATGAGATCAATCGGTGCGGATTTAACCGCGTTGTTGTATTTGATCCTCACAGCGATGTGGCTCCGGCTCTGATCGATCGTTGTGAAGTACACACTCCGATTCGTGAGATTTGTCAGGCAATCGAAAAAAGTAAGCCTGATGTGGTCTATTTCCCAGATGCCGGCGCAATGAAACGGTATGAGGAAACTGTTCACTGGGCACTCGATCGTGTCGGTTGTAAGGCTTATATCATTCACGGAGACAAGAAGCGTGACTGGAAGACCGGAAAGATTCTCGGCTTGGATGTCACCGGTTATCCTCCCAAGGGCGGCAAGGTTCTGATGATTGACGATATTTGTTCTTACGGTGGTACCATGTATTACTCAGCCAAAAAGCTGAAGGAACTAGGTGCTGGTGATATCGATATGTACGTCAGTCATTGCGAGAACAGCATTCTGGATAAGGAACGCGGTCATTTGTTTGACGACCCGGAGCTGATCCATACGATTTTCACGACTAACAGTATTTTTACTGGTCATCACGAAAAGATTCATGTGTTGGAACCCCGTTGGGACGAGGACTGATATGGATATTTGGGAACTAGATATCTCGTTTTATACCGATGGAGATTTTGGTTGGAATTTTGCCCCAATCGATATGAAGTGTGATCATTATCGAGAATCATATTCGCTGCATATTTATCGTGAAATCAATGAAAATCAAACTGAAGCATGTGTAAAAGATGAATTCTATTCAATCTTAGATTTCCTAATCGATAATGTCCATGGAAAGGACTATGCAGTTAAGTATGTAAAGGATTCTATCTATGATGCTTTCTGTGATGTTGGTGAGCGCAATTATCATAAAGAATTATCCGGGAATTATGATGGATCACATATTGATTTTAAAATTCATTCACCAAAGGATAAGCGCACTTTTAAAATCGAATGTACGGCTGATGAACTTGAAAAGATTCAAGACAGGTATCTTGGAGATTGTCATGAGATGGTAAAGAAACTTCTGGAGGACTGATATGCGGACATTTAAGGAAGTTGAAGTAGGAAGCCGATTCTTTGATTCATCGGACTACTATGCGACTTTGTATATCAAAATACCTCCTATTAAGGACAATTTTGGATTTGAATTCAATGCGCTATATGACGTGTATGTTGATGAAGCCCATCCGAATGTAAAACGTCCGGCATTTTTCAGACCAGACGATCCAGTAAAGTAAAGGAGAGAATTTAAAATGATCAATATTAACCCTATGCTGCTGTGCGATTTCTACAAGACGACTCATAGTAAGCAGTTCCCGGCTGGCACTACTAAGCTGGTTAGTTATTTCACTCCGCGCATGAGCCGTCTGGATGGCGTGGATGAAGTCGTTGTGTTTGGTGTTCAGGCGTTCTGCAAGAATTATCTGCAGAATTATTTTAAACGTTGGTTTTTTGATTTCCCAAAGGAGTGGGTTGTCTCAAATTATCAGCGTGTCATGGACGCAACCATTGGCAAGGACGCTTATGATATCGATAAGATTGCTGCCCTGCATGACATGGGCTATCTTCCTGTCGAGATCAAAGCACTGCCCGAGGGTACTCGCTGCCCCATTCATGTACCGTTCCTTGAGATGAGCAATACGCATCCTGATTTCGCATGGGTTCCGCAGTTCCTCGAATCCTTTATGAGTTCTGAGCTGTGGCATCCGATGATTTCTGCAACGGTCGGAACTCTGTATCGCGATATCGTGGACAAGTATTACGATGAAACCGTGGAGGATGGCGTGCCACATGCTCGTGCTCTGGGCGATTTCAGTTTCCGTGGTCAGGAGTGTATGCAATCGGCAGTTAAGTCAAGCGCCGGTTGGTGTCTGAGTTTTCTGAATACGGCTACTGTTCCTGCAATCCCGTATCTGGAAGAGATGTATCACTGTGATTGCACTAAGGAGCCGGTCGCGTTTGGCGCTGTTAGTACCGAGCATAGCGTCATATGTTCCAACTTCGCAGTCGATGGCGACGAGATCACTTTTATCCGCCGGGCGTTGACTGAGCTTTATCCCAATATGAGTTTCAGCATGGTGTCTGACTCCTATGATTACTGGAATCTGGTAGATAATATTCTGCCGCAGCTCAAGGATGAAATTATGGCGCACAATGGCACGCTGCTGATTCGTGGCGATTCTGGCGATCCGGTCGAAATTGTTACGCAGACGGTCTATCATCTGTGGGATATCTTCGGTGGCACGGTCAACAGCAAGGGTTATAAGGTGCTCGACCCTCATGTAAAGGCTCTGTATGGCGACTCTATCACTGTGCAGCGCTGTGAAAAGATTTATGCCGAACTCAAAGCACATGGTTTCGCCTGCAACAATGTCAGTCTCGGCGTTGGCTCCTTCTCCATGCAGTGTATCGAGCAGAATGGTCAGTTGAAGCCGTTCACCCGTGATACTTTTGGTATGGCAGTCAAGGCAACTTATGGCGTGGTCAATGGCAAGGAGATTCAGATCTTCAAGGACCCCAAGACCGACACTGATCACTTTAAGAAGAGTCTGAAGGGTATGTGTTATGTCACTAAGGATGATTCTGGAAAGCTGGTTTGTACTGATGGCCTGATGGATCACGCTGCTCATTCGGATGGCAATCTATTGCAGCCTGTATTCCGTAATGGTGCGATGGTCAAGGAGTACAGTTTGAAAGAAGTTCGTGATAGATTGTGGGAAGGGAAGTTCTAATGAGTGTCGTTATCAAAGAAGGGAACGTGTTCGATTCTGACGCTAAGATTATCTGTCATCAGGTGAATTGTCAGGGCGTTATGGGATCAGGCGTTGCTAAGGAAGTTAGGGAACGTTATCCAGATGTATATGCTCAGTATAAGCATCTATGTGATATAAATAAGGATTATCCTGCCGGATTACTGGGAAAGGCACAAATCATTTCGGCTGACAACGCATTTTCTCGATATATCGCTAATTGCTTCGGCCAGAACAAATACGGTTATGATGGCGCCCAGTATACTTCAGTTGGTGCATTGATGGAAGCTTTTATCTATGTAGCGGAGATTGCACGAAAGAATCACTTAAAGGTCGCTATGCCGTATAAAATCGGTTGCGTTCGTGGTGGTGCTGATTGGGAGACCGTCAAGAAGATCATTGATGTTACATTTCAAGACGTAGATGTTGAACTATGGAGATTGGAGGGTAAATAATATGCGTAACTATGAATTTGATGCAGCAAAGACGAAGGATGAGATCATCGTGTGGATTCGAAACTATTTCCGCAAGAATGGTCCTGACTGCAATGCTGTGGTTGGTATTTCTGGTGGTAAGGATTCGAGTATCGTGGCTGCTTTATGCTGTGAAGCGCTGGGTAATGGTCGCGTGATCGGCGTTCTGATGCCGCAGGGGGTGCAGGACGACATCGATGTAGCGCGGGATCTGGTTAAGCATCTTGGAATCAAGTCGTTTGAGATCAATATTGCCGAGACTGTGAACACGCTGCTGGCCAAGGGACGAATTGCAGGTCTGTGTGATTCAAAGCAGGCTCGTGTAAATCTGCCGGCGCGAATCCGTATGGCGACCTTGTTCATGGTGTCTCAGAGTATGAATGGGCGAGTGGCCAACACTTGTAACGCTTCAGAAAATTTCGTCGGGTGGCAAACTGTTGGAGGGGATGGATTTGGTCAGTTCAGTCCTCTCAGTAAGCTGACTGTTACTGAAGTAAAAGCTGTTGGTCGTGAGTTGGGTCTTCCTGAAAAGTTTATCGAGAAAGCGCCGGCAGATGGACTGACTGGCAAAACCGACGAAGATAATTTCGGGTTTACTTATGAATTCCTTGACAAATATATCCGCACTGGCGAGTTTGGCGGTGATACTGCAACTGCAGCTAAGATCGATCGGATGCATGAGGCGAATTTGTTTAAGGATTTGCCGATGCCGATGTATGACCCGTCCTTGTTTAATTGGTGGGGCTAATGATTTGGATTGTACTGTTTTTAAGTATGATATGGCTTCATATTTATGATGATTATCATACACAAGGAATTCTGGCACAATTCAAGCAGAAAAAATGGTGGAAAGAAAACTGTCCACAGGATTTATATAAAAAAGATTGGTTGATTGCTCTATATGAACATGCTTTTCAATGGTCGTTCACTACGATGCTCCCACTGCTTGCATATTCTGTTTGGATATGGATGGAGTCAGGTTTGTATCATGGTTTGATTTGGTGGGTTGGATTACTTGTTATAAATACAGAGTTTCACGCTGAAATAGACAATGAAAAAGCAAACGAACTAACAATCAGTTTATTTACAGATCAGATTCTTCACATTCTTCAGATTGGAATTACAATTATACTTTTTATGGATGGAGTGAATTAAATGGAAAAGGAAAAAGTTGATATTTTGATTGTTGTCGATATGCAGAACGATTTTGTCACCGGTTCGCTGGGTACTCCAGAAGCTCAAGCTATTGTGCCAAAGGTCGTGGAGAAGATCAAAGGCTGGAATGGTAAGGTTCTGTATACCAGAGATACTCACCATGAAAACTATCTCGAAACTCAGGAAGGTAAACATCTCCCTGTAAAGCACTGTTTAGAGGAGACGTGGGGGTGGCAGTTGATCGATGAGGTTGACGCGACAATCACTGACGAGATGTGGGAATCTGACAATCCCATCTACGATAAAGAAGCATTCGGCTCTTATTATATGATGCAGGACTTACGAGAGACTCTTCTTTGGTATTCTGACGTGAAAATTAACTCAATCACACTGGTCGGACTTTGCACGGACATCTGTGTTATCTCCAATGCAATTATGCTGAAGAATGTGCTCCATGAGGTCCCCATCATTGTCGATGCAGCCTGTTGTGCTGGTGTTACTCCTGAGTCTCACAAGAATGCGCTGGCCGCTATGAAGATGTGTCAGATTGAAATTGTAAACGAGGAATAAAATGCATTACGTTAATGAAGATATTATTTTGAGTGATGATGGAGCAAAACGACTCCGGTATCTTCTAAGCCATCCGGATGTAGAGAACACGCAAAAGAAGTTAAAGGAGTGTATGGATTCTCTCGCTAAAATGAACTACCGGGAGAATGAAGACGGAACTTCTTCTTTTGATATTGACATTGACATTGAGGTGTAATCAATGGAAGAGATTATTATTTTCGGCTAATGTCCGAATGCTAGGTGATTGGCGGTACTAGGGTAGACATAACCGCTACCAGAATAAAATTGTAAAGGAGATTTGATTATGTGGACTCTTATTCAAACTGAATCCCACTGTGGATATAACAGAATTGGATATATTGACGGACACAATCCAGAATATGGAACTGTTATGGCAATGTATCGCATCGACAATTATGGCAAACTCGACTTCTATTACCAGTACGAAATGGATGATGATGTTGTGGCGAGTTTTGAATACTGGGCCAAAAGAGTTATTGGTGAACTCCGAACTAAAAAAGATACCGTCACGAAATGTGTGGATTGTGGTTATCTTGGAGATAAATACAGTTTTCCACTTCCCAATGACAAGATTGATGTCGATGATAAAAATCCGTTTCTAAAGCATTATTATTGCTGTTGCGGAGATTCTGAAAGATACGAGAAAGACGTTACGAACGAAATTGTATCTGACTGTGACTGTTTTGAGGAAATTTGATTATGTTTGTAATTGATGAAACGACTCCCAAGATTGCAATTCCTGACGGATATTTTGTGTGTCTACCAACTGGAGCTACGGACGATTATCCGGGTCTTGGCATCTTTTTCTCTAAAGACGGAAAAACAGTTGATTGGAATGACCTGATTTCAATCACTGAATACAATTCTACATTTAAAAATATCCAAACGGTTGGTTTTCAGCAGGGGCAGGAAAACTATGTCGCTGCTATTCGTTTTGAAGATGGAAACATTATTGAAGAATGAGGTGAAGCAAGGTGAACGCGGAAAACATCAAGAATGAAGCATATCAGCTGATTGATAAATATTTCATGCCAGCTAAAGCAATTATCGTAAAAGATTTTCTCAATACATACGGATTCTGGAACGCCCCGGCTTCTACCAAATATCACGGCAACCACCCCGGCGGCTTAGCTGAACACAGTCTGGCGGTTGCAAAAAATCTTTTGATGTTAACGGAGAAGCTTGGTTTGAAGTGGGATAATCCCGGGTCTCCGTTTATTGTTGGCCTGCTACACGATGTTTGTAAGATGGATCAATACAAGCTGATTGGTACAGAAAATGGATACCAGTACGTTTATGCGAACGATTCGATTTATAGTCATCACGGTGAAAAGTCTATCTGTATGTTGGCGAGTTGTGTTACCTTGACTCAAGAGGAGATCGCTTGTATCCGCTGGCACATGGGCGCATATGAAACAGATACAAACGAGTGGAAGTATTATGGCAACGCCATTGCAAAATATCCAAACGTGCTCTGGACGCACACTGCGGACATGATGGCAAGTCATATCGAAGGAGTGTAAATATGCTTGCATATGGAGAACTTAGCTGTCAAAGATGTGGAATTACGTGGTATGGGCCCAAATGTGGAATGAAATATTGCAAAGAGTGTCGACGAATTGTCAATAGAGAAAAGGTTGCTCGTTGTAATCAGAAAAAGCGGGCAGAAAAAGAATCCAAAGACAAAACTCGTGAAGCATTTCTGGATATTGTAAGAAAGGCCGATGCAGAAGGATTATCTTATGGGCACTATTGTTTAAAGCATGGAATTTGAGGTGTAGTATGAAATATACGGTATATGCTTCTGCAATTAGATACTATGAGACTGTCATTGAGGCAGACTCAAAAGAAGAAGCGGAAAGAATCGCAAAAATCATGTATAACGAGAATGAAATGAACGATTATGAAGACGAATTGATGTCGATCGAAGTTGATGGAGAAAATGATGAATGACATTAATGATTTATATGATGTGATTCAGTCTGGATTAGCTCTTGCTGGACTGTCAATTATAGATTTCGATAAAGATGGAATGATTGTCCGCGACAAAATCAAAGACAATGATTATCGAATCAAAATTACAGAAGAGGTTAACTGATGAAGGTAAAAAGTACGACGGCAGATATTACATACGAAATGACCGAAGATCAAATTGAGGCAGCATATCGATATCAGGAATTCAAATATCGAGTTGAGGACGCAAAGGGCCACATTTACGACATGTTCAATTCATGCGACTGCGATGAAGAAGCGTTCAAAGAAGAGTATGGCGTTACTTACAGTGAAATTCTGAATTGCGCAGAAGATGTTGCGGAGCAGTTTTTAGACGATTATGATTGCAACATTCCAGAAAACGATGAGTTCGATTTTATCATCTGGGATAAGATGCGACAGCTTTGTAAGGCAAAAGAGGCTGTTGATGCCAAATAAATGGAGAAACGTGCGGCTTTCAGAGATTCAAGATCGTCGAGTAAAACTTACGAGCGAAAAGAAAACTGAAATTCTACGCAAATATCAAACTGGTGGATATTCGCTTAGAAGTTTGGCTAGAGAATACAATGTAAGCCATAAAACAATCGCATTGATTGTGAATCCAGAATCAAAAGCAAAAAACGATCAATACATAAAGGACCACTGGATGTTTTACGCTCTTGACTCAGAATCTCAAAGATTGGCACATCGGCGTACAGAAGAATATAAAAAACGATTATATCAAAAAGGAGAATTAAAGTAATGGGACAGCGATTAGTTATCACAGTTCATGCTTTTGATGAAGATATCGCTAAGATCTATTATCATTGGTCTGCATATACCACAAGTGCCCTTCAGGAGGCAAAAGACATCATCGATAACGTTGATTGGTTTAATTCTACTAGCAAGGACGAACTTATTCTTCGCATTACAAGACAGCTTGAGAAATGCGGTGGTGGAGTGAATATTCGCGACCGAGAAGCGTTCAAGAAAAAATACCCGAATGAAACATTTAAAGATAACATCAACAGAAATTATGGTTTGATTGCAATCACGAACGACGGTATAGAAGAATTAGAGCACTGGTCGCAAGGTGATCTAACCATCGATTTCGATACGGAAAAAGTCTACAATGATGTGATGTTTACATATGAATCTGATGAAGAATTTAAGCAAGATAGATTGGATGCTGGATTTGAAGATGACGATATTGATGTGAAAAACATCAAGCAGCTTTTATTTGATCCGACCGAAGTGCATTTCTTTGCGCTCGATTCAGCAATTGAGACGTTGGATGGTTTACAGTTCTGCCGCTACTTTGGTCAGATTTATGAGTTGATTATTTGAGGTGAATTATGACACACGAATGGGTGGAACAGAAAAATAAAGAATATCATGAACAGTTTAAAGATTATCCACAGGCATTGGTAGATGAATGGAATCGAATTCCTGAATGGGCTAAGAGCGCCATTGATCGTCGTATTGCTGATGTCGAAATAAAACTGTTTGAGGCGCTTGCAAAGCTTAACGAGGAACCAGACAGTTTCGATGTACATAGATTGGTCACAGAAACGGATAGCGATTCCTTTTTTGTGAAATGGTATATTAACCATGATATCGAAAAGGGCGCAGATTCCGATGAAGCGCTGAAGAAAATCTCGAAGGAATTTGAAAAACTGCGAGATATGGCAGAAAAATATGAAGAATTCTTAGAATATAAAGATCGTTATCTTGAAGCAGAAGATCGTATTATGGAGTTTGATGGGGATATTATCATTACAGATCCATGTTATCTGTCTCATAATATGTCAAATGACGAGTGGAGAAAATTTGAATGTTGCGATATCGGCAGTCATGGCATTATTGGAATAGAGTCCAATACTTACTACGGTGATTGGCGTTGTACTACATTCGTGCCCGAAACGAATGTTAAACTGGGCGGATTCTGCGCAGATGCCGGTATGGTATGTGTGGCTGATTTAGTCTCCGTCTTAAAGTTTAATCCAAAATACAATGATCATCTTGAAAAGCCTTGGTGTGCAACTTGGATCAAAAATTTCAAAGGTGTTGTTCGTATCGCCATTGATGAAAACAAAGAGCGCTGGCCAGCTTATATCGTTCATGTGGTAGGGCATGGTGTCAATAAAGAAACAGGAGAGACGATCGAATTTGATACGGTGCAAACAGGGTTATGATGAACTATATTTTGTTATTTCAATTTATTGATTTTTGCCTTGATTGGGCATGGTTAATTGTTCCGATATGGGCATTTTGTTTTATTGCTGTGATGTTAATAATCTAAAGCGTAAAGAGGTGGTAAAATGACACGAGAAGAATTACAACGTATCATTGATAGCGAACCCTATGATTTTCTACGTACTGATCCTCACCTTGGCAAGCATTTGATGTTTCTGACCATTGGCGGCAGCCATGCTTATGGAACGAATGTAGCAGGATCAGATGTTGATATTCGCGGTGTCGCTTTGAACTCCAAAGAGGATCTACTCGGGTTGGGTGAGTTTGAACATCGTGTAGATACGATGACGGATACAACGGTATTTAGCTTCAACAAGGCTGCGAAGTTATTGTGTAGCGGGAATCCAAACATGCTGGAACAGTTTGGTAATCCAGACGAGCTTGTTATCACTTACAGCCCGACCGCAAAGCTGTTGTTCGATAATAAGAATTTGTTTCTATCAAAGCGTGTGATTTATTCATTTGGTGGATTTGCAGGGAAGTTAATTAAAGAAGCAGATGCTAAATGGCGTGCGTACCTGTATGAAGTTGAAGTATCTGGCGTGAATCCAAATGTTAAACCGTATATTCCATGTGGAGAAAAACGTTTCAATAAGATCGTAATGAATGTGATTCGCTTATATCATATGTTGTTTGACATCTTAGAAAAAGGTGAGATCAACACTTATCGTGGGGCTGAGCACGATATTTTGATGCAGATTCGAAACGGGGACTACGACTACGAAGAGTTGCGCAAGCATACGATTCCTATTTATGAGGCAAGACTGCAGGCAGACAAGAAAGAAACAGAGCTGCCTGACCGAGTTGATATGAAACAGGTCAATGAGTTAGCCGTGACTATCAATGAGCAGGCGCTAAAGGTGGTGTAAAATGAAAATTGAAGACTATTCGCCAGATGAATTGGCTGAAATTTTTAAGGAAGAATTAGATCGTCTTGGCATCCCATATCATTATGATCTGGACGTGGAATCGAAATTTGAACCCTTAATGCCTGATGAGCCGGTTTTGAAAGTGTAATTTATTGTACTATTGTGATGATATAATTATAAGGAAGGAGTGCGCCCTCTTAAAGTGAGGGTGTAAAAATTGAATATGTTGAAGCTGTCAGTGTCGAACGCAAACAGCAAGATGGGCAATGTGAAGTCCATCTCTATGCCGCGAGTAATTACTTGTGCGCCTGACGTGCCTTGTGCGAAGACGTGCTATGTTAGCCATTTCGATTGGCGACGAACGGTACAAAACGCATATGAAAACAACCTGAATCTTTGGTTGACAGACCCTGACAGCTTCGAACAGCAAGCAATTGCTGCAGCTTACGGGTCTTTTTATTTTAGGTGGCATGTCAGTGGAGACATTATCAGTCAGGATTATCTCGCGATGATGTGCCGCGTCGCTCGTAAGTTGCCACATACTCACTTCCTGGCGTTCACAAAACAGTATAAAATCGTTAACCAGTATTTGGCAGCGAAAAAGAAAATTCCCAAAAATTTACATATTTTATTTTCAGAATGGCCGGGGTATAATATGGATAACACCTATAATTTACCAGTTGCTTATGTATCGTTCAAAAATGGAGTTTGCGATGCACCGGCAGACGCAAACGAATGTGGCGGTCATTGTGAAGATTGCGCATATGCTGGCAAGAACTGCTGGGTGTTGAAAAAGGGGCAGTCTGTAGTACTGCGGGAGCATTGATCTGCAAGCCCCTATTATAATAAGGTAGGAGGATGCGCATGAACTGTGTTATTACAAACGGTGCGTGCTACATTAAAAGAAACAGCGAGAACTTATTGGTCGCAACGGACAGCCTTGGTGACGCATTGCTATTTCCGGCTGAAAAAGCACAAGCGACAATCACGTGTCTACCAAAGGCATTACAGGACAAAGGATTCAAAGTAAAAAGTGTCTCGGAGATTCTTGGACGGATAGAAACGACCGTGATGGCCGAGGTTGGAAGAGCTGAACAGGAACAGTATGATGCCGGCATTCCCATCAAAGAAGGGGAGACATTACATAATCTGAAGCAGGCACTGTTGATTGTAGACGAGACTCTTGGATCGATTCAGTCATTATATGTTGATGCTTGTAAAGAGCTAAACGATGTAAGCCTCGAAATTATTGATCTTCAGCATGCCATTGAATTCGCAAAAGCGAATGCGGTTAGAAAGTGCTATCTTGAAACAGAATTGCAAAAAGCGTTGCTTAAACGACGAGAATGCAAAGATGTAAAAGTGCTTGTCGAGTGTGTTATGGAGTTTGACAGAGGAGATTGGGGCACAGGGAAACTGCAAAAAGTTTTTGATCGATCTGAAAAGCGGTCTTATATGCCGCGTATTCGAAATGATTTGTTTGAATAAAAAACATAAAGGAGTACTATCATGAGTGGAGCTATTTCGTTAATTTTAAGTATGTTCGGTCTTGGTGCGGCTGGTGCAGTCAGCGCGGGACAGAACGCAAAAATCAAGAAGGCAGATTATCAGTATGGCGAAGAGCATGGCCTTCATGGCACCTCTGAGGTTCTGCAAATGCGGGAGCGGGTACGTAAAGAATGGTGGAGCATCTGCGGCAAGACCTACAACGCATGTGAACGGCCTGCATCGAGTTACGGCGACCTCAGCAGAACCCCGTGGTGCTATCTGAAAAAGCGCTGGTTCATTGATCACCTGAACAAAAAGAGCATCCCTTATGATGATCTGGTCGTGGATGATGTTACCGGCGTTACCTTCTACGAGAGCCAGAAAAGAACGTCCCAAGCCTATATGAGAAAGCTGCGGTAATAAGGGAGGGATTATATGAAAGCTTATGACGCATTAACTGGTGTACTTAGAACCGTTGAAGCGAATCATGCCAAATTACGAGAAGAACCTGATTCTGACGGCGATACCCATGATAAATGGGAAGCGGAAGAAGATGCCCTGTGCGAATTGGAAGAGGCGCTCGAGGAAGCTATTGATCGATACGAAGAAGCTATGGAAGTGAGAAAGAGTTTGCGAGTTGCAATATTGAAATAACAACAAAGAAGTTTAAATTGGGGGTTGAATACTAAGACATAATATGGTAAAATAACAACTGAAAATAGTAATGCCGCAGAATTCAATGTGAATTTCGGTTGTATTTGGAGGTCATGATGATAAAAACTTTTACTGCGGAGGAGTTTTTTAGCTACATCCGGTCTTTTGAAAAAATGTATGTATGGTGCGGTTCGGATGGAAACAGTGGATTGTTTATTCGGGCAAATCCAAAACGCGCTGCTATCATGAAAAGAAAAAATGGGTATGAGATCTCTTGCATGATCGCTCAGAAAGGAGCGATGTTTTGCGAGGAGGGCGGGCTGATACTTTACGGCAATGAATTTCAGTGTAACATTGAAACAGATTGCGCTAGATATGAGGTGGCTGTAAAATCTGATAAGATGGCTGGACTGATGAAAATCATTTTACAAACATAACTTAAAAATAAAATGAATAAAAACGCTTGACAAGTCAGGTTTGAGGTGATATAATGATACCATAGAGAACAAGCCATAGACAAGGAGGTCATAAATATGTTCGTGGCTGGAAAGAGCATCCCGAAGATTGGCGAAATCCGTTTTGGATATGCCAGTGACGATGAAAGCCGACTAAGTACTCATAAATACGTTGGCGTCCATCCGTATCTCGTCGTGTCAAACAATACTTACAATAAGACTTCTGGACAGTGCGAAGTCATTCCGTTTACCACAAAGCGGATTGGTAAGTACAATCCAGTTCACATTGAGTATAAGGCGGGCGAAGTAAGAGGGTTAATCAAAGATTCCACTCTGATCATTGAGGGAAGAGATACGCTGCGAAATTGCCAGCTTAGTGAACCGGTGGGCGAGTTCACGGAAGGAAACTGGGAGCGCGTTGTGGAAGCGATGAAAGTTCAGTGCCCTTTCCTGAGAAAAGAATCAGCAGATAAACCTGTTTTAACAATCGCATAAATTATTGTCTATTGAAAAAACTCCTTACATAGTGTAAAATATTATAAAAACACCCTCACTATGTAAGGAGTGAATATGATGGACAGCACGATGTACAACTACGATCGCAAAGCTGCTTTCATGGAGTTTTATATCAACGGTGGAAGAAACGAAGACGCCGCTAGGTACAGACAAAGAGATGCAGTAACTGCGTTAAACAAGGTTGCGATTGTTGAAACAAAATACAATAAAGATTTCTGTGAATTTAAAAGCGGCTCAACAGAGATGAATGATCTTTGTGTTTTGTGGCTTAACAATTTGGCGGATACAAGAAGAGTAAGAATGACATCTATTTTAAGAGCTTATCTTAAATGGTGTTATCAAAACGATTATATCAACGCCGAACAGTATTATGGTCATGATATGACTAGCACAGTATCTAGAAGCTCAAACAAAACCGACGTCTGGTCTTCGATGTTGATTAAACAGATGGAGGTTGCAAGCGAAAACGAAACAAACTCTCTAGACTCTGACTTTATTTTTGAAGATAAGGAGTCCTTTATAGAATATGTTTCGACTGTGCTTGGTCATGAAAAATATACGATGCCGGCAGCTTTAATGATTTTGCTTTACTATCAGTTTGAATCTACAGCTGTAACGAAAATATTAAAGACAGAAGTAGATGCTGCTGGACATACAGTGCAAAACGTTTATATCGATGACGAAACAGCATTTAATATTATTTATCGTGCAAAAGTCATTGATAGTTATAGCACAACGTTTGAAAGAAATAATAAAAATTATGATAGAATAGAGTATTATGCTGATTCTCCGTACTTGTTAAGAAATACTTCAAGAGGAAGAAAAAAAGAACAAGAAGCTGATCAGCAAGTGCCGTATTCATTTGTAAAAAAAGTTATGGAAGTGGAACGAAAAGCGAATAAAGAACTTCCAGAAGATTCTCCGTATAAAAATGTTATTATAAAGGGCGCAACAATTTCAAAATTAAAACTGTTCCACGAGATGAGAGTGGACGAAAAAAAGTACGGATTAGAATTTGTAAAAGAAAACATAATAGATGGAAAGTATGGTAATTATACAGTTCCGCAAACGGTATATAGAGAGTATTGTTTGATGGCGTCCAAAGCACGAAAAATTTAAAAAGATATTGAGCCGAAAGGCTCTTTATCTTTCGATACACAAACATGACTTAAATATATTTACAGTAAGGAAGTGATAAGATGAAGAGGATAATTGCGACGTGCATCTCAACAATTATGGTTGCGTGTGTGGCTATTTCGGCTGCAGCTGATGATCCAATTGGGACATACGACAGTTGGAAGCCGGATTTAAAAGAATACACTTCACAAGTCTGCGATGAATATGGCGTCGATTATAGTTTGGCTCTTGGCGTGATATATAACGAAAGCCGATTTAAAAGCGGACTGACTCATATGAACTCAAACGGCACAACCGATTATGGGCTGATGCAAGTCAATGAGATTAATTTCAAATATTTGAACAGAACACTCGGCATTACATCAATGAATCAGCTGTTGGATGATCGAGTCGGAATTAGATGTGGAGTGCACCTGCTTGCTTATCATAAGAATGCAACAGGAAATGACTCCGCAGCTCTCCTACGATATCAGGTGGGAGAGGGTACATATAAAAAGTATATAAAACGTGGTAAATACACAAATGATACTCATGGTCGTGTGTGGCAATACAGAGACATCTATCATGAATATCTGAATCAAACGATCGCTGAATCAAAATTAGATGGATTTGCGAAGAGAGATCCGATTGAATCCATTTTAAATACGTGGGCAGAAATGCTCACTTGATAAGCTGGTGTAGCTCAGAGGCAGAGCACGGTACTTGTAATGCCGGGGTCGAGATTTCGAAATTCTCCACCAGCTCCATTAACAGCGGGCGACCGCATCAAAGATTATATATTACAAAGGAGAATAATTATGACTACTGAAACTATGACAATTCATCGTGCACTGGCCGAACTGAAGGTTTTGGATGATCGTATCACGAAACTGCTGAACGAGGCCAAGTTTTGTGGTGCCGCTAAGAATTGTATGCAGAAGCTGGGCGGTGTAACTATTGAAGAGTACAAGCAGAATGCCCAGTCTACTTATGATAAGATCACTGATTTGATGGCTCGTCAGGCAGCGATTAAACGGGCGGTGTCCGAGTCCAATGCGGTTACTCATGCTGTTGTATGTGGGCATGATTATACTGTTGCGCAGCTTATTTGGATGAACCAGCACGGCATTGATTTCAAGAGTGCTTTGCTCAATGTTCTGGAGCGTCAGTATGCAAGCGCGGTTGCTGTGACTGAGGCTGCAAATTCCAAGTTGAGTGATAAGGCAGATGATTTTATCAGTCGCAATAACTCCGGCGCAGATAAGAGCAGCATGGATGTCGATGCCATTAAGGAAATGCGTGAGAGTTATATTGAGCGCGAGACCATGCAGCTAGTCGATGGCATCAACATTAAGAAGACCAAGGAAGCCCTTGCTGACGAGATCAATAAGTTCAAGGCAGAGGTTGACGCAGTTCTGTCTACGTCCAACGCTACAACTGAGATCACTATCGAATACTAACCTACATTGTATTCACTGTCTATCGAAAACGACAAACTGTAACCGTTCGCTCTTTGCTCGCGGCAGCATCGCTTGAGCGAAATCAAATAATAAAAAGCAAATAGTCGCTTTAAAAAGCTGGCCTGATAAGCCGACAAGATGAAATCAAGTAATAAAAGATTTGATAATACTTGAATTTTTGGATTTGTCAAGAGGTTAAGACGCAAGCCTATAAGCTTGAAACGGTGGTTCGAATCCATTATCCAAAAAACCGAATCAAGAGAAGGAGTTGTCCCAAGGGCCAACACGTAATTGATTCAAATGTCTTGGAAAGGTTAACGGTTATTGATTTAAAGGTTAAAGGTTGAAAGTTCAAAGCTTAAACTTCTAGCTAAAGATTAAACAGTAACGAATACAGGTCAAAGGTTTATAAAATCCATGGGCAATGGTTTGTGGATCGATTACATAAGTCCCGTCGTTTTACCACATGGCTGGTAGATGGTGAGCGCCTTGGCAGGGGCGTAACAATACCTGCCGTTTATATGGAGCGATCGTTTAATGGCAAAAGCACCGGTGACATCGGGTTCACTGGAGATGCAGGGTTCAAATCCCACTCGCTTCAAAATTATGTCCATTATTCCTTGTCCTATGTAGCAGGGAGGCGCACCCCGCGAAAATCATAGTAGTGGCATAAAAAGACAAGGTATCATGGTTCTGTAGCTCAGTCGGTAGAGCAGCGGATTGAAGCTCCGTGTGCGCCTGTTCAATTCAGGCCGGGACCACCAATGTGCAAGTTGATTTGATAATTGAATTTGGTCGAAATCCTCCATAAAAAGGTTGTAATCCAAGGGCGAAAAATCAACATGAATTCTCACCAAGATGATGTTATCAATGAAATTTGCAACAGGATTAGCGAGGCAGTCACACTCCTGATCAGGGGTCGATGTAGCAAGCTTGGTCAAACTGCGTGCCCTGACGATGTAAGATCCGCATTCCGAGCGTAACTGTGCGTGAGTCTCACCAGCTCGAAAACAGTTTATATGGTCGTGTAGCTCAGACGATGGTAGAGCAAGGTGAGCCCCACCCATTGCCGCTGGTTCGAGTCCAGCCACGACAAGACCGAAAGTTTCTTGTAGTTAATTATGTTGTCGAAAGTGTACATTATCGCTGACATCCTGAAACAAAGTAGGCATAGTGAAGGAATAACACTGAAAAACCTTATGTAGAGCGGCTATAACCCGGAAGGGGCTTGACCCAAAAGGATGATCGAGTTTGAGAACCGCAGTGGAAAGCATATCGCCAATAGTTTCCTTAAGGAAAACGGTAAATGCCGGACGCCTGACCCGTTAAAGCCAGGACGAGGACCACAGGTGACATCCCTCTGTGGTCGTTATATAGGTCAGTGTGCTGAATGGTTGAAGGCAGCAGGCTGTAAACCTGTGACACCAGAAACGTTGTAGGTTCGAATCCTACCTGACCTACCAAGTAAGTGATTCTTAAATTGCGCAGAACAAAGGATTAGCCTTTTAGGGGCTGTTACTATTACAATGGCAGCCTTGATTATCGGTGATGATGCCAACTCGCGAGGGTGCGTAAGCCGACTTTTATATGCAATCGTAGCTCAATCGGTAGAGCACTTGACTTTTAATCAAGGGGTAGTGGGATCGTAACCCGCCGGTTGCACCACGCGGTAAGTAGTTTTCGAGTTGCAACTATTGTAGCCAGCATTAGCGCGTACGGCTGATGTGATGGTATTGTTAGTAGTTCTGCGGAAGGAACAAAAACATAAACCGATGGCGGCTGGAAAGACAGCAATCATATAGGCCCATAGCTTAATTGGTTAAAGTTGCGGTCTCCAAAACCGTCGATTTCCGTTCGAGTCGGAATGGGCTTGCCACATACAAATGACAAGGGGATGATTTTATGAACGTCGTGAAATTCAAACCAGAGGACTATGTAAAAAGTTCTTGTTCGACTGAATTCTATAAAGCAGTCGGTTTGTTCAACATCATCAAGGCCGGCGCTGTAACAAACGTTCATCAGATGAAAATCAATCCGAAAACTTATAGCGAAGTCGATGAACGGCTGCGTTCAAATTGGAAACGGAACAAAATCACTAAGCGACTCCGGCAAGACAAAGCGCAAGCTATGATTTCATTTGATTGGATGGATTATTCTCCTGTGCAAGATGAAACCGTTCCTGAAAATGAAATCTGGTGGGAGACTGCAAATGAAACAGCAGCAGACGTATAAAGGGCTTTTTGATAGTTGGTACTATGAAGACTGGCCGCATTATCAATATAAGCCAGACAAAAAATTTGATCGTAAATTAGCAAAAGCTCGTCTGAAACGTATTGAGCTGGAACAAATCAAAAAGGAGTTTGAAGATTATGGCAATGATTGATCCGCACAATGATGATTTCGGTGCCATTTGTAATTGTGCTGTTCGATACGCAGTTGGGCGCAGAACATATATGCCTGATCTTGTGATCGATTTCATCACACCGTATCTGAGCGAGTTGACAGATAAAACGCTATGGTGCTTTCAGCGAGATTTATATCAACGTTTGGATGAAGGGTTTGATTTTGGAGATGAATTTGATCTTCAAAACTGGATGAGCTTTCTGGAAGATGTTGATAAAGAGATCGAGAAAAGAAAAACAGAGGACGAATAATCCTCTTTTATATGCAAACGCAGCCGAATAGGACTAGGCATCTGAGCGCGCTTTAATAAACAGATGGATGAGAGAACATCTCGTCTTGTAGGTTCGAATCCTACCGTTTGCCCCAATTTCTTGACAACAAAAAACAGCCCAGCGGTCATAACCACTGAGCTGTTGGCGTTAAATAGCGACGTGGAACATTTGCCACACCATCAAAACTAAGCCGATGATGCTACAAACAGAACCAGCGACACCGAGAACGCCGAAGATTCGACTGTTCACAGGGAACGCACCTCCTTCCTGCGTCTATTGACACATTTTTGCAGCTACTGAAGACGTGAGAAGGAGATATTGAATCGGCTGACAGTGTACCACAGAGTTACGCAATTGTCAAGAATCATCCCGAGCATGATGTGAAAAGGCTTGTTATATGCGGCAATGGCTGAGTGGTTTAAAGCGGTGGACTTGAAATCCATTGATGGTAACACATCCGCGAGTTCGAATCTTGCTTGCCGCGTGTTATGGCCTGTTAGTCAAGAGGTGAAGATGCCGCCCTTTCACGGCGGAGACATCGGTTCAATTCCGGTACAGGTCATTTTTTTGAAAATTAAATATTATGAGGTATTCGAAATGAAAACAGAAGATTGGATCTCAGTAAAAACCTCCTTACCGCCTAAAGAAGATAAGAAGTGGTCTTGTAGTGATGTCGTTTGGGTTTATGACGAAGAATGCGGACAGCGCAAAGGTTATCTTGATGATGACAACCAGTGGTGTGATGCAAATGAGTGTTGGTATTTAAACCATGTTACACATTGGATGCCCCTGCCAGAAGACCCGCCAAAGGAGAAAAACGAATTATGAAAACAACGAAGAAAGATTGGATCTATCGTGTGATTCTTCTGATTTTGTTGGCGATTATCTGGGACATTGGCGCGGCTATGACTTCGCCAATTTTTGTTCCCCAGAAAAGTGCTGTATTCCGCGAATTCTTTCTGCTGATTCAGAACGGGACGATGCTTAAAGCGTTTCGATATTCATTGATTCGTATCACAGCAGCAGCTCTTCTGAGTGCCGGTATCGCAGTTCCACTTGGTTGTCTGATGAAAATCTGTCATCCGATTCAAAACCTGTTGTATCCGGCGATTCGAGCGATGAGATTCCTACCGGTAACCGCTTTTTATCCACTTCTTACGATGTGGTTCGGAATAGGGGAGCAAATGAAAATCGCTTTTCTGTTTGTGGCCAGCTTTGTGTTTATGTTGCCAAGCGTACTGATCGCTCTGGATGATGTCTGTGACGACGTGATTGAAGCAGCAAGCATCGATGGAGCAGGGAAGTTTAACACGGTCACACGAATCATTCTTCCAATCGCCGCTCCGTCCATCTGTCAATCCTTTGCTACAATGTACGCCATTGGTTGGACATATATCGCGGTAGCGGAAACAGTGAATGCAAAGTATGGTATCGGGTATCTGATCTATACTTCGTCTGCCCGTGGTCGCACAACATTGGTATTTGTTGGAATTCTGGCGATTGTAATTTTCAGTATTCTGTTTGACTGGATTACGAGCGCTTGTATCAAGAAGATTTTTAAGTGGAAATTTTCATAAGGAGGACACATGACACACGAAATCGAAATAGATGGCTGTCTGAACGTTCCAACCACTGTCAGTTTGGATGACGTTGTAGATGAATTCTTAGCATTTATAGAAAGTCGCGGCTGGTATTTTGGTGGTGGCTTTAATGAATTTAAAGACGACCACTATGAATCAATAGATGTCAGAGAAGAAGATTAAAGAGGAGAAAATTATGGCAAAGAAAAGTTTTTTCGAGAAGCTCGGATTAGTTGAGAGTAATCTACAGTATGAGGAAGGCATTGCTAATTTTCAAAAAACTTGGCCTCCTGAGAATGAGTATTATCCGCCGAATCCTTTTGCAGACAATGCGAACCATGATTCTGTTGAATTGACTGGAACTGCGATTCAGGCTGAAGTTCCAGAGGGTGACACGATTGACATCGGAGCCGTTTATGAAGCCAACAATATGAATCCTGCTGACGCCGTAACGGTCTACAAGATCAAGGACGTGATCGATACATTCCCGTCTGAGATGCCCACCAAGACAAAGCGAGCAACAGTTAAGAACCTGATGATGACGTTGGGTTACGATGCGACCGCGATTATTTCTGATGCAGAGCAGCGCAAAGAGCTTCTTCGGACGGTTGGTAATGACAAGATGAATGCGTTGTTTGACGAAATGAAGAGCAACGACCAGCAGATTGAATCCATGAAGGAACAGATTGAGGCGCTGACTAATCGCAACGTTGAAGCTGGTGCGGCAATTGAAAAGATCACCAATACAGTTCAGGACGAACTCAAGATGATTTCTTCTATTGAGGAATTTATCGAAGAGGATAAGACAGAGCCCGCCGGAAAGGAGGGTGCTTGATGTTTCATTTAACTATTCCTGAGTTTGTGGTTATTTGTGTTGGTGTTGTTGCGGTTGGCAGTTTGATTCTATTTCCGTCATTCCGCCAGCAGATTAAAGCATTAGCCGGTGGTTTCTTACAGGTTTTCGTGCAGGATACAGCCAAAACTCCAGATGGTGCCCGTGCTATCTATGCTCAGAAGATCGATGAGATGACAAAGAAATACACAGACGCCTGCAATACTCTGCGAGACCTGACTGGAAAGCTCAAGACGATTCAAGATAACTATGCTGTCTGTCAGAAGCAGGCAAAGACATATGATGAACAATCAAAGGCAGCCATGAGTCACGGCGATGTGGAATCTGCACGAACCTACGCTCGACTGTTACAGGAGGAAATCGATAAAGCTGAGAATCTGGCTGATCAGTTCCAGAAGATGAAGCCTGCTGCGGAAGAAGTCAAGGCAATCAAGGAAAAGCTTGAAAATCAGTTGGCAGCCCTGAAGCGTGAGAGCAAGGATGTTGTGGCTGAGTTAAAGGCGAACGAGCAGGTTGCTGATGTATATTCCAATCTGGACCGTCTGCGTGCATCTACCGGCACTGATAAAATGCTCAATGCTACTCGCGATGGACTTCAGGAGAGTCGTGAAAAGGCAGCGGGCGCAAAGGTTTTGTATCAGACCAGTCGAGAGGGAAAGCTGGACAGGGCGGACGCAAACACTGCTGATTATAAAGTGAGTTCGTATTTAGAGAGTCTGAAAAAGAGCAATCCGAATGTGGTTACATATAATATTCCTGACCTGAATGCGTTTTCTAAGTCGTCTGGATTGAATACTCAGTCCAAGAAATAAAATCAAAAAATTAAATAGGAGAGAATAACATGTCTAAGTTCAAATTGACTAAGGCTGGCCGCGCTGTTGTTGGCGTGGTGCTTGCTGTGGCTGTTGCTGTTGGTGTTGTTGGCGGCATTAAGGGCGGCGTGATCAAGTTCGATAAAAAGAAACCGACCACCTCAAAGCCGAGCACTTCTATCAGTACAGATAAGCCGTCTAATTCCGCTGGGGACGACACGATCAATCTGTCTCTGGATGAGTGGGCGGGCTGGCTGAGCTGCATTACGGCAAATGGTGGTCTTACTACTCAGCCCGGTTCTGTGTTTGATCAGCTTGGCATCAAGGTGAATATCAATGTCATCAACGATGCGACTGAGTCCAGTAACGCACTAATCTCTGGTGATCTGCAGGCCGCTGGTTATACTACGAATCGCGTAGCATTCCTGTCTCAGAAGTTTACTGACGCTGGTAAGAATGTCATCATGCCGATTTTTACCAACTACAGCTATGGCGGTGACGGTATCATCGCTTCTACTAAGTTCGCTGATGTGAATTCGTGGGTCAATGCCAAGATCGGTGTCCCTGAGTTCTCTGAGGCGGAGACTCTGGTTGCTTGGTTCGTTAATAATTCCAGTCTGTCTGATGCTGACAAGGCAACTATCATGAACAATCTGATTATGTTCGGCACCGCAGACGATACCGCTAAGGCATATTTCGCTGGTCAGATTGATGTAGCTGCAACATGGGAGCCTTATTTGACTCAGGCCAAGACCTACACCAATAGTACTGTCGTGTTTGATACGAAGTCTTCTTCCTCTCTGGTTATGGATGGCATTGTGTTTGATGCAGATTGGGCAGCGGCTCATGAAGATACCGTCAAGAAGTTCGTTCAGGGCATTCTGATGTCTTATGACCAGCCTATCAATCACAATGCAGCTCGTGAAGTGTTCCCGATGTACTCTACTTCTTCTGATGCCGATATTGATGCGACTTATGCAAATGCTAAGATGGCAAGCTGGAAGGACAACTACAATATTCTGAATGATACTGCTCCGATGATTTATAACCAGATGTGCGACATTTGGGAGGGTCTTGGTGAAACCGTTAATCGTGATCTCGTAAATACGCTGTTTGATACTACATATATCGATGCGCTCAAGAGTGATTTCAAGTCTACTTCTGCTGCAAATGCTACTACGAAAGTAACTGTGAGCGATGAGACTCGTGCAAACATCACTCAGCAGGTCACTGGAAATCTGGACTATGATTCGATGCTGAGCAAGACTGCGAATGTAACTTTTGTGCCGGATTCTTCCGTGTTTACCGATCAGGCCAGCGCTGCTTCTGTTCTGAACGATTTCGTGAATATCGCTAAGACTCTGGATGGCACTATGATTGTTATCAACGGTAATATTAATGCGAATAACCAGACCGAGTTTGGCGTGCAGCTTTCTGCTAACCGTGCTCAGACCGTTGCAAATTATCTGGCATCTCAGGGTATTGATCAGAATCGACTAATTGTCACTGGTTCCGGCAATGCAAAGTATCAGGCTGATAAGGCGGCTGGCACTTTGAGTAGTGATGCAAGTGTGTATCAGTCCACGGATATCAGTTTCATGCGAATCGAGAACTGAGGTGATTCAGATTGATCTGGATTGAAATCAGTAAAGCAATTTGGATTGTGGGCGGATTGATGTTAGCTTCTTTTGCGGCTGGCTATCTCTTCCATGGTCCAACTCCTAAGATTTAAAACTCCCGGCGGTGCTCAGGTAGCACTGGGTGCCGCCTTATATAATGCGTTGTAGCCAAGCGGTAAAGGCCGGGAGCTTTGACCTCCCTATCGTGTGTTCAACTCACACCAGCGCAACCAGAAAATATATATTAAAATGGAAGGAGAAAGCCAAATGACATCTCCAAAAGATTTAGAAGTTGCATTATTGGATTTTATTAATGAATGCACAACGAACGAAGATAGTTGCGACGACTGTATGTATCGCGAATTTTGCATTAGATTCTATACTCCACACTGCGACTCCCCAAATGAGTGGGAGATTTTAGAAAAGTCAGGAGGTATTCCATGCTAACAGTAGAACAAATCAAGTCTATCTATAAAGAACTCGTAGCTGTTTGCGTTGAAAGAAGCGGAAACGGACTAGACTGTTCTGGATGCAAATACGAAAACAACTGTGATGATATATTGAAAGAGGTGTTTAAACTTGAGTGTTTACATGACAGGTGATATTCATGGTAATCCAAGTCGGTTTTATGATTTGAAATATTTCTGTCTCGACCATCCTGACATTGAATGGGTTGTATGTTTGGGTGATGTGGGTCTGAATTACTATGGCAAGGATTATCCAAGAGAAATGTTCATCAAAAATGTTGCCGATTCAATTCCTGCAAAACTGTTTTGTATCCACGGCAACCATGAACGTCGGCCGAGTGAGACAGAAGGGTATCAAGAAATCGAAGTTACAGATGGTGCAATTCGTGGTCCGATGCTGTGGAGTCACGAGCATCCTAACCAGTATTTTGCGATTGATGGTGCGATTTATGTAATTCAAACATCGGAACGAACATTGAATGCGCTTGTTTGCGGTGGCGCTTATTCGGTTGACAAATATTACCGATTGCAACGCGGTTGGAATTGGTGGCCAGATGAGCAGCCAAGCGAACTTACAAAAGGTCTCGTGCGTCTTATGGCAACCAGATATCCAATTGATATTATGTTGACCCATACTTGCCCGCTGCGGTTTGAACCTAAAGAACTGTTCTTGAACGGCATTGATCAGAGTACGGTCGATACATCAACAGAGGAGTTTTTTGATAACCTTTATGAACAATTCCCGGCGGATCAAAAGCCGATGTGGTATTTTGGCCACTTTCATGGAGATAAATACACTGACGATTATGTGATGTTGTATCGAGACATCATAGAGTTGAAGTGAGTTTATAAATAAAAAAGGAAAGGGGAACAGAGATGCTGTATGGACGAGCTTCTCCCAATTTGATGCGATAATAGACGAAAATCAAATTAGATAGGAGAAATAATATGCTTTGCAATTTTTGTGGTAAGACGCTGGACCCCTGCGATGAAGCAAATCTGGGTGATCTGACTGTACGGTTTTTTTATGGAAGCAAACGCGACGGAGACCGGATGAAGTTTTCCATGTGCTCTGATTGTGTTGATAAGCTGACGGACGAATTTATTTCCCGTTGTAAGCATGAGCCGACAATTGAAGCAGGCGGTATTCCTAATAGTAGTATCCCTGTTTGGGAGTCTAAAACCACTGAAGAAATTGATTACTAATGTTGATATACATAGGAGGTACATATGGCAGAGAAGAACATTTACCCTCGTTTTAATTTTTGTGGCGATATCGTCATTCCGAAGCGGAACAACCCTTGGGTAAAGCGCGATACTTATAACAACTCTGAAAAGATTAGCCTGAACATGGGCATCAAGAACGGCATGAATTGCGTTTATGTGTCTGCTCAGGGTTTCAAGAACGATACTATTAAGACCAAGAATGTCGATAATGAGGATATCGAGATTGATTGGGACGATCGTTTTGATAAGGATACTGTCGATATGGTGTCCAGTATGCGAAAGTATGTCGTGAATCTGGGCGAGCGCAGGGAGTTCATTACCGCATGGGATATGATCGAGTATCTGGAATCTGCCCTGACTGGTTATGCTGAGCCGATCGTTGTGGCTGGTATTTACAAGCTGCGTCCCGGCACAGGCGCATACAAGGATCGCATTTTTGAGGAGTTCCAGATTCAGAATGTGTATGCAACAGTTGACGGCAAAGACACTCCGCATCTAACTATGAATCTGGATCTGTATTATGACAAGAACAGTATCGATCGTTCCGAGGAGAAGTCTGAAGGTAAGATCTTCATGAATTGCTACACTCCGATGTGGTCGGCCGCTGATGCCTCTCAGAAGATGTTCCCTGTGAGCACCGTGTTTAACACTTCTGTTTTGGATATGAGCAAGGAGAAGCACAAGCGGATTTACGACCTGAAGATGCGCTACCTCGAAACCAAGTCCAAGAATCCCGTTCATATGAACTGGGCAATCGGTGTTGTGAATGGCGCAGAAGAGAAGGAATTCGATGAGAGCTGCCTGACTGATGTCCAGCGTGAGTTCATTGAGGCTGGTCTGAATAAGCTGGAAGATTTCAAGCCGCGTGGCAATATTTACGGCGAGAAAGTTCACGAACTGCGCCTGATCAAGCCGCTGGTTAAGGATGAATTCAAGGACTGCAAGACCGCAGCAGACTCCGATATGACTGCTCGCGAGTTTGAGGATATGATTTATTCTCCGTCTGAGGATGAAACTGTCGATGACATGGTGAAGAGTTCTTACAAGAAGCCCGCGACAAAGCCTGCCAAGCCCGCCAAGGTGGAAGAGGAAGAGGACGACGGTATTGACACTTTGTTCTAATTATAAGGTAAACAATAAAGGATGTTAATATGAGCGCGTTAATAGATTTGACAGACTGTGAATTTGGAAAATTAAAAGTGATTGGTATAGATCACAAAGAAAAAAATAAATACGGTTCAAGAATTTATTGGCGTTGCCTGTGTGAATGCGGAAATGAAACTGTGGTTAGTGGGTCAAGCTTGAAAAGTGGGCGAACTAAATCATGTGGAAAGTGCGGCTCTGTATTAAATCTTGAAGATAAAGCGAATTGTTATGGTATAACGAATCAAGGCACTGTTTTCAAATTTGATTACGAAGATTATGATAAAATAAAGGGCTATAACTGGTTTTCACATCAGGGATATATTATTTCTTATTTAAAAGAGAATAGTAAAAAGACTATCTATCTTCATCGAGCTGTAATGGATTTAAAAGATAGTAGATATGAAAACAATTTAATTGTTGATCATATCAATCACGACAAGACGGACAATCGGAAATGCAATCTTAGGATAGGAACGTCCTCTCAAAATAATATCAATCGCAAAACGTTGAAAAATAATAGTTCTGGATGTCCAGGGGTTACGTATAGAAAAGAAACTGATAAATGGAGAGTTCGAATTTCGGCTGAAGGAAAACGAATTTCCATTGGAGATTTCGATTCTTACGAAGCCGCTGTAGATGCAAGAAAAAATGCAGAGATAAACTATCATAAAGATTGGGCTTATTTAAGATCAATAAAGGAGAATACATAATGGGTTTTAAAATCAATCGTATTAAAGCAGACCTCGGCAGTTATCCGCACTATATGCTGCTCGGAATCCGCAAGATCGGCAAAACGACTTTTGTTCGTGATTTGATCAAAGAGAAATATGGCGATGCAACTAAGGGTCTGCTGATTTCTTGTGGCGCTGAGAACGGCTATCACGCTTTGGACGACCTGCAGGTTGAAGAAGCAAAAGTGTTCAATCAGGAATACGATGAGGAAACCGATAGCCGTGGTTTTGTTCAGATCGTGGACGATGTTGTGGAGAACAATAAAGAGTACGGCATTAAGCTGATTGCTATCGATACTCTTGACTGTCTGTATGATATTGCCGCACAGGAAGCTATTCGTCTGTCTCGAAAGGAAACCGGCAAGCCGTGTAAGTCTATCAATGAAGCTTTCGGCGGTTTTGGTCGTGGACTTGACCGTGTTATTGTTTTGATTCAGGAGCAGATTTCTCGTTTGGAAGATGCCGGCATTGCTGTGTTTATCCTGTCTCATGTCAAGGAGAAGACTCGTACTGATATGGTAACCGGTGAAGAGTATCAGGTGTGGACCAACAATCTGATGGATAAGGTGTATGGCGCAATTGCTGATACTGCGCAGATGGTTATGATGGCTGTTTTTGATCGTGAAATTAAGGATAAAAAGGTCACTGGCGAAAATCGTGTCCTGTATCTGCGTGCTACTGCAAGTCTTGACGCAGGTTCTCGTTTCCATGGTCTTCCTGAGAAGGTTCCTTTCACTCCGAAAGCGTTCCTCGACGCATTTGAGCAGGGCGTTAAGAATTCGGCCACGATGAAACCTATGACCGATGATGATATGGCAGCTCGAAAGGCAGAAGAGGGAAAACAGCAGGAGAAGATGGCTGAGATTGCACGTCGCAAGGAAACCGAAAAGCAGCGTGTCGAAATGCTCGACGAGATTCAGGAGAAGATTGGTTCTGTAGCTCAAAGCGTCCAGAATGAAATTGTCGATATTCTGCGAGCTTCTGGTTGTAAGAAATTTAGCGACCAGTCGTTCCCGATCGAGGATTTGAAGCGCGTTTATTCTTTGGTCGTATAAACATAACTTAAATATATAACAGCAGGGTGGGTTGGTGGGAATTTATTATGAGGAGTAAATATGGCTAAGCCGGTAATGGTTACATGTATGGCCACAGGCGTCAAAGGCCCAAGAGATCAGTATTATAAAGCGCCTAACAAACGGTATTTTCAGTCTGAAGCGGTTTATCAAGCGTGGCTGGCTGGTCGTAGAAAAGAAAAAGCTCTGAAGAACAAGCCGAAACATTATGATAAGCCGGGCAGAACTCCTGAATCGTACAAGAAACTCTGTGATACCATTGCAGATTTCCTTGGTTATGAGCGAGGTGGAGCACAGCCGATGCCGACGATTGTGTTTCGACGACTAAAAGAACTTGATTTTTACTCAGACGAAATTATTCAGCAAACATTGGATGAAAGTGCAGATGCAGTTCAGTGGGCGATGCAGAATAAAAACTTCGAAGATGATGCTGGCGCGGCGAATTATTTGATGGCAATTGTTCGCAATAAGATCAAAGGCGTATATGATCGCGAGAAAAACAAAACAAGGAAGACCGCAAGAGAAGATTCTAGGCCGGATCTTGATACAATGGTTGACCTGTCAAATATTGGAACAGTACATAAAGGAAATGATGTTAGCAGCTTGCTAGGAGGTGACGATTTATGGATTTGAACAAAGCTATTGCGAGAATCGAAGAAAATCGAGTACGTGCCGAAGCAAGCTTTGTTTTTTGTTTGTGGAAAGATCCTCAGCGATACGATGATTATAAAAACGTCAATGAGGGAACAGATAAGACTCTGATTTGTGAAGATCAGGTGTTTTATTTCATGATTGGACGTGGCATCCGTCGGCAAGGGTTTGCGAACATTGACAACATCACGCTTGACACATATCTGGCCGACAAGCCCTCTCTCCGTAAGCATTATGAGGAATTAAATGGCTGGCGTGCCTGTGTAGCTATGATGGATTTGGTTGATCCTGAAAACACGGATAGCTATTACAACCAGATCTCTAAGATGAATACGCTCAAAATCTTGGCGACCAAGTATGACGAACTGCTTAGTCATCCAGAACGGTTTGATGATGCAACAAATGAAGATGTGTATAACACTTTTGAGTTGCTCAATAATCAGGCGGCGCTTATTACAGGACAGGATTCCAAGGTTGAGGATTTGGTCGTCGATGAAAAGTATTTGCAGCAATGTAATGAAGGACAAGACCAAGGAATTAGTTATGCGGCTGGCGCTCCTATTTTGAATTATCTGACACTTGGTGCACCCGTGGGAGATATGTATATGCTTGCCGGGCATAGCGGCGCGGGCAAGTCGAGCCTGATATTTGAATTGATGGTACTTCCGTTCGCCGAACAGGGAAATCAGGTGGCTATAATTTCAAACGAAATGATGTCAAAAGCATATAAAAATATGTTGCTTGTCCATATTCTTACGAAAGATTTGAATTATTGGAAAATCACACGTAAGAAATTAAAAATAGGGCATTTTAATGAAGAAGAATGGAAGATGCTTCGTAAAGCCGCACAAATCACAAAAGAAAAATACTCCAATATTCGTTTCATAAAAATGTTCGAAAACGACACTGGAAAACTATTGAAACACATAAAACGACTGGCAAGAACAGGAACGAAAGTCGTTGTGTACGATACGCTCAAAAGTGATGACAGTGTAGATGATAACATGTGGCAAGCATTGCTTATGAACAGTCGTCGTATTTTCAATGTGGTCAATAAAGAGCAAATCGCATTTGTCAGTACTTTTCAGCTTGCATTACATACAACAAACCAGCGGTGGCTTGATGCTTCTTGCTTATCTAATTCAAAACAGATTAAAGAAGTTATTAGCGAGCTCGTGATGGTTCGTAGACTTTGGCAGGATGAATATACTGGTGAAAAGTTCGATTGTGATCCGTACTATCGTTCGAAGGAAAACCCCAAAATCAAGGTTCCGATTGTGCTTGACAAAGACAAAACATATGTTGTCGCATTTTTGAATAAAACGAGAAACGATGAAGATGGACAAACAATCCTTTTTCAGTTTGATGGCGCATGGAACTGCTGGCGAGAGCTGGGGTATTGTACCATTATAAACGATCATGGCCAGTATGATAGGAGATAAATAAAGAAGGGAGGACTCGGTATGAATGGATGTAAACGCTTTGCAGTCTAAGCTTGAAAATCAGCCAGACAAAATCATCCAAATTCTTGAAGCTCTTGGCTTTGAAAATATCAAGTTCAATCCTCAAAAAAACAATCTGAGATTTGCTCGCGAAGAACAAAGAAACCCGACCAGCTGTCTGGTGGATTGTGCAACGTTACGATTCTTTGTCTTTTCTACGAATCAAAAAGGAAACATATTCAGCCTGATTATGGATGTCAAACGATGTTCATTTCCTGATGCGTTGAAGTTCGCCGCAGTTAAAGCTGGTCTGTCGTTGGAAGAGTTAAATATTAAAACTCGCTGGCCATTTGGTGGTTTCTTTTTAAAACTGTTGCCGAATTACGAAGAAGAGATGGAAGACTTGGAAACATATCCTGAAGAGATTTTGGAACCGTATGCAAATAAGTTCAGTATTCAATTCGTCAAAGACGGCATCAGTTTGAGAACACAAGAAAAATTCGGCATTGGATATGATGTTGACTCAAATAGAATCACAATTCCAGAGCGTGCGATAGATGGTTCATTAGTCGGAATTATGGGACGTGCAAATTATGAATGTGATCACGACAAACGATGGTTTCCATTGATATCTTGTCCGCGAAGCAAGACATTGTTTGGGTACGGCGAAAATTATCGGCGCATTCAAGAAACCCAAAATCTGGTTCTGTTTGAATCTGAAAAGGCGGTTCAGCAATGTGATTCATTCGGCAGTAATATCGCTCTTGCAACGTGTGGCTGTCATGTGTCAGAAACTCAAGCAAAATACATAAAACGACTCCTTCCAAAGAAAATTATTCTGGCTTACGATGAAGGACTTGAAGAAGAACATCTGGTCAATGAGTGCAAAAAGCTAATCGTGAATAACCCGATCCTGAAAACAAAGGTCGGATATGTATGGCCTGATGGGTTGATTCCAGAAGGGTCTAAAAAGAACGTTGCCGACCTCGGACGCGAAGCTTATCAAGAAGGATTAACAAAATATGTAAAATGGGTAGAGGAGTGATGTAAATGGGTCAAAGAGTCGTTGCCCCAGAACTACAAGCGTTGTACGACAAAGGGGCACAAGTGTACAGCTATTCAAAGCTTGGTACGATTCATGATTGTCCGTATAATGCGTATCTTACATATATCGAAAAGCGCGAACAGTGCCAGAACGTATATTCATATCTCGGTGGAACCTGTCATGACGTTCTCGAAGGAATCATTGAGGGTAAGAACACAGAAGCCGATATCAAGCCAGCACTTCAAAATGCTTTAGATGAGCTCGATATGCTTGGTATTGATTTTCCAAAGACACGAGATGGCGGCAATGGCATCAGAGATCGCTGGGTTGGCAATATGATGTGCATGGCTCGAGATTATATCAGTCCAAAAGGCAAGTTCGAGGTTGAGAAGCTACTGATTCTTAAACTGAGAGAAGATAGATATTTACAAGGCTACGCTGATTTGATTCGTGTTTTGCCGGATGGTCGGCTACAAGTGCTAGATATCAAGACGTCGAGTCAATTCCAAGACAAAGATCTTCTTCATTATGGTCGGCAGTTAGTTGCTTATACTTTGGCACTGGAACAGGCCGGATTTACAGTGGCTGGAGCGGCTTGGATCATGGTGAAATACTGTAAGATCGTTTATGAAGTTGGTTCTGGCAGACGAGCAAAACTAACTGAAAAAGTACTCGATAGATGCAAGGTGGGCTACACTCTGCGGGCTACAGTTCGTTCCAAGATGAAAGCAGCAGGATACGACAGCGACGAAATTGAAAGTGCAACACAGGCATTTATTGAATCAAACGACATCAATGATTTGCCAGAAGATATCCGCTGCCAGTTCAAATTGACTACATATGTTCGCCCGTATCACATCACAGACGAACTGCGCAAGGAATGCATTGACTACATAAACGAAACGGCGGACGAGTTTGAGGAACGAAAGCAAACAGGTGAATGGCCTGCGCGTGAGATTGAAGAGAAGAACGGCAATCCGAACTTCTTCTGTACAAATCTGTGTGGACATCGTAAAACCTGTGAACCGCTACGAGATTGTATCAATAAGAAGCCGTTTTATGCAACAAAAGATCCGAGCGACGCAGCGATGAATGAATTGTTTTAAGGAGGAGTTATGGAGCAAAACTACTGCGTATATCATATCCACGACGATAAAGGTTCGCTCCTTGATTCTTGTACAAAATGGGAAGATTATGTTGATCTCGCTGCTTCTTACGGAATGAAAGCAATCGCCTCTACCAACCATGGTTACAACCTTAACTGGACTGAAAAAAAGCAGTATGCAGAAAAGAAGGGGCTGAAGTTTATCGTTGGTTGCGAGGTTTATCTTACTTCTGATATGTATCACTATCCAGAGATTCCAGACGAGGTTTATGAGTCTTATCAGGGATGGGACCCGCAGGAAGCACAAGAGGAAATCGGTAAAATGATGGACGCCGGACGCTATAAAGTTCGCGACAACTTCCATACGATTCTTCTTTGCAAAAATGCTCGTGGTGTTCTGGAACTAAACAAAGTAATGGGTGCATCTTATGATACTGACCATAAATATTATAAGCCGCGCATTACTTTTGAAGAGTTCTTTGGTCTGTCTGATAACATCATCAAAATCTCTGCCTGTCTGGCAAGTCCACTTCGTAAATACACGTCAGAATGTGATGGATTTCGTCAGGAGGTCTATGACAAACTATGCGAGACCTATGATTATTATGAGATTCAATATCACGATTGTGACGATCAAAAGGAATATAACCAGTATCTCTGGGAACTTTCCAAGAAATATCATAAGCCACTGATTGCTGCAACTGATACTCACAGTCTGAATGCGTATAAAGCAGAATGCCGCAAGATCCTTATGATGGGCAAGGGGATTGAGTTCACTGGCGAGGACGAATTCGACCTGACATTCAAATCTTATGATCAACTTGTTAGTGCGTTTGAAGTTCAAAATTCACTCCCACACGAAGTCTGGATGGAAGCAATCAGGAATACGAACCGGATGGCTGATAGTGTCAAGGATTTTACTTTAAACACAAAAGCAAGATATCCAATTTTGACAGGGTCTACAGAATCAGACGAAAAGGAATATATCAGTCGTACTCACAGGATGTTTAACGATAAGGTCAAACGCAAAATTATTCCAGAGAACGAAATTGAGCAGTTTAAAGCAGACATTGAAGAAGAGTTAAAGGTTTTTAAAAAGACCAATATGCTGGGCTTTATGTTATCTATGAGCGACCTGATGATTTGGGGCAAGAGCGATGGAATTCCGTTCGGTCCAAGTCGCGGTTCTGTTGCTGGATCTCGATGTGCATTTATTACTGACATTATCGATGTGAACCCTGTTCGCTGGAATCTTGTGTTTTCTCGTTTTTGTAACGAAAATCGAGTAGAGATTGGCGATATTGATATCGATGTTCCCGATGCTTATCGTTCCAAAATTTACAACCATATTTTTGAATCGTTCGGTCGTGAGAAATGCGCGTATGTTCTGGCTATGGGTACTCTGGCAGGAAAGGCGACAATCGACGAGATTGGACGAGCTCTTGCTAAGGTCTGGAAGCGAGAAAATCAGGACACAGATGAGTCTGAGAACCCTTATTCTCTTGATCGAATTGCAAAAGTGAAAAAGGAATACGACGCCGACGCTGAAAAGTGCCGTGCAGACCATCCTGATATCTTCTACTATTTCGATGGATTGCAGGGGACAATCGTATCGCTGTCTCACCATCCAGCTGGCGTTATCATCGCTCCAATCGACCTCTATAAAAGGTATGGTGTCTTCCAAGATAAAGACGGTCTGCCCATTCTGTGTCTTGACATGGAAGCGTCTCATGCAGTCGGTCTGGCAAAGTACGACATCCTCGGTCTTGATACAGTATCTGTTATTGATAAGACTTGTAAGCTGGCTGATATTCCGTACCCACACACATGGGAAATGAACTTCGATGACCAAAAGGTTTGGGCTGATATGAAAAAATCTCCTGTTGGCATCTTCCAGTTTGTTGAGGATTTTGCATTTGATTCGCTCAAAAAATACGATGTCCACAGCATTGCAGATCTGAGCTTGGTCACAGCAGCCATTCGACCCGGCGGTGCTTCTTACAGAGATAAGCTCTTCCGGCACGAAGCAAATCACAACCCATCGCCTGAAATTGACGAGCTGTTAAAAGATAGCTTGGGTTGGCTTGTTTTTCAGGAACAGACTATTGCATTCCTCCAACAGTTCTGTGATATGAGCGGCGGTGATGCAGATAGTGTTCGTCGTGCAATCGGTCATAAGAACAAGGCGGAGTTGGATGCGGCAATGCCTCGTATCCTGAATGGTTATTGTAATCACTCGACAAAATCAAGAGAAACTGCTGAGACAGAAGCAAAAGAATTCCTACAGGTTATTGAGAACTCCGCCTCGTATCAGTTTGGTTTGAACCATGCTACCGGATACTCAATTCTTACATATTATTGTGCGTATTATCGTTACTACTACACGCATGAGTTTATCACGGCGCTGCTTAATACAGCAGATACGCAAGATAAAATTATTAAGGCAACTCAATTGGCTGGTGAGCGTGGAATTCAAATTATGCCAATCAAGTTCAGGCATTCAAGAGATGAATATGTCTACGACAGAAGCGACAAAAAGATCTATCAAGGCATGGAATCTATCAAGTATCTAAACAAACGGCTAAGTCGTGAATTCTACAAGCTACGCAATACCAAGTTCGATTCTTTTGTTGATCTGCTTGTTATGAATCAGAAGAAAAAAATTGCCGATAGCCGCCAGATGGATATTCTTATCAAGCTTGACTTCTTCTCTGAGTTTGGCAATCCGAATCAGCTTCTGGAGCAGGTAAAAATCTTCAGTGAATTCTATGGTGCAAAGCAGCTTAACAAGCTTGATTTGGACGAGCTGCTGCCACATGACACAATGCTCAAACTGTGCGAAAAAGAAACTGAAAAGAAGTATGTCAATGTCGATTGGCTAAGAATCGTCCAGCTACTTTGTATGAAAACTTCCGACATCAAGACTCCAATTACTGATCGAATCCAGTATGAAGCTGATTGCCTTGGATATATCCAACTCACTGTTCCAAAATTGAATTCTTCTTATATCTACGTCCTAGATATTGACGGTAAATTCTCCAACAAGACAGTTCTAGGATATGTTTTACAGAACGGTCAGCAGCACCGGCTTAAAGTCAAAGCTCGCACACTGGAAGCCGATCCGATTGAAAAAGGCGACATCCTCCGCATCGATGAAGAACGGGAAGAAGGACGCTGGTCGAAGGATGAAACAGGCAAGTGGATTCAGTCCCAGACAGACAAAGAAACAATTCTACGCAAATACGCGCACGTTAGATGACGCGGCGCTTTTGAGAGGAGGTGAATTAGTGACATATAACGAAATCACACAAATTCTCAAATCTATGGTTATCGTTGTGGATGACCGAGAGAAAGACACTCCACTTCTACATCAACGGCTAACTTCATTTCCGTGTGCGTTTATGCGTAAGCGGCTGGACTTCGGAGACTATACCGCAGAAGTAACGCTGCCGAACGGTGAAAAATTCTCGCTGGCAGACAAAGTAGTGGTCGAAAGAAAATACGACTTAACAGAAATATGCGGCAATTTTACAACGAATCGTATCCGGTTCACTAAAGAGTTCGACAGGGCGGCAGCAGCCGGAGCAAAAACTTACATACTCATTGAAAACGGTTCATGGGAAAAGATCAATCGCGGTGCATATCGCAGTAAAATGACACCCGCTTCATTGCTGGGCAGTCTCACCACATGGCTTGCTCGATATAATTGTCAGATCATTTTCTGCGAGCCAACTTCAACCTCGTGGCTGATCCATGCGTTTCTTCTCCACGAAATGCGTGAAGCACTGACCCATTATGAAATGCCACAGAAACCCAAAAGAACAAGAAAGAGTGCAGAAGAAGACATTATTAAATAAGGAGGTTTTGCCATATGTATTATCTTATCAATAATGAAATGGATCAGACCAGATCTATTTATAAACATCCGAGAATGGGACGTTTTTATCGTGGTGGATTTACAGGGTTAAACGGCAGATATGATGGTATGAAAGTTTATACTTGCAAAACTTTAAAAAGAATTCTGAGTCTCCGTGAAGCTGTACATAATTATTCAGGCGAGTGGTTCGATGTTTATGATGAAAATGGAAAGGTAAACCTTGATGAATGATCTTCAAAAATTGGCTATTCCAAAGAAAGAACGACTCGAAGTTCAGCTCATTGATGGCACAGAAGAGCACAATGTCAAATACGTCATCACGTCGCTGGCAACGATAAAAGGTGATGAGATCTTTAAAAATTTCCGGTTATATTCAGTTGGCGATGGTGGGCGGCTGACTCAGATAGAAAAACGGGATAGTGATCCATATTTTAGCGCATTGAAAGGAACAGAGTTCGAATGAAACCATATGTACCAGCAGGCGAAACATTCCACAGCTACTATAAACCTGACGATTCTAAGTATGAATGGATGATAACTTATAAAGAAATCCCAATCAGCGGCGGTTTCTACACCAGATATTATCTATATAGAATCAAACACAACGGCAAAATGAAATGCGTGGAAGAAAAAGATGGATCGCCACTTTTCGAAACAACATGGTGAGGAGTGTATGAATAATGATGAACGAATCAAAAGTGAACTCAAAGGAGATCTCGAAGAACTTGAAGTTGCTTGGAATAACTTTGAGTTTTGTGAGCCTGAGTATATCGATCGTGCAATTGATGATCTCCGAAACGCTGAGGAAGCTCTCTCAGGAACGTTAAGGAGAGCACGTCATGAAAAGTTGGAAGCGTCGATATCTAAAACTTAATTATCAAGACGAAAATTTATGTTGGCGGCTCCGCTACGGCAATCGATATGAAATCGTGGCAGAGTTAGACGAAATCTATTTCTTATGGGCACACGGCACGATGGTCGCATTCCCCAAATACTGGAAATATGATTACGACGTAGAAGTCGAAATAGTAAATACAGAATAAGAAAGGAGGTGGGGCCTTGTGGTTTCAGGAATTGATCAAAGAGAGTTGGGTCGCAAAGAACGCGCCACAGCAGAATACTATCGTCAATTGCGACGATACGGTTACGAATGTGGCGAGGTCATTACATATAAATTATCGCCAGAACAACTAAAACAGGTGTTGACGGGTGAGAAAACAGTAGATGATTTTATAGGGGAGGGTGTAAATGACTGATTTACTTGAAAAAGAAATCCATGTTGGGGATACGGTTCTTCGGGCAAGAACATACAAGAGTACGGGAGTTCTTTGGAGTATTCATAAAGTCGTAGGCATTATGAACGTAATGATTAAAGTTCAAGATGGAGAAAGCACATCAAACGTGGCACCTCGTAATTGTATCGTAATTGACGAGAATGATATTCCCGAAAACTGGCACGATGAATAAGGAGGGTTTCGAAAATGGAAGTTAAATTGATTTCATATTCACAACCAGTCAATTCAGACGGAGATAAAAATCCGTTGTCGATTGCAGAGCTGGCAGCGAGTGTCTGCTATGATTCTGAACCGACAGATACATATCGAATCGTAAAGGGATGTAAAGCGACGGGTCATCGGAGCGTGCTTGAACATATTTCATTTACGTTTGAAGTAAGCGGCGTCAGTCGAGCACTGTTGGCACAGTTAAGTCGTCATCGTCATATCAGCCTGAGTGTACAGTCACAGAGATACGTTTCCATGGACAATTTTGATTATGTCAATCCGTTTAGCGGTGAAGATGCAGATGTTTTTAAAGATATGATGGCAAGTATTGCAGCTGATTATTATATCCTAAAAAAATATCACAACGCTGCCAATGAGGATGCTCGCGCTGTTCTGCCAAATGCGTGCTGCACTAAGTTCTATGTCACAATCAATGCGCGGTCACTAATTGAAATGAGCCATCTACGTCTTTGCACTCGAGCACAAAGTGAAATTCGGTCGATGTTTCAGCTAATCAAGAATCAAGTCGCCACAGTTTGCCCTGAACTTGCCGCATGGATGGTTCCGTCCTGTGAAGCAAATCCCAAGTATCCGTTCTGTCCTGAAGGTAACCGCTGTTGTGGGCGGCATCCGAAGCTGGCAGATGTATATAAAACCGTAGAGAAGTAAGGAGAGTACATATGAACATTAACAATTGCGATATCCTGTTTGAGAGCGGCCGCCTGCGTCTGGTTTACGATATGCCGGGTTTTAATTTTCCGATGACTTTGGTTCATGCGCGCTCCAATCACGAACTGAACGAAAAAGCTATGAAGATCTTCGATCCGAAGGAATGGATTCATTATTTGGCTGAACAGGGCGCTGGCAAGAGCATTTCTCCTGTACACCCTTTGCTCGCAGACGCTTACAAGAACCACAAGGAGGATTATATGGCTGTTTTGAATAATATCAAAGACGAAAAGATTGAACCTGAGACCTGTGACTGCCCCGACTGCGATGATGATGAACTGGTTGGAACTGTTATTGTGACTGCCACAGGTGAGGTTGACGAAGAGACTGGGCATCGCCTTGGACGACTGGAGATTGGCGGCCTGAATGAAATGGATACAGATGCACTGCGGGCGTTGGCGGATGATCTTGACATCGATGGCTTCGATACCATGCCCCGTCTGTCTCTGATTTTTGCAATTCATGAGCAGGATATCGATATGGATGACTCCGAGTGTGACTACAATTGCGAAAATTGTGAATATGGAGAGATGATTGGCGACGGCGATTGCATCTGTCACTATGAAGAAGATGACTCCGTTGAAGACGAGAAAGAAAACAACGATGCTGACGATTGCGATGGCGATTGCGAGAACTGTGAGTACACAGCCCTAAATGATCACGACGACAAAGACGAGTCCGAGGATTCTACCGATTACGAGTATGTAGATGGTCCCGCTCACTATCATGGTACTGAGTGCATCGAAAAAATGCGCAAGTTGTACGGCGACGATGCTGTCCGTTGGTTCTGTATCTGCAATGCCTACAAATATCGTTTCCGTAATGGCTCTAAGCCCGGTGTGACCGCAGAGCAGGATGAAGAGAAGGCTCGTTGGTATGAGAATTACGCCGCAAATATGATGGGTGAGCAGCGGTATTACTGATAAGGAGGTGTGTGTTATGGATTATGTTATTAAACGTAATGGCGTAAAAGCACCGTTCGACAAGTCTAAGATCGTAAATGCGATCGAAAAGGCGATGAACGATTCCTCTGATTCGGTCAATCACAAATTGAGCGAGCAAATTGCAAATGAAATCGCAGCTATCAGCCAGCCGATGGATGTTGAAGCGATTCAGAATGCCGTGGAAAATCGATTGATGCAGAGCTGCCATTATGAAACCGCTCGCTGCTACATGAATTATCGCTATCTGCACGGTATTGCCCGTAATAAGTACAAAGAGCTGATGGATACGGTCGATGAAAAGCTGATGGGTAAGAAGATCGACAATCAAAATGCCAATGTTGATGAAGCATCTTTCGGTGGTCGTACTGGTGAGATGAGCCGTGTTGTTTCTAAGCGTTATGCGCTGGATTATTGTATGTCAGACCTCGCAAAGAAGGACCATGAGAACAACGAGATCTACACTCATGATCTCGATAATTATGCCGTCGGCGATCACAACTGTACGAGCTGCAATATAGATAAGCATTTGACTAATGGATTTAAGACTCGTCAGGTTGATATTCGTCCTGCTCAGTCTATCAATACGGCATATCAGCTTGTGGCAGTTTTGTTCCAGATCCAGTCACTTTCTCAATTTGGTGGGATTGCAGCAACACACTTCGATTTCAGTATGATGCCTTATGTTCGAAAGAGCTTCACAAAGCATCTTCAGGATGGTCTGGTTTACATCGAAAAGAAATCCACATATAAAGCCGATCGTTTCAGAAAGTGGCTTGAGCATGATGAGAATCATCCGGACGGCACTATCCATTTTAATGATGCAGAATTTCAGGCACAACATCCTGATGCTTGGGATTACGCAATGGAGATGACTCGTCGTGAATGTAAGCAAGCAACTGAGGGTCTGCTCCACAATTTGAACAGTCTGCAATCTCGTAGTGGCAATCAACTTCCTTTCAGCTCAATCAACTTTGGCCTTTGTACTGAAGAAGAAGGACGGATGGTCACAAGGGAATTCCTAGAAGGTCTGATTCGCGGCACTGGAAAGTATCATCGGACGAGTATTTTCCCATGTGCTATTTTCCAGAAAAAGATTGGCGTAAACCAGAAACCTGGCGACCCAAACTATGATCTGTATCGTCTGGCTTTGAAATCGACTGCACAGCGGCTGTATCCGAATTACTGCAACTGCGATTGGAGCAATCAGAAGGCGGCTGTTCAGTACGATCGCAAAGTTAAACAAGAAGTTCTGGATGCATTGAACCCTGCAGAAAAGAAACGTCTGTATGATGTACTGTCAAAAGATAACGACCTTGCCAATAAGCTATATATTGTCGCTTATAAGGGCGACTTGATGATTAACAAGGAGTACGAGGCTCCATTTGAAATCAGCAGTACAATGGGTTGTCGAACTTGGAATTCCTATGACATCAACTTCAAAGAGGTATATGAGGCTAATATTCAATCAGTTATTAAAACTGGTCGGTTACGATTTGACGATCTGCTGTCGGCTGCTCAGAAGGACGGTCGTGGTAACATCTGTCCTGTGACTATTATTCTTCCGACACTGGCAATGGAAGCCGAACATGCGGTTTCTGTGCGGGATTATCACGATTGCCGAGATACAGTCACAGAATTTATGAAAATCCTCGACCAGAAGTTGCATGAAGCAAAGCAGATTTTGATTGAGCGGTTTGATTGGATTTGTTCTCAGTCTCCTGCATCTGCAAAATTCATGTGGGACAACGGTGTGCTTTCTGGATATGACGGTGTTGATATCCGGTCTGCTATGAAACATGGAACTCTGGCAATCGGTATGCTTGGTATGGCTGAAACACTTCAGATTCTGATTGGTAAAAACCAGCTTGACCCATATGGTATGGAAGTTGCAAAAGAGATTTGCCAGCTGTACAAGGATCGTTGTGAGAAATTTAAGAACGAGACATCGTTAAACTTCGGCGTATACTTTACCCCTGCAGAAAATCTGTGTTTCACAGCTATGACGAAGTTCAAAGAAAAGTATGGTGAGATTCCAAACGTGTCTGACAAGAAATTTTTTACAAATAGTGTTCACGTACCAGTGTGGGAAGAAGTGACACCGTTTGAAAAAATCGATGTCGAGTCTCAGCTGGATTCGTATTCTAGTGCAGGTTGCATCCTGTATACAGAATTTGATGCAACAGTAAAACACAATTTGGATGCGCTTGAGACAGTTGTAAATTATGCTATGGATCACGATGTACCGTATTTTGCGGTCAATGTACCAAACGATACTTGTGTGGACTGCGGATACTGTGATGAGATAAATGATACTTGTCCACAGTGTGGTAGTCATAATATTGAACGACTGCGTCGTGTGACAGGTTATATCACCGGGAACTATACAACAGCTTTCAACCTTGGAAAACAGCAAGAAGTCGAGTTACGTGTTAAGCACAACCGGGTAGTACATAAATAAATAGTTCGCGTAAAGCGAAGGGTGGGCGGGTAGGATTTTATATACAAGGAGAGTTTAAAATGAAGGTATGGCAAAAATTTCTAGGAGTGTTGTTGTTCCTAATTATTCAATATTTTATTTCTTGGGCGTTTACTGCTGGTGTCCTGTGGTGTATTTTCAATCTGCTTGAAAAACCATTCTCGTTCAAGGTGTCAACTGGTATTTGGCTCGCAGCAGTTCTTATTCAAAGCGTTATCAGAGGAACCATTAATGGAAAGTAATATGGTGTCAATATGAAAAATAAAAAGTTAACGCTGCAACAGTCTTTTTGGGCTATCACACTTGCAACGATTACCGCATGGATGTTGATTGCTGTTATCGTATACATGGTTCTGTAAAGCAGGGACGGTGATATACATAGACATTCAAAGACAGTGGGCGATGCCCAACAAGAATACATTTGATATCAAGCCTATTAAAGAATTGATTCAGTCAGAACTAACCAATGGGACATGGATTGACCCGTTTGCGAATCAGAATAAGTTGGCAGCTATTACGAATGACTTGAATCCGGATTTTGATACGGACTATCACATGGATGCACTCGATTTCTTGAAAACATTTCAAAATGAATCAGTTGATGGTGTGTTATATGACCCGCCATATTCTCCGCGTCAGGTGACAGAGTGTTATCAGGGAGTCGGCATGAATGTGACAAGTGAAACAACACGGGCGTCATTCTGGGGAAATCAGAAGAAGGAAATATCCAGAATTGTAAAACCCGGCGGAAAAGTCATTACATTCGGTTGGAACTCCGGCGGTATAGGGCGCAAGTATGGATTTGAAATCACTCGAATTCTTCTGGTTCCGCATGGTGGGTGGCACAATGATACGATTTGTACAGTTGAAGTAAAAGTGGCATGAAAGGATGGTGAATTATGACGGTTGAGCGTGCGATTGAAATCTTAGATCCAGAACACCGCGAACACTATGATTCGATTGAGGTTGTCGAAGAAGCGTGTCGGATGGGAATGGACGCTTTAAGGACGAGGGGTTCTATGAAGGTTGTCGTTGATGAACGAATTGGTAGATATGTCTGCCCGTCGTGTGGCAAAGCAGATTTTCTTGAAAACGACCATGATACATTAAATAATTTTTGTGGTTGTTGCGGACAAGCATTCAATTGGAGTGAGTTTTGGTATGAGTGGGAGTGATATAAATGCTAACTAATATTGTTTGGCTTATGATCAAGGTTTATATTATTTTGATTTTCACCGCAGCAGGCATTCGTTCTGAACAGATTCTGTATGATACTTCTACATATATTTTCAAAGGTGACAAAAAGAATGGAATGTATGGCTGCGTCGCACTGAATGTTTTTATTATCGCTTGTGCAAGTATGTGGACGAGGTTTATTTGAGATGAATTACGCTAAAATCGTTCCCTGTGATATAGCAAATGGCGAGGGGGTACGCGTCACATTGTTCGTGCAGGGTTGTACGCATCATTGCCCCGGCTGTCAAAATCCTCAGACATGGGATGCAGCTGCCGGCAATCCGTTTGTTGAAGATACAATGCAAGAACTGCTTGATTTGCTTCTGCCTGATTATATTCGCGGTTTGACGTTCAGTGGGGGAGATCCACTTTTCATTCAAAACCGATTGATTGCTGGCTACATCTGTGAGCGAGTTCGCAAAGAGTTTGGCTACACCAAAGACATCTGGATGTGGACTGGATACGAGTGGGATCAAATTAAAGACTGGGATCACTTGCATTATATAGATGTGCTTGTGGATGGCCCATATGTCGAAGCCGAGCACGATATTTCATTGCCGTGGGCTGGAAGCCGAAATCAGAGAGTTGTTGATGTAAAGAAAAGTCTTGAGAAAGGAGAAGTTGTGTTATGGCAAAAATGAAGTATGAAGCGAAAATAACAATCGAACTTGATATCAATGAACATTTGCTAGATGGTGAGACTCTGGACGAATTTATCAAACACTATGGGTTGACCGAGTCTGTTCTGGCTAACGATTTGGAGTCTTATATCAAAGATGAAGCGGAATATTATCCAAATATCGAGTACGATAATCCGCAAATCCGTGCTGAAACAATCAAATTGAATATTGAAAAGGAGAACTAATATGAATCCCATTGTAAAAATAAACAAAATTTATCCTGATGCACACATCCCTACATATGGTTCTAAGTGCGCTGCGTGTGCTGATGTGTATGCTTATATTCCGGCAAATCAGGCCGATCTGTTTGATGAACACGGCAATCCCATCATCTATATTCGTCCGCACGAGACTCGTATGATTGGCACTGGCTTGCGTTTTGCTCCGGCTGAAGGCTGGGCGATTCTTGGCTATGCTCGCAGCGGTCTGGCTACTAAGAGGGGGTTGGCACCGGCAAATTGCGTTGGCGTTATTGATCAAGACTACCGGGGAGAGGCTATGGTTCCGCTTCATAATCACTCTGATATGCCGCAAGAGATTGTTCATGGTGACCGTATTGCCCAGTTTATGTTCGTTCCGTATTATCAGGCACAGTTTAATGTGGTTGAGGAACTGGATGAAACGGAGCGCGGAGTCGGAGGCTTTGGTAGTACGGGAGTGAAGTGATGGATGGAATTATGGGAAAGACGATCGATACGTCCGAGCTTCTGTATCGGATGGGTAAGTACGCAGAAATCGATGTTGGAGAAGAAAAACATGATGCGTTTATGCATTTCATGCTTCTTTTGACACGCACAATTGAGAAGATGCCGAATGCTGCATTGACTCATAAAAATCCGATTGATGATGAGATTATGAAAAATGAGTACAAGCTGGTGAACGCAATCTCACTGGTAACTGGACGCACTCGAAACGATGGCTGGTATCCTACTTGGATTGGCATGACTATGAAGATTGTGCGTCTAAAGGTCGATGAGTCTGCCGGTTTCCGGTACATCAAAGACAATGAGGGACATGATTATCCGGGCGCAATGCATACGTCTCATGTTACCGATTATTACATCTCGGATGACAAGAAGAATGTTATTGTTCAGACCGAAAACACTATTTTTAAATTTGAAAAAGTTGAGGAGGACTAAATTATGGCTAAGTATTTTTATGTTTACAATATCGCCGGTGTCGAGGATTCTATTGTAAAGATGTTCAACACTGATACTGGTGCAATGGGCGAGAAGAGTGTCAAGAAGGATCGCATGGATGGTTTTATTGATGGTATCAAGACGAGCGGCTTTGTTTTGAATAAGGAGCTGGCAGAAGCTGACGTTGCAGAGGCCGAAGCAAAGCGTGTTCTTGCAGAGAAGATGACAGCTTATCAGGCAGCTCGCGATGACTATCACAACAAGAGTGAGACTCTGAAGAAGGTCAAAGCAAAGTACGGTATTAAGTAAAAGGTAAAATTTACGGAGGATAATATGATTATTGTTGGATATCCGTGCATCGGGAAAACTACATATGCAAACAGTCATGGGTATAACGTGATTGATCTTGAAAGTAGTAACTTTATCAAAGACGGTAGCTGGGTAGAATCGTATTGTAATGTTGCCATTGATTTATCGAAGCTGGGCTATGATGTATTTGTATCTTCTCATGATGCTGTACGTAAGCAGCTTTTGAAAAGCGGCTATGAATTGATTTTTGCAATCTATCCTTCTCTTGAAATCAAAGGCGAATGGATTGAGCGACTCTACAACAGATATCTTAATACAGAACTTGAAAAAGATTATCGTGCATGGCAGAGGGCGGCAAGTTATTATGATGAAGACGTGACAGCATTTAAGGAAGATGCAAAACACTTCCACGGATTCTATGAGATCGGTCACGAACCAGAGGGTGAGTCGTATGACATTACATCCACTCTTGATGAATTTGAATATGGCTGTTAATTAAGATTTTACGGGTGGGTGGGAGGAATAAATATATGAATGTTATAAAGCATGGAACACATCGAGCAAAAGATTCTGAAAATTTATATAAAGTGACTTGTGATTCTTGCGGATGTACATTCGAAGCTAAAAGATCTGAATTTCATATATGGCCTTTACCGGCACGACCTGTTAGCGAAACGGTAAAAAATTATGATAATACAGGACGTCCGGCAGAAATACAATGTCCTGAGTGCAAATGCGCTTGTGGAATTAGAATGAAATTGCTTGCAAGAGAATCTGCCTTTTTACACGCATATTGTAGGTGATAGTATGAAAGAACATATTCAAGAAGAAAAGAAAACGGCTCCATTAAACCTTGGTAAGGAAACATTACTTCAAGATAATGAAGGTAAGATTTATAAGGTCTGCGACACGACAGAATATAATGAAACGCATACCGACGATGAAGTTATCAAGGTTGCTTTATCTGAAGAAAATAGGATTATTGGGTCGAACTTTTTTAATACATCGTTTGTGTTTGTAGATTGAGGTGAAATGCTATGATTATGGTTGTCCAACACAAAGGAACACCAAAGAAAAAGAGATACGCTGCAAAGTTTTTATGTCCATGTGGGTGTGTCTTTTGGGCTGATGATGAAGATATAAAGTTTCCGACCTATTCTGTTATGCGAGAATATACACTGGGCTTAAAACTAGCAGAATGTCCAGATTGCGGAGAGCAAGTTGCCTCTTGCCTCCCGGAAGTTCCAAGAGAAAAAATTTTTGTGAATTGAGGTGTAAGTATGGCGATTAAAATTATTAAACATAAGCAGACCCCAAAAGAACTTGCATATCATTTTAAATGCAACTGTGGTTGTGAATTTTGGTCTGATTCAGAAGGCGTTTCTGTTGCAAAAGCACTGAATGTGACTTTGTTTTATCTAACAAAATGCCCAGAATGCGGTAATCGCGTAGAGAGTAATAATGAACCGGTTCTGCGAGAAGAAGTTTTTAACGATTAAGAATGTATGTTTTAAAGAGGAATAAATAATATGACTTATACACTTATGTCTGTTCCAGAAGATAAAGAAGTCTGGTGCACTGGATTCCGATTTGATGATACGAAGGCCGGCATCAATTGCAAGCCGGTACAAGGAACTATTCATAACAAGGATTATTGGAAGTCGAAGTTTAAAACAAAAAATCGCACAATCAGCGTGAATACAAATCAATTGTATTATGCATTTGCTGATACTTACGAAGAAGCCGCACATATTTATAATGAGATGATAAACACATTTCTTGTTGAGCTTGATAATAGATATCACAAAATTGCAAGCTCATTAGAGGGCTGCTATCTATCGAATGATCACGGTATTATGTTTTAGGAACTAGACTTTTATGAGGTGGTGAATTATGATTGAACGCGGAGAATTTTATGTGGTAAATAATCTCATGGTTGTTGCACACGACTATGAACGTATAGATGGGTATGGCCGTATGTGGAGCAGGCTGCCTGTAGATAAGAATTGCCTTGAAACTTATTGCCAAGCTCTAAAAGACTGTGGGTATAAGGATACTACGGAGAATTTCAAAAATGACGAATGAATTAGGGTTTTATAATGAGCGAAAATAATATTTATGTACAAAGAGCAAAATCTGCGGCAAAAACAAAACCACTTGTAGATGACATCGTTAAAACACTATCTTCAGAAGAACAGCGGATGCTTGGTGTTTACAACAATGAATATCTAACAATTCCAGCTGGAGAACATGTTATAAAAAGATTCTTAAAAATCAATGACAATACTCCTGTTGCGTTTTTTGATCTGTTTGAAGAATGGTCATATATAGATGTAGCGGTTGCAACAAGAAACGATAAAAACTATCGAGGACATGGATATGCATTGAATCTTGCACAATCGGCAATTAAATGGTATACAGCTCACAGATCCGATTTTGATAATAAACCGCTATTGTGGATAACTCGAAAAGATAATGTGGCATCAAATCAGTTGTCTTTGAAAATTGGGATGCACCCAGATGATACTTACAATAAATCCGATGAAGTTTGGAATTGCTACAGATACTCGTAATCTTATAAAACTTGGATTTTATAAAGGAGAACGCTAATGAAGGATTTTGACTTTTATAGAGCGAAGTATGTTCATGACGGAAAATGGCGAATTGAGTTTTTTGATAAAGACAAAAAGTACGTTGGTTCTATTTATAAAGTAGGGTCGGACGGCGTTCGTGGGTATTGCCAGTGTCTAAAAGATCTTGGCTACAAAGCAATTTTATAAAACTTGAATTCTTATAAAGGGGGGGTTCACAATGATTATTGATTGCAAATCTATTGCACAAGATATCAAAGATAAAATCAAGAATATTATCGCAGAGGCCGATTACACTCCTGTTTTACATATTTATCAAGTAGGGGATAATCCTGCGTCTAATGCTTATATTAGAGGTAAATTGCGTGACTGTGAAGAGGTGGGAATCGAAGTAGAACTTATTAAACTGCCAGAAAATATTACTGAAGATGAATTGAATAACAAGATCTTAGAAGATTATAATTGGGAATATGTGGACGGTATCATTGTTCAGCTTCCGTTGCCAAAACATATCAACCCCAAAAATATCTGCATTCCAGACGCAGTTGATGTTGATGGTTTTAATTCTACATCGCCATTTCAGCCTTGCACTCCGCTTGGCGTTATGAAGATTTTTGACTTCATCGGTTACGATCTGGATGGCAAGAATGTGCTTGTGTGTGGTCAATCTGACATCGTAGGTCGCCCGTTGGTCGATATGCTGATTAAGCGGCACTGTAATGTGATCTCTGTGAATAGCAGCGGAAACGCTCTTCGTTATTACGCTCTCCACGACGGTCTTGTAGATGTTGTCATTTCTGCGGTTGGGGAACGCGATTTTATTTCACCATTAGATTTGTTTAACGTAGATGTCTGCATCGACGTTGGTATCAACTATGACGAGAACGGAAAGCAGCACGGCGACTGCACTGATGCTGTTTATAATATGAAGGATGTCAAAGTAACACCTCGTATCGGCGGAGTTGGCCTTATGACTCGCGCTATGCTCCTATATAATGTATGTGTGGCTAAATACAGGGAAGAGAAGATGGAGGAGGTGATTAAATGAAAGAAGTCCCAATCTGGGAAAAGACTACGCTTACAGTGGAAGAAGCTGCCGCATACTCTAATATCGGCACACATAAACTAAGAGAAATTACAGACAAGGACGACAAGCAGCTTGTGCTGTGGGTTGGATCAAAACGCTTGATTAAACGCAAGGCACTTGAAAAATACATAGACCAGTCTTATTCGATTTGAAATCAGAGCTTTGGTGTGGTATACTTATAGTGTCACATCAAGGCTCTTTATAGTAAATGTAAGGAGTCTATTTATGGAAAGACGTAAAGATAGTAAAGGCAGAGTTTTAAAAAATGGCGAAAGCCAAAGAAAGGATGGCATGTATCAATATCGATGGACTGATAAAACTGGAAAACGTCACACAATTTATGCGAAAGATTTAAAAGTTCTTCGAGAAAAAGAAAATAATACTAGTAAAATAATTTCTCAAGGGATAGATTTTGAAGGCGGTAAAATAACAACATATCAGTTTCTTATAAGATATTATGAATTTAAGAAAACATCAATAAAGAAATCGAGTTTGAAGACATATTATACAACGACAAACAAGTTGAAGGATACGTCTATCGGTAATACAAAAATTATTGACGTAAAAATTTCAGACGCAAAACAACTGATTATTGATTTGAGCCAGAATGGGTTGAAATACAGTACAATAAAAACTATAAAAACACTGATAAAAGCTGCATTTAAAATGGCTCAAGAAGATGATTTGATTTTAAAGAATCCGTTTGATTTTCAGCTGAATGAAGTTATAAAAAACGACACTAAAAAAAGAGTCGCATTAACTGAACAACAGTATTCTGATTTGCTTGAATTCGTTTTATGCGATCGAGTCTTTCGTAAGTATTATGATGACATCGTTTTTTTGTATGAAACTGGAATTCGCGTAAGTGAATTTTGTGGATTAACACTTTCGGACATTGATTTTGTGAAACATGAAGTTGTAATTGATAAACAACTCATCAAAACCTCAAAAGGAGAACTCTACATCACAGATCCAAAATCAAAAGCTGGGTTTCGGACGATTCCATTGAGCGCTGAGGCATATCACGCGATTAAAGCCATTATCAATCGTCGGCCACAAACAAACGAGATGATGGTCGATGGCTATTGTGGTTTCATCTCAATTCATTCAAATGGAACCCCGAAGACCGCTTGGAACATTGAATATGAGCTAAGAGAAATTGCAAAGGCGTATAACAGTCTTTACCCAGAGTGTCAATTACCAAATCTTACACCTCACGTTCTTCGACACACTTTTTGTACCAGAAAAGTTAGCAGCGGCATGAACATCAAGGCAGTTCAATATCTAATGGGGCATAGCTCAGTACAAATTACACTCGATGTATACACGTCAATCGACGCTGATATGATAAAAACTGAATTCGCAAAAGTGGCACAGATGTGAGAGTTACTACACCAATCACTACACCAATTTTGGTGAAAATACGCCAAGATATGCGAAGATATGCCATACCATGCGGCACATAATAGATTATTGAATACAAATAATTCACGAATTAACGTAATAAAATGTCAATATGTTAAAAAACTGAAAACTTTCTCATAAAAATTGCAAAACCCCTTGATTTTTCAGAGCAAGATGAGTACAATACAATTAGCACTCAGAGAAAAGGAGTGCTAAACCGCTGCGGAGCACACACGAAGCCCCCGCAGGACACAACAAAGTTTCAAATAAATTCAATATAATTGGAGGGCAAGAATTATGAAAATCATTCCTCTTGCAGACCGTGTTGTCATCAAGACTGTTGAAGTTGAGGAGACCACCAAGGGCGGCCTGATCCTGACCGGCAGCGCAAAAGAGAAGCCGCAGGTCGCACAGGTCATCGCAGTTGGCCCCGGCGGTGTCGTGGACGGCAAGGAAGTCAAGATGACCGTCAAGGTCGGCGACAAGGTCCTCACCAGCAAGTACTCTGGCACTGAGGTCAAGGTGGACGGCGAAGAGTGCACCATCGTGCGTCAGAGTGATATTCTGGCTGTTGTGGAAGACTGAAACTGAATTTTCCCTTTTCAATTGAGCTTGTATTATAAAGGAGCGATGTATTATGGCAAAGCAGATCAAGCAGGGCGAGGACGCCCGCAAGGCACTGTGTGCCGGTATTGATACCCTGGCTAACACCGTTAAGATTACCCTCGGCCCCAAGGGCCGCAACGTGGTGCTGGGCAAAAAGTTCGGCGCACCGGTCATCACCAACGATGGCGTGACCATTGCAAAAGAGATCGAGCTGAAGGATGAGTTCGAGAACATGGGCGCACAGTTGGTGCGTGAAGTCGCAACCAAGACCAACGATGCCGCAGGCGATGGCACCACCACTGCTACCGTGCTGGCACAGGCCATGGTCAACGAGGGCATGAAGAACGTTACCGCCGGCGCAAATCCCATGGATATCCGCCGCGGCATGAGCAAGGCCGTTACCACCGCTGTGGAGACCATCAAGGCACACAGCCAGAAGGTGAAGGACAGCAACGATATCGCCCGCGTCGGCACCATCTCTGCCGGCGACCCCGAGATCGGCCGTCTGATCGCCGAGGCTATGGAGAAGGTCACCTCTGACGGCGTTATCACCATCGAGGAGAACAAGACCACCGCAGAGACCTACAACGAGATCGTGGAAGGTATGCAGTTTGACCGCGGCTATCTGACTCCCTATATGGTCACCGATACCGACAAGATGGTGGCCGATCTGGACAACGCTGCTATCCTGATCACCGATAAGAAGATCAGCGTCATTCAGGATCTGGTTCCCCTGCTGGAGCAGGTGATGCAGAACGGCATGAAGCTGCTGATCGTGGCTGAGGATATCGAGGGCGAGGCGCTGTCCACCCTGATTGTCAACCGTCTGCGCGGCACCCTGAATGTCGTGGCTGTTAAGGCTCCCGGCTTCGGCGACCGCCGCAAGGAGATGCTGCAGGATATCGCTACCCTGACCGGCGGCACCGTGATCTCCTCTGATCTGGGCTACGAGCTGAAGGACGCAACCGTCCAGATGCTGGGTCATGCCCGTCAGGTGAAGGTGACCAAGGAGAACACCACCATCGTGGGCGGCGCAGGCGACAAGGACGCCATTGCAGCTCGCATTGCCCAGATTCGCAGCCAGATCGAGGCCGCTACCAGCGACTTTGACCGCGAGAAGCTGCAGGAGCGTCTGGCTAAGCTGGCCGGCGGTGTGGCTGTCATCAAGGTCGGTGCTGCTACCGAAGTCGAGATGAAGGACAAGAAGCTGCGCATTGAGGATGCACTGAACGCTACCAAGGCAGCTGTGCAGGAAGGTGTTGTGGCCGGCGGCGGTACCGCTCCCATCAATGCCATCCCCGCTGTGCGCGCCCTGTGCGATACGCTGGAGGGCGACGAGCGCACCGGTGCCAAGATCGTGTTGAAGGCTCTGGAGGCTCCTCTGCGCCAGATCGCCAAGAACGCCGGTCTGGAGGGCAGCGTCATCATCGACAAGATCGTCTCTGCCAACAAGCCCAACTACGGCTTCGATGCCCAGAACGAGGTCTTTGTCGAGGATATGATCGCTGCAGGCATCGTGGACCCGACCAAGGTCACCCGTTCCGCTCTGGAGAACGCAGCTTCCGTCGCTGAGATGGTGCTGACCACCGAGAGCCTTGTTGCTGACCTGCCGGAACCCCCGGCTCCCGCCGCACCTGCCGGCGGTGACATGGGCGGCATGTACTAAGCCGTACCAGTCTTTCTTAAAAAGAAACGCCAAAGAGGCGGAACTTTTCTTCGGAGAGGTTCCGCCTCTTTTTATGTATACCCCGCGCCCCGGCTGCCCACCCTAACCACAGGGAAAGGGGGCGCGGGGATGTCTGGCAAACGGGTATTGGCGGTGTATGCCGCCTTGCTGCTGGGATTTGCGGTGGTGCTGTGCCGGTTGTATCTGCTGGCGCTGCACCCCGCCTATGCTGCGCGGGCTGCGGCGCAGAGCACGGTCACCCTGCAGTTGCCCGCCCGACGGGGCAACTTTTACGATGCGCAGGGGCGGCTGCTCACCGGCCTTGAGGAGCGCTGGCAGGTGGTATGCTTTCCCGGGCAGGGAAACTACGACCGCCTGTATGCCTGCACCGATGCCGCCGGGCAGGCGCTTTTGTACCGCAGCCGCAGCCGTGCTGCGCCGTTTTTACTGGAGGTAAGCTGCGACCCCGCCCGCCTTGGGCTGACCGGTTATCCTACCGCCCGGCGGTATGCGGCGGTGCCGCTGTGTCAGCATTTGCTGGGCTATCTGGATAGCACGGGTCATGGCGCTGCCGGGCTGGAAAAGGCGCTGGACGCCGTGCTTTCCGGCACAGGGGAGAACAGTAGTCTTGTCTGCGCCGTGACGGCGCAGGGTACGCTGCGCACCGGAGAAACGGCTAGGCTTTTGCAAGCCGACAGCGGGGCGCTGGGCGTGCAGCTGACCATCTCCCGCCCGGTGCAGCGGGCAGTGGAAGCAGTGGCGGCAAGTACCATGACGAGCGGCTGCATTCTGGTGCTGGATACCGCCACAGCGGCGGTGCGCGCCAGCGTCAGTGTGCCGTGCTACGACCCGGAGCACCTTGCCGACAGCCTGCAGGCAGAGAATAGTCCCTTTCTGAACCGGGCACTGCAAAGCTACGCGGTGGGCTCGGTGTTCAAGCCGGTGCTGGCGGCGACTGCACTGGAAGCGGGCTTGCAGCCGGTTTTCGAGTGCACCGGCGCGGTGGTAGTGGATGGGCAGATCTTCCGCTGCGCGGGCGGGGTGCCGCATGGACAGGTGGACCTTGCCGCCGCGCTGGAAAAAAGCTGTAACGGCTATTTTATCCGTCTGGGACAGCAGCTGGGTGCGGAAAGCTTGCTGGACGCCGCTAAAGCCTTTGGCTTTGGGCAGAGCCTGCTGCTGGCAGAGGGGTTTGCCGCCGAGGCCGGGCAGCTGCCCACCCCGCAGGAGCTGGCGCAAAGCGGGCAGCTGGCTAATTTCAGCTTTGGGCAGGGCAGCCTGCTGGCGACACCCATGCAGGTGGCGGCACTGTTCAACACCCTTGCGGCGGACGGCGTATACCGCGCCCCCTATGTGCTGCAAGCCACGCTGGACGAGGCCACCGGCCAACCGGTGGAGACCCTCAGCCACCCCCGGGGACGGCGGGTGATCTCAGCACAGAACGCAGCGCTTTTGCGCGCTATGCTGGTACAGGTGGTGCAGCAGGGCACCGCGCAGGATGCCGCCGGGCTTTCCGGCGGGGCGGGCGGCAAGACCGGCACTGCTCAGACCGGGCAGTTCACCCCGGAGGGCACCGAGCGCTGCAACCTGTGGTTTGCGGGGTTCTGGCCGGCAGAAAAGCCCCGCTACACCATTGTGGTATTGCAGGACGGTGCGGTGCACACGGCGTACTCCGGTGCAGCCATCTTTGCGCAGGTCTGCACCGCGCTGGAAGCAGCGGGTTAAATGCGCGGATTCTACTTGCAATTTTGGCTTTGTTATGCTACTATATAGTTGTATTTTTGCGTAGTTTTCCGTATTTACAAATAAAAGGAGCGTTACGATTCATGTCTGTTATCGAAATTGTTGGCGGTGCCATTCTGCTGGTGGCTTCGTTGGTCATCGTTTTCCTCACCCTCATGCAGCACACCCACGGTCAGGGCCTGTCCGGTGCCATCAACGGCAGTGTGGGCGGTGCCAACAATGCACGTCTGACCCCGGCAGATCAGATGCTGGCTAAGGTCACCCGCATTGCAGGCGTGGTGTTCTTTGTGGTTGCTATTCTGGCCTGCCTGTTTGCAGGCCGTCTGGCAGGCTGAGAAGGCGTTGCAGCCCCGTGAACGGACGGGGCTGTTTTTCTGTGCAGAAAAAGTGTGGGCAGCCGGTTCTGCGGGCTGCCGCAAAGAGGGGACAGGGGAAAGTGCCCGTCCCAAGGCAGGGCTGTGCTCCGCAGGAGATGCACGGCCACGGAAGTGAAGGAGAAAATATTTTATGGCAATGCGCGATAAAATTGAGCACGCGATCCAGAATCAGCCGTGCACCGTAAAAGATCTGAAGAATAAGTTCGGCGGGGATCGCGGCGCAGACCGCAAGGTGATGGAGGCTGTGGACCAGCTGGTGCACGAGGCTGTCATCTGCCAGCGTCAGGGCGTGTTCTTCACCGTGCGCAGCGGCCGTGCCGATAAGGCGTTGCTGTGCAAGGTGGTAAAGCTGGGCAAGAACTTTGCCTTTGTCATGCTGGAGGACGGCACCAGCGATATCTTTATCCCCGGCCGGTTCACCCGCGGCGCAATGCCCGGCGACAAGGTGCTGGTGGAAAAGTTTGCACATCCCCGGGTAGAGGGCAGCGATGAGGGCGAGATCCTTGCTGTTCTGGAAGAGAAGAATTCTCTGGTGGGCACCATGCACCGCATGGAGGGCCGCCTGAAGTTTGTGCCGGACGATTGCCCCGCCATCTCCATGCAGGTCATGCGGGACTGCGAAGGCAGCGCCAAGGACGGCGACAAGGTGGCAGTGGAGATCCTGCTGCGCGGCAGCCGTCAGGAGGATCACCGCGTAGGTGTGGCCATGCGCTTTGGCAGCTGCGATGAGGCCAAGCGCTGCGCAAAGGCACTGCTCTACGCGCAGGATATCCGCAACCGCTTCCCGGACAAGGTGCGGGACGAGGCCAAAAAGCTGGACAACGCCGAGGTGTCTGCTGCGGACTGCGAGGGCCGCATGGATCTGCGCGCCCTGCCCATCTTTACCATCGACAGCGCCGAGACCAAGGATATCGACGATGCCATCAGCCTGACCAAGACTCCGGACGGAGGCTTTGAGCTGGGCGTGCACATTGCGGATGTTTCCAACTACGTCAAGCCCGGCTCCGAGCTGGACAACGAGGCCTTTAACCGCGCTACCAGCGTCTACTACGCCGATCAGGTGGTGCCCATGCTGCCCAAGCAGCTGTCCAACGGCATCTGCAGCCTGAACGAGGGCGTGCTGCGACTGGCCTTCTCCTGTTTGATGCGGCTGGATAAAGACGGCAATCTGACCGACTACCGCTTTGTCAAGTCCGTCATCCGCAGCCGGGTCAAGGGCGTGTATTCTGAGATCAACGCTCTGCTTGCCGGTAACGCGGATGACGAGCTGACCGGTAAGTACCACGAGGTACTGGCACAGCTGCCTGCTATGAAGGAGCTGTATGGCCACCGTGCCCGCCTGCGCAAGGAGCGCGGCTGCATGGATATCGAGAGCGGCGAGGTGAAGCTGATCCTGGACGAAGATGGTCACTGTATCGACGTGAAAAAGCGCACCTCCGGCGAGAGCGAGGCCATGATCGAGGAGTTCATGCTGCTGGCCAACCAGTGCGCTGCCCACTTTGCCCGCGTAAAGCAGATCCCCTTTGTGTACCGCGTGCACGAGGAGCCCAACGCCGAAAAGCTGGAGCGTCTGCACGGCCTGCTGCAGGCCTGCGGTGTCAACGACCACTTTGCCAAGGATGTGCCCACCCCCAAGGAGCTGAGCGCCATTCTGGAAGGTGTGCGCGGCACTGCCTACGAGCAGATCATCAATGTTGGTATGCTGCGCTGCATGTCCAAGGCTGTGTACGAGGAAAAGCCCAAGGGACACTACGGTCTGGTGCTGCAGGACTATGCCCACTTCACCAGCCCCATCCGCCGCTACCCGGACCTGGCTATCCACCGTATCATGACCGCCCAGCTCAAGGGTACCGATAAGGACACCATGATCCTGCGTTACAGCGAGTTTGCCGAGGACGTCAGCAAGCAGGCCAGCGAGCGCGAAGTCATCGCCATGCAGATCGAGCGCAAGGCCGAGGACTGCTACAAGGCCGAGTATGCACGCCGCCATCTGGGCGAGTGCTACGAGGGCCGCATCTCCGGCGTGACCCAGCGCGGCCTGTTCATCGAGTTGGAAAACGGCGTGGAAGGCTTTGTACCTGCTTCCAGCCTGACCGCCACCGGCACCATGCTTACCGAGGGCGTGCGCCTTTCTGATCCCGTTTCCGGCAAGAACTGGAATCTGGGCGATACCATGATGATCACCATCGTGCGTGCGGACGTCAATCTGGGCAAGATCGACTTTGAGGTCGCCCCGGAAAGTGCAAAGCAGTAACTTTATAATTGAATAAACAACAGACTGCCCCCGAAGCAGCGCGCTAGATCGTGCTGTTTCGGGGGCAGTTTATCGTAGTTCTCAAAATCCTGGCAAAGTAAAATGCCCGCCTGAAAATCAGACAGGCGGGTTTGCCATCATGTAGTCGAAATACAGTCCCTTGTGCAGAGCGTGGGCAAAGTGGGAATCGGTGGTCTCGCCAAGATTATGTTTACGAATACCATTCCGGCTGCCGCGTTTTGAGATATGGCATTCTGCTGTGATTCTTCTCGGGTTCTTCGTCAGAACGCAGAAAATGCGGAAACTGCTTGATTTAACTCGATTTCCGTACTAGAATGGAAACTGGAAAGGCAAATACAGTTTCCACAGGGAGGACGCTCATGCAGGAAAAGCTCGGTGCGCTGGTGCGCACGCAGGCGATGCAGTTATTCCGTCAACAGGGGCTGCATTTCACCATGCAGCAGGTGGCAGAGCCGCTGCACATCAGCAAAAAGACCATCTACACCGTTTACCCCTCCAAGGAAGCGCTTTTACTGGATATGGTAGACCACGCCTTTGCAGAGATCCACCGCTGCAAGCAGGAAATTCTGGCGGGCGGTGGTACTTTGCAGGAAAAGCTGCGGGCGGTCATCATTGCCATGCCGGCAGAATATGCCGCGCTGGATCTGCGGCAGATGAAGGAGCTGGACGAAAAATACCCGGTGGTGGCGGCGCGGGTGCGCAGCCAGTTGGAAAACGGGTGGGAGCCCACCATGGCGCTGCTGGAGCAGGCTGTGGCTGAGGGGGTCATGCGTCCGGTATCCCTGCCGGTGCTGCGGCAGATGATCACCGCATCCATCGAGAGTTTTCTGGCAGACCGCAGTCTGGCAGAAAGCGGGGTGCAGTATGTGGCTGTGCTGGAAGAAATGATCTCGATTTTACTGGAAGGAGTGTTGCCGCGATGAAACACAGTTTTTGTGAGGATTGGGAGTTCACACGACACTGGACAGAGGCCTTTGGCAAGGGGCTGCCGGTGCCAAAACAACAAGCCGTCCGCTTGCCCCATACCTGCCGGGAGGTGCCGCTGCACTATGCCTCACCTGCCGATTACGAGATGGTCTGCGGCTACCGGAAGCGGTTCCGAGTGCCGCCGGTGCAGGCTGCGCCCCGACTGTTTGTCCGCTTTGACGGCGCTGCCCATCAGGCGGTGGTGCGGGTCAACGGCAGGGTTGCCGGGCAGCATCGGGGCGGCTATACCGGCTTTGCGGTGGAAATCACCGACCTTGTGGACCGGGAGGGTGAAAACCTGCTGACCGTGCAGCTGGACACCCGGGAAGACCCAACGATTCCACCCTTTGGTTTTGTCATTGATTACCTGACCTACGGCGGGTTGTACCGGGAGGTCTGGTTGGAAGCTACGGCAGAAAGCCGCTTGACCGATCTGTTCGTCTACACGCCCACCCTGCAGGAGGCTGTGGTGCAGTGGACGGCAGAGCTTACGCCCGCAACCGCGGCTGTCCGCATCCGGCTGGAGACCGCTGAGGGCACTTTGCTGGCAGAGCAGACTGCACCTGTGGCAGAAACCGGGAAGATGCAGCTTTCTGTGCCGGAAGCACAGCCGTGGGATACAGAGCACCCGGTTTTGCATCATGCCATTGCAGAGCTTTTGAACGCAGCCGGACAGCCCATCGACCGCAAACAGGTGACGTTTGGCTTCCGCACCGCAGAGTTCCGGGCGGATGGTTTCTACCTCAACGGCAAAAAGACCTTTCTGCGGGGTCTGAACCGACACCAGAGCTACCCTTACATCGGCTATGCCGCACCGGAAAGCTTGCAGCGGGAGGATGCCCGCATTTTGCAGGAGGAACTGCACTGCACCGCCGTGCGCACCAGCCACTACCCCCAAAGCCAGTATTTTCTGGACGAGTGCGACCGGCGGGGTCTGCTGGTGTTCACCGAACTGCCGGGCTGGCAGCACATCGGGGACGACAACTGGAAGGATGCCGCCTGCGAGATGCTGCGGGAGATGCTCTTGCAGAACCGCAGCCACCCCAGCATCATCCTGTGGGGCGTGCGCATCAACGAGAGCGTGGATGACGATGCCTTCTATACCCGCACCAACAAAATCGCCCATCAGCTGGACCCAAGCCGTGCCACCTCCGGCGTGCGCTATCTGGAAAAAAGCCATCTGCTGGAGGATGTTTACGCCTACAACGATTTTTCCCACAACGGCACAACGCCCGGTGCAAAGTCCAAAAAGGACGTGACCCCCGATATGGGCAAGGCGCTGCTCATTTCGGAGTGCAACGGCCACATGTACCCCACCAAGCCCTTTGACGATGGTCCGCATCGGCAGGAGCACGCCTTGCGGCACGTCCGGGTGCAGAACGCCGCCTATGCCAGCGGGGAGCACGCCGGGTGCTTCGGCTGGTGCATGTTCGATTACCAGACTCACAAGGACTTTGGCTCCGGGGACCGCATCTGCTACCACGGTGTGCTGGACAGCTTCCGCAACCCGAAGCTGGCGGCGGCGGTCTATGCCAGTCAGGGCGATGCCGACCCGGTGCTGGCGGTCAGCTCCTCCATGGACATCGGAGATAACCCCGCCGGGCAGCTGGGCACGGCCTACGTTTTCAGCAATGCCCAGCAGGTCAAGCTCTACAAAAACGATGTGTTCGTCACCGCCCTGCGCCGCAGCGAGTGGACGGCGCTGCCCCACCCGCCCTTTGTGATGGACGATACCATCGGCGAGCTGCTGGAAACGCAGGAACACTTTTCTCCCTCCAAGGCAGCCGCTGTGCGGGACTGCCTGCTGGCTGCCGGGAAATATGGCTTAGCGGGACTGCCGCTGGCCTACAAGGTCAAATTCGGCTGGTGTATGCTGCGCTATAAAATGGCCTTTAAGGACGGCGTGGCCCTTTACGGCAAATATGTGGGCAACTGGGGTGGCGAGGCCACCCGCTGGCGGTTCGATGCCGTACAGGACGGCAACGTGGTGCGCAGCGTGACCCTCTGCCCCAGTGCAAAGCTGCACTTGGAAGTCAAAGTCAGCCGGACGACCCTGCGGGAGCAGGACACCTACGATATGGCGGCTGTCCGGGTGCGGATTCTGGACGAAAACGGCACCCCAGCCCCCTATGCACAGTTCCCGGTGCAGTTTACGGTGGAGGGCAGCGCCGCCCTTGTGGGCCCGCAGACCGCTGTGGCGGAGGGCGGCATGACCGGCACCTATCTGCGCACTGTGGGCACTGCCGGAGAAGCCGTGTTGACCGTTTCTGCACCGCAGACCCAGCCCGTTGTGCTGCGGTTCACCATTGAAAAGGAGGATGCTGTATGGAACTGACCCTGAAACAGAAAACTGCGTTCGGCATTGGTGCCGTGGGCAAGGATATGGTGTATGCCTTGTCGGCTTCCTACGTCATGTATTATTATCAGGATGTGCTGGGACTTTCGGCAAGCTTTGTGGGGCTGGTGCTCATGGCAGCCCGGTTCTTCGATGCCTTCAACGACCCCTTTATGGGGGTTCTGGTGGCAAAGACCCGCACCCGCTGGGGACGTTTCCGTCCGTGGATCTTTTCCGGCACGCTGCT
>JABLTO010123561.1_pt1 | contig 171873 bp, 187 predicted proteins | sample 7160091 | NCBI WGS metagenome assembly JABLTO01 (sample SAMN14651225, study PRJNA627086) | human gut metagenome | isolation source: feces | host: Homo sapiens | reverse complement strand
GAAAAAGAGATCCATGTGCCGGTGGAGATACAACTCCGTACAATCGCTATGGACTTCTGGGCAAGCCTTGAGCATACCATCCGCTATAAGAAAAACCTGCCGATAAATGCTGAAATCGAAACCGAACTGAAAGAGTGCGCCGATTCCAGCAGAGAGTGGGATGGTAAAATGGAAAGATTGCTGCATCTGATGCGCTAAATAGGCTAATCTAAATAGGCTAATTTGGAGTTCTTTTATGTTGCGTATCAAACTGCACCCCCCTAAAATCAAAAATGCACCCCACTCCAAACCGTAATTGCACCCCCTTAACGGGTTTCTATCAAAATTAGAGTTATTTGCCAAAAATCGGCAAGTATCGAAAGATGCTTGCCGATTTTTAATTCTTCACTTAAACAGGATTTTTCTACGAACAATTTACGATGAAGCCGCTTCACTGATGAATAATAATGAATAATCTTATAGAATTATCGACTTTATTGTTGTACATTGCCGTTCTATGTTTTATAATCGAATTGTATAAACAAATTCAAACGATTGACGGAGGTGTCGTTATGGGTGAGAACGGTTCAAAGCGCAATATCGTGAGGACGGTCGTCTATGCTGTTCTTTTGGCAGCGGTCGCAATTTTGTGTGTCTCGACAAAGGCTATCGATGTGACGAAGCTTAAAACGAATGTGGTCGTTGATATGGCCGCAATCGCAAGGCTTGCGCTGATGATCTTCGGCGTTTTGCTTGTGAAAAACCTTATCACGCTTATCCTTGGCCTTTTTAAGCCGAAAAGCCATAGGGCGGGTTCGCTGATATCTCTCACAAACAGCCTTGTCAAATACATTGCGTTCATCGTGATACTGTGCTGGGGACTTACGATAATCGGGGTGAATATTACGACTATTATCGCCAGCGTAGGCGTTTTGGCGTTGATAGTCGGCTTCAGCGCCGAGAGCCTCATTGCCGATATCGTGACCGGCACATTCATGCTGCTTGAAAATCAGTATAATGTCGGCGATATCGTGGAGGTAAACGGTTTTAGGGGCAAGGTGACCTCCATCGGCATTAGGACGACCTGCATAACCGACTCGGGCGATAATGTCAAAATTATCAACAACTCCGAGATGAAGAATATCCTTAACCGCTCTGACAACTCCTCCCGTGCGGTCGGGGATATCAGCATACCCTATGAGACCGACCTCGCCGAGCTTGAAAAGAAGCTGCCTGCGCTCATGCGGCAGATATATGATAATAACTCCGAGACTCTCAAGGGGCTGCCCGAGTATCTCGGCGTGCAGGCACTTGAAGCATCCGGCATATTGCTGCGATTTGTGGTCGAGGTCGACGAAAAGAATATATTCTCCGCCGGAAGACTGTTAAACCGTGAGCTGCTGCTCGGGTTCAGAAAGCTCGGCGTCGAGTGCCCGTACAGCAGACTTGATGTCCATTCGGTGTGAGCATGAAAAAGGACGATCTTGAATTCGGCTCGGCACCGGAATTCACGCCGCTGCCGGATGAGTTCGGGCAGAATACCCGAGCGTCTGACTCGCCTCCGCCGAAAAAGCGTGGATGGCGGAAAAAGGCGTGCCTTATTTCGGCGGCAATGATCTTTGTCGGAATGCTTATTTTGCCTTCCGAGCGCAAAACGCAGCCTGCGCCCGATAATTCACAGCCGCCGCAGCCTGCCGTCACGGACAGCATCATAACTCCGATGACCGACGGCACGGTGTATTATACCGTCAACAATTGCAGCTTTGACGAAAACTATATGCCGCTGGTGCTCGCCGAGGGCAGCATATCAGTTGCAGACCTTGCCAACGGTGCGACTATCGAGCTGCCGCAGCCGGTGCAAGTTGACGGGTATGAATTCGTCTGCTGGGTAATGAGCGGCAGGGGAGACCCCGTGCCTGTAACGGACGGCAGCATCGACATCGATGATATACGCAGCCGCACACCCGACGAAAACGGCGATATTCGCATAACCGTCAATGCAGTGTGGAGAGCCGTGACCGATAACGGAATGCGCTTCATGCTGACCTTGGACGCAAACGGCGGAGCTATAGACGGCGCTCAGTCAAAAACCGTCAACACCTGCGGTCCGCTCATGTCCGGCACGAATACATATCCTGCGACATACGGCACTCCGCAGCGCGACGGCTATACCTTCATCGGCTGGTTTGCTGATGCAGAGTGCAGCGGAGACCCCATTAAAGTCATCCCTGCGACATCGTTTTTTGCCGTAAACGCCAACGGCGAGACGGATTGGTCAGCGCCCGTAACGGTAACACTGTACGCCGGCTGGGCAAAGCGATAGTGCGTCACTATGAAATTTATTAGCAGCTAATAAATCAACCAATATCTTTTCTGCCTTTTATATGTCGCTTATAATGAGCACATAAAGCGAGGCAAAAGCCTCAAATACAAGGAGGAAAAGCTATGTTGAACGAAAATGTTGTAAAGCTTCTCAAGAACGGTATGTGGGATCTTGCCACCTGCGCAAACGGCGAGCCGAATGTAGTCCCCGTTGCTTTCAAGGATGTAACGCCCGACGGTAAGCTCGTTGTCGGCGATGTGTTCCTTGAGACAACGCTCAAGAACATTGCCGCAAACGATGGCAAGATCGCAATTTCCGTTTACGACCCGCAGAGCCTTGAGGGCTATCAGGTCAAGGGCAGGGCAGAGTATGTGACCGAGGGCGAAGTCGTGAGCACATTTAAGACCATGGTCGAAAAGATGTTTAACGGCGCTGCAACAGCAAAGGGTGCTCTCGTCATCACACCCGAAAAGGTCATCGTGACCACCCCGGGCGCAGACAACAAGAAAGAGCTGTAAAATTATTAGTGGACGCACATTGCGTCCACTAATAATTTTAATAGTTACTTGCGGTGGAGGGTATTACTCACTATAATAGAGAAAACGGAGGTACGCTATGTATCAGAGAAAGCTTGAAAGAGACATCCGCTGCCCCTTGGAATACGGCATGGAGCTGTTCGGCGGCAAATGGAACTCTCGAATAATTTGCGTGCTTGCAACGCTCGGAACACTGCGGTACAGCCAGCTTCGACGAGAGATGGGCAATATCACCGATGCGGTGCTTGCATCGACGCTTAAGAGCCTTATTGCAAACGATATCGTTGAACGGCGCTCGTATGACGAGATACCGCCGAGGGTGGAATACTCGCTGACCGAAAAGGGACTGTCTGTCGTGCCTATATTGCAGAGCATCTGTCGCTGGGCGGGCGTTTTCTACAAGGATGAGGGCGACAGCCCCATGATACAGTGCCAAAAGTGCGACCACCGCTAAAACTGAAAGGAGTTTGAAATGAACTACAACTTTGACGAGATAATTGACCGCCGCCATACAAATGCGCTCAATACCGACGGCTTCAGGGGCTACATTTTCCACGCAGGCCCCGAAAAGGTGTTTCCGTATAAGGACGAGGAATTTGTGCGCATGTGGGTCGCCGACATGGAGTTCGGCGTTGCTCCCGAGATACTCGACGCACTGCGCAGCCGCATCGACCGCCGCATCTTCGGTTACACCGGCATTTATGACAGCGAGTATTACGAGGCGTTTTCCAAGTGGTGTCTTGACCACTATGACTGGAGCTTCCCACAGGAGCAGCTTTGCGTTTCACCCGGCATAATTCCGGCACTTTATCAGCTTACCGAGACACTGTGCACCAAGGATGAGAAGGTACTCGTGAATACCCCCGCATACGGATATTTTGCTCACGCCGCCGAGTACGCCGGTGTCGGTATTCTGACCTCTCCCATGCTCAAAAAGGCCGACGGCACGTTTGAGGCCGACTTTGACGATTTTGAAAATAAGTGCGCCGACCCGTCCTGCAAGCTCGTTTTCTGGTGTAATCCGCAGAACCCCAGCGGCAGAATGTGGACGGAGCAGGAGCTGAAAAAGGCAGCCGGTATTATTCAGAAGTACAATCTTTGGGTCGTGTCCGATGAGATACACTGCGACCTTATCCGCTGCGGCAACCGACATATCCCGATGGCAAAGGTCATGACCGATTATCCCAAGCTCATCACCTGCATGGCGCCGACAAAGACCTTCAACATGGCCGGTCTTGCGTTTTCAAACATCATTATCCGTGACGCTGCACTGCGTGAGCGTTTCAAGGACAGGGACAAGCTGTTCGGCATGGTAAACCCGATGTCTCTCACGGCGGCAAAGGCGGCATATGAAGTCGGCGGAGCATGGCACGAGGAGCTCAAGAAATATCTCGACGCAAATTTTGCCTTTGTAAAGCAGTACCTTGCCGAGAAGCTGCCCGATGCGGTGATGTATATCCCCGAGGCGACCTATCTTGCGTGGGTCGATATGAGCAAGTGCCTGCCGGATGTTGAGGATATGCCGGACTTCTTTGCAAACAAAGCCGGTGTGCTGCTCGAGGGCGGCAACTCGCTATTTGTCGGCAATGCAGCCGGATATATCCGCCTTAACCTCGCAATGCCCCGCTCGATAATAAAAACCGGCCTCGACCGCATGGTCGACGCCATAGAAAAGCACAACTCAAAATAAACTGAAACCGGAGGAGCAATGACGCTCCTCCGGACTTTTTTATCTTATGAAGTTTGTGAACACGGTTGTTTCTTTCTCGGGCAGGCCGAACTGCACCTTGCCGAGGGCAATACTCTTCATCAGGAACACCATATTTCGTGCTACATAGCGTGCGTTCTGCATGCCCTCTGCGTCCTGCACCGACTCTCCGGGCTTCCTGCCGTAGACATTGTTCCAGTACCTGCCCGAGACAACTGGCATCTGAGAGATGGTAAAGAACTTGTTGAGCTCGTCGAATGTGGCGGTCGTGCCCGAGCGCCTTGCGCTGACCATGACTGCGCCGACCTTCATGGTCTTATCCACCGCCCATGTACTGTAAAACAGGCGAGACACGAACGAGGTGAGCGCACCGGGTGCCTGCGCAAAGTGCACGGGGCTTCCGATGACCACGCCGTCACATTCCGCAAGCTTGGAAGCGGTCTTGTTGACCTCATCGTCAAAGACACATTTGCCGGTTTTGGAGCAGCTTCCGCAGGAAATGCAGCTGTGCAGCTCAAGCTGGCCTACATGCACCTCTTCAAATTCGACACCCTCGGCGGTAAAGACCTTCTTCATCTCATCAAGGGCAGCGGCAGTGTTGCCGTGAGCTCTGGGGCTTCCGTTGATAATTAAAACCTTCATCTTTATACCTCCGTAATTGATCTTTTGTTTCTTTTACAAGCAATGGCGGTGCATAGCGGGATAAGCCAAAGGTAGAACGCCATGGGAACGGCCGCAGCGCCGACATTCATCATCGCAAGCGGCACAGAGCAGGCAATGCACCACGGGACGAGCCCCGCAATGACGATGACCGAGTTTTCGATGTCTATCATCTTGCTGTACCGCTCGGCATCTTCCGCACCGTATAAGCCCTCGGATAGCTGGCTAAGCATGATAACGCCTATCGTCTGATTGCAGAAAACTATGCTGACTGCAAACGAGAGAAGCACCATGACTGGGAAGCGTCCGACCTTACTTTTTAATATTATAAGCTTTTCCGAAAGACTGTCAAGCATACCGGTACCGTGGAAAATGCCGCCGTATGTGCCGGAGAGCAGCAAAATGCCGCACACCTCGAGCATCGATCTCACACCGCCGCCGGAGAGCATTGTGGAAAGAGCGGCGTTTTGCGGCTCAAAGCCGAGCAGCATGGTTTTGAAGCAATCTGCAAATCCGGCGCCCTGCGTGATCATGGCAAGCACGAACGACACAACGATGTCGATCGTCATCGCCCATTTGACCTTGACCTTGCAAAACGGCAGAACTATCATCAAAATTGCGGGGATAAGGCACAGCCACGAAAGCTTGAACTCCTCGCCGAGCTGCAAGAGCACTTGCGAATCGGTGCTTTGCATGGGATAGAACACCGATAACACGCCGTAGATCACACAGCACAGCAAAAACGGCACAGCACCGCTTTTGAGCATGATCTTTATATTTTTTTCTACATCCGTACCCGTGACGGCAGCAACTAAATTTGCGGCCGATGAAGCAGGTGAGCCACGGTCGCCGACATAAACGCCCGACAGCACGGCACCCGCAACGGGTATCGGGGAAATGCCGCCTGCGTGGGCGATGCTCATGATGATAACTCCCGCCGTTGCGGTAACGCCGAAGCTCGTGCCGATGGCAAAGGACATAGCAGCGGAAAGAAGAAACGCCGCCAGCAGGAAAAACGACGGCGGCATGACCGAGATACCGAGCGTGACAAAATAAGCAACCGTGCCGCTTGAGCGCCAGAGTCCCGTAAGGCAGCCGATGAGCAAAAGTATACCTACGACTATAAACGACTCCTTTAGGCTTCCTACAGCCATCTTGAGCACGGTTTTGAGCGCAAACCCATTCTTGACTGCGAGTGCGGTAAACAGCGCAAAGCCGACAAGCAGGGGAGCGAGCATGGATATGTCAAAGATCAGCGACACGGCGACACATACTATAAATATAATGAATGAAACAGCAAGCTGCATAAGCGCCTCCCAAAATTGTACCGATTATACCACCGCACGACATTTTATTCAATCGAGCAATTTAAACGGAAAATTTTCAAATTCATTGACTTTTTGGGATTGATTATCTAAACTGTTTACAAGACAGTTTTAGAGGTGCGTAATGAAGCAAAAGAAAAGCAAGGAGAGCGTTTTTACAAAGCTGAGCTATGTTTTCATCGTGCTTATGCTGACGGTGTTCCTGTTTTGGTTCAACTCATCGGGCTACGGCGGTATCACCGAGGCAAAGCTTACAATGTTCAACATAATATGCGGCGGCTATGTCATCCTGACGCTTATTTTGATACCGGCAAGCCTTGCGACCGAGGTCATTTCAAAGCAGGAGCTTAAGGCGTATATAAGGGAAAGCACATGGGTGCAGCGCCTGCTGCTTATCTTCCTGCTGCTGACGGTCGTGTCGGCGCTCATTTCGCCGTATAGGAGCGAGACTTGGGTCGGCGCATCCCGCTATGAGGGGGTGCGCACCATAGCCATATATGTGCTGACGGCCGTGTTCCTGTCGAGCTTCGGCAAGGTAAAGCCTTGGATGGCGTATCTTCTCGGTGCTTCGGTGCTGTGCTTCAGCGTTATAAGCATCATTCAGCTATACGGCGGCAACCCCTTTGGCCTGTATCCGGGTGATCTTAACTACTTCGGAGCGGGCGTTGACTATTCCGGCGCATATCTCGGCACTATCGGTAACACCGACCTTGTTGCGGGCTTTCTTTGCGTTGCGATAACTCTGCTGTGGGTCGCAGTGGTGCGCATGAAGGGCAAATGGCGCTTTGCGCTCCTTATCCCGACGGCGGCTGCGCTTTTCGTACTATTAAAAATGTCCGTCATGGCAGGTCTCGTCGGCGTATTCGGCGGAGCGGTGCTCTCATTGCCAATCGTCCTGCCCGTATCGGCAAAAGCGAGAAAGATCATTGCGATCGCGATACTTGTCGTTTTCGTCCTCGCACTTGTATTCCTCTACATTGCCGATATCGGCGGCGGGATGCTGCATGAGGCGCACGAGCTTCTGCACGGCAATGTCAGCGACACTTTCGGCTCGGGCAGAATACACATTTGGAAATGCGTCCTTGAGAAAATACCCGATAATCTTTGGTTCGGCACAGGACCGGACACCATGAGCCATGCTCAGCTCGAGGCATTCACCCGCTATGACCCCGATAAGGGCGTGCAGCTCGTCGCCGAGATAGACACGGCGCACAACGAGTATCTGAATATCCTGTTCCACCAAGGCATATTTGCGCTGCTTGCATATCTTGCAGCGCTCGTACTTGCGGCTGCAAAGTGGATAAAGCATGGCAATACCGCACCTGCTGCCGCCGCCTGCGGAGCTGCGGTGCTGTGTTATTGCATACAGGCGTTCTTCGGCATCAGTATGTTTTTGACCGCACCGTTTTACTGGATGACGCTAGGCTTGCTGGATGGCTCGCTGAGGACAAAAAATTAAAATAACAAATTTCACCGTCTGCATTTTTACAGGCGGTGATGCTTTATCTTCGCTTAAGCCTCAGCGCAGGCTCTTTAACTCGCTGCCGGAGCGGGGGAGTGGGGTAGGCAAGTATCAAGGTCTTGCCATCATATGTATAAACGTCTGCGTCAAGGCTGCGGCACTTCTCGGTCGGGAGCGCCGATCTTATCCTTGCGCACAGTTCATCATTTGTGAAGCTCTCGCCGTCGAGTATCAGTGCGAGAGCTTCTTTGTTTGCGATTTCGGATAACATAATATCATTCTCCGTATTTTTGATAAATTACATAATGGTTACGAATAGCAGTCAAAACAAATAACGCTCCGAAAAAATTCGTTTACAATCTTGATTTTAACGAAAAAAAGTTCACATTTCCATACAAAAATTATGGTAAAGCTGAAACAATGATGCTATACTAGATACGCATTATGTAAAGCGATAATTATTTTTTACCGAGGGTATTATGGACTTGTCTGAGAGGAAAATAGATAGTGAGCTTAAGTACAGCGGCGTGATAGTAAATGTTACGCTTGACCACGCCGAGCTGTGCGACGGAAGCATAGTCAAGCGTGAGGTCGTTGAGCATCCCGGCGGTGTTACGATACTGCCTATTGACAACGACGGCTTTTGCTACTGTGTCCGCCAGTTTCGCTATCCCATCGGCAAGCTGATGCTAGAAGCACCGGCAGGCAAGCTCGAAAAGGGCGAGGATCACCGTGAGTGTGCGATAAGAGAGCTGTCCGAGGAGACGGGCTTTTCGGCAGATGAGCTTATTTATCTCGGACCGAGCTGCACTTCTCCGGGCTTTTCCACCGAGGTTTTGCATATCTATCTTGCGCAGGGGCTTCATGCCGGCAAAAGCCACCCCGACGAGGGTGAGTTCCTGAGCGTCGAGAAGCACCATATCGACGAGCTTGTCGACATGGTCATGTCCGGCGAGATAGACGACGGCAAGACCGTCATTGCCGTACTCAAGGCCAAGCGTATTCTTGACCAAAGAAAATAGTTACGATTTGTTTACAATTACTAATTGCCATCATCGATACCCTATGCTATAATACTAAGCCGATGCGAATGGGCGCATCACACGAAAGGTGTACCAAATGGAAAAGTATGTGATTAACGGCGGAAAGCCGCTTCAGGGCGAAGTTGATATAAGCGGAGCGAAAAACGCAGCGGTTGCAATAATCCCGGCTGCGCTGATGGTCGACGGTGTCTGCCGTATTGAAAATATGCCGCAGATAAGCGACACCGATATGCTGCTTACCATCCTCACCCATCTTGGCGCAGAGGTCAAGCTTATAAATGAATCTACCATTGAGATCGACAGCCGTAATGTGAAATTTTCCGACGCACCGTTTGATCTTATGCGCAAGATCCGTGCATCGTATTATCTCATAGGCGCAATGCTCAGCCGCTTCGGTAGTGCAAAGACCACCATGCCCGGCGGCTGCAACTTCGGTGTTCGCCCGATAGACCAGCATATCAAGGGCATGACTGCTCTGGGCGCAGATATCGAGGTCAAAAACGGTTTTGTTTACGCCGAAGCCCCCGACGGCAGACTGCACGGTGCAAAGATTTACCTTGATAAGGTCTCTGTCGGTGCAACGATGAATATAATCCTTGCCGCAACGCTTGCGTCCGGCAGGACTATCATAGAAAACGCAGCCCGCGAGCCGCATATCGTTGATCTTGCAAACTTCCTCAACTCTATGGGCGCCGACATAAGAGGCGCAGGCACTGACACTGTAAAGGTCAACGGCGTCGACAGACTCCACGGCGGCAGCTATTCCATCATTCCCGACCAGATCGAGGCAGGCACCTACATGGTAGCTGCTGCGGCCACCGGCGGCGAGGTGCTCATCAAGAATGTCATTCCCAAGCATCTTGAATGCATCTCGGCAAAGCTGCGTGAGACCGGCACCATCGTACTCGAGTACGAAGATTCCGTTCTCGTAAAGGGCAACGGCAACCTGCGTAAGGCAAATGTCAAGACCCTGCCTTATCCGGGCTTTCCGACCGATATGCAGCCGCAGATGGGCGCACTTTTGTCCATGGCAAGCGGCACCTCGGTCATCACCGAGGGCATCTACGACAACCGCTTTAAGTATGTCAACGAGCTCCGCAAGATGGGCGCCGACATTCAGGTCGACGGCAGAATAGCTATTTTCGAGGGCAGCGCAAAGCTCACGGGAGCGCCCGTCATGGCCTGCGACCTCAGAGCAGGGGCGGCAATGGTCATTGCGGGTCTGTGTGCAAGCGGTACTACCGAAATTGAAGACATCCACTTTATCGAGAGGGGATATGAAAACTTTGTGGGCAAGCTCCGTGCCTTGGGTGCGGACATCTCCATCGTTGATTTTCCCGATGAACCCGAAATTCACGAAAAGGTAATTGCAATAGGTTAAAACATGCGTATAGTAACTTTTGCCAGCGGCTCGACAGGTAACTGCGGCCTTATATCAGACGGCGAAGCGAATATACTTATAGATGCGGGGATATCCATGCGCAGAACTGTTTCTGCCTTTAAAGAGCTTGGACTTTCGCCGCAGGATTTATGCGGAGTGCTCATTACACATGAGCACTCCGATCACATATCGGGACTTTCCATGCTTTTAAAGCACTATGATATAAGTATATACGCACCCGCCGAGCTTTGCGAGGTGCTCGCCGCAATGAAACCGGAGCTAAAAAACCGGCTTATCGCCATACCCGTAAACGAAGCATTTGGCATGGGCGGCGTGGAGGTCGAGGCCTTCCGCACACCGCACGACTCAAAATTCAGCGTTGGCTATCGCTTTGAGGGAAGCTCTGTCGCCGCCTTTGCGACCGACACCGGCAGCATAACAGATGAGCTCGTCTACGGCCTTGAGGGTGCCCGTTTGGCGCTCATCGAAGCCAATCATGACCTTGAAATGCTCCGTAACGGGCCTTACCCTTACTTCCTGAAACGCCGAATTTTGTCCGAAAACGGACATTTATCCAATGAAGATTGCGCAAAACTTGCCTTACATCTTGCAAAATCCGGCGCATGGGATATAATAGTGGGGCATCTTAGTCGTGAAAATAACACACCGCAGCTGGCATATGACACCGTGAGCGCCGGTTTAGCCGGCGAAAATGTCGGGCTTCATGTTGCACCGATGGATAAAATGCTTGCGGTGGGCGTGGGGGATAGCGTACAATGCTTAATATAAAGCTCATATGCGTGGGCAAGCTGCGTGAGAGGTTTTATATCGACGCCTTTAACGAGTATGCCCGCAGATTATCCGCCTACTGCAAATTTGAGTGCGTTGAGCTTAACGAGACCAAACTCGGCGACAAGCCCTCGGATAAAGAGATAGAAAATGCGCTCGTGCGTGAAAGTGCCGATATCGAAAAGGCGATACCCAAGGATGCCTATGTCATCGCCATGTGCGTCGGCGCAAAGCAGCTTAAAAGTGAAGAGCTTGCACAAAAGATAAATTCCCTTGCTCTATCCGGCAGAGGGAAGATCTGCTTTATCATCGGCGGCTCGTTCGGCATGGCAGAGAGCGTAAAGCGGCGAGCGGATATGCGTCTCGGCATGAGCGAAATGACCTTCCCACACCATCTTGCGAGGGTCATGCTTACAGAGCAGATATACCGGAGCTTCAAAATTATCGAAGGCTCCCGTTATCATAAATGACAAAACGAGGTTATCATATGGAAGATAATTTGAAGCTTGAATGGGGCAGAAAGATAACCGGCAAGCTCTTGGAGGCTTGGCCGAAGGACGAAACCGGCGAGCTTATAGAGCCCGTTTTTCTCACCCACTGCATGAGCTTTGACATGCGTGACGAAATGATCGTCAATCTCCTCGGAGCTTACGATATCCCCTGTGTAAGACAATACCCGGCAGACGGCGATTTCGGCAGACTTATAATCGGAATGAGCGGTCAGGGTGTTGACATATATGTCCCGAAAACTATGTATGAAGACGCTGTCAATTTAACCGAAGGGAGCGCAGAATATGAGGAATTATAAGGAAGAATACGAGCTTTGGCTCGACAGCCCCAATCTCAGCCAGAAGGAGTGGGAGGAGCTCAAATCCATCGCAGGCGATGAAAAGGAGATCGAAAGCCGCTTTTTCGCCCCGCTTGAGTTCGGCACCGCCGGATTAAGAGGCACGATGAAGCTCGGTCTGCACCAGATGAATGTCCATGTCATCCGCCACGCAACTCAGGCCTTTGCCAATGTTATCAAGGCCGAGGGAGCGGAGGCCATGCGCAACGGCATCGCCATCTGCTTTGACTGCCGCAATAACAGTGAGCTGTTTGCGCATGAGGCGGCCTGCATCATGGCGGCAAACGGCATCCATGTGCGCATTTTTGACGCTCTGCGCCCCACGCCGGAGCTGAGCTTTGCCGTGCGTCATTACGGCACTACCGCCGGTCTTAACATCACCGCAAGCCATAACCCCAAGGAGTATAACGGCTACAAGGTCTATTGGTCGGACGGTGCGCAGCTTCCGCCGCAGCACGCCGCAGCAATAGCCGAGCAGATGAATAAGATAGATATTTTCCGTGACTTTGTCACCTGCGACTTTGACGAGGCCGTCGCCGATGGCAGGATCGAGATGATAGGCACCGAGACCGACGAGGCATACCTTGCCTGCGTGTTGGGACAGGCTATCAACAAGGATGTTGTGGCAAGCGTTGCCGATAAGCTGAAGATCGTCTACACTCCGTTCCACGGCGCTGGCTACAGGCTCGTTCCCGAAGCTCTAAAGCGCCTTGGCGTGACCCAGCTTTACCCCGTGCCCGAGCAGATGGTACTCGACGGCAACTTCCCCACGGTCGAAAGCCCGAACCCCGAAAACCCCGAGGGCTTCTATCTTGCGGTTGACCTTGCAAAGAAGGTCGGAAGCGACCTTATAATCGGCACTGACCCCGACTCGGACCGCATCGGCGTCATGGTTCGTGACGGTGACGGCTACACCTCCATCACCGGCAACCAGCTCGGCGTTCTGCTGCTTGACTATATCATCAACGCCCGCCGTGAAGCAGGCACTCTGCCCGAAAACGCAGGCGCTGTCAAGAGCATCGTCACCACCGAGATGGCAAAGGTCGTCGCCGAAACCAACGGCGTTCACTTTGAGGACACCTTCACCGGCTTTAAGTTTATGGCCGAGCGTGTAGCCGAGTGGGAGAAGGCCGGCACTTATAAGTACATTTTCGCCTATGAGGAGAGCTACGGCTACATGATGGGCGACTATGTCCGTGATAAGGATGCCGTGACGGCATCGATGATGGTCGCCGAGATGGCGGCGCATTATCTTGCCAAGGGCATGAACCTCAAGCAGGCGATGGAGAGCCTATATGAAAAGTACGGTTACTACGAGGAGCGCACTCTCAACCTCGTCATGCCCGGCCTTGACGGTATCGAGAAGATGAAAAATCTCATGGCAGACCTCCGCAGCGACCCGCCGAAGAGCATTTCCGGTACCGAGGTTTTCTGCATCCGTGACTATTCCACGGGCGATCTCATTGTGCCCAAGCTCGGCGTGATGGGTCAGACGGATATAAAAGGCTCGAATGTTCTGTATTTCGAGCTTGCCGACGAGACGGCGTTTATCGTCCGCCCCTCCGGCACGGAGCCCAAGGTCAAGGTCTATATCCTTGCAAAGGGCGAAAACAGAGCAGAATGTGACGAAAAAGTTGCCAAATATGTAGAATACGCAGAAACATTGAGAAGATGAGACAGCTGCTTGACATTTTCATAGCGTCGTTTAAAGTCGGCCTCATGACCTTCGGCGGCGGCTATGCCATGCTGCCGATACTCCAGCGCGAGGTCGTCGAGACACGCAGATGGGTCACAGAGGAAGAGGTACTCGACTACTATGCCATCGGCCAGTGCCTGCCCGGTGTCATCATGGTAAACACCATGATATTTATCGGACAGAAACGCAGAGGGACATTGGGCGGTATCGTTGCCGCACTCGGCACGGTTTGTCCGGCACTTATCATCATCACGATAATTGCAGCTGTTTTAAGCGGCTTTGCCGAAGCGCCGGTCGTCAAAAGCGCCTTTGCGGGCATCCGTGTCTGCGTCTGCGTCTTGATATTCAACGCCGTTATGAAGCTGTGGAAAAGCTCCGTCATCGACTGGAAGTGCTTTGCCATCTTCCTCCTCGTTGCCCTCGGTTCGCTGTTTACGGACATAACGCCCGTTTTGTTTGTCGTCGTGTCGGCTGTTGTCGGCATTGCGATAAGCTGCTTGGGGGTGAAGAATAAATGACTGTTCTTCGCCTTTGGTGGGAGTTTTTTAAGATAGGCATGTTCTCCGTCGGCGGCGGCATGGCAACGCTTCCGTTTCTGTACGATATGTCCGATAGAACCGGCTGGTTCACCTATGACATGATCGCCGACATGCTCGCCGTGTCCGAGTCCACGCCCGGCCCTATCGGCATAAACATGGCGACCTACACCGGCTATGTGACTGCGGGCATCCCGGGCTCTATCGCCGCAACGCTCGGCGTTATCACCCCGGGAATTATCATTGTCTTGCTCATCGTCGCAGTGCTTGACCGCTTTAGGAAAAACAAGTATGTCGAAGCGGCGTTCTACGGTCTGCGCCCGGCATCGACCGGCCTTATCGCCGCAGCGGGCGTGCTCGTAGTTCAAATTGCGCTTTTGAATGTCGAACTTTATAAGCAAAGCGGCAATTTGCTCGATGTTTTCAACATCAAAGCAATAATTTTAGCTGCGGTGTTACTGGTGCTTACAAGGTGGTTCAAGCCTACGAAAAACCTGCATCCGATAATATTCATAGTCGCCTCAGCCGTTGTCGGCATACTGATTTTTTAAAACAAAACAGCTGCTCCCAGCAGTGCAAGTGCGCTGCCCATAAGAGCAATAACAAACCGTCCGATGATATATCGGGCGGTTTTTATATCCGTGCCGCCGATGACTGAAAGCGTCTGAAAATGCACGGAAACGCCGCCCCAGCCGAGGATAAATGCCGCAAGAGCGAGGTTAATGGGGCTTGCGCTAAGGCCGCTCATTGCGCCGATGCCGTTGCCAAGCTCCAATATTCCGCAAAACAGCGCATTGCTCCACAATAGCTCCATGCCGAATACGGCAGACAGCATTTTGGCTGCCGCCGCAAAGGCTCCTGTCTTTTCGAGTATTCCCGCTAGAACCGAGAACGCAACGATAAAGCCGCATATAGACAAGCATGCGGTGACCGAAGCCTTTACGGCGTCTGTAAACGCTGCCGCAAAGCTCGCCGAGCTGCACACCGTTTGCGGCTCTGCGGATTTTTCAGCACCGTTCGGTGCAAACATGATACCGCCCAATACGGCGGCAAGAATATGTACGGCGTAGAGGAATAAGCCTATCACTGATGACTTGAAAACCCCGACACCTGCAGCGCCGATGATAAACGAAGGGCCGGAGTTGTTGCAGAAAATAAGCAGCCGCTCGGCCTCTTTTTTTGAAATGCTGCCATTTTGCCGAAGTGATGCGATGTATGCAGCGCCCAACGGATACCCCGCTGTAACGCCGATGATAAACGCTGTGCCGCCGCTGCCGGAGACATTGAAAAGCCTGCGGCTTATAGGTGCAAACGCTTTCCCCAGCCACTGTGCAAGCCCCAGCTCGCTTATGAGCTTTGTCGCCACGAAAAACGGAAACAGCGAGGGGATAATAAGACTTGCGCACAATTTAAGTCCATCCAGAGCCGAAGCCGCTGCCGTATCGGGAAAGGCTATAAGCACTGCAAAAAGTATAAGCGCACAGGTTATGGATACAAATTTTTTCACAGCCGTCAACTCCTTGTCCATGTATTAAGCTATGAGACAAAACATAGGTTTATACAGCGGGAGGTGGTGTGCCCATGGGCGGTTTAAAGGATAAGGCGGAGCTTTTGGCAGACAGATTAGAGCTGCCGCCTGATGCCCTTGCGGGAGCGGTAAAGCTGACCGTTAACGGCAGATGCAGGGTGCTCATAGAAAACCACTGCGGGATAATCACATATGAGGACACGGTCATCGCCGTCGACTGCGGCGGCATGAAAGCCGTAATTCGTGGCGATGAGCTGACCCTCGGCGCAATGGATAAGCAGGATATGCTTATAACGGGAAGAATACTGTCGATCGAGTTTGAGTAGGTGACGGATGGAAAAGCTATATGATCTTGCCCGTGGAACGGTGAGACTTGAAATATCGGGAGCTGAGCCCGAACAAATTTTAAACTTCTGCGCCCAAAACGGTGTGGAGTTTTGGGATACGAGTCCGAAAGCGGATTTTAGCGTACAGATAACGATACACGCCGCAGATTACCCGCTTGTGCAATCGCAAAACGGCAAAAACGGCATTGAGCTGCGGCTCATTGCCGCAAAGGGCGGCAAAAACATAACCGCCTCAATGAAAAGACGGCTTGTCCTGTGCATCGGCATCGGGGTCTGCATCGTGCTGCTTGCCGTATCCTCGCTTTTTGTCTGGCGCATCGATATAAGCGGCAACGATACGATAAGTGACGGCGTTATCCTGCGTGCGCTATCCGAGTGCGGCGTGGATAACGGCGCATTTTGGCCTGCGCTTTCCTCGGACGAGGTTCGCAGCGATATGCTCATGAAGCTTCCGGACATTGCTTGGCTGAGCGTGAATGTCCACAACTCATGCGCCAAGGTCGTCATCCACGAGCGCATTGCAAAGCCGGATATCGTGAACGAAGCCGAATACGCCGATGTAAAAGCCGCAAAATCCGGCTATATAACGAAGCTCTCCGTCTTGGAGGGCAAGGCACTCGTTTCGGTCGGCGACACCGTGTCAAAGGGTGATACGCTCATTTCCGGCACAATGGACAGCGAGACGGCCGACGAGCGTCAGGTACACGCAATGGGCACCGTGCAGGCACGCACATGGTATGAAATAAACGCCCAAACGCCAATGTACGAGAGTGTGAAAACAGAAAAAGGGCGCAGTAAAACGAGTTTATCGCTTGTATTCGGCAAAAATCTCATAAAATTTTCAACTGACAGTAGAAATAACAGCGCAAGCTGTGCTAAAATAAATAAATTAAGGTACGCAGCATTAGGCGAGGCTTTTACGCTGCCTGTGGGAATAATAAAGCAGGAGACTACCGAGTTTACGCTCCAAAAGCAGAGAATAGACGAAAACGCAGCCACGCAGAGACTAAAGCAGAACCTTTTATCCGAGCTCAAGCGCCGCATCGGCGACGGAAGTGTGAGTCAAACGAGCTTCAGCGTATCCAAAACCGACGAATTGCTGACCGTCACGCTCAGGGCGGAATGCATTGAGAATATAGGAGTAGAATATGATCGAGAGAACGATAGAAGTTGAAAGAATGGAGCATGTCATAAGCGTGTTCGGCTCGTTTGATCAGAACCTCAGGATCATCGAAAGCGAGCTTTCCGTCAAGGTCATCGATCGTGACAATAAGATACACATCTGCGGCGAGGCCGAGAATGTCATGCTTGCCGAAAAGGCGATAAACGGCCTTCTGACACTCGCCATGCGTGGCGAGAGCATCGACGCTCAGAATGTACGGTACATTCTGAAGCTCGTTTCCGAGGGCAAAGAGTCGAAGATAGACGAGCTTGCAAGCGATGTCGTGTGCATAACCGCAAAGGGAAAGCCCGTCAAGGCAAAAACCTTGGGTCAAAAGACCTATTGCGACGCCATTGCAAATAACACAATCACGCTCGGCATCGGTCCTGCCGGCACAGGCAAGACCTATCTTGCAGTTGCGGCGGCTGTTGCAGCCTTCAGGGCAGAGCAGGTGAACAGAATTATCCTGACCCGTCCCGCCGTCGAAGCCGGTGAACGCTTGGGATTTCTGCCCGGCGACCTGCAAAGCAAGGTCGACCCGTATCTCAGACCGCTTTACGATGCGTTGTTTGATATGCTGGGCGCCGATACCTATCAGAAGTACCTTGAGCGGGGCAATATCGAGGTCGCACCGCTTGCATATATGCGTGGACGCACGCTTGACGACAGCTTTATCATCCTCGACGAGGCGCAGAATACTTCAAGAGAGCAGATGAAAATGTTCCTGACCCGCATAGGCTTCGGCTCAAAGGTGGTCATAACCGGCGATATCACGCAGATAGACCTGCCGGACGACAAGGTCAGCGGCCTGAAGGTCGCAATGAAGGTGCTTGAGGGCATCGACGATATCTCGATTTGCAAGCTCACCGGTGCCGATGTCGTCCGCCACCAGCTTGTTCAGAAGATAATCGAGGCATACGAGGTGTACGATAAGAAAAATCCGCCCGAGGCCGAGAAAAAGCCTGCGGGAGCGTATAGGAGAAAAAGACCGTAAATGGGACATGAGATATATATAAGCCGTGAAAAAAGCGGTCTCGGCCACGCAAATGCTGCGGGGTTTATAAAAAAATCGATAAACAAAGCTCTTTCTGCCGAGGGCATAGACACGCCGTGCATCGTAAGCGTCATGCTGACAGATGACGAGGGCATACATGCCGTGAACCGTGAGTTTCGGGGCGTGGACAGGCCGACCGATGTGCTGTCGTTTCCCTTAAACGAGCTTGAAGCGGGACATTTTGACGCTGACCTATGCGAAAAAGACCCCGAGACGGGTGCCGTTATGCTCGGCGATATGATGATATCGCTTGAACGCTGCGCCGCACAGGGAGAGGAGCTCGGCCACGGCTTTGAGCGTGAGGTGTGCTATCTCACGGTGCACTCGGTTTTGCACCTGCTCGGCTATGACCATGTTGACGAGGGCGAAATGAAGGCCCAAATGCGCAAAAGAGAAAAGCAGATCATGGAGGATGACAAATGATAACCAAATCAGCGATGATAACCATATGCGGCAGACCCAATGTCGGCAAATCGACGCTCACAAACGCACTTGTCGGCGAGAAGATAGCGATAGTCTCAAACAAGCCGCAGACTACCCGCAACCGCATAAGCGCCGTTGTGACCCGTGGCAACACGCAGTTCGTGCTTATGGATACTCCGGGCTTCCATAAGCCGAGAACCCGCCTCGGCGACTACATGGTCAATGTAGTCAAAGAGTCGGTCGCCGATGTCGATGCCGTCATGCTGCTTGTCGAGCCTATCGCCAATATCGGCCGTCAGGAGGAAGAGCTCATCGCCCGCCTTAAGGAAACGAATGTTCCGGCGGTTTTAGTTATAAATAAGATAGACACCGTCGAAAAATCAGAGCTACTTGAGGTCATGGCCATGTATTCGCAGGCGCACGGCTTTGATGCCATTATCCCCATTTCGGCAAAGAACAATGAGGGCTTGGACGAGCTCATGGAGCAGCTTGATAAATATGCCGTCGAGGGTCCGCAGCTTTTCCCAGATGACATGATATCCGACCAGCCGGAAAAGCAGATCTGCGCAGAGCTCGTGCGTGAAAAGCTCCTTTTGTGCCTTGATAAGGAGATACCGCACGGCACGGCGATCGAGGTCACAAAGTTTTCCGAGCGGGAAAACGGCATAATAGACATGGATGTGACCATTTTCTGCGAAAAAGCGAGCCACAAGGGCATCATAATCGGCAAAAACGGCGCAATGCTGCGCAAAATAGGCGAAATGGCAAGAACGGATATTGAAGCGTTCATGGGCACAAAGGTTTTCCTGCAAACATGGGTCAAGGTCAAGGAAAACTGGCGCGACTCTATGGCTCAGCTTCGCAACTTCGGCTATTCGGAATAAATAACCACTAATATGATCACCCCACAGTCAGATAATATTGACAGTGAGGTGGTCATTATGTCAGATGACTTATTATGGCAGGTCTTTACCGATACCGGCGATCCGCTGTGTTGGCTGATGCATAGAGCGGCGGAAAAATCAAACAATAAAGATGGGGCAGGGGATGAACCTCAGCCCCTCGGATGAGCAGGGTACATATGTTCAAAACGACAAAAGGGCTAATACTCCGAGAGGTAAAATATAAAGAAGCCGACCGTATTCTGACCGTTCTGACCGAGGACATGGGCAAGATAACGGTCAAGGCTCGTGGCGCACTGCGCAAAAGCAGCAAGGTCGCTGCCGCAACGCAGCTTTTTGCGTTTTCCGAGCTAACGATGTTTGAAAACAAGGGCAGATGGTCTGTTAACGAAGGCTCGACCATTGAGGAGTTCAAGGGCTTAAGAAACGATATATCGGCGCTTGCACTTGCGGCGTACTTTGCCGAATGCGTCGAAGCGCTTGCCGATGAGGGAAGCCCCGATCCGGGCATGCTCCAGCTTATATTAAACTGCCTTTTTGCCCTGTCAAACGGCTTATACGACCAGCAGCATATCAAAACGGCATTTGAAATGCGCCTTATGCGCATAGCCGGCTACGAGCCCGACCTATCCGCATGCATTGTCTGCGGTGACCCAGAGCCCAAAGAACCAAGGTTCAGCCCGCAAAACGGAATTGTCTGCTGCCGTGACTGCCGCAAAAGCATCTACGAGGCGAGCGTTATGCTCTGCCCCGATTCGCTCAAGGCACTGCGATACATCCTCTACGCCGAACCGAGAAAGCTCATGGCGTATTCCATACCGGAGGACGCCGCCCAAAAGGCAGCGGATGCGGCGGAGACATATCTGCTCACCCAGACCGAACGGAGATTTAACGCACTTAATTACTGGAAACAGGTGAAATAATGGACTTTTACGAAAAATCGCTAAATACCCTTGAACTGCCTACCGTGCTTCAAATGCTGGCAGCCGAGGCCGTGTCCGACGGGGCAAAGGAAGCGGCGCTCAAGCTTCTGCCCTCGGACGATAAATATGAGGTCAAGCATCGCTTGGACGAGACAAGCTCCGCTAAAACGATGATGGTCGTGAGGGGAAGTCCCTCGTTTTCGGGCGTTAAGGATGTGAGAGCGTCGCTGTCACGAGCCGACCTCGGCGGCAGCCTCAACACTCTTGAGCTTCTTAGCATAGCGAGAGTATTGCAGTGCTCAAGACTCGTCAAGGCCTATATTGCCGATGATGCCGTCGGCAAAACGACGATAGACTATCTTTTCTCGGCACTTCACGCAAACCGATTTCTTGAGGAAAAAATAACCTCCTCCATCGTCGGCGAGGATGAGATAGCCGACAGTGCATCGTCCGAGCTTGCGAACATCCGCCGCAAGATAAGAGCGGCAAGCGCAAGAGTGCGTGACTCGCTGCAAAAGATAATTTCCTCGCCGTCATACGCCAAGGCACTGCAGGAGCCTATAATCACCATGCGCTCGGATCGCTTTGTCGTCCCCGTCAAGGCCGAGCACAAAGGCGCAATACCCGGGCTTGTGCATGATATCTCATCCTCCGGCGCAACGCTTTTTATCGAGCCCATGGGCGCTGTCAAGGCGAATAACGAGCTTCGTGAGCTTGCGGCAAAGGAAAAAACGGAGATAGAGCGCATTTTGGCCGAGCTCTCCGCCGAGTGTGCAGAGCACGCAAACGACATATCTTCCGATTACAATCTGCTTATTCAGCTTGATTTGATCTTTGCAAAGGCCAAGCTTTCGTATAAGTTAGACTGCTCTCAGCCGGAGCTTCGTGAAAAGGGCATAGTATTTAGAAACGCACGCCACCCGCTGCTGCAAAAAGGCAAGGCCGTGCCCATAAGCCTAGAACTGGGCGAGGACTATGACACGCTCGTCATCACAGGCCCGAACACCGGCGGCAAGACTGTCACGCTCAAGACCATAGGCTTACTCAACATAATGGCTCAGTGCGGCCTGCACATCCCCGCCGAGGACGGAAGCGGCGTTCCGGTGTACAAGCATATTCTCGCCGATATAGGCGACGAGCAGAGCATAGAGCAAAATCTCTCGACCTTCTCGGCACATATGACCAACATAGTGCATATATTAGCTGAGTGCGGCGAAGGCTCGCTGCTGCTTTTCGATGAGCTCGGTGCAGGAACAGACCCCACCGAGGGTGCGGCACTGGCTATCGCCGTCATCGAAAATGCGAGACAGCGCGGTGCTACCATTGCAGCCACGACCCACTATGCCGAGCTCAAGGTCTACGCAACAAACGAAAGCGGCATCCAGAACGCTTCGTGTGAGTTCGATGTCGAGACGCTGCGCCCGACTTACAGGCTCCTTGTCGGCATCCCGGGCAAGTCGAATGCCTTTGCGATATCCCGCAGGCTGGGGCTTGACGATGCCATCATCGAGGACGCAAAGCGCCGTGTCGGCGTTCAGAACGCAGACTTTGAGGCAACCATCGAAAAGCTCGAGAAAACAAGACTTCTGCTCGAACGGGATAGGGCGGAGGCGGCAAAGAAGCTCCGTGAGGCTGAGGAAAACGCAAAGAAAGCGGCTTTTTTGAGAGCGGAGCTTGCCGTAAGGCTCGAAAAGGCAGATGAAAAGTCACGCAGGGAGGCAGAGCGCATCATCGAAGATGCCCGCCGCACTGCCGAGGAGACATTTGCCGAGCTTGACGAGATGCGTCGTCACGCAAACGAGCAGGAGGAGGCGCAGAGAGTAAACGAGGCGCGCAGCGAGCTTCGCCGCAAGCTCAACGAGCATGAGGGCAAGCTCAAGACCGCAAAGCCCGAGCCGCCCCGTGAGGAGAAAAAATCTGCCCGCAATGCCGAGGTCGGTGACACGGTGGAGATACTCTCCATGGGCGTCAAGGCCGAGGTCGTAGGCGTAAACTCCGACGGCAGTTTGGAGCTAAAGGCCGGCATCATGAATGTCAAGGCAAAGCAGAGTGAGGTCTGCCTTGTCGAGGGCAAGGCGGAAAAGAAAAAGGTCAGCTACAATATACAGAGCAGTACCGTGAGAAACGCCGTCAGCTCCGAGATAGACCTGCGAGGCATGGAATCGATAGAGGCGGTTAACGCAGCGGAAATGTATATAGACAACGCAGTTATGGCTAAACTTAGCACAGTGACCATCATCCACGGCAAGGGCACGGGCGCACTTCGCACGGCGATACATCAGATGCTCAAACGCAATAAAGCCGTCAAATCGTTCAGGCTTGGCCGATACGGCGAGGGCGAGACGGGCGTGACAATAGTCGAATTGAAGTAAAAGCCGCCGATTACTTTTGAAAATAATGTGTAATTCTACGAAATAGACAAAATCGGTTGACGATTTTTAAATAATTTGCTAAAGTAGGGGTAATCTTTAAGGATTATGAGGAGTGGCGATCATGGTAACAAAAGAAGTAGTTATTAACAATCAGGTTGGACTCCATGCCAGACCCGCAACTTTCTTTATTCAGAAAGCCAACGAGTTTAAAAGCAGCATTTGGATCGAGAAGGAAGACAGAAGAGTCAACGCAAAGAGCCTTCTTGGTGTTCTCTCGCTCGGCATCGTTAAGGGTACTGCCGTTAATCTGATAGCCGACGGTGCTGACGAGGCGACCGCAGTTGATACACTGTCCGAACTCATCGCATCTGACTTTACCGAATAATTACTAAAACGGAGCTAAGGGCGTGTTTGTTGACACGCCCTTAATTGCTATGTAAGATGAAAAAGGAAAACAAAGCAATACTGCAAATGCTCGCCTGCGCCGCTCTATGGAGCATAGCAGGCATATTCATAAAACTCATACCGTGGAATGCGTTTGCCATCTCGAGTCTGCGCAGCCTTTTTGCGGGCATTACGGTTTTTGCTTTTATAAAAATAAAGGGCTATAAGATATCGATAAACCGTCGCACCTTGACTGCGGGTATACTTATGTCGCTCGTCTACACCGCTTTTGTCGGCGCAAATAAGCTCACCACTGCCGCAAATGCAATCGTCCTGCAGTTTACCGCACCGCTGTTTATCGTCATTTTCTCTGCGATATTCTTTAAGCAGAAGATAAAACGAGCCGACATTACTGCGGTTTTGTGTACAATGATCGGCATATCGATGTTCTTCTTTGATAAGCTCGAGGGAGGCTACCTCGCCGGCAACTTAGTTGCCATTTTGGCGGGTGCGCTTATGGGCGGTATGTATATGGCGATAGCAAAGACTGACGGAGCCGAGCGGTTCAGTGCAATTTTAATCGGTCAGCTGAGCGCATTTCTTATAGGTCTGCCGTTTATCATAGCAACAAATCCCGAGATGTCGGCACTTCCGGTTTTGTATATCGTCATTCTCGGCGTTTTGCAGCTCGGAATCCCGTACATTCTCTACGGCATGGCATCGGAATACTGCCCGCCGCTTGCGTGCAGCCTGCTCGGTGCGGTCGAGCCGCTTCTGAACCCAATTTGGGTGCTGATATTTGACGGTGAAAGACCAGGTATATACGCACTTATCGGCGGTGTGATAGTTGTTGTATCCGTCACCCTGTGGTGCGCATTCGGTAATAAGGTCGAGGAAAAGAATGCTTGATACTTTGCTTGAAAAGGCCAATAATCTCCCGATGAAGCCCGGCGTGTATATCATGCTGGACTCATCGGGCGAAGTCATATATGTAGGTAAGGCAAAAAAGCTCAAAAACCGTGTCACCAGCTACTTTAGAGGCAGCCATCTGCCCAAGGTGGCGGCAATGGTCGAGAAGGTAGCGGACTTTAATGTCATCGTCGTAGAATCGGAGTTTGAGTCGCTGGTGCTTGAAAACTCGCTTATAAAGCAGCACCAGCCGCACTATAACATTCTGCTCAAGGACGATAAAGGCTATCCGTTTATAAAGTTAGATGTAAACTCACAGTACCCGAGGTTCGATATCGTCAATAAGCCCACCAAGGACGGCTCAAAATACTTTGGCCCTTATGGTGGCAGGAGCATGACACGGCAGATAATCGATGTCATATCCAAGGCTGTGGGGCTTCCTACCTGCGGCAAGAGGTTTCCCCGGGATATCGGCAAGGACAGACCCTGCCTTAACCACCATATGGGCAATTGCCGTGCATGGTGTCAGGGCAACGGAACGGCGGGGGATTACCGAGCCGCCGTAAACGAAGCCTGCCTTATCTTAGAGGGCAAGACAAAAGAACTCTTAGACGACCTCAACGACCGCATGACCGAAGCAGCCGAGCAGCTGCGCTTTGAGCAGGCCGCCGAGCTGCGTGACCGCATTCGGGCGATAGACGGTCTTGCAAACAAGCAAAAGGTCATTGCCACCGCCTTTGCAGACACCGATGCCGTCGGCTTTAAGCGAGGTGCAAAGTGCTGCTTTGTCGTGCTGCATTTTAATGACGGTTCGCTCACGGCAAAGGACTTTAAGCTTCTGCCCGAGCCTCTTGAATCGGACGGCGAGGCTGTTTCGGCGCTTGTCCGGCAATACTATACCGCAAAGGGCAACTACCCCAAGACCGTGCTTCTGCCCTGCGAATGTGAGGACAGGGATGAGCTACAGCAGCTTTTTACCACGCTTGCCGGACGCAAGGTGTCTGTTGAAGTACCGCAAAGAGGCGAGCGGGCAAAGCTTTGCGAAAGGGCAAACCTCAATGCAGTCGAGGAGATACTGCGCTCGACGACCGCCGAACAGCGCAGGGCCGGAACGCTGCTGTGGCTGCAAAAGGCGCTTAATTTGCCCGAATACCCGGAGCGCATTGAAGCGTTCGATGTCTCAAACCTTGGCGATACGGGCATTGTCGCCGCTATGACCGTTCACAAAGACGGCAAGCCTCTAAAGCGTGACTACCGCAAGTTCAGAATTAAGGATATGGACATTCGGGACGACTATGCAAGCATGCGTCAGGCGGTAGAGCGCCGCTTCGCCCGATACAAAAACGGCGACGAGAGGTTTAACAATCTGCCGCAGCTTCTGCTCATAGACGGCGGAATTACCCACTCACAGGCCGCAAAGAGTGTTCTTGACGAGTTAGGACTTTCTGTGCCGGTGTTCGGCATGGTAAAGGACGACCGCCACCGTACCAGAGCCTTGGTCACGCCTGAAGGCGACGAGATAAGCATAAGCACAAATCAGGCGGTGTTCTCGTTTATCGGAAATATCCAAGAGGAGACCCACCGCTTTGCAATAGAATACCAGCGCTCATTGCGAAACGAAAGCTTCGGATCGCAGCTTTCGGAAATTAGGGGCGTGGGCGAAAAACGCAAGGACGAGCTTTTGAGGACATTCAAAACCATCAAAGCCATTAAGGCGGCAAGCTATGACGAGCTGTGTGCCGTCGTGCCGAAGAATACGGCGCTTGCCGTGTACGAACATTATCATACCGGAGATGAAGAAACATGAGAGTTATAAGCGGACTTGTCAGAGGGAAAAAACTCAGGGAGCCGTCTGATTACAGCATAAGACCCACGACCGACATGGTGAAGGAAGCGCTGTTTAATATCATTCAGTTTGACCTTGAGGGACGGAAGGTGCTTGACCTTTTTGCCGGCACCGGTCAGCTTGGCATAGAGTGCCTGAGCCGCAACGCTGCATCGGTGACATTCGTCGACCAGAGCAAGGACTCTATCGCCATCGTAAAGCAAAATCTCAAGACCTGCGGCTTTGAAGCACGGGTAGTGCAGGCCGATTCTATAGGCTTCCTGTCGAGGGGCGAGAAGTTCGATATCATACTTTTGGACCCTCCGTATGCAACAAACCTGCTGGATAAGGCACTTGAGATTATCAATTCCGTTGACATATTGTCGGAAGGTGGTATAATTATGTGCGAAAGTGGGCGTGAAAAGCTTATGCCGGACATGAAACTGCCTTATTTTAAGCGTAAGGAGTACAATTACGGCAAGGTAAAGCTCACTACCTACAGCAAGGAGACAGACATATGAGTCTTGCCATATGTCCGGGCAGCTTTGATCCCATCACGCTCGGACACCTAAATATAATCAGAAGATCTTCAAAGATATTCGATAAGGTCATCGTGTGCATCATGTATAACTCCACCAAGACCAAGCCGATGTTCACCATCGAGGAGCGGGTCGCAATGGTGCAGAAGGTCGTTGAGCGCTTTCCCAATGTCGAGGTCGCAACCTCGGACGGCCTGCTTGCCGAGTACGCAAAGCAGTTTTACAAGCCCGTCATCGTAAAGGGACTTCGTGCAGCGTCCGACTTCGAGTATGAGTTCCAGATGAATTTGATTAATAAAAAGATAAACCCCGAGTTGGAAACGATGTTTCTGACCGCCAGCGAAAAATACACCTTCCTCAGCTCCTCGGTCGTCCGGGAAATGGCATCGTACGGTGCCGATCTCACAGGCTTTGTGCCGTATGAGATCATTGATGAAATAGAGAAAAAAGCTCAGTTATGGAGGCGTTAGTATGAACGAGAACAAAGTTGAAGTAATGGAACTCATCGAAAACCTGTATACCATGGTGTCCGAGGCATGGGGCGTACCCCTCGGCAACGATAAATGCATAGTCGAGCGGGAAGCGGTGCTTGAGATCCTCAATGAGATAAAGACCCGCCTGCCTGTCGAGCTTTCCGAGGCAAAGCGTGTCGTCACCGCAAAGGACGAGTTTATCGGCAACGCAAAGCGTGAGGCCGAGTCTGTGCGCAAGAACGCAGAGGACAAGGCTCGTGAGCTTTTGGAGGAGCAGGAGATAGTCAAGAGAGCAAATGCGCTCAGCGCTCAGCTCGTCAGCGACGCCGAGTTTAAGTCAAAGGAGCTTCGCCGTGTCGCAAGCGAGTATGTCGATGACATTCTCCGCCGCACGGAGGAGACCGTGGGCGCTGCGCTCCACTCCATAAACGAATCCAGAGCCAACTTCAGAAGCCTCGCAGGTGCCGCAAATGCCGAAGCCGAGCCCGAAGAAGAGACGGAAGAATAAGTGAAATTTCGATAAGCTTCACGGCCTAAAACCGTGGAGCTTATTTTTTACTTGTAAAATAGTTGACTTAGAGCCGAACACTATCGTCTGTCAGTGCGCCCTTTCGGTGCTTTCCGCCTTTTTTCGCCTTGCCGGGCACAAAGCCCGCCTGCACCGAAAGAAAGCCGAAAATCCCTCGAAAAGCAGCACAGACAGATGCCTTGCAGTTTTGACGGAGCAGATTTTCGTTCAGGCGAAGATAAAGCCCGACGGGCATAATGGACATATATGGGCTAGGGATTTAGCGAAGCATGAGCGGAAATCGGCCCGTCAAAACCGATAGTGTTAGACTCTAAGTCAACTTAACTGAAAAAGTGCTTGCAATTTAGGCCGATAGCTTCTATAATTAAACCACGGTGGTGGAAAGTGGTGCAAAGTGCATCGAAAACCCACGAATTTTGGAGGTGAAGGGCTTGACAGGCGAATATAAGCATACTCTCGACTCAAAGGGCAGGCTCTTTATCCCTGCAAAGCTCCGTGAGGAGCTGGGCGATGTGTTCTACATAACCCTCTCGATGGATAAATGCATCTCGGCCTACAGCGCCGAAAGCTGGAAGGCGTTTTCCGATAAGGTCAACGAGATGAGCTATGTCAAGCAGCGCAAAATGCGTCCGCTGTTTGCGTATGCGGCAAAGTGCGAGCTTGACAATCAGGGCAGAACGCTCATTCCGGCGCACCTGCGTGAATATGCCGGACTTACAAAGAATGTGACGGTCGTCGGCTGCAATAACCATGCCGAGATATGGGATGAGGAAAGCTGGCAGAGCGTCCACGATGCCGAGATAAGCTCGGAAAATATTGCCTCTGTAATGGAGGAACTGGAGTTTTAAATGGATAAGCCTAAGCATATATCCGTCCTGCTGGACGAATGTATTGAAAATTTAAATATAAAGCCGGACGGCGTTTATGTCGACGGCACCTTGGGTCTCGGCGGTCACTCCGAGCAGATATTAAAGCGGCTCACGACTGGCAGACTTATAGGCATAGACCGTGATGAGACAGCGATACAGCGCACCGGCGAGAGACTTGCGGCTTACGCCGATAAAATGACGCTCGTGCACGGCAACTTTTGTGATGTTGTGCAGATACTCGACGAACTAGGTATCGACGGAGTTGACGGCATGCTGTTTGATCTCGGCGTGTCCTCACCGCAGTTGGATGAATCCGAGCGAGGCTTTTCATATATGAACGATGCACCGCTTGATATGCGCATGGATAATACAAGCGCATTGACGGCATGGAATGTCGTGAACGAATGGCCGGAGGACGAGCTTGTGCGCATCCTGCGTGACTACGGCGAGGAGCGATTTGCCCGACGCATTGCATCCCGAATAGTCGAACGCAGGGCAGACAAGCCTATTGAAACGACGCTGGAGCTTGTGGATATCATCAAATCCGCAATGCCCGCTGCGGCGCTCAGAGAAAAGCAGCATCCGGCAAAGCGCAGCTTTCAGGCGATAAGAATTGCCGTCAACGACGAGCTCGGAGCTGTCGAGCAGATGATGCGCACCGCACCCGATAAATTAAAAACTGGCGGCAGACTATGTGTAATTAGTTTCCATTCACTCGAAGACAGGATAGTCAAAACCTCGATAGCAGCCCGTGAAAACGGCTGCACCTGCCCGAGGGAAGCTCCGATATGCGTCTGCGGCTTTGTGAAGACCCTGAAAAGCGTACATAGAAAACCCGTTTTACCGAGTGAGGATGAGCTGAAAAATAACCCGAGAGCAAGAAGCGCAAAGCTTCGAGTTGCGGAGAGAGTGTAGGCTCATTTATGGCAAAAGCAAGCGCAATATCCGAATATCAGTACGAATACTGCAAAATAAGCACCAAATCGCCCGTCAAGCGTAAGCGGCGAAAGAGCATGAGAGGCCTTATCGCAGCCTGCCTTGTCGTCGTCATGTCGCTTGCGGCGGCGGGGCTTATGGTGAAAGGGCTGTTTGTTCGGATAGAGCTTGCAGAGCAAAGCGATAAGATAATCGTTGCCAAGAAGGAACTGAGCCGAATAGAGGAGGAAAACCGCAGACTCAGAATAGAATACGAAACGAAGATAGATATTGACGAAATTGAGGACTACGCAAAAAATATCCTTGGCATGCAGCGTGCCGGCGAGAGCCGGACAGAAAAAATAGACACAGATACTCAGGACAAAGCGATAGTGATCGAGCGGATAAGATAAGTTGACTGGAGCCGAACCCTATCGTCTGTCAGTGTGCCCTTTCGGTTATTTTCGCCTTTTTTGCCTTGGTGGGTTACGACACACCTTCACCAAAGAAAGCCGAAAATCCCTCGAAAAACATCACTGACAGATGCCTTGCAGTTTTGAGGGAGCAGGTTTTCGTTCAGGCAAAGATAAAGCCCGACGGGCATAATGGACATATATGGGCTAGGGATTTAGCGAAGCATGGGCGGAAAGCTGCCCGTCAAAACCGATAGTGTTCGACTCCCGTCAACTTAAGCATAAAAACTTAATGCGCCAGTATACTTGATGGTAGACAAACCACGACGCAAAGGAGCAATCATGCAAAAATCGCAGAAAACCGATGATCTTAGCCGCAGTCCGAACAGAACGATGCTCCGCCGCACACTTTTCCTGATGGCAGTGTGCGGCATACTTGCATTTTTGGCGCTTGCCGCAAGGCTGTATATACTCCAGATAAGAGATCACGAGAAATACGAGGAGCTTGCTATCAGCCAGCAGCTTCGTGAGACGGGCGCTTCCGCATCCCGAGGTACGATATACGACAGGAATATGAATGTTCTGGCGATGAGCGCCAATGTCGAGAATGTGTATCTCAGTCCTGCGGAGATAAAAATGTACGGCGAGGACCCGCAGTTCATCGCAAAAAACCTCGCCGAGATACTGGAGCTTGACTATGAGAGCGTCCTCAAAAAGACGGAAAAAACCGGCTCGTGGTATGTGACCGTTGCAAAAAAGTTGGAGCCCGAGCTTGCCGACAAGGTGCGGCAGTTTAAAAAGGACAATAATCTCAAGGGTGTGCGCCTTGAAAGCGACACAAAGCGCTATTACCCGTACTCGTCGCTCGCCTGCCATGTGATAGGCTTTGTCGGCACGGATAACATCGGCCTTGATGGAGTTGAGTCGCAGTATAATAGTGCCTTGTGCGGCACGGACGGCAAGTATATGCGTGCGACTAACGCATACGGAACCGACCTGCTGTTTAACCAATTCGAGGGCTACTACGGCGCTAAAAACGGCTGTGATGTCGTGACGACCATCGACATGAGCATTCAGCACTATGTCGAGAAGAACCTCAAGCAAGCCGTCAAGGATTACGATATAAAAAACGGTGCGGGCGCAATCGTCATGGATGTCAACACCGGCAAGATACTTGCCATGGCATCTCTTGGCGGGTATGATCTCAACAATTTCCTCGATGTCAGCGACGAGGCAAAAAGCATGATAGACAAAGCCTCCACTGAAGAAGAGAAAAATCAGCTTCTAGCCGATGCCCAGCGCCTGCAATGGCGCAACAAGACCCTGTCGGACACCTACGAGCCCGGCTCGACATTCAAGATAATCACCCTTTCCATGGCGCTCGAAGAGGGCGCAGTTAGTCTTAACGACAGCTTCGGCTGTGGCGGCAGCGTTCAGGTGCAGGGCAGAACTGCCCCGGTGCGCTGCTGGAAAACCACCGGTCACGGCGGTCAAACGCTCACGCAGGCCGTGCAGCATTCGTGCAATGTCGCATTTGTCAATATCGGAATGCGTGTAGGAGCGGAAAAGTTTTATAAATACTGCGACGCCTTCGGCTTTTTGAATCTCACGGACGACAGCACCGAGCAGCTCACCGCCAAGACCGGCATAGACCTCGGCGGCGAGAGCGGCAGCATTTGGTGGAGCAGGGATGTCTTTTGCAGCGAGAAGAATAAGTCACAGCTTGCGGCGGCATCGTTCGGGCAGACATTCACCATTACGCCCCTGCAGCTCATAACCGCAGTCAGCGCCTGCGTCAACGGCGGCAACCTCATGCAGCCGTATGTCGTAGAAAGTTTACTGGACGAAGACGGCAATGCGGTGTATAATCGAAAGCCGACGGTCGTAAGGCGTGTCATAAGCGAGGAAACGAGCAAGACCGTCTGCGGCATTCTCGAGCAGGTTGTCGGCGATAATAAAGAGGGTACGGGCAGAAATGCGGCCGTCCCGGGCTATCGCATCGGCGGCAAGACCGGAACATCCGAAAAGGTCAGCCTTGAGGCGCAGACCGGCAAAAAGGATTACATCGTCTCGTTTATAGGCTTTGCACCTGCTGACGATCCGCAGATAGCGGTACTCGTCATGCTTGATTCGCCGAGCAATGAGTCCGGCATATATATAAGCGGCGGTCAGATGGCAGCGCCCACCGTTGGTAAGATGTTTGCCGATATCCTGCCGTACATGGGTATAGAGCCGCAGTATGATTCCGATGAGCTTAGTAAGATCGACAAAGCAGTGCCCGATGTCACGGGGCTGAGCGTGGATGACGCTGAAAGCAAGCTCAAGGACGCAGGATTCGCAGTCAGAAGGTTCGGCAGCGGCAACAGCATAACCACCCAGCTTCCGGCGGCAAGCTCCGTCATAGCCGACGGCAGCACGGTCATTATCTACGCCGATGCCCAGCCCTCGACGGCGACCGAGACCATGCCGGATATAACGAACATGAGCTATAACGAGGCCAAGGAGACCCTGAGCACCTACGGCCTGTTTATAAAAACGAGCTCGGCGATAACGAACCCGGAAACACAGCGCATTTCGTCGCAGTCCGTGAAAAAGGGAGCAAGCGTCAAGCACGGCACGATAGTGGAAGTTACATTTGTTTCGAGCGATGACTCGATACTCGGAAGATACTGAAACAGAGGATATAATATGAAGCTTAAGGAACTGTTAAAGGACATTGAGGCCATTGAGCTTGCGGCATCGTCAGATGCCGAGATAAGCGGCATCAGCTATGACTCACGCAAGACAAAGCAGGGTGATGCTTTCGTTGCGATAACCGGCTTTGAGACCGACGGCTATGCATACATCCCGGCGGCAGCGCAAAAGGGCGCAGCGGTTGTCATCTGCGAAAAAAAGCCGCAAATTGACATTCCCTATGTTATGGTTGCCGACTGCCGCTATGCGTTGGCGATATTAAGCCGCAACTATTTCGGCGACCCCGCCTCGGAGATGACCGTCATCGGCATAACCGGCACGAACGGTAAGACCACGACGACCTATCTTTTAAAGCACCTGCTTGAAGCGAAGCTCGATGCAAAGGTCGGCCTTGTCGGCACGAACGGCAATATGATAGGCGATGAGTTTATCCACACCGAGCGTACAACGCCGGAGAGCTACGAGCTCCAGCAGCTTTTCCGTGAGATGGCGGACGCAGGCTGTACCCATGTCGTCATGGAGGTATCCTCGCATTCGCTCGTTCTGCACCGTGTTGCGGGCATACACTTTGCCGTCGGTGCGTTCACGAACCTCACACAGGATCACCTTGACTTCCACCATACGATGGATGAGTACGCCAAGGCAAAGGCTATGCTGTTTACCATGTGCGAAACCGGCTGTGTCAATGTCGATGACAAGTGGCATGATATCATGCTGGAGCACGCAAGCTGTAAGCTTGTGACCTATTCTGCCGAGAACAATTCCGCAACACTCGTTGCAAAGGATGTACGCCTTTCTGCATCCGGAGTTAAATTCTGCGCCGTGACGGAAAATGCGCTTTCGCATGTAAAGTTAGCCATCCCCGGTAAATTCTCTGTTTACAACGCCTTGGGCGTTATCGCCGTCGGCCTTGCGCTCGGCATAAGCCTTGACGACTGCACCGATGCTATGGGCAGCGCAAAGGGCGTAAAGGGCAGAATGGAGGTAGTCCCCACGGACGGAGACTACACCATAGTCATAGACTATGCCCACACGCCGGATGCTCTTGAAAACGCACTCAAGGCACTGCGAACCGGAGAAAAGGGGAGACTTGTTGCCCTCTTTGGCTGCGGCGGCGACCGTGACAGAACAAAGCGCCCCATCATGGGAGCAATAGCCGCCGATAACGCCGATTTTGTCATCGTGACGAGCGATAACCCCCGAACCGAGGATCCGCAGGAGATCATAAATGAGATAGTTGCGGGCATAAAAGGCAGGAAAAATAGGTATAAAGTTATATGTGACAGAGTTGAGGCGATAAAATGGGCGATTGACAACCATATGCCCGATGATGTAATATTGCTTGCCGGCAAGGGCCATGAGGATTATCAGGTCGTCGGCCACGAAAAGCACCACATGGACGAAAGAGAGATCGTTGCAGAACATATAGAGAAGAGGAAAAACAGATGACATTGAAGCTTTCGCTTGCGTTTGTTCTCGCATTTATAATCGCACTTATAGTCGGCAGGTTTTATATTCCCTGGCTGAGAAAAATGAAGGCCGGACAGGAGATCAAGGAAATTGGCCCTTCGTGGCACATGGCAAAGACCGGCACGCCTACCATGGGCGGATTTATCTTTATCTTTGCCGCTGCGGTCGTTTGCCTTACCGTGGGCTTCAGCTCCATGCGTAACGGTGACTATGCACATATATTCATCCTGCTGTTTGCACTTGTGTTCGGTGCGATAGGCTTTTTAGATGACTGGGAGAAGCTGCGCAAAAAGCAGAACCTCGGTCTGAGCGCAAAGGCAAAGTTTCTTTTGCAGCTTGTTGCGGCGCTCGTTTTTGTGCTGCTCATGCGCAAGCTCGGCTACCTGTCGACGCATCTTTACATCCCGTTTTGGAATGTTGAGGTGCCCATCCCCGATGCTGTGTACTTTATCCTCGCCGCATTTATTATCGTCGGCACGGTCAATGCCGTCAACATCACCGACGGCGTGGACGGCCTTGCAAGCGGAACATCTATACCCGTATTCTTTTTCTATACAGTTGTTGCTTTCCTCTGGGGGGAGCGCTATCTGTCGCTCGGCATTTTCTCCTCGGCTATGCTCGGCGGCCTGCTGGGCTTCTTGGTGTTCAACTTTAACCCTGCCAAGGTGTTCATGGGCGACACCGGCTCGCTGTTTTTAGGCGGTGCTATGGCGGCACTTGCGTTTGCATATGATATGCCGCTTATTCTTATAACCCTCGGCATCGTGTTCATTTGGGAGACACTGTCCGATATCATACAGGTAACCTACTTCAAGCTCACCCACGGCAAGCGTGTGTTCAAAATGGCACCGTTCCACCACCACCTCGAAATGGGAGGCTGGACGGGCAAAAAGTGGAAAGAGAAAGAGCTTTTCTGGTTATTTACCTGCACATCCCTTGTTTTTGCAATAATTTCATTCGTAGGAGTTTATAATCGTTTCCAGTTCTGATATTCGGAGGAGATCGGTATGCAGTACGGCAGTACCAGGCTCGGACAAAGGGAAACGAAAGATAAAACGAAGCGAAAGGGGATGGATATACCCTTTTTCGTTCTCGTGATGCTTTTGCTGACCATCGGAGTCACAATGGTGCTGTCTGCAAGCTTTGCCCGAGCATACTACGACCCGGGCAACATCACCGGCGGCAAACCGACCTACTACTTTATCCGTCAGCTTTTATTTGCGGCCTTAGGCACGGCTGCAATGATATTTGCGTCCCGCCTGCCCATGGGCTTTTACAAACGGTTTTCAATACCGCTGCTTATAGTGGCTGTCATCCTTTTGATGCTCGTTCCGATAATCGGCACGAACGCAAACGGCGCAAAGCGCTGGATCGGCATAGGCTCGCTGACACTTCAGCCGTCGGAAATAGCGAAGATCGGCGTTATACTGTCGTTTGCGGTCATTATCTGCAAAAACCGTGGCAGGATGAAGACCTTTAAATACGGCATACTGCCGTTTGTCGCTATCCTGCTCGTGATAGTGGGACTGCTCGTTTTAGAGCCGCACTTTTCCGCATCGATAATTATAGTTGCCATCGGCGGCGTGATGATATTCTTAGGCGGCGCTCGGCTTATCTGGTTTGTTGCCGCAGCGGTTGCGGCAGGCGGCGGTATTGCGGTACTGCTTACAATGTTTCCATATGCGTCCAGCCGCATAACCACATGGCTTGATCCGTTTTCATCGACCTCTGATGAGGGCTATCAGATAGTGCAGTCGCTCTATACCATAGGCTCTGGCGGGCTTACCGGCCTCGGTCTTGGTCAGAGCAGACAAAAATATCTGTACCTGCCAGAGGAGCACAACGATTTCATTTTTTCCGTCGTGTGTGAGGAGCTCGGCTTTATAGGAGCGGTTTTGATACTCACCCTGTTTGCGCTGCTTATCATTCGTGGCTACTGGCTTGCGGTGCATGCTGCCGACAGATACGGCTTCCTTGTGGGAGCCGGCATAACGACCCTGCTTGCGATACAGGTAATTTTGAATGTTGCGGTGGTAACGAACCTTGTGCCCTGCACGGGAATTTCGCTTCCGTTTTTCAGCTACGGCGGAACGGCGCTTCTTATTCAAATGGCACAGATGGGAATAATCCTAAGCATGTCAAGGGATATACCTGCCAAACGGGCAGGGTAGAAAGGAAGCTTAGATATGAGATTTATGTTTGCGTGCGGAGGCACGGCCGGTCACATCAATCCGGCCATAGCCGTAGCAGGCAGATTGCGGGAGCTGATGCCCGACTGCGAGATACTTTTCGTCGGCTGCGTCCGCCAGATGGAGACGGTGCTCGTGCCGAAAAGCGGATATGATATTAAGACCGTCAGGGTCTGCAATATCAGCCGTGAAAAGACGCTCGGCGGCTTGGCTCATAATATAAAGGCACTGTATTTTGCCGTAAAATCAACTATACAGGCAAGAAGAATAATCAAAAAGTTTAAGCCAGATATCGTCATCGGAACCGGCGGCTATGTCTGCTATCCGGTCCTGCGCTCGGCCTCCCGCCTCGGCATACCCACCGCCGTACATGAGAGCAACGCAGTTCCGGGGCTTACGACAAAGATGCTTTCAAAGATAGTCGATAAGATAATGCTCGGCTTTTCAGAAAGCAAGCGTTATTACAAGCACTCGGAAAAATGCGTTGTCACCGGCACACCCGTAAGGGGCGAGTTTGCCGCATATTCAAAGAGCAAAGCCAAAGCCGAGCTCGGCATACCGGCGGATAAGCCGCTTGTCGTGTCGGTCTGGGGCTCGCTGGGCGCGGCGAACATGAACGCCGCCATGTGCAATTTCATAAAGCTTGCGGGCAAGAACCCAGGCTTTAGGCTCATCCACTCGGCAGGCAGCGAAGGCTACGCCGAAATGGTCACTGCACTTCAGGAGACCGTTCCGGATTACGAGAAAAACGGCATGGATGTGCGGGAATATATCTACGATATGCCCCGTGTAATGGCGGCGGCAGACCTCGTGCTGTGCCGTGCCGGAGCGTCGACCGTGTCCGAGCTTACATATATGCATAAGCCCACGATATTCGTGCCGTCTCCGTATGTGACGAATAACCATCAGTTCAAAAACGCCAAGGTCGTCGAGGACGCAGGCGGAGCGCTGATATTCGAGGAGGAAAGCCTTGATGCGGGTGCACTTTTGAATGAGGTAAAGCGCATTTTATCCTCAAAGGATGAGCTTGAAAAAATGTCGCAGGCCATGGCGAAGCTTGCAAGACCCGAGGCAACGGACATGATAACTGAGCAGGTGCTGTCCTTGTGCCAAGGAAAAGAAAAATAACACAAATAAACCTCGCAGCATAGAATGAGCCGATAAAATTCTTTTCTGCGAGGTTATTTTATGGCTATATGGCATATAAACGGCGGAAACCGCTTAGACGGTGCGTGCTTCGTTCAGGGCTCAAAAAATGCCGTGCTGCCCATTTTGGCGGCCTCGGTCATTTCTCCCTGTGAAACCGAGCTTTTGAATGTCCCGCAGCTGAGCGATGTTTCCTCAACGCTGCGCATCCTGCGCCAGCTCGGCTGCACGGCCGAGCAGCAAAACAACGATGTCTACATAGATTCACGCAATTTGAGCTTCTGCACCATACCGCAGGGCATGATGGAGTGCATGCGCTCGTCGGTGCTGTTCATGGGCGCACTTTTGGCTCGATGCGGTGAGGTGCATTTGACTGCCCCCGGCGGCTGCAAGCTCGGCGCAAGACCGATAGACCTGCACATAAGTGCAATGAAGGCTCTCGGTGCAAGTGTCGAAGAAAGCGGCTGCGAGATAATCTGCCGAGCCGAAAAGCTCATCGGCGGCAGGATAGAGCTTCCGTTTCCCAGTGTCGGTGCAACGGAAAATGCGATGATAGCCGCCTGCGGCGCCGATGGTGTGACTGTCATCACCGGAGCTGCCAAGGAGCCGGAGATTGTCGATCTGCAGGAGTATCTGCGCAAGCTCGGTGCATACATAGACGGTGCAGGTACAAACACGATAACCGTTTCGGGCTTTGCGCCTGAGCGCCATGTCGGTCACAGGGTCATACCAGACAGGATAGCGGCATCGACATTTTTGTGTGCCTGTGCGGCGGCGGGCGGCGATATCGAGCTTAGAGGTGTTGATTCGAGGCAATTTTTACGCTTACAGCACTTCCTAAACCAAGCAGGCTGTGATATAATAAGCTCCAAGCGCAGCGTCAGACTGCGCTCGGACGGCTGCCTGCATGCTGTCAGCAGAGTCGTCACCGAACCTTACCCGGGCTTCCCGACTGATGCTCAGCCCATTTTAATGGCGGCATTATTAAAGGCTCACGGCATGTCGAGGTTCACCGAGAATATTTTCGACAGCCGATTTTGCCACGCAGCGCAGCTCATGCGCTTCGGCGCAGACATTGCCGTTGACGGCAGGGAAGCGACCGTTTGGGGCGTGCGAAGTCTCACCGGCGCAACCGTCACGGCGACCGACTTAAGAGGCGGAGCCGCTATGGTGATAGCAGGACTTTCTGCCGATGGCAGTACGAGCGTCATTGACGCAGGGCATATCGCCCGCGGCTACGAAAACTTCGATAATAAGCTGCGTTCACTGGGCGCAGATGTGTTTATGGAGATATAATTTGATGTCGAATACGAATGATTATTACAGCAATCCGTCTGAGCGCAGGGAGAGCAGATCGCCTCGCCGCACGCTTTACAGACCCTTGACATTTTTTCTTATCATTGTGGCAATAATATTCACAATGAGCGTGTTTTTCAAGGTCGAGAAGATAGAGGTCAGCGGCAACAGCAAATATTCCAAGGAGCAAATAATCTCGGCTTCCGGTATACACACCGGCGATAACCTGTTTTTCATAAACAGGATCGGCGCCGGAAGCCGTGTAGTTGTAAAGCTGCCGTATATAGATTCGGTCAAGATAACACGAAGCCTTCCCAACTGCGTCACCATCACCGTTGAGGAGAGCAAGGCTGTCGCCTGCATAAGCTCGGGGGACGAGCTGTGGAGCGTCAGCAGCACCGGCAAGTTCCTAAGTAAGCTTAGCGACAAGGATGCCGAGCTTCTGCCGCAGATAAAGGGACTTAGCGTAAGCGGAGCGCAGGTCGGCGAACAGATAAGCGTTTCCGAGGACGATAAGCCGAAGCTTGACTATCTGCTTGATATCCTCTATCAGGTACAGGCACGCTCGCTGGTGGACAAGGTCGCAAATATCAATGTGACCGATGTTAAGGACGCAAGCTTTGAGTATGATGACAGGTTTGTCGTTAAGCTCGGCGAAAACAATAACACCGAATATAAATTCGGCAAGCTGCTGTCTGCGGTGTCGCAGCTCAAGGCCGATGATGCGGGTACCTTGGAGCTTTCCGACTCAAATAAGGTCACATTTAGGCCGAATTAACACTAAGTTAAAAACTTTGTTTACATAACTTAGTGAAAATCTATTGACCTTGGAAGAAAAAAGTTATAGAATAAACCAAGTCGCAAAAGCGATGCTCTCGTTTCAGAAACATAATTGGAGGAATAATCATGGATTTCAAAGCCGAAGCAGGCCCTGAAAATGTCGTAACAATAAAAGTAGTCGGTGTCGGCGGTGCCGGCAACAATGTTGTAAACAGAATGGTCAAGTCCGGAACACAGGGCGTTGAGTTTATCTCCGTCAATACGGACAAGCAGGCACTTGCAGTGTCCAATGCCGACCAGAAGATACAGATCGGCGAAAAGCTCACCCACGGTCAGGGTGCAGGCTCCGACCCCGAGGTCGGCAAGCGCAGCGCCGAGGAAAGCCGCAATAATATCGCAAAGTCCCTTGAGGACTCCGACATGGTCTTTATCACCGCAGGCATGGGCGGCGGCACCGGCACAGGTGCAGCTCCCACCGTTGCTGATATAGCCCGTGAAGCAGGTGTGCTGACCGTCGGTGTCGTAACAAAGCCCTTCAAGTTTGAGGGTAAGCGCCGCATGGATCAGGCAAATGCCGGCATCAAGGAGCTGCTCGGCAAGGTCGACTCTCTGCTTATCATCCCCAATGATCGCCTGAAGTACGCAACCGATCAGAAGGTCACACTCGCAAATGCGTTTGAGATCGCCGACGATGTTCTCCGTCAGGCTGTCACCAGCATTTCCGACCTCATTAAGAACACCGGCTTTATAAACCTTGACTTCGCTGATGTCACCTGCATCATGAAGAACGCAGGCTTTGCCCACATGGGCGTCGGCCGTGCCGCAGGCAAGGGCAAGGCTGAGGACGCTGCCCGCATGGCAGTTGCAAGCCCGCTTATGGAGACCTCGATAAACGGCGCACACGGCGTGCTTATCAACATCACCGGCTCCGAGGATATGGGCCTTGAGGATGTCGAGGCAGCCGCAAACCTCGTTCAGGAGGCTGCTCACCCCGATGCAAACATCATTTTCGGTGCAACCTTTGACGAGTCCATGCAGGATGAGATCCGTGTCACCGTTATCGCAACCGGCTTCGAGGAAGCTCCCGCAAACAAGCAGGCAGCACCCGCACAGTCGGCAGGCAAGCCCATCGAGCCTGTTGCATTTGAAAAGCAGCAGGGACTGTACACCGCAGCGACCGAGAAGGCCGCCGAGAAGAAGGAAGAACCCGCCGCAGCACCCAAGACCGAGGAAGACCCCTTCGACAGCATCTTCAAGATCTTCAACACCAACAACCAGTAAGGAAATATAAAAATCGCAGAGCCTTGGCTCTGCGATTTTTTTAGTTTATGAACTTGTCTATCGCCGTGTTGAGGTCTGAAATGACCTCGGCGTCGCCGGTCTCGACTGCATCCGTTATGCAGTGCTCAAGGTGGTCTTTTAATATCACCTTGGCAGTGCTGTTGAGCGCCGAGCGCACGGCCGCAAGCTGGATGAGCACCTCCGTACAGTCCCTGCCGTCCTCGACCATCCGCTTGACTGACTCAAGATGACCGATAGCCCTTGCAAGCCGGTTTACTACCGCCTTGGTGTTTTCGTGCTTGTGCGGATGCGTGTGGTGATGATGCTCGTGCTCCTCATGCTCATGCATGTCGGCGCAGGGCTCACTGTCGTGGCAATGGATTATCCCGTCGCCGTGGTCATGGTAAAAGCCGTCGTCTGGTCTGTGCATTATTATCTCTCCCGGAAAATTCTGTTTCAATATTAATACCGATGCCGAAAAATTGCAAGCGAAATTAACGAATTTGTACTTGCCGCCTCCGCTTATACTGTTACGGAGGTGATTTGATGTTTACTTCGACACTCATGATGCTGATAGGCGGCGCACTTCTGATGCTCCGGCTCTCGCCGAACGGTTCGTTTCCAAGCCCACTTTCCAAGGAGGAGGAAAAGCTGTATGTCGAAAGGTGGCTTGCGGGGGATATCGAGGCGAGAAATGTCCTCGTTGAGCATAATCTGCGGCTCGTTGCGCACATCATAAAGAAGTATTACACACAAACGAGTGATGTTGACGACCTTATCTCCATCGGCACGATTGGACTTATCAAAGGTATTAATACATATCGTCCCGATAAGGGCGTGCGCCTTGCGACCTACGCAAGCCGCTGCTGCGAAAATGAGATTCTCATGCACTTTCGCAGCATGAAAAAGACAGCTGGAGATGTAAGCCTGTCGGATGCTATAGACACCGACTCCGACGGCAACAGCCTGTCTCTCATGGATGTGCTTGCGCAGGACGAGGAGCTCAGCGATGCCGTCGGCAATTTTGAGATATGTCGGAAGCTGCACGAATATGTGGACACAGCGCTGAGTGAAAGGGAAGCTAGGATAATCAAAATTCGCTACGGACTAAATAGCCTTGAGCCCAAGACCCAGCGTGAGACAGCGCAATTACTCGGCATAAGCCGCTCGTATGTCAGCCGCATCGAGAAAAAAGCCTTGGAAAAGCTGCGCCTTGCCCTCGGCGAGGATGCCGCACCCGTATAAAAGCTTGTGCGGAGCCTGAGAGTGTGGTATAATGCGATAGTTACAAAAGAAAGGCGGTGCGAATATGAAGATAAAAAAGGCGTTGTTATTGCTTGCGCTTGTAATTGCGGCGGCTGCGCTCGTTTTCGTTATCCAATCCCGCACCGGCTTGAGATCCGAGGTCATCCTCGGCGGCGCTGACGGTGCATTTGTCAATTCCGATAACCTTAAAAAGCCGCTTGACGACTATGACGGCCGCATTGAAGCCGAGGATAAGTATAAGGATCTCGACTTTCCCAACATCGATATCGAGGACTGGAACTATATTCTCATAAACAGCAGCCATGTAATTAAAGATAACACCCCCGATGTCTCCGAGGTCGGCGACTTGGGCGTTACCTTTGATAAGCGTGCAATAAACCAGCTTGTCGGCCTTATCCAAGCTGCACGCCAGGCAGGCTTTGAGCCGTATCTTGCAAAGGGCTATGTGTCCTATACTGCTGCTATCCAGCAGATAAACGAGGAAGCAACGAAGCTCACCGCAGGCGGCAGACTGAGCTTTGAAGAAGCGGTCAAAATTGCGACCAAAAATTCCGAGACACCCGGCACGAGCGACCACCAGACGGCACTCGGCGTTGATATTACCGACAAGCAGTACGACGAATACGACTACTCGAAGATGAACGCCAAGTTTTTCGAGTGGCTCGATGAGCATTGTGCAGAGTACGGCTTTATAAAGCGCTATCCCAGCGACAAGAGCGGCATCACCGGCGTTGACGAGCCGTATCACTACCGTTATGTCGGCGCAGTGGCCGCAAAGTTCATTATGGAAAACGGAATGTGCCTTGAGGAGTTCGTGGATCATTACGATTATCAGAAATAAATGTATCTAAATGCAAAAAATGCTTGCAATGCAACTGCGTTGGTGTTATTATATCAATGTAAGTCAGCAGGTTTTTCAGAGTGGGTCAACGCCCACTCTTTTTGTTGAGCATTTTGCAATTGTTAAAAAGGCGGTTTTACGATGAGTAAAGTAACGGAAAAGGTCGAAGCACTGGCAAGACCCGTCGTCGAGGACGAGGGCTGCGAGCTTTGGTCTGTTGAGTATGTCCGTGAGGCGGGCTCGTGGTATCTCAGGGTGTTTATCGACAAGGACGGCGGCGTCGGAATTGACGACTGCGAGAGGATAAGCCGCAGGCTCGATCCCATCCTTGATGAGGCTGACCCTATCCCAGACAGCTATGTGTTCGAGGTTGGCTCTGCCGGAGCCGAGCGTGAGCTCAAGCGTCCCTCGGATTTTGAGAAGTTTATGGGCAGCGAGGTCGAGGTAAAGCTGTATCAGCCGTATGAGAGCAAAAAGTCTCTTGTCGGCAAGCTTGAAGCCTACGAAAACGGCGATATCACCGTCAGCTCCGTTGAGCTTAAAAAGTCACAAATTGCGCAGGTAAAGCTGCACATTTCGATATAATATAAAAGGGGTATATAAAAATGAACGCAGAATTTTTCTCGGCAATCGAAGATCTTGAAAAAGAAAAGGGCATTCCCAGAGAATACATGTATGACAAGATAAAGCAGGCGATGCTTGCGGCCTTCCGCCGTGATAATCCCGAATGCGCCGACAATGTCGAAATCCTGCTTGACGAGAGCAGAAAGCGCATCGAGATGTATGTAAACAAGGTCGCCGTCGAGCAGGTCGAGGACAAGGCTTTGGAGATAGACCTTGAGGCTGCGAAGAAGATAACCAAGCGTGCCAAGGTCGGCGATACCATTAAGGTTCCGGTTGAGACCAAGAAGTTCGGCCGAATAGCCGCACAGGCTGCAAAGCAGGTCATCATCCAGGGCATTCGTGAGGCCGAGCGCGGCATAATCTACGAGGAGTTTACCTCCAAAGAGCATGAGATACTCACTGGCGTTGTCTCCCGCATCGAGCCGAGGACCGGCAGCGTGTCCATCCGCATAAACTCCAACAGCGAGTTTACCGAGGCAATGCTTGCCCCCAATGAGAGAATCAAGACCGAGGTGCTCGCCGAGGGCGATCGCATCAAGGTCTATGTTGTTGAGGTCAGAAATTCTACCAAGGGTCCTCAGGTGCTGATCAGCCGCACCCACCCGGGACTTGTAAAGCGCCTGTTTGAGCTTGAAGTTCCCGAAATTTTTGACGGCACCGTTGAGATCAAGTCCATCGCCCGTGAGGCAGGCAGCCGCACCAAGATGGCGGTATGGTCAAACGACCCCGATATCGATCCCATCGGCTCATGCGTCGGCCCCAAGGGCGGCAGAGTCGCAAACATCGTTGAGGAGCTCGGCGGCGAGAAGATAGATATCATCAAGTACAGCGATGTTCCCGAGGAATACATCGCAGCGGCACTTGCTCCCAGTGACGTAATAAGTGTCACCATGTTTGAAGACGGCAAGAGCTGCCGTGTCATCGTCCCCGACAGCCAGCTTTCTCTTGCCATCGGCAAGGAGGGTCAGAACGCAAGACTTGCGGCAAGACTGACCGGCTTTAAGATCGACATCAAGCCCGAATCCGAGGCGTAATTTTTAAGAAAGGCGGCAGCAGGATGCAAAAGAAAATACCGATGCGACAGTGTCTTGGCTGTCGTGAGATGAAGCCGAAGCGTGAGCTTATCCGTGCGGTGAAGTCGCCCGAGGGTGTAATAAGCCTTGACTTTAAGGGAAAGGCGGCAGGCCGAGGGGCATATATTTGCCCGAGCAAGGACTGCCTGAAGAAAGCGATAAAAGGCAAGGCGCTTGAAAAGGCGTTTTCCTCGCAGATACCGTCCGAGGTGTATGAAGAGCTTGAACGGCAGATGGAGGCGGCAAAGTGAAGGAAAAAGCACTTAATCTGCTCGGCCTTATGCGAAAGGCCAACGCCGCCCAGATAGGCGAAACCGACACGGGAGTTGCTGCCCGAGCGCAGACGGCAAAGCTCGTGGTTTTGGCAAGCGATGCGTCGAGCAATGCGCAAAGCCGGGCAAATGGCTTCGTGCACGGACGGGATATCCCGCTGATAACACTTCCGTTTACAAAGCAGGAGATATCCGAACATGTCGGCAAAAGCGGCTGCTCAATGGCGGCAATTTGCGACCTCGGTTTTGCGGATGCATTTTTGAAGCAGTTATGTGAGCATGATGACGGCTATGCCGACACGGCAAAGACGATATCCGAAAGGCTCGAAAATCAAAAGCAGCGTAAGCGTGAGACCAAGGCGCATGAGAAAAACAAGAGGACAGGCAAGAGGAGGACTAATGCATGAGCATGATAAAATACAGAGTACACGAGGTAGCAAAGGATTTCAATTCCACATCCAAGGTGATAAGTCAGATACTGACCGACTATGCGACAACACCCAAGAACCATATGCAGGTTCTTGAAAACGATGAGCTTGATCTCATTTTCGAGTACCTCACCCAGCATAATCAGGTGGGCAGCATCGCCGAAATATTCAATACTCCGGCTCAGGCAGAGCCCAAGCCTTTCGAGAAAAAGCCCGCAAAGGACGAGAAACCCGCTAAGCCCGCTCAGCAGCCTGCACAGTCTGCCGCTCCCGCTCCGGCAAAGAAGGAGAAGGAGAATAAGCCCCATGTCCCCAGACAGGTGGCCGAGAAGCGTGTTATCGACACCCGTGGCAGCGCAGCGGTCAATATGACCAAATATGATGAAAAGTTTGACAAAATGGCAGGCGAGCGTGGCCGTGACCGTGACCGCAAGGGCGGTAAGGAGAAAATCGTCAATAAGTCCAAGCAGCGTCAGCAGCAGGTCGCAAGCGCAAAGCGCCGTCAGGAAGAGCGTGACAAGATGCAGAAGCTTCAGCTCGAAATAGCCAAGAAGCAGCAGCTCAAGGTCTCAATTCCCGATGAGATCAATGTCGGCGAGCTTGCATCCAGAATGAAAAAGACCGCAGGCGAGGTCATCAAGCAGCTTATAAAGCTCGGCGTTTTCGCCTCCGTTTCCGATGTTATCGATTACGATACCGCAGCACTCGTCGCAATGGAGCTAGGCTGCAAAGTCGAGAAGGAAGTTGTCGTCACCGTTGAGGAGCGCCTTATCGACGACCACGAGGATGCCGAGGACGAACTCGTGTCCCGTGCACCCGTTGTCGTTGTCATGGGTCATGTCGACCACGGCAAGACCTCACTGCTCGACTATATCCGCCATGCAAATGTCGCTTCCGGCGAGGCAGGCGGCATCACCCAGCACATCGGCGCATATACCGTTGAAATTAACGGCAGCCCCATCACCTTCCTTGACACCCCGGGTCACGAGGCATTTACCTCAATGCGTGCAAGAGGTGCGATGGTCACCGATATCGCCATCCTTGTTGTCGCAGCGGACGACGGCATAATGCCGCAGACTATTGAGAGTATAAACCACGCAAAGGCAGCGGGCATCCCGCTTGTCGTTGCAATAAATAAGATGGACACCGTCGGCGCTAACCCCGAACGCATCAAGCAGCAGCTCACCGAGTACGATATCGTACCCGAAGAGTGGGGCGGTGATACCATTGTTTGCCCCATTTCCGCAAAGACCGGCATGGGCATCGATAATCTGCTTGAAAACCTTGTCATTCTCGCCGAGGTACAGGAGCTCAAGGCCAATCCGAACCGTGCCGCAAAAGGCGCTGTCATCGAGGCTCGCCTTGACAAGGGCCGTGGCCCCATCATGACTGTTCTCGTCCAGAACGGTACGCTCAAGCTCGGCGATATAATCATTGCCGGTACCGCTGTCGGCCGTGTCCGCACGATGATAAACGACAAGGGCATGCGCATAACCGAGGCAGGCCCGTCTGTACCCGTTGAGATATCCGGTATGTCCGAGGTTCCCAGCGCCGGCGACACCTTCAACGCCGTTGCCGATGAGCGCATGGCACGAGAGCTCGTTGAGGAGCGCAAGATCCAGCAGAAGAATGCTGCCTTCGGTGCAAATAAGAAGGTCAGCCTTGAGGATCTGTTCAGCCAGATCCAGGCCGGCGAGATGAAGACCCTCAACATTATCGTCAAGGCCGATGTTCAGGGCTCTGCTGAGGCCGTCAAGGCTTCCCTTGAGAAGATAACCAACGAGGAAGTGCGTGTCAAGGTCATCCACAGTGGCGTCGGCGCAATAAACGAGTCCGATGTCATGCTGGCGGCAACCTCCGGTGCAATCATCGTCGGCTTCAATGTAAGACCCGACAATGCCGCCCGAGACAATGCCGCCCGCTCGAATGTCGATATGCGCATGTACCGTGTCATTTACGACTGCATCAACGAGATAGAGGCCGCCATGAAGGGCATGCTCGCACCCAAGTTCAAGGAAGTAGTCATCGGCCATGCCGAAGTCCGTGAGACCTACAAGGTCTCCAAGGTTGGCACCGTCACCGGCTGCTATGTCACCGACGGCAAGATCCAGCGTGGCTGCTCTGTCCGTGTACTGCGTGATAATGTCGTTGTCCACGAGGGCGAGCTTGCTTCGCTTCGCCGCTTCAAGGATGATGTCAAGGAAGTCGCAAGCGGCTACGAATGCGGCATGCAGGTTGAAAAATTCAACGACATCAAGGTCGGCGATGTGATCGAGTGCTTCGTTATGGAGCAGGTAAATCCGTAATAAAACAATCGTGGGCGGTCAGAAACGACCGCCCATTCGACGATAGGAGGAAATGATATGCCTTCAAATAAACTGGCAAGAACGAATGACGATATCCAGCTTGTCATGAGCAAGCTGCTTCGTGAGATAAAGGACCCCCGTGTTAATCAGGGCATGATAAGCGTAACAAGGGTCGAGACCACCGGCGACCTGCGCTATTCAAAGATATGGCTGTCGGTCATGGGGCTTCAGAATGAAAAGGAGTTCAAAAAAGGACTCAAATCCGCCGCCGGTTGGCTGCGCCGTGAGCTTGGCAGCAGCCTGAAGCTCAGAAACACCCCCGAGCTCACCTTTGAACTTGACCACAGCATTGAGTACGGTGCGCACATAAATGAGCTTATCAGCAATCTTGATATCAAGCACGATGAGGACGAGCAATGAACTACCGTGAGTGTGCCGAATGGCTTAGTAACCATGATAATATACTGCTGCTGACCCATGTCCGACCCGACGGAGATACACTCGGCAGCGCTTCGGCGCTGTGCTCGGCTCTGCGCAGGTGCGGCAAAAAGGCGGCGCTTTATAATAATCCCGACATCACGCCTAAATACATGAAGTATATTGCGCAATATGTTGACGCAGGTTTCACCTATGACTGCGCTGTCGCCGTCGATGTCGCCGAAAAGCACATGTTCCCCATGGGCTTTAGCGGTGAGGCCGATGCCTGCATTGACCACCACCCGACAAATTCGCACTATGCGGCCGAGCTTTTGCTGCGCCCGGAAAAGGCATCGTGCGGCGAAGCGGTGCTCGAGGTCATAAAAGAGCTCTGCGGCAATGTAACGCCCGAGGAGGCAAGCCTTTTGTACATGGCTGTCTCCACCGACTGCGGTTGCTTCCGCTATGCCAATGTCACAGCGGAGACATTTGCCGCCGCAAGCGAGCTTGCGTCATACGGCGCTTCGGTACAGGCACTTAACTTTGACCTGTTCCGTCAGGTGTCGAGGGCGAGAATAGTCCTTGAGGGCATGATATGCTCGGGCCTTAAGTTTTACAAAGACAATGCGGTCGTCATCGCTACCGTAACAATGGACATGATGGACAAGGCAGAAGCGACCGAGAACGACTGCGACGATATGGCAGGTATACCCGGCAGGGTAGAGGGCTGCGTCGTGAGCATGGTCATTCGTGAGCTTGCCGAGGGCAAATGCAAGGTCTCGGTAAGGTCGCAGCCGAGCTTTGACAGCTCCGCACTGTGCGCTGTTTTCGGCGGCGGCGGACACAAAATGGCCTCCGGCTGCACGATAAACGCAGACCCCGATACCGTGCGTCAGATGATGATAGACGCCTTGGATAAGCTATGGCACTAAACGGAATAATGCTTATAGACAAGCCCTGCGACTGGACGAGTCACGATGTTGTCGGCAAGCTGCGTGGTATCCTGCATGAGCGCAGGATAGGCCACTCCGGCACGCTTGACCCTATGGCAACAGGACTTTTAGTCGTGTTCGTCGGCAGAGCAACGAGAGCCGTTGAGTTTGCTGAAGCCGACAGCAAGGAATACATTGCCGGACTGCGCCTCGGCATTTCGACCGATACGCAGGATATAACCGGCAATACATTGAAAAGAAGCAACAGTCTGCCGTCAAAAGCCGAGCTTGAGCAAGCACTCAGCGCCTTCAAGGGCGAGATAAGCCAGATACCGCCAATGTATTCAGCAATAAAGGTCGGCGGCAGGAAGCTCTACGAGCTTGCAAGGCGGGGCGAAAGCGTTGAGCGCAAGCCACGCAGGGTAACGATAGATAAGCTTGATATAATAGGCGAAAATGAAAGCGATTATGTCCTTGATGTCGTATGCTCCAAGGGTACTTATATAAGAACCTTGTGCAACGACATCGGCGACACACTCGGCTGCGGCGGATGCATGAGCTCGCTGCGCCGTGTAAAAGCCGGTGCGTTCTCCATTGAGAAGGCGCATACGATTGATGAAATTCAAGCCGCAGCCGATAACGGCGGTCTTGACGAAATTATAATTCCCGTTGACAGACTGTTTTCCGCATACCCTGAGCTCACCGTGAGAGATACTGCGGAGAAAAAGCTGCGAAACGGCAATGTTATTAAGCTTGCCGCCCCGAACGGCACATACAGGGTCTATACCGAGACCGGCGGCTTTTTGCTGCTAGGCGAGGCTTCGGACAATAAACTCAAAACAATAAAAAGCTTCTTTGAGGTTTGATATGGCAGATACAAAAAGAGCCATGGCGCTCGGATTTTTTGACGGCGTGCACATTGGTCATGCCGCACTTCTTAACAAGACAAAGCAGCGTGCGCAGGAGATAGGCGCAATGCCATCCGTGCTGACCTTCGATGTCCACCCCGATACGCTCGTTTTCGGTACCGATGTGCCGCTTATAAACAGCGCCATCGGCAGAAAGGACATCATAAACCGCTGCTTCGGCATCGATAATGTTGTGTTCATCCACTTTAACCAAAAGGTCATGCGCATGGACTGGCACGAGTTTATTGACGAGCTTATCGACGAGCTCGGCATCGCATGGCTCGTTGTCGGGCACGATTTCTGCTTCGGTTACAAGGGACTCGGCACTGCACCGCGCCTTAAGGAATACTGCGCCGAAAAGGGCATAGGCTGCGATATCATCGAGCCTGTGTGCCGTGACGGTGTTATCGTCAGCTCTACAGAGATAAGAAAGCTTATCCAAAACGGCGAGATTGAAAAAGCAAATGAGCTGTTAGGCCACCCGCACATGCTGTCTGACACTGTGCGTTCGGGCTATCATCTCGGTACCAAGATGGGCACTCCGACTATCAACATGAAGATACCCGAGGGCGTTGTCATACCCCGCCACGGCGTGTATGCGGCCAAGGTCGTTCTTGATGACGGTTCGGAGCACATCTCCGTCACCAATGTCGGCGTGCGCCCCACGGTCAGCGACAGCGGCGCTGTCAGTGTCGAGAGCTTCATTCTCGACTTTGAGGGCAACCTCTATGACAGGCAGGCGAGAGTTGAGTTTTACGGTTTCCTGCGTGACGAGCAGAAGTTTGACGACATTGCTCAACTCGGCGAGCAGATAAAGCTCGATGGCCAGCATACAAGGGAGTTTTTCGCCAAAAACGGCAGGAGATAAAAATTACAGTTGCTCATTTTGAGCGGCGTATGTTAATATACTGTACAGATAATACAGACAAGTAGGTGAGTGAACGATGAATGAGCTGAAAACCAAGTTTTCGCATAAGCTTCAGCGCTTTTGGGCGGCATTGCTCGATATATTCGGCCCGAGAAAGGTCGCCGTGTTCTGCGTTGTTATCCTGACTGTGATGATGCTGGTGCTGACTATCAGCGTCCGCTCATGCAGCGGCGTCGGCGGCAGCGGCGGAAATAATACCGATCCCGTAGTAGCCGAAAGAGATACGATAACCTCCAAGGTCACCGGTAAGCAGCTTCCCAAGACCGCATCCGGCCTTAAAAACGAGGCCGACAGACTGGCAGCGTCATATGATTACGACAAGGCGCTTGCACTGGTCGCCGAATATGAGAGCGCCTATGACAATGCCGAGGATTGCTCGACATACAAGCAGGAGCTTGAGACGCAGAAAGCCCAGTGCACCCGCTGGGAGGATACGACCCATGTCCCGCATATATTCTTCCACAGCCTCATTGCCGACACCGACAGAGCCTTTGACGGCGATGAGGATGAGGACGGCTATAACCTCTACATGACCACGATAAGTGAGTTTAACGCCATAATGGAGCAGATGTACGCAAGGGGCTATGTCCTCGTGGATATCCACGACATGGTGAAGCAGGTCAAGACAGACGACGGCAAGACTGTGTATCAGCAGGGCGACATTTATCTGCCCGAGGGCAAAAAGCCGTTTGTTCTCTCGGTTGACGATGTTAATTACTATAAGTATATGACCGACGGTGACGGTGACGGTTACGCCGATGCCAAGGGCGACGGCTTCGCTCATAAGCTCGTCATCGGCAAGGACGGCAAGGTCACGAACGAGTATTACGAAAAAGACGGCACCTTGGTCACCGGAAGCTACGATGTTCTTCCGCTGCTTGAGGACTTCGTCGAAAAGCACCCCGATTTCTCCTACCGCGGCGCAAAGGGCATCCTTGCTGTCACCGGCTATGAGGGTGTTTTCGGCTATCATACCCATCCCGATTGGAAGGAAAAGCTGACGAGTGACGAGTATAACAAAGAGGTCAAGCAGGCAAAGGCAGTCTCCGAGGCTATCAAGAAGCAGGGCTGGACGATAGCGTCACACAGCTATGCGCACTTCGGATACGGCAGTGCAGATGCATATAAGCTTGCAGCCGATGTTCAGAAGTGGGAGGATCAGGTTCAGCCTATCGTCGGCGACACCGATGTTCTCATCTACCCCTTCGGCGAGGACATTGCCGGAGTTGAGGAGTATTCCGGCGCAAAGTACAAATCCATGTACGATGCAGGCTTCCGCATTTTCTGCAATGTCGATGCCTCGCAGGATTACTGGGTGCAGATCCATGACAGCTATGTCCGTCAGGGCAGGATAAACCTCGACGGCTACCGCCTGTACCATTCGCCAAACCTCATAAAGAACCTCATCGACGCAAAGACCGTTATCGACAGTGCAAGACCAACGCCTGTCCCAAGTATATAAAGAAGTAAGCTCCGGCGGATGATCCGCCGGAGCTTTTAACTTAAATATTCTCTTTTTCGCCGTCTATGAACATGAATATGAACGAGATAATCAGTAGCAAGGAGCTGCAAAGTATGGATTTTTCGTGCCAGATGCCGATAAAGAAATTACCGATAATTGCGCCTGTGACGAAGCAGCCGATAATGCCGTAATAAAGTGCGGCGCTGATAAGATGTTCTTTATCCTTGCTTTGCATGTACTGAAAAAGGTGCTGTGTTCCGCTTCGGATATTGCCTATGCACATCGTGGTCGCAATGCCGTTGCCTCGAATTTTTCTGAAGCTTTCGACCTGAATGCCGCAGGCAAAGGATATGAGCGAGTTTGCGATTATATTCTGCGTCAGCGGGATAAACGCAACGGCCGTAAGTATGACTGCCTCGGTTATGACGGATATCTGCCGCCAATGCAGCATGCGCTGCCCACGCACTCGCAAGAGCTCTGCGGCGGCGATGCCGAGAACGAAGGCGAGAACGGGCAGAAAATAGTGCAGCGCACCGGCAAAATTGCCCTCGGACAGATTAACGCCGAACAGCAGAATGTTGCCCGTCTGAGCGTTTGCAAAAACTTGGTCACGCTGGATATATGAATACGCATCCATAAAGCCGCCGGACACTGCGAGTATAGCGCCGAGGCGGATGGAGTCGGACATTTGCTTTGTGCTTTTCATGGTTTTATTCACCTGTGCAGTTGAGCATTTTCTGCCTGCACGAGGAAATGAGCCTATCGATGCTGTCAAGATGCTCAAGAATTTGCTTTTCAAACTCGTGAAGCGGCAAAAGTACGCCTATCTCGTCAAATCTGCCGCAGCTTCCGTCGCCGGTGTCCTGACCGTAGTAGACGGCGGCGGACGGCGCAATGTGCTGAATGGCGCAGAATGCGTCCCAAATTATCGCATATGCCTCGGCTTCGGTCATGCCGAGCGATGCCGTGTCAGGAAGCTCATAGAGAGCGAGTATACCACGGCGGCGGTTGCAGAGCTTTTCTTCAATGTCAAGACCCTCGGTATACGAACGGGCAATGTCATAGCCGTCGGCCAAAAAAAGGTTAGAGTTTTCGATGCACTTATGGTGCTGTCTTACCTCAGTGAGCCGTGCGAGCTCCTTTGCGGTCGGTTTTCTCTCATCATCAAACAGGGAGGCGTCGACGGCAAAGCCATCCTTATCGGTCAGCAGGTGGGGGTTCATGCCCGCCTTGCCGTGAAAGCGCTTGGGGATGAGATATGCCTCTCTTAAAAGGTCAAACATGCTGCGGCCGCATATCTCGAGCAAAAGTGCGCTTATATCACGCTTTTCGTATGCGTTAAAAAGCACCTTCGCAAAATGCGTGGAGTCATCATCGGGCATGAGCTCATCAACATCAAGGCGGCTGTAGAATAGATCGCTCAGCCTTGTGCACGCACCCGGAGAGTTCAAAATCTTTGCAAAGATGGCTTCAACATCTTCTTCGTGGGGAATGTTCGGTATGGTTGACACGACTGTCGCTGTCCTTTCGGAAAAAGTTTACTGCTTGGTTGCGGGTCTGTTTTTCTTCGGCGAACGGCCGCTGCGGCCACGGCGGCGGGAAAGTGCTGCCTTTGAGCGGTAAAAGTCAAGCGTATCGTCATCGGCCTTGTAAACGAGTCTGTTTGCCGCCCATGTATCGTCCTCTTGCTTGCGGAACTTGAGCCTCAATAGATAGCTGCCGCAGTCGGGGCAGGTATAGATATTCATATAGCGCTGGTCGCCTTGGTTTATCCAGCGCTGATAGGAAAGCTCGCTGCCGCAGTCTGGGCAGGGAAGCTTCACAAGCTTTTCATCGGCAAAAGCCTCGGATTTGCTGATATATCCCGGAAAAACAAGGTGCTCGATAGGATCGGGACCTTTGCTCTCGCCCGAGACCTGCTTGTGGCTTCGCAGCGAGAGCATCCTCGATGCGTCTTCATAATCTGCAAGACCCTTTGCAATGTCAAGCTTCGTGCAGACAAGGGCGGTATTGTACGCATCGCCGAGAGCATCGTGAGCAACTCTTGTCTGCTCTATGCCGAAATGCTCCATCGCTGTTGCGAGTGATTTCTGATTTTTGTCGCCGTCGGTCTGCATATTATATATAAGCTGCAAATTGATCCAGTCGGCTATCCAGTCCCAGTCAAGGTCATGGATAATGATATTCTGCTCCATGATGCCACGGTCATCACAGCCCCAGGTGAGGAAAGTCACGCCGTCGCCGCACCACTCACGGAACTGCTCAAAAGCGTCACGGAAGCTGTACCCTCTTGCAAGGCGCTCCTTGTCAAAGCCGGTGAGCTTCTTGACCTTATAGTGCATGCGCTTAAAGTACACGGGCTTTACATCGATGGTAAACTCCTCGGCAGGCTGCAAATTCTCGTCAAGCCTGACTGCGCCTATCTCGATAATTTCGCCTCTGAGCTTAATGGGGAGCTTGTTGAAAACGGAGGATTTGGAGCTCATAGCCTGATTCCATTCCAAATCTACCACGATATAGTTCATAATTAATCATCCTTGTCTTATATTACAAAGCGACATTATAACATAATACTTTGCCTTATGCACTACTTTTTTGAAATATATATTTGCCCTCAGAGGCACACTGTGGTATACTCGCCATATATGTTAGGAGGTGTCGTTATGAATATAGCGGTAATATGCGGCGGACTGTCAAGCGAAAGAGATGTTTCCATCACAAGCGGAACAAATGCGGCAAGGGCGCTGCGAGAGCAGGGACATAAGGTCGTGCTGGTCGATCTGTTTTACGGTTACGACGGCGAATATAACGACCCAATGGAGCTGTTCGAGCGTGAGCAGAAGGATGTTCAGTATTCCGTCAAGGAGGAAACTCCGGACTTTGATAAGCTTCTCGCCGAGGGCAAGGGCTCAAGGATAGGCGGTAATGTCATCGAGATATGCCGTGCTGCGGATATATGCTTCCTTGCTCTGCACGGTCAGGACGGCGAGGACGGCAAGATACAGGCGACTCTCGATATGCACGGCGTCAAATACACCGGCAGCGGCTACCTCGGCAGCGCAATTGCGATGAACAAGGAGCTGTCGAAGATAATGTTCCGTGCAAACGGCATACCCACACCGGCGGGGATAGTTCTTGAAAAGGGTGCGGATAAGTACGACGATGTCGGCTTCCCCTGCGTAGTGAAGCCCTGCTCGGGCGGCTCAAGCGTCGGCACATCCATTGTACGCAGCCGTGACGAGTATGATGCCGCACTTGAAATTGCGTTCAAGTACGAATCACATGTCTTGGTCGAAAAGTATGTAAAGGGCAGGGAGTTTACCGTCGGCGTTCTAAACGGCAAGGCAATGCCGGTTATCGAGATAATCCCGAAAAACGGCTGGTATGATTATAAAAATAAGTATCAGGCAGGCATGACCGAGGAAATTTGCCCCGCCGAGATAAGCGCCGAGGACACCGACAGACTTCAGCGTCTTGCCGAGCGTGTCGCCACGGCACTCATGATAGATGTTTACTTCCGTGCAGACTTCCTCATGGATGAGACAGACGGCGAGCTCTACTGCCTTGAGGCAAACACGCTACCGGGCATGACCCCGACGAGCTTAGTGCCGCAGATGGCAAGGGAAATGGGCATGAGCTTCCCGCAGCTTTGCGATAAGATCATTGAAGTATCAATGGAGAAGTATAATAAATGAGAGGTTTGAGCGTATTTGATGCCGCCGCCATAGTCGGCGGCGAGCTCCACGGCAGCGATAATTCAGACAGCGAGCTCCACGGCAGCGATAATTCAGACAGCGAGATACTCGGCGTCGCGATAGACAGCCGCAAGGTCGAAGCGGGCTTCATGTTTGCGGCTTTAAAAGGCGAGCGTGTCGACGGGCATGACTACATGAACAAAGCCTTTGAATCAGGCGCTGTCTGCTGCATTGCAGAGCGTGTGCCCGAGAATATCACCGGCACGGTCATCGTTGTACCCGATGTTGCGGCGGCGCTCAAGACCCTTGCCGAGCATTACCGCAAGTGCTTTGACATTCCCGTCATCGGCATTGCCGGAAGCGTTGGCAAGACAACGGCAAAGGAAATGGTCGCATCCGTGCTTTCGCAGAAATATAATGTGCTCAAAACCGAGAAAAACCTTAATAACGAGCTCGGCGTTCCGCTCACTATTTTCAGGATTGAGCCTGAGCACGAGGCAGCTGTCATCGAGATGGGCATATCCGATTTCGGTGAGATGAGCCGTCTGGCAAAGATGGTGCGCCCAACGATGGCTGTGTATACGCTCATCGGCCATGCGCATTTGGAGCACCTGCACAACAGGGACGGCGTTTTGAAGGCAAAGACCGAGATGTTAGTCTTCATGCCCGATGACGGCACACTGTTTCTAAACGGCGATGATGACCTTCTCTCGACGCTTGACTGCCGCCAGCACAAGGTCTTGTACGGCACGGGTGCAAACGCCGATGTGAAGGCCGAGAACATTTGCTCAGACAGCCTCAATGAGCTTAGCTGCGACATTGTCTCGGGCGAAAGACGCATACATGTCACCGTGCCGTCCTACGGCAGCCACATGGTCTATGCTGCGCTTGAGGGTGCGGCGGTCGGCATTGAAATGGGACTTACCGATGACAAGATCGCCGCCGGTGTCGCCGCCTATGAGACTGTCGGCCGCAGGGCAAATGTCACCGACACTGGCTATATAACGCTTGTTGACGACTGCTATAACGCAAACCCCGATTCAGTCATGTGTGCGATAGATTCCCTTAAAAACATACAAGGCCGCAAGGCCTGCATTTTGGGCGACATGCTCGAAATGGGAGAGAACAAGGAAGAACTTCATGCCAAAGTCGGCAGGTACGCCTCCGATAACGGTGTTGATCTGTTACTCACGGTCGGCGAGCTCTCGAGATACACCTGCACGGCGGCGGAGGAGATAAACTCTCTTCATTTTGAGACGAATGCCGAACTTATATCAAAGCTGCCTGAGCTTATCAAAAAAGGCGACACGGTGCTTGTAAAGGCTTCACACAGCATGAAGTTTGACGAGATATCGGAAGCACTGAAGCTTCTGAAATGAAAAAAGAGAGTGCACCGCACTCTCTTTTTTACTATGTAATTCAGAGAAAGAAGTTTTCCACTAAAAGCAGCAGGATGATACCCGGAATGCCGAGTACACCGGCAACTATTGCGCTGACCCAGCCGACGGTTATGCTAAGCCCGAGAAATCCGCCGAGAAAGTTGAACACAAACAGCATGATAAAGCCCAAAGCTGCGTTCAACAGCAGCTTGAATGCCCATTTGATCGGCGTTGCGAATATCTTGATGACGAGCCACAGCATCAGACCGCCGATAACGACATAGACCGCAAGATTTAAATAATCCATATGTTTCTCCTATTGAATCAGATTTTTTATGTTGGCAACGGCATAGTTATACCGTGATTTCAGTGCGCTTATCTCGAAAATGCAGGCGTCCATCATGTCCGGATCGGTGACGGAATCAAACGCCGCATATGCGCAGTGCAGCTGCGAGCGAATAGCCTTCATTTCCTTAACACGCTTATTATACTCTGCCTTGAGTGCCTTTGCTTCCTTTTTAGTCATGAGAAAAGAGCTCCTTATCTTTTCTCATTATTATATTCAGCCTGTCCGTCATTTAAACGGCTATGACAATATATTACCACGGTTATAACGAAAAATCCATGCCATAATATTATCAGACGGTAAAAAGTGCCCGTGAGATAGAAAGAACCGGGCAGAATGAGAGCTATTATCACCGTGATAATGAGAACATTCAAGCTTTTCCGTCTGCCGAGCTTGGCTCGGCTTTGGGGACAGACAGCTTAGTCTGTCCCCGTTTTTATTGCCGTACTTGATTTTTTGGTAAAATTATAATATACTAAATAATCTAAGTTATCAAGGAATTTATAAGACACTAAACACAAGATGTTGTATTCAAGGGGAATTTCGGAAAATGAGTAAAACCACCGCACAATACGGTAATGAAAGCATTTCTCAACTTAAGGGAGCGGACAGGGTACGAAAGCGCCCGGGTGTTATCTTCGGCTCGGACGGGCTCGACGGCTGTCAGCACGCCGTGTTTGAGATACTGTCAAACTCTATTGACGAGGCTCGTGAGGGTCACGGCAATCTCATCACGCTGACCCGCTATGCCGATAAATCGATAGAGGTCGAGGACTTCGGCCGTGGCTGCCCCGTGGACTGGAACGCAAATGAGAAGCGCTTTAACTGGGAGCTTGTTTTCTGCGTGCTTTACGCAGGCGGCAAGTATTCAAACAACGAGGGCGAGAACTACGAATATTCCCTCGGCCTTAACGGCCTCGGCTCATGCGCAACACAGTACGCCTCGGAATACATGGATGTCACCGTCTGGCGTGACGGCAATAAATACGAGCTGCACTTTAAAAAGGGCAAGGTCGTCGGCAAAAAGGGTCAGGAGCTCACGGTAAGCCCGGCCGACCGCAAAAAGACCGGTACGACGATCAAATGGAGACCTGACCTTGAGGTATTTACGGATATCGATATTCCCGAGGAGTTCTTTAAAGATGTCCTGCACCGTCAGGCCGTCGTCAATGCCGGTATTACATTCCGTTTCCGCAATCAAAACGGCAACAAGTTTGAAGTCACGGATTATGTGTACGAAAACGGCATTTTGGACTATGTCCACGAGATAGCGGCCGATAATCCGCTCACAACGCCATATTTTATTAGCGCCGAGCGCCGTGGCCGTGACCGTGAGGACAAGCCCGAGTACAAGGTCAAGCTCTCTGCTGCCTTCTGCTTTTCAAATAAGGTGAGCCTTACGGAGTATTACCACAACTCATCGTGGCTGGAATACGGCGGCGCACCCGAGAAGGCAACAAGAAACGCCTTTGTCTACGCCATCGATGCCTACATAAAGAAGATAGGCAAGTATCAGAAGAACGAAAGTAAGATAAGCTATCAGGATGTCGCCGACTGTTTGGTGCTTGTTACAAACTGCTTTTCCACGCAGACCTCGTATGAAAACCAGACCAAAAAGGCGATAACCAACCGCTTCATACAAGAGGCGATGACCGATTTCTTCAAGGAGCGCCTTGAGATATACTTCATTGAGAATAAGCCCGAGGCCGACAAGATAGCCGAGCAGGTGCTTGTCAACAAGCGCAGCCGTGAGGCGGCGGAAAAGACAAGGCTCGGCATGAAAAAGAAGCTCTCCGGCAGCATCGATATTGCAAACCGTGTCCAAAAATTCGTCGACTGCCGCAGCAGAGACCCCGAAAAGCGTGAGATATACATCGTCGAGGGCGACTCGGCACTGGGCGCATGTAAGCTTTCCCGTGATGCCGATTTTCAGGGCATCATGCCCGTCAGAGGCAAGATACTTAACTGCCTCAAGGCCGATTTTGCAAGGATATTCAAAAGCGATATCATAACCGACCTTTTGAAAGTCCTCGGCTGTGGCGTTGAGGTGCAGGTCAAGGGGCAGAAGGATCTAAACTCCTTTGATATCAATAACCTGCGCTGGAACAAGGTCATCATCTGCACCGACGCCGATGTTGACGGTTTCCAGATCAGAACGCTTATTTTGACGATGATATACCGGCTCGTGCCCACGCTTATCCGTGAAGGCTATGTGTATATCGCAGAGTCGCCGCTTTATGAGATTGAGAGCAAGGGCAAGACCTATTTTGCCTACTCTGACAAGGAAAAGGCGGATATCGTTGCATCGCTTAACGGAGCTAAGGCCAGCATCAACCGGAGCAAGGGCCTTGGCGAGAACGACCCGGACATGATGTGGATGACCACCATGAATCCCGAGACACGAAGGCTGATAAAGGTCATGCCCGAGGATGCCGAGCGTATGTCGCAGATGTTTGACCTTTTGCTTGGCGACGACCTTGCAGGCAGAAAAAATCACATCGCCGAGAACGGATACCTGTATCTTGACATGGCGGATATATCATAAGAGGTGCGGACATGAAGTTTGACAGAGCCAGAAATTTAGTTAAGCTGCTGCTTGCGCTGTGCGTCATGTTCGGCGCAGTAGGCGTTATCACAAACGGCAGCGGCACGGTGCTGCCCATGTATTCGGCGGTGCTGTCGCTCGTGTGCTTCGTGATGGCGTTTGTCGTCATCTTCCTTTTCTGCAAATGCCCCTACTGCGGGAAAGTGGTGTATTTGGGGCTGTTCAAGGCTACGCATTGCCCCAAATGCCGCCGGAGCTTTGATACCGGTGCAAAGAAAAAGGGCAAGCGTTGAAAGGAAACACTCTAAATGGCTAAAAAACAAGCTCCCGAACAGAAAAAATTCAATAATCCCAATGTCATAGGCCTGCGAGCCGAGGTGCTGGAGCAGCCGATAACCGAGACGCTTGAGCAAAACTACATGCCCTATGCGATGAGCGTTATCATCTCCCGCGCCATTCCCGAGATAGACGGCTTCAAGCCATCTCACAGAAAGCTTCTGTACACCATGTACAAGATGGGACTTCTAAACGGCGGCCGCACCAAGAGTGCCAACATCGTCGGCCAGACCATGCGCCTTAACCCGCACGGTGATGCGGCGATATATGAGACTATGGTGCGCCTTTCCAAGGGCAACGATGCGCTGCTTGTCCCGTTTGTCGACTCCAAGGGCAACTTCGGCAAGGTGTATTCAAGAGATATGTCCTTTGCAGCCTCCCGTTATACCGAGGCAAAGCTGTCTGCCATATGTGCCGAGCTTTTCGGAGATATAGATCAAGACACTGTCGAGTTTGTCGATAACTACGACGGCAGCATGAAAGAGCCGTCACTTCTGCCGACCTCGTTTCCCAATGTGCTCGTGTCGAGCAACACCGGTATTGCCGTCGGCATGGCAAGCCAGATCTGCGGCTTTAATCTCGAGGAGGTCTGCCGCACGACGATAGAGTATCTGTCCGACCCTGAGTGCGACCTGCTCTCGACCATGCCTGCACCTGATTTCTCCACCGGCGGCGAGATAGTCTACGACCGTGCGGAGATGGAGAACATCTATAACACGGGCCGTGGCAGCTTCAAGGTCAGAGCCCGCTGGCGCTATGTGCAGAAGGAAAACATCATCGAGATATACGAGATACCCTACACCACCACGACCGAAGCCATCGTCGACAAGGTCGCAGAGCTTATTAAGGCCGGCAAGGTGCGTGAGATAAACGATATGCGAGACGAGACCGACCTCAGCGGTTTGAAGCTTGCTATCGACCTCAAGCGTGGAACCGACCCCGAAAAGCTCATGCAGAAGCTGTTTAAGCTCACCCCGCTTATGGACAGCTTCCCCTGCAATTTCAACATTCTTGTCGCAGGTAACCCCAAGGTCATGGGCGTGAGGGAGATACTCAGCGAGTGGAGCGCATGGCGTATGGAATGTGTCCGCCGTCGTGTGCATTTTGACCTGTCTAAGAAAAAGGACAAGCTGCATCTGCTCAAGGGTCTTGAGAAGATACTTCTCGATATCGACAAGGCAATTGCGATAATCCGCAATACCGAGCTTGAAGTCGAGGTCGTTCCCAACCTCATGATGGGCTTCGGTATCGACAAGGTGCAGGCTGAGTATGTTGCGGAGATAAAGCTGCGCAATATAAACAGGGAGTATATCCTCAAGCGTGTATCCGAGACAGAGGAGCTCGAAAAGGCGATAGAGGAGCTTGAGGAGACTCTCAAGAGCCGCCGGAAAATTAAGAGCATAATCGTTAATGAGCTCAAGCAGGTCATCAAAAAATACCCCTGCCCCCGCAGAACGGGCATCGTGTACGCAAACGAGATAGAGGAGTTTGAGGAAACGGAGCTCGTCGAGGATTACCCCGTAACGGTGTTTATCTCGAACGAGGGCTACTTTAAGAAGATAACCCCGCTGTCGTTGCGCATGAACAGCGAGCAGAAATTCAAGGACGGGGACGGGCTCAAAATGTCCTTTGAGTCGTCAAACCGCACCGAGCTTTTGATATTCACCGATCAGCAGCGAGCGTACAAAACGAAGCTGTCCGATTTTGATAACACCAAAGCCTCTGATCTCGGCGTGTACCTGCCGACGAGGCTTGAAATGGAGGACGGAGAGCGCATTGTGAGTGTCGTCTGCCCGGGTGACTATAAAAAGCAACTTCTGCTGTTTTTTGAAAACGGGAAGATCGCAAGGCTCGAAATGTCGGCGTATGAGACCAAAACCAATCGCAAGAAGCTCATAAACGCCTATTCCGATAAGAGCCCGCTTGTCGAGGTCATGCCGATAGCGGAGGATATTAATATAGCCATGTTCTCAACAGACGGCAGGGCGCTCGTGTTTAACACCTCTCTTTTGCAGCTCAAGACCAGCCGCACCACGCAGGGCGTTGCGGGAATGAGCTTGAAGAAAAATCATAAACTTAATTCGGCGGCACAGCTCGAATCGACCGTAATAAAGAATGTCTCCCGCTACCGTGTCCGTAGCCTCCCGGCAGCCGGTGCGCTGCTCAAGGATGAGGACAGGGGAGAGGAACAGCTGTCACTAATAAACTGAGGGCTTTATTATGATTAAAAACAAGAAAATCAAAGCAATTGCGTTCAAGTATCTGCTTATCGTCGTCGGAGCTGCGCTGTTTGCGGCGGGCTTCCAGTTCTTCCTGTACCCGAACTCGATAATCGTCGGCGGTGTAAGCGGTATCGCAATGATAATCAACCTGCTTACCAAGCTCCCCGTCGGCCTGCTCACCATAGTTCTCAACATTCCGTTGTTTATCATAGCGTGGCGTTATTTCGGCACGGGATTCATCGTTGGCTCGCTTGTCGGTATGCTGCTGTCGTCAGTGTTTGTTGACCTTTTTGCACTGCTTTCGATATCGCCGACGAATGACATGCTGCTTGCCTGCATAATCGGCGGCGCTGTCAAGGGCCTAGGCCTTGGCATCATCTACTATGCCGGTGCGACCACGGGCGGCACGGATATCATCGCAAAGTTTATTAGGCTCAAGTTCCCGTACCTCAACTTCGGCACCGTCGTTCTCATAACCGACTGCGTGATAATCGTTGCATTTGCGGTGATCTTCAATAAGGTAGAATCTGCGATGTACGCCGTCATTACCATGTTTGTCGTGTCCAAGGTCATAGACCTTGTGCTGTACGGCATCGATAATTCCAGTGTGTGCTACATTATCAGCGAAAAGAGCGACCAGCTCGTGACCGATATCACCGACCGCCTGCACCGTGGCGTCACCATCCTCAGGGGTGAGGGCGCATATTCGCACCAGAATAAGCAGGTGCTGCTGTGCGTTGTCAAGCGCACGCAGATAGCCGATATCAGAAAGATGATAAAAAATATCGATGAAAACGCTTTTTTCATCATCACCGATGCCAAGAATGTTTTTGGCAAGGGATTCGGAGATATTGCCGATTTCAGATGAATTTATCCGGAACATGAAAGTTTTGCTTGACAAATCTGATTTGTGTGGTAGAATAGCAAATGTTCCGTGTGCGGGCATAGCTCATCCGGTAGAGCGCCACCTTGCCAAGGTGGAGGTAGCGAGTTCGAGTCTCGTTGCCCGCTCCAAAAAAGCAAGCATCGTAAGATGCTTGCTTTTTCTTTTATCAATGCCGAAATTTCTATAACTATAACGATGATCATAACTCCTGAATTCCACTAAAATCAGGAGTTTTTTATTTAATGAAACATTTTGGACGGTTCAATTGTATCCTCAATATGATATAAGAATAATTAAGGTGAACAACCATGAATATAACAGTCATTTATGCGACCGCACGCAAGAAGCGGTCATGTACATATAACATTGCGCAGCTGCTTATAAACGAACTTTTGGACGGCGGAGAGCTGTTCGAGTTCAGTCTGCCGAAGGATATGCCGCATGCCTGTGTCGGCTGCTATTGCTGCATCCGTGGTATGGAGCAAAACTGCGGCGGAGCTTCCGCACTTGCGCCGATAATCGATGCAATGGATCGCTCGGAGCTTATCATTTTCTGCACGCCGACCTATGTGTTCCATGCCCCCGGGCAGATGAAAACCCTGCTCGACCACTTTGCCTACCGCTGGATAATTCACCGCCCCGACCTGTCGTTCATGAAAAAGCAGGCCGTCATCATAAACACGGCAGGTGGCGGCGGCATGAGCTCGACCGTGCGTGATATCAAGGACAGCACGGATTACTGGGGAATTGCGAGGACGCACATTTTAAAGCAAAAGGTGTGGGACTACGACTGGACGAACCTGCCCGATAACTTCCGAAGCTCGGCGGAAGCAAAGGTCATGCGCACGGCAAAGAGCGTCAAGCACCATGCACGGCATTTGACTCCGTCATTAAAGGTGCGAGGCATATTTACGCTGTATCGATTCCTGCATAAAAATCAGAAAATGTCTGCCGTCGACGACGAGTATTGGCTGAGAAAAGGCTATGTCACGGGCAGGCCGTGGCAGAATTAGAGGTGTTTTATGAAAAAGATATATCCCCGAACAGGCGACCATCAGACCGTGTATCTCAAGGATGTTATAACGAACCCCAATATTGAGGTCGGCGAATACACGATGTACAACGACTTTGTAAACGACCCACGGGAGTTTGAGAAGAACAATGTGTTGTATCACTATCCCGTAAACGGCGATAAGCTCATCATCGGCAAGTTCTGCTCAATAGCCTGCGGGGCAAAGTTCATGCTTACAAGCGCAAACCACAAAATGAGCTCGCTTTCGACATATCCGTTTCCCATCTTCTACGAGGAGTGGGGGCTTGATGCCAAGGATATCCGCAATGCGTGGGACAATAAGGGCGATATCGTCATCGGAAACGATGTTTGGATAGGCTATGAAGCGGTCATTATGGCCGGCGTGACCATCGGCGACGGCGCAATAATCGGCACGAGAGCCGTCGTGACCAAGGATGTCCCGCCGTACACCATTGTCGGCGGTGTCCCCGCAAAGCCTATACGCAAACGCTTTGACGATGCGACCGTCGAAAGGCTCATTAAGCTGCGCTGGTGGGACTGGGAGTATGAAAAGATCGCCCAGAGCATTGCAGCCATCCAGGCGGGTAAAGACTGGTGAGCGTGAAGTATGTTGACTCGAAGCAAACGAGCAGGGCAGAGGCGTTTGAGCTTTGGATGGGTGCACCCAATCCAATGGTGACCTTTGTAAAAACGCTCGATGTCACGCCGCTTGTGAGGTTAAGCCGCAGGCGAGGGAAAAAGTTTAATATGCTCATGTGCTGGTGTATCGGTAACGCCGCAAGCCAGGTCAAGGAGTTTTATACACTGCCTGTTAACTGCAAGCTGTGCCGATATGATGGCTTGGCTGTAAACTGCATAGTTAAGAACAAAAACGGCGAGGTCAGCTCCTGCGATGTGCCGTACAGCGATGATCTGCGGCAGTTCGAGCGTGACTATCTTCGCCTGACGGCCGAGACTGCCGAAAGCTGTCAAAATCACGACCTGCCCGACAAAATGGTCATCGGAACATCCGCCATTGTCGATACGGAGCTTGATGCTGCCGTGGGGATGTACAGCGGCATTTTCAACAATCCTTTTTTGATCTGGGGCAGATATCGCCGCAGGCTTTTTAAGACCACGCTCACGGTCTCGCTCCAGTTCCATCATACACAAATGGACGGCGCACACGCAGGCCGATTTCTTTCTCTTCTTCAAAACTGCATAAAAGCAGCCGGTCTGTCATAGACCGGCTGTTTTGCAATATATATGATTTATTTTGCGTATATCCTGCCGACTATCCAGTTTGAAAGCCGGCGGGGCAGAAGCTTTGCGAGCATAGCTGCACCCTTGTAGGCAAATCCCATGGCGATCAGCGGGCGGCTACACTTTTTAAGCGCATACTTTGCAACGAACCTTCCGGCGTATTCCGAGGTCATGCCCGTACGCTCTTCATGTTCCATGACGGCGACCGAGCGCTCGATTCGCCCTGCGTAAACATCGTCGCCCTCCGAGATCTTGTGCCTTGCAGCGGTAAATCCCGAGGAAATGTCGCCGGGCATAATGGCGCAGACGCTGATATTGAACGGCCGAACTTCGTTCTGAAGCGCAAGAACATATGAAATCACAGCCGATTTGCTCACGGAGTACCAAAGCTGAAAGGGAATGGGGACGATACCCGCAATGGAGCTCATACACACAATTCTGCCGCCGCCCTGCGAGCGCATGACCGGCAGCACTGCACGGGTGACATTATCCATGCCGAAAAGATTGAGCTCAAGCTGCGCATGGGAAGCGCTGCTTTCGGTGAGCTCGGCAGCACCGGATATATCGAAGCCGGCGTTGTTTACAAGAATGTCTATCCGACCCTCCTGCGCCGTCACGGCCTCGATAGCGGCCTTGACCTGCTCTTCGTTTGTGATATCGGCGGTGATGTGCTTAATGCCGTCGGCCTTGACCTCACGGCGTGAAAGCTCATACACCGTGCAGCCTGCCTCTCTGAGCGCCGCAGCGGTGCAGCGTCCTATGCCGCTGCTTCCTCCGGTCACAACAGCCACTCTGTTTGCCATCACAAAGTCTCCCTTACTTAAAAAATTTTAAATAACGCAATTATAATACTCGGCAGCCGAATGCTTGTCAAGTCAAGCCTTGTATTTAGTGTATATGCGTTTGTATATGACAAAAAGCAGAGGCAGGCCGACAACGCAGCCGACGATTATCAAAACCAGCGATGCGGTCTTGCTGAAAAGCATAGCAAATGTCGCCGCCCAAAAGATGAGAGAGTACACGAGCCACATGATACCGTTTGCACGGTTGTATGCGGGAATATCCGATATCTCCGTCTCCTTGACCTCGGACCCTGCCCAAAACCACATAGGCTTTTTCCTGTTCCAAGCGTACACCCCGAGTACCGTGAACAGTGCGCTGCACGGTATCATGATGATATACCAAATCAGATTATCCATATCGTTCACCTCGGGTTGATTATATACCATGTCAGTCAGATAAACAATAGAAGTTAGAAGTTAACTATTTTCATTTATTAATTAATGATGAATATTGCATAATGAAAAATGAATGATACAAAAGAAAAATCCTGTCGAAAATACGACAGGATTTTTCTTCTGGTCGGAGTGGGGAGACTTGAACTCCCGGCCTCTTGGTCCCGAACCAAGCGCGCTACCAACTGCGCTACACCCCGAAATCAGCTCTATTATTATAATAAGACAAACCGGCGTTGTCAAGAATTATTTACGAATTTGTCAGCCTTGACCGAATACAATTAGTTGAGGTGACAAGCCATGAAGGATCTGAAGCTATACATATCGGCAGGTATATTCATTGCGCTGACGGCGATAAAAATGCTGTTCCCGTCGTTGTCGGACGAGATACGGGACGGCATTACCGATGTTCTGCGCATGGAGGATGAGCAGACGCAAGCGATAATCACACTGGGCTCGGAGCTTACAAAGGAGGATATTATAAAGGCCTTTGACTTTACAAAAGACCTAAAGCCCAAACCGGCAAGCGCAGTTGTCACTGCAACTCCAACACCGACTGCCATGCCAACGCAAACTCCAACGCCGTCTCCGACACCGAAACCTACACCGAAGCCCACGCCTACACCGAAGCCCACAACGCCGCCCAAGGTAGCGGCGTTTTACGCATCGCAGAAGGCGTTTTCAAGTTACGCAGTGCCGTCAAATGTTTCATACGATTACTCAAAGCTGCCGTTTAAGTATACAAGCCCGGTAAAAGGCGTAACCTCCTCGGGCTTCGGTTACCGTGAGCACCCCATTCAAAACGAGGTCAAATACCACTACGGCACTGACTTTGCGGCAAACACCGGCGAAAAGGTATGCGCCTTTGCCGACGGCACAATATACGCCATCGGCGAAAATGACAGCTATGGCAAGTATGTAATCATAGATCACGCCGACGGCTACCGCACGCTTTACGCCCATTGCAGCAAGCATTTGAAAGGCAGCGGCAAAGTCAAAAGAGGAGAGGCGATAGCCCTTGTCGGCGAGACGGGAGCTGCCACCGGACCGCACCTGCATTTTGAACTTATGAAAGGTCAAACCTACCTCAACCCCGAGTTTTACATATGAAAAGGGTAGATATCAGCGCCGGAGCGATACTTTTGCTCTCGGTCATTTACTTTTTCGGGGGCATGACGAGCCTTGCGGCGCTGCTGCTCGCCGTTTTAGTCCACGAGCTTGGTCACATTGCGGCAATTGCATTATACGGTGGCAGGGTGCACGGCCTCAAAGTCAGCGTGAGTGGACTATGCATCAGCTGCTCCGGCACGATGGGCACAGCAGAAAGCGTCATCTGCCTATGCGCCGGCCCTGCGGCGGGCTTTGCTCTAGCTTATGCTGCATCATATTTCGGCAACCTGAGCCAAAACCTGCTGCTTATCAAAACGGCAGGTTTCAGCCTTGTCTTATCGGTGTATAACTCGCTGCCCGCTTTGCCGCTTGACGGCGGGCGTGCGCTTGAGAGTATTGCCCGATGCTTTGGCGGCACCGTATTTGCACAGACGCTGCTTGAGTTTACGGGAATGCTCACGGGTACGGCACTGCTTTTTGCGGGGGCGTTTTTTATCCGCCGGCAGTTCGGTGCGGCGCTGCTTATAGCCGGAGTGTGGGTACTAACGGCGCAAACGGGTATTGTAAAAAGCGGTTCAATGTTGTAAAATTACAAAGATAAACTGTTTGGAGATAAAACATGGACAAAAAACTTGAGCGCATCCTGCCGAGAGTGCAAAAGCCTGCACGCTATACCGGCGGCGAGTATAATCAGATAATCAAGAATAAGGACGAGGTCGATGTCAGGGTGGCGTTCTGCTTCCCCGACACCTACGAGATAGGCATGTCAAACCTCGGTATGGGCATACTCTACTCGACGATGAACGAGCTGCCGTATGTCTGGTGCGAGCGTGTGTATGCGCCTTGGGGCGACATGTACGAGGAGATGAAAAAGGCCGATGTCAAGCTCTATGCGCTTGAAAGCGGCGATCCCATCTCCGAGCACGATGTACTTGCGTTCTCAGTCGGCTACGAAATGGCGTACACGACAGTGCTCGACATGATGGACATGGCGGGACTGCCTATCCACAGCGCCGACAGAACGGAGCTTTTGCCGCTCGTTCTCATCGGCGGCACAGCGGCACTGAACCCCGAGCCCATGGCTGATTTTGTGGACATTTTCCTTCTCGGCGAGGGCGAGGAGATGAATAACGAGCTTTTGGCGCTCATCCACGAGGCAAAGCAAAACGGCTGGAGCAAGGCGGAGTTTCTTGAAAAAGCCTGCCAAATCGGCGGCGTTTATGTCCCGAGTTTTTATACGCCCGTTTATAACGGCGATAACACCATAAACCACATAGAGGTCGCTGAAGGTGCGCCCGAGCGTGTCACAAAGCGCATCATAGCAGACCTTGACAAGGTGCATTTTCCGCTGCATCCCGTTGTTCCGTCGACCGAGGTCATCCACGACCGAGTCAATCTCGAGCTTTTCCGTGGCTGCGTGCGTGGCTGCCGCTTCTGCCAGGCGGGTCATGTCTACAGACCCATTAGAGCCAAAAGTCCCGAACTGCTTATCGAGCAGGGCAAGGCACTTCTTAAAAACACCGGCTGTCAGGATATCACGCTCCTGTCGCTGAGCTCAAGCGACTACCGGCATCTGTCGTGCATATGTGACGGCCTGCTTGAATATTGCGAGCCCCGCAGCATAGGTCTGTCTCTGCCGTCACTTAGAGCCGACAACTTTTCCATCGAGATAATGCACAAGCTGCAAAAGACCCGCAAAAGCGGACTCACCTTTGCACCAGAGGCCGGAAGTCAGCGCCTGCGTGATGCGATAAACAAGAATGTCACGGAGGAGGATCTTCTAAACACCTGCCGTCTGGCGTTTGAGGGCGGCTGGAACAATGTAAAGCTCTACTTCATGCTCGGCCTTCCTACCGAGACCGAGGAGGATATCCTCGGCATAGCGGAGCTTGCAAACCAAGTTCTTCACACATGGCGGCTTTACGCAAAGAACAAAAACAGGGGAGTGCGCATAACCGTGTCGACCTCCTGCTTTGTACCCAAGCCGCACAGCCCGTTCCAGTGGGAAAAGCAGAACACCATGGAGGAGTATATAGCAAAAGTGAACCTCCTGCGTGAGAATATAAAAGCCAAGAATGTGGTCTACAACTGGCACGACCCGCAGACAAGTTATATCGAGGCGACCCTCTCCCGAGGTGACCGCCATATGGGCAAGGTCATTGAAAATGTGTGGCGCAATGGCGGACGGCTCGAAGCGTGGACGGACTATTTCTCATTTGACCGCTGGATGCAGGCGTTTGACGACGCAGGTGTTGACCCGACCTTTTATGCGCACCGTGAGCGCTGCAAGGATGAGGTCATGCCGTGGGATGTCGTCGATGTCGGCGTGCGTAAAGAGCATTTGTGGCACGAAAAGGAGCAGTGCTATAGATCCGAGCTTTCGCCGGACTGCCGCAAGCAGTGCTCTGCCTGCGGGGCTGCAAAGCTTTTGAAGGGAGGACGCTGCGATGGATAAGTACAGACTTCTGTTTTCCAAGACCGGCAGGGCTGTTTATATCTCGCACCTTGATCTCATGCGCACGCTCACGAGAGCGTTTCTACGTGCCGAGTGCCGCTTGAAATACTCCGAGGGCTTTAACCCGCACCCGCAGATATCCATTGCGCTTCCGCTGTCGGTCGGCTCTGAGAGCATGTGCGAGATAATGGACTTTAAGCTTCTCGAGGACAGACAGCCCGAGGATATACTCAACGCACTGTCAAAGCAGCTGCCCGAGGGCATCGACGCCATCGAGGTGTACTCATCCGAGCGCAAGGTCAAGGAACTGAAATGGCTCAAGATATCCGGCGTTTTTGAGTACGACGAGCGCAGCGCCGAGGAAATGGCGGCAAAGCTCAATGACTTTTACGCACAGGATAGCATCGTCATCACCAAAAAGACCAAACGAGGCATGGGAGAGAGTGATATAAGACCTGCGATAAAAGAGATATCCTTTAAAGCCGATGGCAGCGATGTAAGGCTCAATGCCATTATCTCCGCACAAGAGCCGACACTCAACCCCGAGCTGCTTGCCGAGGCGACAAGGCAGCTATGCCCCGATATTGCACCCGACTTTGCGAAATTCCGCAGACTTGAGGTGTTTGACGAAAATATGGGTGTTTTCCGCTAAAAAATGCTTGCAATACAAGCATTTGTGTGATATCATATCATGGCTTGTGCAGATAGCACGAGCTATCAAGCGGTCCTCTGCCGTGACCCAAAGGGAGTCCTCCGGCACGAACGTCTTAAGTAAAGGAAGGATTAGACTATGGATCTGATCAAAGTTCTCAGCGAGCAGTACATGAAGCCCGAACTGCCCGAACTGAATGTCGGCGATACCGTCCGCATCACCGTTCGTGTAAAGGAAGGCAGCCGTGAGCGCAACCAGGCTTTTGAAGGCACCATCATTGCCAAGAAGCATGGCGGCATCAACGAGACCATCACCGTCCGTCGTATTTCCTACGGCGTAGGCTGTGAGAAGGTCTTTCCCGTGCACTCTCCCTCCATCGTCTCCGTAGAGACAGTCCGCCGCGGTAAAGTCCGCAGAGCAAAGCTGTATTACCTGCGTGAGCGTGTCGGTAAGAGCGCAAAGGTCAAGGAGCGTCTGTAAGCTCAAGACCCACAAATGGTCAAAAAAAGAGGCGTCAGCCTCTTTTTTTGTTGCCTAAATGCGGTTAAAGAGTGTATAATGATTAGAACCACAAGTATCAGAGGTAATGCAAATGAAAAAGGCTGATAATAAAAAGAAGAAAACTGAGGAGGCTGTATCCAAAAGGGCAGAGGTCTATGACTGGATGCAGTGCATTGTGTATGCGCTTATAGCCTGCGTCTTGGTGTTTGTGTTCTTTGTAAGGCTCGTTGATGTTGTCGGCTCTTCGATGCACCCCACACTCGAGCAAGGCAATAAGATGGTCGTCACGAACCTGTTTTACAAGCCCAAGCAGGGAGATATCATCGTGTTCCAGAAGGATAGCTATGCTGATTATGCCCTCGTTAAGCGTGTCATTGCGACCGAGATGCAGACGGTCGAGATAGACTTTGACAAGCACATCGTGTATGTTGACGGCGAGGCGCTCGATGAGCCTTATATTGCCGAACCCACCGCAAACAAGATCAACTTCACCGGCGTTCAGATAGTGCCGCCCGGCTGTGTGTTCGTCATGGGTGATAACCGCAACGACTCGACCGACAGCCGTGATGAGCGTATCGGCATGGTCGATACCCGTGACATCATCGGCAAGGTCGTGTTCATCGCCTTCCCGTTTGACCACATCGGTTCACCGTATAAGTAATTGCCATGGCAGATACGAATTTTGAAAAAATGAATATCCAGTGGTTTCCCGGCCACATGACCAAGGCTCAGCGCATGATAGAGGACAGCATCAAGCTTGTCGATGCCGTGTGCGAGATTTTGGATGCCAGAATACCGAACTCAAGCCGCAATCCCGATATAGACAGGCTCGCCGCAGGTAAGCCGAGGCTCATAATCCTAAACAGAGTTGACCTTGCCGACCCCGCTGTGACCGCACAGTGGAAAAAGCATTTTGAGGCGCAGGGGATAAAGATATTAGAGACCGATGCCAAGACCGGCAAGGGCGTAAACGGCTTTGTTCCGGCGCTCAGGGAGCTACTGGCGGATAAGATTGCCGAGTACGCCGCAAAGGGGCAGGTATCCCGCCCACTGCGTGTTATGATACTCGGCATCCCCAATGTCGGTAAGTCTACATTTATAAATAAGGTCGCAAAGCGCAAGGCCGCCGTGGCAGGAGACAAGCCCGGTGTTACCCGTGGCAAGCAGTGGATAAGCATCGACCGTGGTCTTGACCTTCTCGACACCCCGGGCATCCTTTGGCCGAAGTTTGACTCGCAGGAGGTCGGCGAAATGCTCGCCATAACAAATGCGATAAAGGCCGATGTCCTTGATAAAGAGACGTTGGGCGCAAATTTCATGCTCAGACTGCGTGAAATGTACCCCGATGCGCTGACGCAGCGCTATAAATTCGTCCCCGACTCCGATATGAACGGCTACGAGCTGCTCGAGGAAGCGGCAAAAAAGCGTGGCTTTTTGGTGTCAAAGGGCGAATACGACATTGAAAGAATGGCAAATACCCTGCTTGGCGAGTACCATGACGGCAAGCTCGGCAGGATAAGCTTGGAGAAACCGGAATGACGGAGCTTTGGGAGCTTGAAAACGAGATATACGCCGAGGGCTTTGACCTCATCTGCGGTGTTGACGAGGCCGGCCGAGGCCCGCTTGCGGGTCCCGTCTGCGCTGCGGCGGTCATTTTGCCGAGAGACATCGAGATAGCCGGACTTAACGACTCCAAAAAGCTCACGGACAAAAAGCGTGAGGCGCTGTACGATGTTATCTGCGAAAATGCCCTTACCTACGGCATCGCCTTTGCAAGCGTTGAGGAGATAGAAAGCGTCAACATCCTGAACGCCGCCATGCTCGCCATGAACAGGGCGATTGAAAAGCTTGAACCCCGGCCGCAGCTTGCACTCATAGACGGCAACTGCAACAGTGCGATAAATATCCCGAGCCGCTGCGTTATAAAGGGCGATGCAAAGTGCGCCGATATTGCCGCAGCATCGATACTCGCAAAGGTTACCCGTGACCGCTACATGCTCGAAATGGCGGAGAAGTATCCCGAGTACCATTTTGAAAAGCATAAGGGCTACGGCACTAAGCTTCACTACGAGGCTTTGCGAGAGTACGGCCCGAGCGAGATACACCGCCCGAGCTTTCTGAGGAAGATGCATTGATGGATAACAGGCAGCTTGGTGCATGGGGCGAAAGGAAGGCGGCAAATTATCTCCGCCTGCACGGATATAAAATCGTTGACATGAACTGCCGCTACAGGCAGGGTGAAATCGATATCATAGCTTCAAAGCGTGGGTATATCGTTTTTGTCGAGGTCAAGCTCCGCAAAAACGATGCTTACGCCGAGGCGAAGGAATTTGTCACTGCCGCAAAACAGCAGAGGGTGATGATGGCGGCTCAGCTCTGGCTTGCGCAAAACGAGACGGAGCTTCAGCCGAGATTTGATGTGATCGAAATCTATGCCCCCAACGGTGAAAAGGGCAGGGTCAGGATAAACCACATCGAAAATGCGTTTTAACAGGTGATCAAAATGATGTATAACAGCACAAGAGATAGGACCTGCCGTGTAACTGCGGCACATGCCATCGTTCACGGACTTGCACCTGACGGCGGCCTGTTCGTTCCCGAGGAGTTGCCGAAGCTGAGCCTTGCACAGATAGAGGCGCTCGGCAAGACCGATTACCGAGGCAGAGCCGAGGAGCTTCTCTCTCTGTTCCTTGATGAGTTTGACCGAGCGGAGATAAAGCGCATCGTCAGCGCAGCTTACGGCGATAATTTCGATGATGCCGCCGTTGCACCGCTGCATATAATTGACGGCAAGACCGCCGTTTTGGAGCTGTGGCACGGCCCTACCTGCGCCTTTAAGGACATGGCGCTGCAAATTCTGCCGTACCTGCTCACCGCATCGCTCAAAAAATGCGGCGAGACGAAAAAGGTGTGCATACTTGTTGCTACGAGCGGCGATACCGGCAAGGCAGCGCTCGAGGGCTTTGCCGATGTTGAGGACACGAAAATTCTTGTATTTTACCCGCACAACGGCGTTTCCGATGTGCAGAGACTGCAAATGGTCACCCAGCGTGGCGGAAATGTCTCCGTTGCGGCTGTCAAGGGCAACTTTGACGATGCTCAGACCGGCGTTAAGACCCTATTCGGCGACACGGAGCTTGCAAAGGAGCTTTCCGAAAAGGGCTGGTTCTTATCTTCTGCAAACTCAATTAACTGGGGCAGACTACTGCCGCAGATAGTTTACTATTTCTCGGCATACTGCGATTTTTTTAACTCAAATGGGTTAAAACTCGGCGACGAGGTCGACTTTGCCGTCCCCACGGGCAACTTCGGTGATATCCTCGCTTGCTGGTACGCAAAGCAGATGGGGCTGCCCGTCGGCAAGCTCATCTGCGCATCGAACGAGAACAATGTCCTCGCAGATTTCTTCAAGACCGGCACATATGACCGCAACAGAGCCTTCCACACGACGATATCCCCATCGATGGATATCCTCGTTTCGAGCAATCTCGAGCGTCTGCTGTACTCTGTGTGCGGTGACGACAAGCTCGTTGCCGAGTACATGCGCAGCCTGAGCGAAAAGGGAAGCTACACCGTAAGCGGCGAGATATTCAAGGTCTTGTCTGATAACTTTGTCGGCGGCTTCTGCACCGATACCGACACGAAAGCAACAATTGCTAATGTGTACAATGAGCACGGCTATCTTATCGATACGCATACCGCCGTTGCGTACAAGCTCATGCTTGAGCATAAAACGGACAGACCGACGGTCGTTGTCTCGACCGCAAGCCCGTTTAAGTTCTGCGACAGCGTGCTTGACGCTCTCGGTGAAAAGACCGATGCTTCCGGCGTGGAGCTCATAGAAAAGCTTGCATCATTCACCGGCAGCGCAGCTCCCGCACCTTTGTGCGGCCTCAATAAGCGTCCCATTCGCTTTGAGACCGTCATCGAAAAGCAGGCCATGAAGCAGGCGGTCACCGATTTTTTGGAGTGATATGTACGGGACAATGTCCCGCTTTGTCAGTCGCAGCAGCCTCTGGGGCAGAAAGTGCCGCAGAAGGTCTCGGACTTGGTGGTCGCTCTCTCGTTCTGAACCTTGATCTGGGAAGCGGCGCACTTGTTGTCGATGGTGTTGTACTTGCAGGTGCTTACATCGCAGCCAACGCCGGTTATCTCACTATGGTTCATTTTCTTTTCACTCATTGTTTCATACCTCCGATAGTATTGCCGTAAGGCACTATTATTGTCTGCTTATTAAACCTAAATATACGGAGGCAGTATGTCTTTATATGCGATAGGCGATCTGCATTTGTCGCTGGGCACCGATAAACCGATGGATGTTTTCGGCGGCAGATGGGAAAACTATGTTGAAAAAATTAAAGAAGGCTTTTCAGAGCTTAATGACGATGACCTCACGGTCATATGCGGCGATATAAGTTGGGGCATGTCGATAGACAAAACGCTCGAGGACTTTAAGTTCATTGACCGCCTGCCGGGCAAAAAGATAATCTTAAAGGGCAACCACGACTATTGGTGGACAACGGCAACAAAGGCAAAAAAGTTTTTTGCCGAGCACGGTATCACAACAATTGATATTCTGCACAACAACTGCTTTAAATATGAAAATTTAGCCCTGTGCGGCACACGAGGCTGGTTTTATGAGGAGAGCAAGGGCGATGAGCATGACAAAAAGGTCATGAACCGTGAGATAATGCGCCTTGATGCCTCGCTCAAGGCGGCAGGCGAGGGCGAGAAGTATGCTTTCCTGCACTACCCGCCGAAATACTACAATTACGAGTGCCCTGAGATACTGGAGCTTCTGCGCAAATACGATGTAAGGCGCTGCATTTACGGCCATATCCACGGTCCGGGCTGCGCATTTGCCTTTAACGGAATGTACGGCAGCACGAAATTTGACTTAGTTTCTGCCGATTATATACAGTTTAAGCCCAAAAAGCTGCTGTAAATACACATTATTAATATAAAAAACATTGCTTTTAGCGGGATAATCTGCTATTATGCTTAAGTGTTTGAAAGAACATTATTAGGAGGAAGACATAAATGCAAGTAAGAAATGTAGAAAAGAACGAGAATAATACTGCAACTTTTCAGGTTGAAGTTGATCCTGCCGAGTTTGACAAGGCTGTCGACAAAGCCTTTAACAATGTCAAGGGCAGTATAAATATCCCCGGCTTCAGAAAGGGCAAGGCTCCCCGTGCGGTCGTTGAGGGCATGTACGGTGCAGACGCTTTCTATCAGGACGCTATCGAAGTCGCCGCTCCCGACGCATTCGGCTACGGCATCGATAACAGCGGTCTTAAGATGATCGGCAGACCCAGCATGACCGATGTTGAGATCACTGATGATAAGTCCCTCGTCCTCACCTTTAAGGTCGACCTGTTCCCCGTGATCACCCTCGGCCAGTACAAGGGTCTGAGCGCACAGAAGGGCGACGCAGTCGTCACCGACGAGATGGTCGAGGCAGAGATCAATGCAGACCGCAAGCGCAATTCCCGCTTTGTCGATGTTGACCGTGAGGCTCAGGAAGGCGATACCGCAAGCATCGACTTTGACGGTTATCTTGACGGCGAGAAGTTTGACGGCGGCTATGGCGAGGGCTACCGCCTTGAGATCGGCTCCCACACCTTCGTCCCCGGTTTCGAGGATCAGATCATCGGCATGAAGGTCGGCGAGACTAAGGATATAAACATCACCTTCCCCGAGGACTACACCGCTGAGCTGGCAGGCAAGGATGTTGTCTTCAAGGTAAAGCTCAACAGCCTTTGCGTTGCGGAGCTTCCCGAGCTTGACGACGACTTCGTTCAGGACGTTTCCGAGTTCGAGACCGTCGACGAGTACAGAGCAGACCTGCGCAAGGAGATGGAAAAGAGAGCCGTTGAGAATGTTGAGGCTGCTTTCCGTTCCGACATTATCATGCAGGCATGCGATAATATGACCGTTGATATCCCCGAGGTTCTCATCAATGCCAAGGTCGAAGAGCTTGTACACACCTATGCAAACAACTTCGGCGTCACCGACCCCAAGCTCACCACCGAGGATATCATCAAGATGATGGGCCTTGACGACGAGTCGCTCAACAACACCATCCGTCCCGTTGCCGTTAACCAGGTAAAGCAGGAGCTCCTTCTCGAGGCTATTATCGAGGAAGAGGGCATCGACATTTCCGGCGATGCATTCGACGAGTATGTAAAGACCACCGCCGAGTCCGTCGATGCTACCCCCGAGTCCATCCTCAACTACTTCGGCGAGGAATTTATAAAGAACGAGTACAAGAGAGAGCAGGCTACCAAGATCATTATGGATTCTGCGATCGTTGCCCCCAAAGAGGAAGCAGCTGAATAATAATCGGATTATTCGGATATGATCTCCTGGATAGGCTAAATATGAAAGGAGACTATTATGAGTTTAGTACCATATGTCGTGGAGCAGACAAGCCGCGGCGAGCGTTCCTACGACATTTTTTCAAGACTTCTCAATGACCGCATCATCATGCTGTCCGAGGAAGTCAATGATGCGACTGCGAGCCTTGTTGTTGCACAGCTTCTTTACCTTGAAGCACAGGACCCCGATAAAGACATACAGTTTTATATTAACAGCCCCGGCGGAAGCGTCACGGCGGGCATGGCTATCTACGATACCATGCAATATATAAAGCCCGATGTTTCGACTATCTGCATCGGCCTTGCCGCCTCCATGGGCGCATTTCTGCTTTCCTCCGGCGCAAAGGGAAAGCGTCTGGCACTTCCCAATTCTGAGATCATGATACATCAGCCCTCCGGCGGCAGCCAAGGTCAGTGCACCGATATTCAGATACAGGCTGAGCAGATCCTGAAGATAAAGCATAATTTGAACCGCATACTTGCCGAGAACACCGGCAAGGCTATCGAGGTCATCGAGCGTGACTGTGAGCGTGACCACTTTATGTCTGCGCAGGAAGCTGCGGAGTACGGTATTATCGACAAGGTAATAACCAAGCGTTAAAAGCTGATGGGGGAACGCATAGTTCCCCCATATTTATACAGCACGGTTTGAGGTAAAACTATGGCAAGAACTGACGATAGAAAAAGTATAAGATGCTCGTTCTGCGGAAAAACGCAAAATGTCGCAAACAGGCTTATTGCCGGCAACGGCGCATACATCTGCGATGAATGCATCCGCCTGTGTATGAGCATCATTGCCGACGATGTAGACGAGGTAGAACCGGTAGAGCAGACCCCCGAGCTTGAGTTTGATAGCCTTCCCAAGCCTGCGGATATCAAGGCAAACCTCGACGAATACATTGTCGGGCAGGACAGGGCAAAGACCGTCCTTTCCGTAGCCGTTTATAATCATTATAAGCGCATTTTGTATGCAGGCTCAAACGATGTTGAGCTGCAAAAGAGCAACATACTGCTCATCGGCCCCACCGGCAGCGGCAAAACGCTTTTTGCACAGTCTCTGGCAAAAATGCTCAATGTTCCGTTCGCAATCGCCGATGCGACGACGCTCACCGAGGCAGGCTATGTCGGCGAGGATGTCGAGAACATCCTTTTAAGACTTTTGCAGGCTGCCGATTTTGATGTTGAGCGTGCCGAAAAGGGCATTATTTATATTGATGAGATCGATAAGATCGCTCGTAAGAGCGAAAACACATCCATCACGAGGGATGTTTCCGGCGAAGGCGTGCAGCAGGCGCTTTTGAAGCTGCTTGAGGGTACTGTCGCCAATGTTCCGCCTCAAGGCGGACGCAAGCACCCGCATCAGGAGTTTATCAAGGTCGATACGACCAACATCCTCTTTATCTGCGGCGGCGCATTCGATGGGCTTGATAAAATAATCGAAAAGCGCACCGACAAAAAGAGCATGGGCTTCGGCGCAGAGATCAAAAGTGCCACCGACCGGGATGTCGGCGATATCCTTGCTCAGGCTCAGCAGCATGACCTTCTTAAGTTCGGCATCATCCCCGAGCTCATCGGCAGACTGCCGGTCATTGCTCCGCTGACCTCCCTTAAGCGTGAGGATCTTGTCCGTATACTCACCGAGCCCAAGAACGCCATGACCAAGCAGTATAAGGCACTCATGAGCTATGACGGCGTTGACCTTGAGTACAATGCCGATGCTCTCGAAGCAATAGCCGACAAGGCAATTGAGATGAAAATTGGCGCACGAGGCCTGCGCAGCGTCATGGAGGGTATCATGACCGACATCATGTTCAGCGTTCCCTCCGAAAAGGATGTTGAAAAGGTCATCATTACCGCCGACTGCGTGAATAATAACACCAGCCCCGAAGTAATACGCAAGTAAAATAGTTTTATAGCAAGGCGGGGCATCAGTCCCGTCTTGCGCTTTTCCCAAGAGGTTTTTTCTATGAGTAATGTATTTGAGATCGAAACCCGTGCATTGCCCGTTTTGGCACTGCGCGGTCTTAACATATTCCCCAATATGCTCTTAAACTTTGATGTAGAGCGGCCAATATCCGTTGCGGCGCTCAATTCCGCAATGGACACCGATCAGGAGATATTCCTTGTGACGCAAAAGGATGTCACGACTGATTTGCCCGATGAGGGTGACCTTTACAAGGTCGGCGTTGTCTGCCGCATCCGTCAGCTTATACGCCAGCCCGGCTCGAAGCTGTGCAAGGTCATGGTCGAAGGTCTCCGGCGAGGCCGCATCGTGCAGATAAAGGCAGCGTCTCCGCATTTTACCGGTGAAATTCAGCTTCTGCCCGATAAGCGTGAGCACTCTGACAGCGCAAGGCGAGATGCGCTCATGCGCACCTGCATAGGTATGTTCGACGAATATGTGCAGCTTGCGGGCAACATGCCGCCCGAGATGCTTCTGAGCATCGTTGTAAGCCGTGATCCGGGCTATGTCGCCGACTATATTGCGCACAATCTGCGCATCGATTACCGTGAAAAGCAGCAGCTTCTTGAGCAGCTTCATCCCCTGAAGCGCCTTGAAATGCTGGTTAAAACGCTCAGCCACGAGATCGAGGTCATGACCATTGAGCAGGAGATCAACGATGCGACCAACGAGCAGATGAACCGCAACCAGCGTGAATATTTCCTGCGTGAGCAGATGAAGGTCATCCAGCAGGAGCTCGGCGAGGACGACAGCTACGACGATATCGGCGAGTACCACAAGAAGATCCGTGCGCTCAAGCTCAGTCCCGAGATAGAGGAGAAGCTTTTAAAAGAGGTCTCCCACCTTGCAAAGCAGCCCTTCGGCTCGACCGAAGCGACCGTTATAAGAGGCTATCTCGACACCTGCCTTGAGCTTCCGTGGAATGTAAAGACCGAGGAGACCGACGATATCGAGCTTGCAAGAAAAATGCTCGACGAGGATCACTTCGGCCTTGAAAAGGTCAAGGAGCGTGTCATCGAATACCTTGCCGTGCGAAAGCTTGCACCCAAGGCAAACGGCAGCCTGCTGTGCCTTGTCGGCCCTCCGGGCACAGGCAAGACCAGTATCGCAATGTCCATTGCGAGGGCTACAAATCGCAACTTGGTGCGCATTTCGCTCGGCGGCGTGCATGATGAAGCGGAGATACGAGGCCACCGCAAAACCTATGTCGGCTCGATGCCCGGCAGAATAATCGGCGGCATCAGGCAGGCAAAAAGCTCAAATCCCTTGATGGTTCTTGATGAGATCGATAAGCTCGGCTCGGACTACCGTGGCGATCCCTCGGCTGCACTTCTGGAAGCGCTCGACCCCGAGCAGAACAAAACCTTCAGGGACAACTTCCTTGAAGTGCCGTATGATCTATCCGATGTGTTTTTCATCACAACGGCGAATACGACCTCTACCATCCCCAGAGCGCTGCTTGACAGGATGGAGATAATCGAGCTTTCCAGCTATACCGACATGGAAAAGCTCAGCATCGCAAAGAACTATCTGCTGCCCAAGCAGCGCAAAAAGCACGGTCTTAAGGCTGCGCAGCTAAAGATAAGCGACGATGCTATCCGTGAGATAATAAGCCTGTACACCCGTGAATCAGGCGTGCGTGGCCTTGAACGCCAGATAGGCACCATCTGCCGCAAGACCGCCGTTGCCATCGCAAGAGGCGAGCGCAAGAGCCTGAGCCTGCGTGCAGGCATGCTAAAGCCCTACCTCGGTGCGGAGAAATTTAAGCCCGAGAGTCGCCGTAACACAGATGAGGTCGGCCTTGTGCGAGGCCTTGCATGGACCTCCGTCGGCGGCGAGGTGCTTGATGTCGAGGTCGCAGTGCTCGACGGCAGCGGCAAGATCGAGCTCACGGGCAATCTCGGCAATGTAATGAAGGAGTCCTGCCAGGCAGCGGTGACATTTATCCGCAGCCGGGCAAAGGCTTTGGGCATTGACGAGCAGTTTTATAAAAATAAAGATATCCATATTCATTTTCCCGAGGGTGCAGTACCCAAGGACGGCCCATCGGCGGGCATAACCGTCTGCACGGCGATAGTTTCCGCCCTGACCGGCAGGCCGGTGCGGCGTGATATTGCCATGACGGGTGAGATAAGCCTGCGTGGCCGTGTCCTCCCGATAGGAGGTCTCAAGGAAAAGACGATGGCTGCCCTGCGAAACGGCGTTAACACCGTCATCGTTCCGGCGGACAATGAGCCTGACCTTGACGAAATTGACCCGACGGTGAAGTCTGCTCTCAACTTCGTGCTTGCCGACAAGGTCGATAAGGTGCTCGACATTGCGCTGCTTCCCAAGACCGACGAGCTGAAGGTTGAGGCGAAAGCGCCCAGAGCGGCAAAAAAGACCCGCTCAGATATCAGACAGTAGGTGCAGAATGAATACACTTAATGTAAACAAGGCGGAGTTTATTAAATCTGCCGCCAACCCCTCGGGCTTTATAAGAAGCGAACTTCCGAACATCGTTTTTTCGGGCAAGTCGAATGTCGGCAAGTCGTCGGTCATAAATAGGCTTTTAAACCGCAAAAACTTTGCCAGGGTGGGGCAGTCGCCGGGCAAGACCATCCATGTAAATTACTTTCTTATCGATAAGAAAGCTTACTTTGTCGACCTTCCCGGCTACGGCTATGCCAAGGTGTCCCGCACCGAGAAGGAGCGTTGGGGCAAGCTGATGGAGCAGTTTTTTGCCGCCGAGGGACTTATAACGCTCGGCGTGATGATAGTCGACTCCCGCCACAAGCCCACCGCCGACGATGTCACCATGGCGCAGTGGTTCAAAAGCACCTGCTGCCCGATGGTAGTTGTTGCAAATAAGTGTGACAAGCTCAAGAAAAGCGAAATTGAGCCGAACATGGCACTCATCCGTGAGACCCTTGAGCTGCCGGAGGATACAGTGCTGATACCGTTTTCCGCCGAAAAGGGGAACGGTAAGGACGCACTTATGTCGGAGATACTTAAATATGTCTAACACCCCATCTTTTGTGAATGTGCTGCAGGGGCTTGACTGGAGCGTTCTGCTGAACCTGCTCCTGTCTGTCGTCCCTGCGCTCATATGCATCACTTTGCATGAGCTCAGCCACGGCTATGTTGCCTATAAGTTAGGCGACAACACCGCAAAGCGCATGGGCAGACTCACGCTCAATCCCATAAAGCACATCGACCTTGTCGGCCTTATAATGATGGTCGCCTTCAAATTCGGCTGGGCAAAGCCCGTGCCGGTCGATATGCGCAACTTCAAAAATCCAAAGCGTGACATGGCTATAACCGCCCTGGCAGGCCCTTTGGCCAATGTCGTCATCTGCTGCGTGTTTCTGTTCATCTACGGCCTTGTGTACATACCGCTGACGATAGCGTCAAACGACCTTGCCAAGGCGGTACTGGATATGGTGTACCTGACCGCATATCTGAGCATAGCTCTCGCAATTTTCAACATCATCCCTATCTCGCCGCTTGATGGGTCGAAGATACTGTTTTCGTTTTTGAGCGACGAAAGCTACATGAAGCTGATGCGGTACGAGCGCTACGGAATGATACTTCTTCTTGTGCTGGTCGTGACCGATGTTTTGGGCAACCCCTTGTATACCGTTACGCAATTTGTGTTCGGAAAGCTGTTTGTTTTTGCCGACTGGGGCTTTAACTTAGTCAAGGCATTGTATGTGTGATATGGAAAATCCGACCTTTCATCTTGAGGGCATAGTCAAGGATAAAAACGAGCTTCAGGACTTTTCCGGTCCTCTGAGCCTTATCCTTATGCTCCTTTCAAAAAACAAAATAGAGATTCGAGACATAAAGATATCGGAGATACTCGATCAGTACCTTGAGTACCTCGCCGAGATGGAGCGCATGGATCTTGAGATAGCAAGCGAATTTGTCCAGATGGCGTCGCACCTGCTGTTTATCAAGACCCGCACGCTGCTTGCCGGTGACGAGGAGGTCAGCGAGCTTGAAGAACTGATGACCTCGCTTGAGCAGTTAAAGTGCCGTGATATCTACACGGCGGTGCAAAAGGTAATACCCGAGCTTAAAAAAGCATCGGAGACCGGACTTTTGTACTTTGCAAAGCAGCCCGAGCCGCTTCCGAAGGTGAACCGTGAGTATGAGTATAAGCATGAACCGGCAGATCTGTTCAAGGCTTTGTACACTGTCGTGACCCGTGGCGGCAAGCCGCTTGAGCCGGAATACTCCCGCCGCCTTGCACCGGCAAGGATAGTTTACGAGGTTCGCACCAAGAGCCGGGAGCTCATAACGCTGCTGCAAACGGCGCCGGCGAGGCTCAACGACCTCTACGCCCAGTGTGAAAGCCGCTCGGAGATAGTTGCGACATTTATATCCATTCTTGAGCTGTGCAGCATGGGCAGCGTTGAGATAAGCGGCGAGGAAAGCGACTATATCGTCACCTTTATAGGCGGAAATGTTGAAGAGATCCTTGAAAGAATAGTTGAGTAGGTAATTTTTTATGGATGATATGAATATAAAATCAGCAATTGAGGCTATACTCTTTGCAGCGGGTGAACCTGTACCTGCGGCAAGGATATCGCTCATTCTCGGCGTAAGCGAGGAGGCGGTGTATGCTGCGGCGAAGGAGCTTTCCGATGAGTACAGCTTCAACCTGCGTGGAATAAGATTGCTTAAGCTTGATAAAAATCTTCAGCTATGCTCGTCTCCTGAGTATGCCTCGGTCGTCACGAAAACTCTGGAGCACCGCAAGCCGCCGATGCTTTCGCAGCCTGCGCTTGAAACCCTCGCCGTAGTTGCATATTTCCAACCCGTGACGAGAGCGTACATTGACCAAGTGCGTGGCGTTGACAGCTCGTACACAGTCGGCGTTTTGCTCGACAAGGGGCTCATAGAGCGCTGCGGCAAGCTTGATGTTCCCGGCAGGCCCTCGCTTTTGCGCACAACGGATGTGTTTCTGCGCACAATGGGCGTAAGTGAGCTGTCGGAGCTTCCGGAGCTTCCCGATATCTCGGCAAGTGACGGAGCGAAGAAGCTTGAGGATGCAATAGAAAAGCTTAACACCGTCGGTGAAAACCAGCTCAGCATCGAGGAAATACAGTAAAATCAGGTGGTGCAATTGAAAGCATTATTTCTTATTCTGCTTGCGATTGCACTGCTTTTTTTTATAAAAATAAGCCTGCACGCAAGCTATGATACGACCGGCACAAGGGCCTGCATTAGCGCTTTGGGCATAAGAAAACCGCTTTTGCCGCAGAAAAATAAGTCCAAGCCGAAGCAAAAGATAAACTTTTGTGATATATACTGCACCGCAAATGCGTTGCTTAAGGCATTTAATAAGATTAAGCACGGCATCGTTATTGAACATATAGGCATAATCTGTATCTGTGCAGACGATGACCCGTATACGGCGATCATGAAGTTTAATGCTGTCAATGCCGGAGTGTTTTCGCTGCTGAGTTACTTGGAAAGCTGTTTTAAAGTAAAAAATCGTGAAATAAACATAGATACGGATATGACTGCAGATAAGTCTGTGATGCAGCTGTCGGCGCAAATGTCCTTAAGAGTAGGGCAGATAGTTTATTTCGTAATATTATTTGTATTTGAAACGATAAAGCTTAAAAGGAGACTTCGAAATGGAAAGCAAACTCAGCGAAATGATGCAGTCGGCAATGAACAGCGTGAAGCGACTTGTTGAGGTCAATAACATTATCGGAGAGCCGATAAACACCTCAGACGGTCTGACCTTGGTGCCGATATCGAAGGTCAGCTTCGGTTTCGGCGGAGCGGGCGGCAGATTACCCGGAAATAACAAGGATGATTTTGGCGGCGGCAGCGCGACCGGCGTTAAAATTGAGCCCATCGGTTTTCTTGCCGTCAAAGAGGGCGGAGTGCGCATGATAAATGTCATGCCGCCAGCACAAAACAGCGTTGACAGGTTGTTTGAGCTTGTCCCGCAGGTGCTCGATAAGGTCAACTTCAAGGATTAAAACGACTAATATTTGCCCATAATAGCACTACCAAAGGTGGTGCTATTTTAATGAAGAAACTGATTAGTCTGATTATTTGCATGGCAGTTTTCGTCTCCGTGCTCACGATAAACGCCTTTGCGGCGCCAAACGACATATCCGCAAAGGCCGCAATACTCTACTGCGCAGACACCGGCGATACGCTGTATGCGAAAAATGCGGACGAGCGCAGGCTCATAGCAAGCGTCACGAAGATAATGACCGCAATCGTCGTTATCGAAAACTGCGATTTGGACGAGGTCGTGAAGCTCAAGCCTGAGTGGTGCGCAGTCGAGGGCTCAAGCATGTACCTTGATTACAAAAAAACCTACACCGTAAGGGAGCTTCTGACCGGCATGATGCTCGTTTCCGGCAATGACGCCGCAACGGCGCTTGCCTGCCACTTGTCCGGTGACGAGCGCAGTTTCTCTGCAAAAATGAACGAAAAGGCAAAGCAGCTTGGCCTTGAAAACAGCTCGTTTCGCAATCCCCACGGCCTTGACGATGACGAGCACTACTCAACGGCAAGGGACTTGGCGAAGCTTGCTGACTACTGCATGGAAAACGAGGACTTTAAGCAGATAGTTTCAAGCTATTGTGCCAAGATAAAAGACCAAACCTATTATAACCACAACAGGCTGCTTGTCGAATATGACGGCTGCATCGGTATAAAAACCGGCTACACCATTGCCGCAGGCAGAACGCTTGTTAGTTGCGCCGAAAGAAACGGTATGCGCCTAATCTGCGTCACGCTAGGTGCCCCCGACGACTGGAACGACCATAAGAAACTTCTTGACTTCGGCTTTGATAACTACACGCTCACGAGCTACAGCAGGGATAATTACAGGCTCGACCTGCCGGTATCGTCTGCTGCCGAGGATAAAACCTCCGCAGTTCCCGAAAACGATATTCTGCTTCTCACGCATAAAGACGACAACGTTGATATGCGCCTTGAGGTGCCGAGAATTCTGTTTGCGGGCGGCATCAAGGGCGAAAGGGTCGGAAAGCTCAAGGTATTTGTAAACGGAGAGCTTGCGGCGGAGGAAAACTTGGTTTATACTGAAAATGTGCCGGTTGACAGCTCGGAGCATTTGACGGCGTGGGAGCACCTGCAGCGGCTGCTCAACGAGGCCACTAAACCCTTGTATGTTTCCTAGGAGCGCCATGAAAGAGAGATTGCAGAAGATAATATCGGCAGCCGGTGTCGCATCACGCAGAACTGCCGAGGAGTTTATAAAAAGCGGCAAGGTTACCGTTAACGGCAAAACAGCTAAGTTAGGGGACAGTGCCGATATCGACACGGACATTATCTGCATTGACGGCCAAACTATCGGCCGCCGTGCGGATAACACCTACATAATGCTCAATAAGCCCCGTGGCTATGTGACGACGCTCAGCGACGAAAAGGGGAGACCCTGTATAACGGAGCTCATTAAAGAGTTGGGCAAGCGGGTGTACCCTGTCGGCAGACTGGACATGTACTCAGAGGGACTTCTCATTTTGACCGATGACGGAGACTTTGCAAACCGTCTCATGCACCCATCGCACGAGATGACAAAGACATACCACGCATGGGTAAACGGAAAATGCAGCGTCGCTGCTCTTGACCGTCTGCGTGCGCCGTTTAACATTGACGGCTATGAAACCAAGCCTGCCGATGTGGAGATAATATACTCCGGTGATGACTACACTCAGCTTTCTATAAGCATTCACGAGGGCAGAAACAGGCAGATACGAAAAATGTGCGAGCAGACGGGCTTGAAGCTTACAAAGCTCAAGCGAGTAGCCGAAGGGAAGCTCTGCTTAGGCAGCCTGAAGCCCGGCAAGTGGAGACCGCTCACAGCTCAGGAATTGCAAGAACTATCCGAATAAAACAGATAAATTCAATACATAACCCGACTTTTCGCCCCAAACGAGCTCAATTTTGCAAGTTTGGGGCAAGAAAATTGCAAAAAGCTATTGCAATTCAGAGAAAATAAAAGTAAACTAAGTCCATGTTTTAAATGGAGATGATACTTGATGGAAAAAGATCTTCTTACTATCCTGTCCGAGGGGAGCCGCAAGTTTTCCAAGGGTCAAAGGATAATTGCAAAATATATATTGAATAACTATGATAAGGCCGCGTTCATGACCGCCGGACGGCTGGGCAAGATAGTCGGCGTGAGCGAATCGACCGTCGTGCGCTTTGCCTCCGAGCTTGGCTATGACGGTTACCCAAGTATGCGCAAGGCTTTACAGGAGATGATACGCAACAGGCTTACCTCTGTGCAGCGCATCGAGGTCGCAAAGGACATGATAGACGATACGGATATCGTCCGCTCGGTCATTAACAGCGACATTCAGAACCTCCAAGCGACACTTGAGGTTTTGGAAGAAAAGAGCTTTAACGCCTGCATAGATGCCATAATCGAAGCAAAGAACATCTACATCGTTGGTATGCGCACTTCGACCTCACTTGCAACGCTTTTGGGGCTGTATCTCAATCTTCTGCGCAATAATGTCAATGTCATCCACGATGTCGGCGCAAGCGAAATTTACGAGCAGATAATCAGAATAGGCGAGGGCGACCTATTCATCGGCATAAGTTTTCCCCGCTACTCCAGCCACACGGTGGATGCAATGCAGTTTGCAAAGAAAATGGGCGCAAAGTCCATTGCAATAACAGACAGCGCAGCGTCGCCGTTTGAGGGCATTGCCGACCTCAGCCTGCACGCAAAGAGCGACATGGTCTCGTTCCTCGATTCGCTTGTTGCGCCTATGAGCCTTATAAATGCGATAATCGTTGCAGTTGGCATAAGAAACAAAGAAAATGTCTCGCAGACCTTTGAGAGACTTGAACGAATTTGGCAGGAGCATGATGTCTATGAGCCGGCTGAGCGCTGATGTGGTCGTGATAGGCGGCGGCGCATCGGGAATGATGTGCAGCGCCGTTGCAGCCGAGCGGGGTCTTGATGTCATCCTGCTTGAACCGAATAAAATTCTCGGCCGCAAGCTGCGCATAACGGGCAAGGGTCGCTGTAATGTGACAAATAACTGTGATATCAAGGAGTTTTTGACGAATATCCCGGGTGACGGCAGGTTTTTGTATTCTGCGCTCAACAGGCTTTCGCCCCATGACACGATGGAGCTTTTTGAAGGGCTCGGTCTCAAGCTCAAGACAGAGCGTGGAAACAGGGTCTTTCCCGTATCGGACAATGCAAACGATGTCGCCGGAACGCTCCAGCGCTATATGCACCGCAGCGGTGTAAGAATTGAGCGCTGCTCGGCAAAGCATATATTGACCGAGAACTCGTCCGTTGTCGGAGTTCAGACAGACGAGGGAGTTATCGACTGTCGTGCTGCGGTCATCTGCACCGGCGGGCTTTCATACCCGCTCACTGGCTCAAAGGGTGCGGGCTACAAAATGGCGCAGGAGCTTGGACACACCGTGACCGAGTGCCGCCCTTCGCTCGTCCCGCTTGAAAGCGACAACGAGTATTGTGCTCAGATGCAGGGCTTTTCGCTCAGAAATGTTACGCTTTCGGCGTTCGAGGACGGCAAGCTCATTTATAAGGAGCTCGGCGAAATGCTGTTTACGCACTTCGGCGTGAGCGGACCGCTGGTGCTGTCGGCAAGCTCGCATATGCGCAGCTTCGGCAAAGCAAATTACACGCTTTCAATCGACCTGAAGCCCGCCTTGGACGAGAAAAAGCTTGATGCTCGGCTCCTGCGTGACTTTGAAAAGTACGCAAACCGTGACTTTGCAAATTCCCTCGGTGACCTTGCAGGCAAGGCTATGATACCTGTGCTCATTGAGCTTTCGGGCATTCCGGCCGACACGAAGGTCAACTCCATCACCCGTGAGCAAAGACATGCCCTTCTTACGCTTTTAAAAAACTTTCCAGTGAGTATTTCAGGCCCCAGACCCATTGACGAGGCTATCGTCACCTCCGGCGGCGTTTCCACGAAGGAGATTAACCCGAGGACGATGGAGTCAAAGCTTATTAGCGGCTTGCATTTTGCGGGCGAGGTCATGGATCTGGACGCATACACGGGCGGCTTTAATCTTCAAATCGCATGGTCAACGGCGTACACCGCCGCAAATTCACTCTGAGAGGTAAGATATGATTTCAATTGCAATCGACGGTCCCTCCGGCGCAGGTAAGAGCACTGTTGCGAAAAAATGCGCCGAACGCTTCGGCTTTAAATATGTCGACACCGGTGCAATTTACAGGACCATCGGCTTGGCTGCCTTTAATAGAGGCATCGACACCAAGGACAGTGCCGCAGTCGTGGCCATCCTGCCGGAGCTCGACATTGACCTTATATACAACGAAAACGGCGAGCAGCGCATGATATTAAACGGCAGCGATGTTTCCGAGGAAATACGCAGGCCTGAGATATCCATGTGTGCATCGAATGTTTCCGCCATCACTGCAGTTCGGGATTACCTTACCGATATGCAGCGTAATATGGCGAAAAGATACGATGTAATAATGGACGGCAGGGATATCGGCACCGTTATCTTGCCGAATGCCGATGTCAAGGTATTTCTCACTGCGAGCGCCGAAGCCAGAGCGGACAGGCGATATAAGGAGCTTATTAAAAAGGGGAGCAAGATAAGCTATGACGAGGTCTTGAGCGACATGAAGCTTCGTGACGAGCAGGACACCAAGCGTGCCGCCGCACCCCTGAAGGCTGCCGAGGACGCAGTATATCTTGACACGAGCGCAATGAGCTTCGACGAAAGCGTCGATGCCGTTGCAAAGCTCATTGTCCAAAGAACGGGCAGAGCGCCCAAATTGGAGCAATAAAATGGAGAAGGTCACAGTTGCAAAAAGTGCAGGCTTTTGCTTTGGTGTCAGCAGGTCTGTCGATATGGCGCAGGAGCTTCTGCGTGACGGCAACGCCTATTGTCTTGGCCAGCTTATCCATAACGACGATGTTGTAAATGCATTGGCGGCGAAAGGTCTGGGGGTTATAAACAGCCCTGATGAGCTTCCCAGCGGTGCAAGGGTCATGATCCGTTCGCACGGCGTTGCAAAAAGCGTATACGATGCGTTGGAGGCCAAAAATGCGGTCATTATCGATGCGACCTGCCCCAAGGTAAAGAAGATACACGAGATTGTATCAAAGGCGAGCGCCGACGGCCGTTTTGTCGTCATCATCGGTATGCATCATCACCCTGAGGTCGAGGCTGTGTGCGGCTGGTGTGGCGAGCATACCGTGTGCGAAAACGAGGCCGAGCTGGGTTTTTTTTTGCCGAACGCCCCGATTTATCGGCAAAAGCAATAACCATGGTTATTCAAACGACGCAAACTCGTACTAATTTTATAGAATGTTCGAATTTCTTAAAAAAAAGATGTACAAATGTAGAAATCTTTGATACAATATGTGGCGCAACATCCATGCGTCAGAAAGAGGCCGCAAAACTGTCGGCTGAATGTGATGCAATGGTCGTGATAGGCGGCAGGCACAGTGCCAACAGCGTCCATCTTGCCGAGATATGCAGGCAGGAATGTGACAATGTCCAGTTTGTCAACAATGCGGAAGAAGTTGATATGGACAGGCTCAAAAATGCCCGTACCGTCGGCGTCACGGCAGGCGCATCCGCTCCTGCATGGATAATTAAGGAGGTAAGTAACAAGATGAGCGAAGAAATCAAAATTGATGCAGCCGCAGCAGAAGAGAAGGAGATGTCCTTCGACGAAATGCTGGAGGAATCCATCAAAACTATATATAATGGAGATAAGGTAACCGGCGTTGTCGTTGCTATTACCGGCACTGAGATCAGTGTCGATATCGGCACCAAGTACTCGGGCTTCATTCCTACTACCGAGTTTACCGACGACGGCATCAAGGTCGAAGACGCTGTTAAGGTCGGCGACGAGATCGAAGCAGTCGTTGTCCGTGTCAACGATGTTGAAGGCACCGTTATGCTTTCCAAGAAGCGCCTTGACGCAGCCAAGAGCTGGGCAGCAGTTGAAAGCGCAGTCGAGGACGGCACCATTCTTGAGGGCGTTGTCACCGAAGAGAACAAGGGAGGCATCGTTGTCAATGTCAAGGGCGTAAGAGTTTTCGTTCCCGCATCCCAGTCGGGCCTGCCCAAGGACGCAGAGATGAGCCAGCTTCTCAAGCAGAAGGTTCGTGTTAAGATCACTGAGGTCAACCGTGGCCGCAAGCGTGTTGTCGGCTCTATCCGTGCAGTTGCACAGAAGGAGCGTCGTGAGCGTGCAGAGGCTATCTGGAACGAGATCGAAATCGGTAAGAAGTACCATGGTGTTGTCAAGTCCCTGACCAGCTACGGTGCATTTGTCGATATTGGCGGCATCGATGGCATGGTTCATGTTTCCGAGATGAGCTGGAGCCGTGTCAAGAACCCCGCAGAGGTGTTCTCCGTCGGCGACGAGGTAGATGTTTATGTCATCAACTTCGATAAGGAAAAGCGCAAGATCTCCCTTGGCTACAAGGATCCTGCCGAGAACCCCTGGACAAAGTTCACCGCCGCATATGAGGTCGGTTCCACTGCCGAGGTCAAGATAGTCAAGCTCATGACCTTCGGTGCATTTGCCGAAGTTCTTCCCGGCGTTGACGGTCTTATCCACATTTCTCAGATAGCAAACCGCCGCATCGGCAAGCCCGAGGAAGTTCTTTCCGTCGGCGATGTTGTCGAGGCAAAGATCACCGCTATCGACAATGAGAACCACAAGATCTCCCTGTCCATCCGTGCTCTTTCCGAGCCCGCACCCGCAGCCGAGCCTGTTGAGGACGAGCCCGAGTCCGGCGAGGATGCTCTCGTTTACGAGGTCTCCACTACCGGCGAAGCCACCGGTAATGTTGTCGAGGACTGATAATTTTAACTAATAGTAATTGCCTGCTGACCTGTCAGCGGGCAATTTTTATTGGTTTTTCAGCTTTTTTGAATTTGAATGCTTGCAAAAATTCAACAAATTGTGTATAATTGTATATAGAAAAGAGAGAACGGAGGGATAGTCTTGTTTGTTATCGGTGATCACATCGTTCACCCGATGCATGGCGCAGGCGTCATAGAAAACATAGTCAGCAGGAGGATCAGCGGTGATGAGCGAGATTATTATGTCCTCAAGCTCCCCGTGGGCGACATGGTCGTTATGGTTCCCGTCGACGGCTGCGAGACTATCGGCGTAAGACCCGTTATCAGCCGTGACGAGGCTGTCGGCATCCTCGATGCATTTCCCAAAATCGAGATCACCATGACGCAGAACTGGAATAAGCGATACAGAGAGAATATGGACAAGATAAAAAGCGGCAACCTGCTTGAGGTCGGTGAGGTCGTTAAGGGACTCATGTGCCGTGACCTTGAGCGCGGTCTGTCAACGGGCGAGAGGAAGATGCTCCATTCTGCAAAGCAGATCCTTATTTCCGAGCTTGTTATCGCACTTGAGACCGACTATGAACATGTTGAGCAGAGGCTCAGCTCGGCTATCTGACAGAGGTAATTATGTCTGTAATTGATAAGTTTTTTAAGTTTAAGTCCAATACCGGTGATTTCTGCACGGCCGTCATTGTTGCTGCGGGCAACTCGCAGCGCATGGGCAGGGACAAGATAATGATGCCCCTTGGCGACAGACCCGTTATTGCCCATACGCTTGCCGCATTCCAAAAATGCGAGCATATTGACGAGATAATCGTCGTCACGAGACCCGAGCGGCTTCAGGAGATAGCGGATATCTGCCAAGAGTATGATATTGATAAGATAAGAAAGATAATTGTCGGCGGCAAAACCAGAGCGCAGTCGGCACTTTTGGGTGTTTTGGAAGCGAGCGAGAATGCAGCGCTCATTGCTATCCACGATGGAGCTCGCCCGTTTGTGAGCGAAGCCGTTATCGACAGAACGGTCAATTCCGCAAAGCAAAATCACGCTGTCGCTCCCGCCGTTTATGCGACCGACACCGTGAGGATCGTTAACGCCAAGGGTGTCACCGTCTCTACGCCCGATAGGAATACTGTTGCGCTTATCCAGACCCCGCAGGTTTTTGACGCTGATTTAATTAAAAATGCACTTATGAAGGCGGTCAAAAGCAACCTGCGCATCACCGACGACTGCTCGGCGGTCGAGGCGATGGGTGTTAAGGTGACCGTTGTTGTCGGAGAGCAGACGAATATCAAGCTCACCTCCGCAGCTGATGTATATATTGCCGAGAAAATCTTGGCTGACAGAGGTACGGATAAATGAGAATCGGTCACGGTTACGATGTCCACAGACTCGTCGAGGGCAGAAAGCTCATCCTCGGCGGTGTTGAGATAGAGTATGAAAAGGGGCTTCTCGGCCACTCGGATGCCGATGTTCTTACCCATGCGCTTATGGATGCGCTCTTGGGCGCTGCCGCACTCGGCGATATAGGCAAGCTATTTCCCGATAATGACGACGCATTTCTGGGTGCTGACAGCGTTGAGCTTCTAAAGAAGGTATGCGCCGTGCTGAAAGACCATGGCTACAAGCTCGGCAACGCCGACTGCACGATAATTGCGCAGCGTCCGAAGCTGGCACCGTTTATCGACAAAATGCGTGAAACGCTTGCATCGGCAATGGATGTGCCGGTTTCGGCACTGAGCATCAAGGCTACGACCGAGGAAAAGCTCGGTTTTACCGGCGAGGGACTTGGTATAGCGACTCATGCCGTTTGCTTAATTGAAGAGATTTAACAGCAGTCACTTAGTGGCTGCTTTTTTATGTATATCAAGGCTATTGCTTTGCGCATAGAATAGAATAAAAACTCAGAAGGGGAGTTCTATGCGTTATTTAATCATGTGCCGGTCTTTGACCTATGCTCAGCGGGCTGCCCGTGCGCTTGAGCGCTCGGGAATAGGCACGGGGGTCATAAAAGCGCCTGCCGGTCTCACGGGAAACGGGTGCAGCTACTGCGTCACCGTTTCGGCGGCAAAGGGTCAGAGAGCCGTTAATATTCTTCGTTCGGAAAACCTGCTCCAAGGCAAGGTGTATCTGCAAAAGGCAGATAACTCTACCGAGGAGGTAAGGCTGTGATATATCTTGACTCAGCGGCAACGAGCCTACTAAAGCCTAAGTCCGTCAGCGCCGCAATGCTCAATGCCATGCAGACCATGGCAAGCCCCGGCAGAGGCTCGCATATAGCCGCCATGCGTGCGGCCGACAAGGTCTATGAGTGCCGTGAGCTTGCGTGCAGGCTGTTTAATTTCGATAAGCCCGAGCGCATCGTCTTTACGATGAACGCAAGCCATGCGCTCAATATAGCCTTGCGCTCGGTCGTAAAAAGCGGTGACACCGTCTGTGTCTCAGGCTATGAGCATAATTCCGTCACCCGCACGCTCAAGGGTGTCGGTGCAAAGATAGTCGTTGCAAAATCAAGGCTTTTTGATACGCAGGATACGATAGCTGCCTTTGAAAGGCTCGTCCCACATGTGGATGCTGTGGTGTGCAACCATGTGTCGAATGTGTTCGGCTTTATACTGCCTGTCTATGAGATATCGAAAATGTGCGAAAGGTACAATGTGCCGTTTATTCTCGATGCATCCCAGTCAGCAGGCATCATTGATATAGATATGCAAAGGCTCAACGCTGCGTTCGTTGCCATGCCCGGGCATAAGGGACTTCTCGGCCCGCAGGGAACAGGCATACTCATCTGCAACGCTGACCCGAACTCGCTTCTTTACGGTGGCACAGGGTCTGACAGCATTATGCAGGATATGCCGGACTATCTGCCTGATGTCTGTGAAGCTGGAACCCACAATGTCGTCGGCATAGCGGGGCTTGCCGAGGGAATAAAATATGTTGCACGGCTCACACCATCACATATCGGCACATATGAGGAGTGGTTATGCAGTCAAATGGCGGATGCCCTGCGGGGTGTCGACGGCCTCGAGGTGTTCTCGACCGATAACGGCACGCAGGCGGGAGTGCTTTCCGTGCGGCATAAAAGCATCAATGTCGAGATGCTTTGCGAAAGGCTCGGCGCAAGGCAGATCGCAGCAAGATGCGGGCTGCACTGCGCACCCTTTGCCCATCAGACGGTCGGAACTATCGATACAGGCACACTGAGGTTCAGCTTTTCACCGTTTATAACAAAAAATCAGGTGCTGACCGCTGCCAATGTGTTTAAAAACATCATTATTTCCTAAAAAGTTAATGAATATGTAATTGCCTTTTTGGGAGTTTTATTTTATAATATAGTGATAAAAAATTTTCAGTAAAGCGGCATGCGCATGTCCGCAGAAGATAAGTGGTGAATGTAATGAACACTGTTGCGAGCTTTTTCCAAGATATAGGTAACCTTATATCGACGATAGGCTTTGCCGATATAGTTGATATCCTTATAGTGGCCTACCTTATCTATAAGGTCATTGACCTTATCAGAAAGACGAGTTCCTATAACCTCGCAAGAGGTCTGCTTGTGCTGCTGGTCGCCCTGTGGCTGTCGGGAATGTTCAAGCTAGCCATGATAAACTACATTCTCCGCAAAGCAGTCGATATTGGCCTTATTGCACTGGTCATCATATTCCAGCCGGAGCTTCGAAAGCTGCTTGCCAAGATGGGCAGCCGCAACTTCTACGGCTTTTTCTCCGCCAAAGCGCAGGATTCCTCGGAGATCGATGCTGCCATTACGCAGACCGTTCTTGCCTGCGAGCAAATGTCCAAGACTAAGACCGGCGCACTCATTTTGTTTGAGCGCAGCATGAAGCTCAACGATATCATGGCCACCGGTACAAGCATTGATGCCGAGATAACGGCCGAGCTTCTTAAAAACATCTTTTACCCGAAGGCTCCGCTGCACGACGGTGCGGCCGTCATCAGAAAATCGAGGATCGCTGCGGCGGGCTGCGTGCTCCCGCTCACGAGCAATAACAATCTGAGCAAGGACCTCGGCATGCGCCACCGTGCCGGTATCGGTGCAAGCGAGCAGTCAGATGCGCTTGTCGTCATCGTTTCCGAGGAAACGGGTGCAATTTCCGTTGCTATCGAGGGTATGCTCAAGCGCAACCTTGATAAGCAGACCTTTGAGAAGATCCTGCGCAACGAGCTTGTGCAGGAGGAAGTCAAGAAAAATACGGCAAAGGAGTTCGTCTCCCGTATTTTTGACAAGCATAAGGTGGATGCAAATGAATCAGAAGAAAACAATAAGTAAAATTTATAACAGCAAGGTTTTCTGGATAGTCATATCGCTGCTGTGCTCGTTTGTTATGTGGGCATATATCACGAGCCCCGACACCGGAGATTTTCAAAAGACATTTCGAGGCGTTCAGGTCGAGTTTGCCGGGCAGGAGAAGCTGCTTTCCGACCGCAACCTGTCCATATCGGATGTTGACACGCAGTCCGTCACCGTAACGCTCAAGGGCAGCCGCAGCAATATCGGCAAGCTCAGAGCAAGCGACATCAAGGCCGTCATCGATGTCAGCAACATCAAACAGCCTAACGACATGACTTGGGCATATGAGCTTCAGTACCCCGACGGGATAGATACGAGCGATATAACCGTTATCAGCAAGACCCCCGAGACCATCAACTTCACCGTCGTCAAAAATGCCACCAAGACCGTCAGTATAAAGGGCAGCTTTGAAGGTGAGATAGCCGAGGGCTGCGTGGCCGAGGAGTTCGTGTTCGAGCCGTCGACAATTGTCGTTGAAGGCCCCGAGGAGACGCTTGCAAAGATAGACCATGCATGGGTCACTTTCGGTGAGGGCACGATAGACTCCACCTACTCAGAGGAGGTAGGCTACAAGCTAATGACCGCAGACGGGCAGGAGGTCTCCACGACCGGCTTGGTGCTGTCGGCTAAGGTAGTGACCGCAACGCAGCCGATACTAAAGACAAAGGAAGTCCCGCTGACCGTAAACCTTATCCCGGGCGGCGGCGTCGATGCGGACGACTGCACGGTCACCATTGAACCCAAGACATTGAAAATCGCAGGCGATACAAGGCTTGTTGACGATATTAACAGCATCGTTTTGGGCAATATCGACCTTGCATCGTTCCAGACCAGCTACACCCACACATTTGCTATAACCCTCGCCGACGAGGTGCAGAACCTGACCGGTGTGACCGAGGCAAAGGTGACGGTCGAGGTGCGTGGAACACATACAAAGAGCTTTACGACAGATAATATTTCGTGCAAGAATGTCACCAGCGGATATTCGGCAAAGATAGATACCGAGTCTATCGAGATAATGCTGCGCTCCAAGGATACGGCGGCGCTCGATAAGATACGGCCGGACGATATCAGTGTTGTCGTTGATCTTAAAGACTACGGTACGACAACAGGGCAGGTCATCGCAACAGGCACGGTGTATGTAAGCCGTGTCGACGGTGTCGGAGCCGTCGGCGATATCCGTGTGTCGGTGACCATTACAAAGGATTAGGAAACGGAGTAAAAAATGACTCAAGATGCAGTTGTAACAAGAGTTTTTCATAATGGATTGGCAGAGGTCGTCGTAACGAGAGGCACTGCCTGCGGCAGCAATTGCGGTAACTGCGAAAGCTGTGCATTCCAAAACGAGCTGAAAGCCATCGCCAAGAACACCGTTCACGCCACCCCCGGCGAAAAGGTCGTCATCGAAAGTGTTTCTTCGAGGATATTCAGTGCTGCATTTCTGCTGTATATTGTCCCGTTTATCGCACTGTTTATCGGCTACGCCATTGCCGCCGCAAACTCGCTTTCTGAGGGCATGTGCATAGTCGCAGCTTTCGCAGCCTTTGCCTTGGCGGTGCTGATAGTTGTCATATACCAGCGGATAAGCAAGCGCAAAAAGCCCATTACATTTGAGATAACTCAGCTGCGCTGACAGGAGGATATAATGATAAAAAGCATGACCGGATACGGCAGCGCAAAGGGCACTGTTGAGGGTATCGAAGTTTGCGTAGAGCTAAAAAGCGTCAATAATAAGTTTTTGGACACTTCCGTCAGACTCCCGAGAAGCTTCCTCTTTGCCGAGGAAACTGTCAAGTCTGCGGTAATGTCGCATATAACACGAGGCAAGGTCGATGTGTTCGTGACCGTCGACAGCTCCATGGCCGACGACATGGTCGTCAAGGTAAACGAGCCGCTTCTCAAGGGCTATATCGCCGCACTCCGGCATATAGCGGAGGAAAACGATCTGCCGAATGACATAACGGCAATGAGCGTCAGCAGATTTCCCGATGTTTTGAATGTCGAGAAGAAGGAGCTTGACGCCGAGGCGGTCGCCGCAGGCATTCGGAATATTGCCGAACAAGCCCTGTGCGACTTTGACGCAATGCGCATCAGAGAGGGCGCAAAGCTCAAGGAGGATGTTCTCGCAAAGCTCGAGACGATAGAAAAGCTCGTCACCGTTATCGAGACCGAGTCTCCAAAAACCGTTGAGGAATATAGAGAAAAGCTTCGTCAGAAGCTTCTTGAGGTGCTCGGAACATCGGGTATCGACGAGACGAGGATCGTCACCGAGGCCGCCATTTTTGCCGACAAGGTCGCAGTCGACGAAGAGACCGTGAGACTTCGCAGCCACATGGCACAGCTCAGGACGATGCTTGACGGCGGATCACCCATCGGCAGAAAGATAGACTTCCTGCTTCAGGAGTTTAACCGTGAGGCAAACACCACGGGCTCCAAGTGCCAGAACGCCGACATTGCCCATGTCGTCGTCGACCTCAAGTCGGAGATTGAGAAGATAAGAGAGCAAATTCAGAACATAGAGTGAGGACCGTGCATTGAAGCTTGTTAACATCGGGTTCGGCAATATGGTGTCGGCCGAGCGTATAATCGCTGCCGTCAGCCCCGAATCCGCACCGATAAAGCGTGTTATACAAGATGTCAGAGACAGGGGACAGCTCATTGATGCATCGTTCGGACGAAGCACAAAGGCAGTCCTTGTCATGGACAGCGGACATGTAATTTTATCATCGTTGATGCCGGAGACTTTGGCGGCACGAATTTCAAACATAAGCGAGGAAGGAATAGAAAATGGCTAAACAAAGAGGAAAACTGATCGTAATTTCCGGCCCGTCCGGAGCGGGTAAGAGCACAGTGGTGTTCAAGGCGCTCGAGGGCAGAGACGATGTCTGCTTCTCGGTCTCTGCGACCACGAGAAAGCCCAGACCCGGTGAGGTCGACGGCAAGGAGTATTTCTTTGTTGACTTGGACAAGTTCAGAGATATGGTCGCAAACGACGAATTTCTCGAGCATGCCGTCTATGTCGCAAATTCCTACGGCACGCCGAGAGCATATGTGGAAAAGAAGCTCGATGAGGGCATGAATGTTCTGCTCGATATCGAGGTGCAGGGTGCACTTCAAGTCCACGAGAAGATGCCCGATGCGGTCATGATCTTCATTATCCCACCCTCCATGGAGGAGCTTGAAAAGCGTCTGCGCAGCAGGGGTACCGACTCCGAGCGCAAGATCGAAGCAAGGCTCATCCGTGCTCGTGAGGAGTACGAGGCAGCCACTTTCTATGACTATATCATTATAAATGACGATGCAAACAAGGCAGCGAAGGAGTTTTCCTCGATAATCACCGCCGAGTACTGCAAATATGACTTGAGAAAAAACTTTTTAAGTGAGGTTTGATTGTTATGATGCTTTATCCCCCTGTTGCCGAATTGGTTGAAAAGACCGGCAGCCGTTATCAGCTTGTTAATCTTGTTGCCAAGAGAGCCCGTGACATTTCCGCCGAGGCGGAAGAGACCGGAGAGATCCTCGACAAGAAGCCTGTTTCCTCAGCTATCGACGAGGTATACACCGGCAAGCTCACCATAAAGAAGTAATTGACCCTACGCTCAGCGGATCAGCACACTCCGCTGGGCTTTAAACTCTTATAGGAGGCGGCGTATGGCTGAGGCAAAGGTCGCAAAAATTGCGGTTTCTGCCGCTACATACTGGTTGGACAAGCCATACGATTACCTTATCCCTGAAAGTATGCAGGGTAAAGTGACCCCGGGCATGCGTGTGATCGTCCCGTTTTCACGGGGCAACAGGCAGAGCGAAGGCATTGTCCTCGGCCTGTCCGATCACAGTGATTTCGGCGACAAGCTAAAGCCGGTGATATCCGTTTTGGATACAGAGCCGGTATTGACGCTTTCGCAGATAAAGCTTGCACTTTGGATGCATGACAGACTATTCTGCACCGTTTACGATGCCGTCAAGGCGATGCTTCCGGCAGGCCTGTGGTTCAAGCCCGACGGCAGCCGCAGGATAAACGACAAGACGGTCGAATTTGTCGAGCTTGCGATAAGCGCCGAGGAAGCTTCGGAGCTTTCGCAGTCAAAACGGCGCAAAGCGCCTCAGCAGGCTTCGATACTCGAGCTTTTGTGCTCGACAGGCAGAGTTCCGGCGCAGGAGCTTCTGCATTTTACCGGCGCATCGAGACAGTCGCTCAAAGCGCTCATAAACGCAGGCTTTGTAATCTCCGAGTTTGAGGAGGTTTTCAGGCGGCCGGAGGTCTGGAACGGCGAAATTCAGCCAATACCGGAGCTTAACTCCGACCAGCAAAACGCCTTTGAGGGGCTTAGCGAGCTATTATCTTCCGATAGGCCGCAGGCAGCGCTCCTGTTCGGCGTAACGGGAAGCGGCAAAACGGCGGTCTATATCCACCTCATAGATAAGGTCTTGAACGAGGGCAAGACCGCAATTTTGCTCGTACCCGAGATCGCACTGACCCCGCAGATGATACGCACATTTTCAAGCTACTTCGGCAACAGTGTTGCCGTTCTGCACAGCTCACTGTCCATCGGTGAGCGCTACGACGAGTGGAAGCGTGTCAAAAGCGGCTCGGCAAGGCTCGTTATCGGTACAAGAAGTGCTATCTTTGCGCCCTGCGAAAACCTCGGCCTTATCATAATCGATGAGGAGCAGGAGGACAGCTACAAGTCCGAAAACTCGCCGAGATATCATGCGAGGGATATTGCAAAATACCTCTGCGCTAAGTCAAATTCGCTCCTACTGCTCGGCTCTGCTACCCCCGACCTTGAAAGCCGTTACTCGGCTCAGATAGGCAGGTACAAGTTCTTCACCCTGAGCAAGAGATACAATAAAATGCTCCTGCCGACAGTGAAGATCATCGATATGAAGGGGGAGCTTAAAAGCGGCAACGGCGGCAATATCAGTGCCGAGCTTCGGGACGAGCTTGCCGAAAACATCGTCCGTGGCGAGCAGAGTATTCTGTTTCTCAACAGGCGGGGAGCAAATAAGCTCATCTGCTGCGGTGATTGCGGGTTTATCTACAAATGCCCGAATTGCAGCGTTTCACTGACATATCACAGCTCAAATAAGCGCCTCATGTGCCACTACTGCGGCTACTCTCGCCGAGTTGATGACCGCTGCCCCGACTGCGGCGGCACGCTCAGCTTCGTGGGAGCCGGCACACAGCTTGTTGAGGAGGAGCTGCACGAGCTTTTCCCCGAGGTGCCCGTCCTGCGCATGGATATCGACACCGTCAAGGCTGCCGGAACTCATGAAGCACTGCTTGAAAAGTTTGATACCGGCAAGATACCCATCATGATAGGCACGCAGATGGTCACAAAGGGACTAAACTTTGAAAATGTCACGCTTATAGGCGTTTTATCGGCAGATCAAAGCCTGTACTGCGGCGACTACCGCTCGGGTGAGCGCACCTTTTCGCTGATAACGCAGGTTGTCGGCCGCAGTGGCAGAGGCTCCAAGGTCGGCAGAGCGATAATCCAGACCTACACGCCGGATAACGAGATAATAAAGCTTGCGTCGATGCAGGATTACGAAAGCTTTTATGAGTCGGAGATACAGCTTCGCAGACTTCAAATGACCCCGCCGTTTGCCGATATCATTGCGATAACCGCATCTGGCCAAGACGAAAACGCCGTTTTACGCTGCTGCACGGACATTCGCAGTACCCTGCGGGCATCTATCAGAGACGAGTATGCCAAAATACTCGGTCCTGCGCCGCTTGCGGTCGTCAAGGTCAACAACCGTTACAGATACCGTGTCAGCATAAGCTGCAAGATAGACACCGAGATACGCTCGGTCGTTTCGGCGATACTCATAAAATTCAACTCATCGGGAAAATACAAGGGTGTCAGCATTTTTGCCGACTCAAACCCTTCAGATTAAATATATGGAGTGTACGATATGGCACTGAGAAACATAGTTACTAAGGAAGATAAGATACTTTACAAGGTTTGCAGACCGGTCGTGAAGTTTAACGAGCGGCTTCACCAGCTTCTCGACGACATGGCGGATACGCTTTCCGATGCCGGCGGTGTCGGCCTCGCTGCACCTCAGGTCGGCGTACTGCGCCGTGCTGTGCTCGTTTTGGAGACCAATGTCGAGGAGGACGAGGAAGAGTTTATAATTGAGCTTATAAACCCCGAGATACTTGAGACCTCCGGCGAGCAGGTCGGGGCAGAGGGCTGCCTCAGCGTTCCGGGCGAATATGGCATTGTGCGCAGACCAGACCATGTCAAGGTCAAGGCGCAGGATCGCTTCGGCGAATGGTTCGAGTATGAGGGCGACGGTCTGACCGCACGCTGTATTCTGCACGAATGCGACCACCTTGACGGTCATCTGTTCCTTGAAAAGTGTGAGAGAATGCTGACCGAGGATGAGATAAACGGCCCTGCCGAGGAGGAGTAAATGCGCATTGTTTTTATGGGTACGCCCGACTTTGCGGCGGCCTCGCTGAAAAAGCTTATAGATGAAAAATACGATATTGCAGCGGTTTTTACCCAGCCGGATAAGCCGAGGAACCGTGGTATGCAAATGTCTTTCAGCCCCGTTAAACAGCTTGCAGTCGATAACGATATCCCCGTATATCAGCCGACAAAGCTCCGTGACGGAACGGCATCGGAGATAATAAAATCGCTCAAGCCCGATATTCTCGTCGTGGTCGCCTACGGCAGAATATTGCCCGACGATATGCTGACCATTGCAAAATACGGAGCTATAAATGTCCATGCCTCGCTTTTGCCGAAGTACCGTGGCGCAGCGCCTATCCAGTGGGCGGTGCTCAACGGCGATAAGGTCACCGGAGTTTCGACGATGTACCTCGCCTCCGAAATGGATACAGGTGATGTAATCTACACTGCCGAGACCGAGATAGGCGAGTTTGAGACCTCGGGTGAGCTGTTTGACAGACTTATGGTCATGGGAGCGGAGCTCCTGCACAAGACCTTGACCGATATCGAAGCCGGAACGGCGCCCAGAACGCCGCAAAATCACGCCGATGCAAGCTATGTTACGATGCTTGACAAGAGTCTCAGCCCCATAGACTGGAGCAAAATGCCCCGTGAGATAGTCAAGTGGGTGTACGGTTTGCAGCCGTGGCCGGTCGCAACCATGCAGCTTGGCAGCGATACCTTCAAGGTCTACGCCGCAACATACACCGAGACTAAGACCGATAAAGCCCCGGGCAGCATAGTTTCTGCCGGTAAAAATGGTATAGAGATCGCCTGCGCAGGCGGACAAACGGTACTCATTACCGAGCTGCAAGCTCCCGGCAAAAAGAGAATGAAGGCCGCAGACTATCTGCTCGGCCACCCGATAAAAGTAGAGGATTAACATGTCCGACAATGCAAGACTGGCCGCCTTGACCGCATTGGAGCGATGCAGACGAAGCGGTGCGTGGTCATCGGCAGTGCTTGATTCCGTGATAACTAAATATGAGCTTGACTTAAGGTCGGCCGCCCTTGCGTCAAACATTTTTCTTGGCGTTATGCAGAATGTTTTGCTGCTTGACCACTGTATCGATAAAGCCTGCACATCAAAGGGCAAGATCGAGCCCAAAGTTCGTGACATACTGCGCTGTGCGGTCTATCAGATTGCCTTTATGGACAAAATACCCGTAAACGCCGCAGTCAACGAAGCAGTAGAGCAATGCAAAAAGCTTGGTTATTCAAGGGCTTCCGGATTCGTGAATGCAGTGCTGCGTAAAATTTCCTTGAACAGAGAGGCGGCACTAAATGTCGGAAACAGAGGTAAACCGGAGTATCTGTCCGTAAGGTATAGTCATCCTTTGTGGCTTTGCGAGTACATTGTTAAGCACCACGGATATGAGTTTGCCGAGTGCTTTTTCGCCGAGGATAACCGTGAGCCGCAGACGACTGTGCAGGTCAATTCGCTGAAAACAACAGCCCCGGAATTGCTTGCAAAGCTCAGCGAAAGCGGAGTTGACGCAAAACCGCACCCATGGCTTAAAAATTGCCTGATAGTCAAGGGAAATGTCACGACATTCAATGGTTTTGACGAGGGACTATTCTATGTCCAAGACCCTGCCGCAAGATCGGCGGTGACGATAGCGGAGCTAAAGCCCGGCATGCAGGTGCTTGATGCCTGCGCAGCTCCGGGCGGTAAGAGCTTTGCCGCTGCGATAGATATGCAAAATAGGGGCAGTATATTGTCCTGCGATCTGTATGAAAAGAAGCTGTCGCTCATAAATCATGGCGCACAGCGGCTTGGCATCGGAATTATTACAACTCAGGCTCGGGATGCAAGAAGTACGATAGATGATAAATTTGATGCAATTATCGCCGATGTCCCGTGCTCGGGCTACGGAGTTATACGCAAAAAGCCGGATATTCGCTTTAAGTCTGAAACAGACCGCCTTTCACTGCCGGATATTCAGTATGCGATACTTGATAATCTGTCAAATGCGCTAAAGCCGGATGGCACGCTCATATATTCCACCTGCACGGTGCTTCGTGAGGAAAACGAGGATGTTGTGAGCCGATTTTTGGCCGGACACCCCAATTTTGAAACAGTACGGTTTACTCTGCCTACCGGCAATGCTGCCGACGGAATGTACACATTTTGGCCGCATATCGACGGAACGGACGGGTTTTTTGTATGCAAGCTCAGGAGAAAACAATGAAAGATATAAAATCAATGCTTCCAGAGGAGATAGCAGCCGATTTTGTCGAGCTTGGCGAGCCTAGGTACAGGGCAAAGCAGGTGTACAAGTGGCTGACCCGAGGCGTAGGATCATTCGATGAGATGAGCGATATCCCAAAGTCACTTAGAGAAAAACTCAAAAAGCAGTACACCATTTATAAGCCCAGGGTCATAAAAAAGCAGGTATCCAAGCTTGATGGTACAATAAAATATCTCTGGGAGCTGCATGACGGCAACGCCGTTGAGACGGTCGTTATGAGCTATAAGCACGGCAACACCGTCTGTGTATCGTCGCAGGTGGGATGCAGGCAAGGCTGCGCATTCTGCGCATCGACGATAGGCGGCCTTGTTCGCTGCCTTGAGCCGTCAGAGATACTCGATGAGGTGCTGTTTTCCCAGATAGACTCGGGTAAACAGATATCCAATATCGTGCTGATGGGCATAGGCGAACCGCTTGATAACTTCGACAATGTCGTGAGATTTCTAAAGCTTGTTAACGACCCCGACAGCATGAATATCGGCATGAGGCATATATCGCTTTCCACCTGCGGCATAACCGAACGCTTTGATGAGCTGGCTGACCTTAACTTGCAGCTTACCTTATCTGTGTCGCTCCATGCGCCGGACGATGAAACCCGCTCAAAAATCATGCCTGCTAACCGTGGTCGTGGCGTTGAAGAGCTCATGACATGCTGCAAGAGGTATTACGAGAAAACCGGACGGAGAATTTCGTTTGAGTATATAATGATAGACGGTGTTAACGACACTGAGTATCACGCACGGTTGCTTTCAAAGCACGCAAGAAGTGTGTGCGCCCACGTAAACCTCATACCCATGAACCATGTCGATGAGCGTGAGTTTCGGCCGTCGACCCCGGGACACATGAAGGCATTTATCAAGATACTTGAGGATAACGGCGTTAATGTTACGGTAAGAAGAAAGCTCGGCGGCGATGTCGATGCATCGTGCGGTCAGCTGCGAAGAAAAATTCAGAAGGGCAAGGAATGCTAATGAACAGTTTTGGTGTTACCGATAGAGGTAAAGTCAGAAGCGAAAATCAGGATAGCTATATAGTTGAACGCTGCGACAAGCGAAAATGCGTTGTCGCAGTCATCTGCGACGGTATGGGCGGTGCAAAAGCTGGCGATCTCGCAAGCCAGCTGTCGAGCAAGGCCTTTGTCGGCAGAGTATTTGAAGCTCTTGTTGCACCGAGATTTTTTGTTGGCAATCAGGAGAAGCTGCTTCGGGAAAGCTGCGACGATGCCAACGGCGTCGTCTATGAATACTCACGCTTTGATTCGAACTACAACGGCATGGGCACGACCCTTGTCGGTGGAATTATCACCAAACGAAAGGCTTTTCTTGTCAATGTCGGTGACAGCAGAGCGTACTATCTTACGAAAAGTGAGATAAAACAGATATCCAAGGACCACTCCTATGTTGAGGAGCTTGTCGCAATGGGTGCGATCACGAAGGAGGAGGCCAGAACTCATCCTAAAAAGAACATAATCACCAAGGCACTCGGCGTTGACAGATCGGTTAAGGCTGACTATTATGAGCAGACGCTTCATATGGGCGACGGGATTCTGCTTTGCTCGGACGGACTATCCAACATCGTAACCGATGCTGAGATGCTCGATGCGTTCAGACGCTATAGCACGCCCGAGCGGGTCTGCGATTATTTGCTGAACCTCGCTCTGGACAGGGGCGCAAGGGATAATGTCTCCGTTGTTCTCGTTAAGATTTGATATTTGTAGGTGCTGCTATGGAAAAAAGTACTGATAAATATATAGGTAAGATACTCGATGACAGGTATGAGATACTTGAACTCATTGGGACGGGTGGCATGGCAAATGTCTATAAGGCACTGTGTCACAGGCTAAACCGTTACGATGCGGTCAAGATAATGCGTGACGATACTGCGGCGGACGAATGCTTCAGAAGGCGCTTTAGGACCGAGTCGCAGGCAGTCGCAATGCTGTCGCACCCGAACATCGTTTCGGTGTACGATGTGAGCCACAACGAGAATATTGAATACATCGTCATGGAACTTGTTGACGGTATCACCCTGAAGCAATACATGAAAGAGCACGGTGCTCTGCCCACCGATGAGGTGCTCAATTTCAGTATCCAGATCGCACGGGCGCTTGCGCATGCGCACAGCAAGGGTATAATCCACCGTGATATCAAGCCGCAGAATGTAATGCTTTTAAAGGACGGCATGATAAAGGTTGCCGACTTCGGCATTGCCGCATTGCAGAACGACATTGAGGAATCGACCAACGAGACCGTCGGCTCTGTGCATTATATCGCACCCGAGCAGGCGAGGGGCGCAGCCGCCGATGCAAGAAGTGATATATACTCGCTCGGCATAGTCATGTACGAGATGATGACCGGCAGGCTGCCGTATGTCGGCAAGTCAGATATTGAGGTCGCAGTCAAGCACATGAACACCGAGGCTGTGCCGCCACGCTCCATCGTTCCAGAAATTCCCGAGGAGCTTGAGCGTATTTGCCTCAAGGCTATGGCAACGGATATTAACGGCCGCTATCAGTCGGCGGGCGAGCTGCTCGGTGACCTTGAGAGGTTCAGAAAGCATCTTTCCGAGACAAAGCCTGATGTATCGTCTCTGGGTATCGATACGGAAAAAATCGAAGTTGAGGAGACCGGCAGGCGCATAAAAAAGCCCAAGAATAAGAGCAAATTTGCCCTTGGCTCGGGTGTAATCGCAGTTTTGATACTCATTATTCTTGTGCTCGTGTTCGTTAACGGATATTTTATCAAGGATCTGTTCTCCACACCCGACAAGGTCGAAGTGCCGAATTTCATCGGCAGAGTTTGCGACGATGTGACCAATGACGCCGATTATAAGAGCAAGTTCAAGTTCACCGTCACCTTCAAGGTTGACCCCGATCACGACTCCGGCATAATCATTGAGCAGACCCCGAGCGAGGGCGAGAGCAAGACCATAAAGAATAAGGATGACAGGATAGATGTCGAGCTTGTTGTTGCCGGCGATGTGGTACCCGATGAAGTAAACGGTGAGAAGATCGTCCCTGATATCGTCAACAAGGAGTTAAACGAGGCTATACAACTCGTAAAAAAAGCAGGGTTTAAGTACGAGGTAAACGAAGCCCCGTCGCCCAGCATCACCAAGGACTATGTTATATATTCAAGTCCGGCAGCAGGCGAGTCTGCCAAGGCAGGCTCTGTTGTGACCATAACCGTCAGCACAGGTCCAGAGGAGGAGCTGACAGTTGTTCCGAAGCTTGTCGGTCTGTCAAAATCAGCAGCTATCGATAAGATAGAAAGCAGCAAGCTCAGCGTCGGCTCTGTTGAGACCGTCGACAGCGAATACGAGGCCGGAACCGTCATTTGGCAGAGCCTTGAGGCCGGAAAGAGCGTCACAGCCCGCACGAAGATCAGCATTCAGATATCCTCCGGCAAGACCGGCAGTGAGGCTTAATGCATGGATGGGACGATAGTCAAGGCTCTCAGTGGCTTTTATTATGTCAGCTGCGATGAGCATGTATACGAATGTAAAGCAAGGGGCAAGTTTAGGCTCGACGGCACCTCCCCCCTAGTTGGTGATAAGGTCAGCTTTGCTATAGATCAAAACGGAAAAGGCTTTATAGAAAAGGTTTTTGATCGAAAAAACAGCTTTATAAGACCAGCCGTCGCAAATATTGATGCTTTGGTTTTTGTTGCCGCCAACACGAACCCCGTCACTGACCCATTTCTTATAGACCGTGTATCGGTCATTGCCGAGGAAGCGGGATGTGAGCTCATTGTCTGCATCAATAAGGTCGACATTGACCCCGCCGATGAGCTCTACGCCATATACACAGGCTCCGGCTTCACAACGGTGCGCACCAGCGCAGCAACAGGCGAGGGCATTCCCAAGCTCAAAGCGGCGCTCAAGGGCAAGATATGCGCCTTTACCGGCAACTCCGGTGTCGGCAAATCGAGCATATTAAACTCGATAGTTCCCGAGTTCAACATCGAGGTCGCCGCCGTGAGCAACAAGCTCGGCCGCGGCAAGCACACGACCCGCCATGTTGAGCTGTACAACATCGGTGATGGCACCTATATTGCCGACACACCGGGCTTTGCCTCTTTTGATATCGAGATGATGCAGACCATTGATAAGCAGGAACTGCAGCACGATTTCAGAGAGTTCAAAGAATATCTCGGCAGCTGCCGCTTTAACGACTGCGCCCATTTGAAAGAACCGGGCTGCGCCGTGACCGAGGCGTTGCAAAGAGGGGAGATACTTCAAAGCCGCTATCAGTCGTACAAGCGCCTGTATGAGCTGAGCGCTCAAAATAACTTTTGGGAAACCAAATAATTACTCCGCCTTCCGCATAGAGTTTAGTAACGCTGTGCAGGGAGGCGGTTTTTTGCATAAAGGTGGACATTCGATCATTGCCATGATCGCAATACTGCTCGGAATAGTCATAATCTTATCCCTCGTTTTGCCGTCTCAATTTTGGTGGTTTGCCTTGGCGGCCGGCCTTATCTCGTTTGGGATATGGCTCAATAGGTGCAGATAAGCGAATATTGCTAAACTTGGCCACATAAGATGTACAAATACAATGGCAAGGGAGACGCTTATGGATATTTCACTGGAACGAAGGTTTTTAAGCAGCTTTAAGCTGATAGGCAGCGGCAAAAAGGTTTGCGATATCAGCTCTGATATCGTTGTACCCGACACTAAAGAGGACATCCTCCGAGTTATAATGACAAACGCCGAGTATTCGATACGCTCAAAGGATGTTGAGGCCGGCAGGGTAGTGGTGCACGGTGAGCTTAAGGTGACCGCCGTATATGTCCCCGAATCAGGAGAGGGGCTCGGCACACTAAGCACGGACATTCCCTTTGAGTGCGAGTTCGAGGTAAGCTCCGCCGACAGCGGCTGTGCGGCCGTTGCCGAGCTTAGCGTTATCTCGGTCGATACTCGGATACTTAACCCGAGAAAGGTCATGATAAACGCCCAAGTCGGCGTAAGCCAAAAATGCTACTGCAACTGCGATTTCAGCTGGTACACCGCACCGGCGGAAGCCCCGAAGAATACATTCTTTAGGAACAGCAGCGCCGATATCAGGCTCATTGATCTTGTTTCCGAAAAGACCTTTTCACTGGAAAACGACTTTGCGACGGTGGGCATTGATGATGGAGCGCAGCTGATTTCAGCCCCCGTTTCATTCTGCACCGACTCAGCTGAGGCTGTCGGGTCAAAGCTTATAGTTAAAGGCCACGCCGACATTAAGACAGTGTTTTGCAGCGGAACAAATATTCAAACCGCCGAGACCACGCAGAGCTTTTCGCAGATATTTGAGCTTCCCGAGCGGGATATCGTGCCAGACTACACGGTCAGCATTTTGCCGACAGGTGACTTTTTCGAGCTAAACGACGGCAAAGTCTCATTTGAGATACACGCCGTAATGCAGATAGTCTGCACCGAGACGAAAACGATCGAGTTCGTTGAGGATGCATATGTTTGCGGTGCCGAAACGACCCTTGAAGAGGAGGATAGGACTGTCTGCATAAGTGAAAGGATGCTTTGCGAGACCGAAAGCTCCCAGCTTACTCATACCGCCGACTTTGATATCGAAAAGATGCTTTACATGTCCGCTATCATCGGGACCCCGAAGCTGTCTGACAACGAACTTACCGTGCCGCTGACGGTCGAAGCTGTCTGCGCATCGGTCGATGAGCAGATACACTCAGTCAAGCTCCACGGAAGCGCAAAGTTTGAGCTTGAGAACGAGGAAAACGAGACTATAGACAGTATCTCGGTATGCATCTCATCCCTCAAATCAAACATCAACGGCAAAGACTTGACCGTCACCTCGGCCGTTGCAGCGCAGATACGGCTAAAGCAGTGCCGCACGCTGCAAATCGTAAGCTCCGTGACTGTCAACGAGCCTGAAGCGAACACCCCGACTCCGTCTGTGTACATGTGCATGGCGCAGACAAACGACCTCTGGGACATCGCAAAACGCTATAGCTCCGACATAGACATGATAATTGCCCTAAACGAATTAGAAGAGGGCAGCAATATAGTCGGCAGGCTGCTTTTAATCCCGAGAATTAAATAATATGAAAAAAGCTCCGCAATGCAATGCATTGCGGAGCTTAAACTATATTCGTTTTACCAAGTAACGCTGCCGGTGCTGTCCAGCGGAGCGATGCTTATAAAGGTCTTGCCGACGCCGAGGGCGAGGGGAGTGCCGTCGGTGAGGGTGTAGTGGAAGTTATCGTTGCGGTCTGCACGCTCCCACTTGATCTCAACATACTTTCCACCGTTACAGAAGAAGCCTGTGCCGGAACCGACGAGGTTCATTTCACGGTGACCCTTCTTATCAACAACGCTGTTGCCGACATTGAGAATGATAACATTGGCAAAGTCGATATGTGTGCTGTCGCCGTCGGTGTATTCCTTACCGCTGATGAATGCGTTGTAGCAATTGCGGTCAGCAACATACTTGAGCGTAGTTGCGGTGCTACCGAGGTACTTAATGGTGAACTCCTTGGATTCCTTATCGCACTGAGAAGCTGCGTCGGGGCTGAAGATGAGGCCGTACTTGGTGTCGAAGCTGTCAGAGTGCTCGAGGTCGAACTTCTTTGCAGCGTACTCTGCAATCTTATCGCCCTTGGCGTAGAGGGTGTGCTCATAGCTTACACGGCCGACTCTGTCCTTATCACGGACCCATGCGTTGCCGCCTTCGCCGAAGGTCGCATCAATATCGCTGACACCGTACTGCTTGATATCGGCTCTTGCCTGGTCACTGTGGCCGCAATGCACATAAATTGCGTCATATGCCTGAACGAGGCTGACATAGTAGGGGCGGGCACTGCGGATATAGCCGACATCGATTTGGCTTATATCGGTGAACACGGCCATCATACGGGTAATATCACCCTCAACAAGCGCCTCATAAACAATGCTTGCATTGGCAAGACCCTTGCAGGGGCGGGCGCTGGGGTGGTTGTTTATCATAACACAGTAAGGACGGGCGGAGCTTGTATCCGTCTCGACGGTTTCACCGGTAAGCGGATTGATAGGGCCGGTGACGACCTCATTTACGGCAAGTCCGTCAGTGTCCACATTGGGAGCCTTGCCGGTATCTTCCGTCTTGTTGCAGCCGGCAAAAAGCATGCACACACAGCAGACAGACAGAAGAAGTGAGAGTAATCGTTTCAAATCGAAACACCTCGCATTCAGTAGAATTTTGCTATATAATAATACTACGATATAGCCCTGTTGTCAAATATTCAAATCTATGCTAATATAGCTACGGAGATGATAATATGAATGTTTCTTTAGATACAAAAAACGCTATAACCGAGCTTGTTGAAAAGTCGAAACTCAAAGCCGGTGACCTTGTTGTCGTAGGCTGCTCGTCCAGTGAGATACTCGGCGAGCACATCGGCAAGGGGTCTTCGCCCGAAACCGGCGTTGAGGTCGCAACGACCATTCTGTCCGTCTTAAGTGAAAAGGGTATATTTCTTGCCGCCCAGTGCTGCGAGCACCTTAACCGTGCACTTGTAATCGAAAGGGAAGCGGCGGAAAAGTTCATGCTAGAAGAGGTCTGCGTTCGGCCGATGCCCAAGGCCGGCGGCTCGTTTGCAACAGCGGTATATGATAACATGAAAGACCCCGTTGTTGTCGAGCATGTTAAAGCCAAGGCCGGACTTGATATCGGCTGCACACTTATCGGCATGCACCTTAAGGATGTTGCCGTTCCGCTGCGGCTCACAGTCAAAACCATCGGCTGCGCAAGCATAAATGCAGCCTACACCAGACCCAAGCTTATAGGCGGCGTAAGAGCTCACTATCCCGAATAAACGATAAAAAAGGACACGAGGTGTCCTTTTTTATTACTTAATTTTAATGCCGCAGTCGGTCATTGACTTTAAAAGCTTCTCCTCGTTCTGTTGATACATAGTTGTCAGCGGTAGACGAAGCTTGCCGTTATCCAGCCCCATATGCTTCATTGCGGTCTTGACAGGGATAGGATTTGTCTCGATAAACAGGTCTGAAAATAAAGCAGCGTACTTAAAATAAAGCTTCTGTGCATCCTCGAAGTTCCCCTCAAGACACAGAGAGCACAGCTTCGCCACTGCGCCCGGGACAATGTTCGATGCGACCGAAATCACACCGAGTGCGCCCATCGCCATCATTGGCACGGTGTTGTCGTCGTTGCCGCTCCAGACATACAGATTGTCGTCGCATAAAGCTCTTGTCATTGCAAAAAGGCTGAAATCGCCGGATGCTTCCTTAACACCGTTGATGTTTGGGTGCTCAGACAGCTTTTTGTATGTATCAGCCTTGATGCCGATGCTCGTTCTACTTGGGACATTGTAGACTATCATCGGGATATCGACCCTGTCGGCGACATATGTAAAGTGCTCGACCAGTCCCTTCTGCGTTGTTTTGTTATAGTAGGGAGTGACCATCAAAATGCCGTCGGCATCACATCTCATGGCGCACTGCGCAAAACCAAGCGCCTTTTTTGTATCGTTGCTGCCGACACCGGCTATTATCTTCATGCGCCCCTCGTTATAGCGGCACACGAATTCTATCAAAGCCTCGTGCTCATATCGGGTCATGGTTGCGTTCTCGCCTGTCGTTCCGCAGACAACTATTGCCGCCGTACCGTTATCGTACTGAAAGTCAATGAGCTCCTTTATCTTCTCGAAGTTTATGCCGTGCTCGTCAAACGGTGTGACTATCGCCGTGCACGAGCCCTTAAAAATTGGTGTTTTGACCATAACAATCCTCCGATCACAAATCGCTGACAATAATATATTCATTTACATATCGGCGTATGATATATAACCGTTGAAATTGCAGCGTTTCCGTATTATAATGAAATTCTGCAAAATATAGATAAGGAACGGGTAATATGTCAAACACGGTCAAAAAATTAATAGCGCTTGCACTGACAGCCTGTCTAACCTTTGTGGCTGCACCGACTGCAAGCGCTGATGAAGCAGCTGCGCCTGCGCCGGCGTATTTTGACCTTCCCGTGACTGTTGATAAGATAAAGGTCGGACTGCGCTCCGGCGGCTCTGCCGTATACGAGGCTAGGCTTTTAAACAGTGTCGGGAGCGGTTATCTATTCGGCTATTTTGACTATGCTCGGCAGTTTCACGAGCTCGGCAAGACCGAGGTCACTGCGCTTTCCATGCGTGGCGACAGCGGATTTACGCTGCCCGACGGCATGGTCGTCGGCCCGTGGCATATGGTGCTGAATAAAAAATTCAGCGACTTTTTTTCTGCCAAGAATTACGCCGATACGCTTTGGGGCGGCTTCCCCGGATATATCGACGGAGAATATAAAGTTCTCGTCGGGGCATATGCAGATGAAGCAAAAACACTTTCGGCTATAAAAAGCCGCAGCATGGACGCAAAGCCTTTTACCGGCAGCAAATATTCCATACTCGCAGCCGAGACCGATACCTCGGAGCTGCAATTTCTCTTGGATGTCGGCGAGGGCACAAACTTGGCAGTCCGACCGATCTCGAAGTCCGAAAAAGTCGAAACATGGTTTGACGGGAATGCCTATCACGGCGATTTCCAGTACACTCGCTCCGGCGGAGCACTCACGGTCATAAACTATGTTGAACTTGAGGCCTATGTCATGGGCGTTTTGCCGTACGAGATGCACGGCGATTGGCCGCAGGAGGCGCTGAAAGCGCAGGGTGCCTGCGCACGAACCTACGCCTTGAACAACATAAACGCATACATCGACCGTGGCTTTGATGTAAGAAACGATACATACAGTCAAGTTTACCGTGGTGTTACCGGCACAGTCGATAGCACGAATAAGGCAGCCGCCGCAACTGCAGGCGAGTTTGTGCGCTATAGAGGCTCAGTGTGCAAGGTATATTACATGTCGTCCGACGGCGGAGCTACGGACAGCAGTGCAAATGTCTTTTCACAAAAGCGTGCTTACCTAAGCGGCGTTAAGGATGATAACGAAAAGGACATTGAATACTACAACAAATCGTGGAAAACCGAACTTTATGACGCAAATGTCCTGTACCGGCTTTCGATGAGTGATTATGAGCTTGCTGATCTAGCCGATATCAAGGTCACAAAGTCCGATATGGGCAATGTAATTAAGCTGGTGTTTAGTGACACAAAGGGCAAAACAGTCACGCTTTTGGGCGAGGACTGTTTTAGAATTACCGGCTTTAACAGTCTAAGATACGATGTCTCAAGCTATGAAAACAACCAAAAGGAGCGCATTTGGGTCTTTAAAGGCAGCGGCTGGGGACATAATTGCGGCATGAGCCAGTGGGGCGCATACGCAATGGCGCTGAACAAGGGCGCAAGCTGCGAAGATATAATAGATTTTTATTTTAGCGGAGCATATTTAGGATGAATAAATCAGATTTTGACTTTTACCTGCCGGAGGAGCTGATAGCTCAAACTCCGCTTGAGAAAAGAGATACATCACGCCTTCTGCATTTAAACAAGCAGACCGGAGAAATTGAGCATAAGCATTTTTACGATATCAAGCAGTATCTCCGTGAGGGTGACTGCCTTGTGCTCAACGATTCGAGAGTGCTGCCCGCAAGACTTATCGGCGCAAGGCCTACAGGCGGCGCAGTTGAGCTCGTTTTGCTAAAGGATCTCGGCGATAATCGCTGGGAGTGCTTGAGCCGCCCGGGCAGAAAGACCAAGCCCGGTCAAGAGCTTGTATTCGGAAACGGTGAGCTGACCGCAGTCGTGCAGGAAGTGACGCTGGGCGGCAACAGAATAGTCAAGTTCAGCTACGAGGGCATTTTCCTTGAAATTCTCGAACGCTTGGGCAAAATGCCGCTTCCGCCTTATATCAAGGAGGAATTGCAGGACTCCGAACGCTATCAGACCGTTTACTCGAAGGAGCTCGGCAGCGCAGCCGCACCGACGGCTGGTCTGCATTTCACAAAGGAGCTGCTGGCAGAGATAGCTGACATGGGCGTTAAGATATGCTATGTGACGCTGCATGTCGGTCTCGGAACCTTCAGACCCGTGAAGGCGGATAAGATAGAAGATCACGAGATGCACTCCGAGTTTTGCATCGTACCCGACGAGACTGCCGAGAGTGTCAACGCAGTCAAAAGGGCAGGGGGCAGGGTCATTGCCGTCGGCACGACCTCATGCCGCACGCTTGAAAGCTTCACGACCGAGGACGGTGTGCTGCAGGCGACCTCCGGCTGGACGAATATCTTCATTTACCCGGGATATAAGTTCAAGTGCATTGATGCACTGATAACAAACTTCCATCTGCCGGAGAGCACACTTATTATGCTCGTGTCCGCCTTGGCAGGCAGAGAGCATATCCTCAATGCGTACAACACGGCAGTTAAAGAGCGGTATCGCTTCTTTTCATTCGGCGATGCTATGATGATCGAATAAATTGTAAGGCAGGAAACTATGTACACTTTAAAAAAGCAGGAAGGCCACGCCAGGCGAGGCGAGTTTGAGACCCCGCACGGAACTGTGCAGACGCCGGTTTTCATGAATGTCGGCACTGCGGCGGCGATAAAGGGTGCGCTTTCTGCGGCGGATCTTAAAACCATCGGCTGTCAGATCGAGCTATCAAACACCTATCATCTGCATTTAAGACCAGGCGATGAGATAATCAAGACCATGGGCGGACTACACAAGTTCATGACTTGGGACAGACCCATACTTACCGACAGCGGCGGGTTTCAGATTTTTTCGCTTGCAAGCCTGCGCAAAATAAGTGAAGAGGGCGTGAAGTTCAATTCCCACATCGATGGCAGACATATCTTCATGGGTCCCGAGGAGAGCATGAGGATCCAATCAAACCTCGGCTCGGATATCGCAATGGCGTTTGACGAGTGCATCAAGATACCGTCCCCCCGTGACTATGTTCAAAAGTCATGCGACCGCACATATAGGTGGCTTGCAAGATGCAAGGCGGCGCTCAACGAATACAACAACATGGACGATGCGGTAAATCCCGGACAAATGCTGTTCGGCATAAACCAAGGCACAACATTTGCCGATATTAGAATAGAGCACATGAAGAAGATAGCCGAGCTCGATCTCCCGGGTTATGCCATCGGCGGGCTTGCGGTAGGGGAGACCCATCAAGAAATGTACGACACGATAGAGGCTGTTGAGGAGTACATGCCCAAGGATAAGCCCCGCTACCTTATGGGTGTCGGCACACCGGGTAATATTATCGAAAGCGTTTACCGTGGTGTTGATTTCTTCGACTGTGTTATGCCGGCACGAAACGGCAGACACGGGCATTTGTTCACTTGGAACGGAATTATCAATATAAAAAACGAAAAGTATCTTACCGACGATAAGCCCATTGACCCCGAGTGTGACTGCCCGGTGTGCAGAAGATACAACAGAGCTTACATCCGGCATTTGTTCAAAGCAAACGAGATGCTGGCCATGCGCTTTGCCGTAATGCACAATCTCTATTTCTATAACAAGCTTATGGAAAACATCAGAAATTCGCTTGAAGACGGCAGCTTCGGCGAGTTTAGGGGCAAATATTCAAAATTGTTGGATACGAGGATATAAAACACTTGAAAAGAGTGTGTTTAATATGTATAATATTCCTCGTAAAATAAAAACTAATTATATTTAAGGAGTATACTAATGTTAACCTCTACATCAGGCGGCGGCAATCTTCAGATGATCCTCATTCTTGTTGTGTTCTTCCTCATCATGTACTTTATCATGATCAGGCCCGAGAAGAAGAAGCAGAAGAAGATCGAGGCTATGCGCAATGCACTCACTGTCGGTGACGAGATCGTTACCATCGGCGGCATCATGGGCGTTGTTGTAAATGTTACCGAAGACAGCATCACCATCGAAACCGGCGAGGACAAGGTTCGTGTTAAGTTCAAGAAGTGGGCTGTCAGCAGCAATGTCAGAGCAGAAGCTGCCGAGGCCAAGGCAAACGCAAAGAAGTAAAACTTAGCATTAAAATTCCCCTGAGCTAATAAGATGTACAAACATCTTTAGTTCGGGGGGATTTTTTTGCAGTCATCAAAAACGGTAAAGGTAAATGGCGGTGCGATAGTGCTGTCGGTGATAGTGGGCTTGGCGGTGACGATAGTTTTACTCTTGGCGGCATCGGCACTTATGCAAAGCGGCAAGCTCGGTGAGAGCAGCATAGGCACCGCACTCATCGCAATTAACATAATCGCAGGTTTTGCATGCGGCATTACGGCTCGTTCATCCGGTAGGGAAGGGGGGAGCCTAAACGGACTTCTTGCAGGCTTGGCGTATGCCGGGCTTATTATTCTAGTTGCGTTTTTGCTTGATATGCAGGCACCGCAGGCAGCGGCAATGGGCAAAATTTTAGCCATATCGCTGGTAAGCAGCTTCATCGGGTGCAAGCTCAATTTAGCTAAAAGTAACAAAAAATTACGCAAAAAGCGCAAATCATGAATTTTCAATAACTATTTGTAAACGACTATGTGAGTTTACATAATTCGAAATGATTACCTACATATTGTGCTGCGAATAGCGTTTGATTACGAAATCTAGTGAAAAATTACTGTGAGTTCAAGCGTGCGGGAACAGCAGGTATCTCGGTTAACATAACGCAGTTAACATAATATGCGGTCATAATTAACAAAAATCATCATTTTTCTTAAAAAGCCTTGATTACAACGAGAATTTGTATTATATTTAGTTTACCTAAGTTGTTATGTAAATTTAGCCGTTATTCTCGCGGTCACAAGGTTGCATTTGAGGTAACGGTATGAAAACTGAACTGCTTAATAAACCGGCTCGTCATCTTCGTGTTGATAACTCCGGTTTATTGTTGATGTGCCTGGCTTTTATGATTGGGCTTGGTACTTATGTGCTTATGAAACCTTCGTTCCCTCTGACGGTGAACGGGGCGTATTCGATAGTCGATCTTGACTACCGTGTTTTTGGTTGCATTTTATTATTGCTTCTCGTGCAGCTAACGGCATTTTCGGTCATCGGGACGGTCATTCTTCCGGTGCTGAACTTCGCTTTCGGGTTTGTGCTTGCTATGTCACTAGCTACCATAATGCCGGCCGATAAGCTGAGCATTATATTTATCGCCAAAGCTTTTTCCGCCGTTTTGCTGCTTATTTTTTCTGTCTTGGCTCTTTCGTGCAGCTCCGCAGCCTCCGCCAAGAGGCTGTACGGCAAAATGCGGGGCGACAGAAGATTTAAGGTGGAGCTTATCAAAACGCTTGTACTTGCTACTGCGTTTGTTATCTTGTCAGTTATCGGAGTTTCCGACATAAATAAGATTTTTTAGAAAGGGGGTCGGTTGAATGCTTAATTCAGAGTGCCTTGAAATTTTCAACAAGTACCTTACTGAAGTTAAAAAGTGTTCACAGAATACCCTCAGTTCATATCTGCGAGATATCAGGCAGTTGAGCGAGTATATGGAGGCTCATGTCGATGACAGCCTCGACAAGGTCACCGCGGAGGAGCTGTCTGATTATATAAGCTGGCTCAAGGGAAATGGCAAATCCGTTGCCACCGTCAGCCGTGCTATCGCATCCGTCAAGTGCTTTTACGGACTTTTGGTGACAGAAGGGTATATCGAAGAAAGCCCCGCCGCCAAGCTCGTTCCCGATAAGGCAACGCAGAAGCTTCCGCAGATTCTCACGAGCAAGGAAGTCGAGCTTTTGCTTGAGCAGCCCTCGTGCACGGACGCAAAAGGCTATAGAGACAGGGCGATGCTCGAGCTTCTTTACGCAACTGGCATCAGGGTCAGCGAGCTTATCTCGCTCAATATTAACGATGTCAACACCTCCGCCGGCGTCATCCGCTGCGTAAGCAAGGATAGGGAGCGTTTTATCCCGCTTTACTCGACTGCGATAAAAGCGCTTTCCGAGTACATTGAGTTTATCCGACCGCAGATGATAGCAATGCCAAATGAGCAGGCACTGTTTGTTAATGTAAGCGGTGAGCGAATGTCAAGGCAGGGCTTTTGGAAGATAATCAAGTCCTATCAGCAAAAGGCTCACATAGAAAAGACGATAACTCCGCACACGCTGCGCCATTCCTTTGCGGCGCATCTGCTTGAAAACGGTGCCGACCTCCATTCCATTCAGGAGATGCTCGGACATGCGGATATATCCTCAACGCAAATTTACTCGCAGCTTATCAATAAGCAGCTCAAGGATGTATATAACAAGGCTCATCCGAGAGCAAAATAAGCGTCAAACTCCCCACCGAGCGTGGGGAGTTTTTGTTGTTGCGAACAGCATTCAAGTGTGTTAAAATTTACTGATAGGAAGTGATGATCTTGCGGATATTAGGCATAGACCCCGGGCTTGCGACAGTCGGCTTCAGCATAGTCGATGTTGAAAAAAGCAAAATGAAGCTCGTGACCTGCGGAGTGATAAGCACCCCGGCACATACCTCGCTCTCAAGCAGGCTGGACAGGATATTTGAGGATATGAACGAACTGATATCGTCGTTTGACCCGGATGTCATGTCAATTGAGGAGCTTTTTTTCAACACCAATATCACGACCGGCATAGCGGTCGCTCACGCAAGAGGAGTGATACTTCTTTCTGCGTACAGGGCAGGAGTACAGGTCTTTGAATATACCCCGCTTCAAGTCAAGCAGGCCGTTGTCGGCTATGGCAGAGCAGAGAAAAATCAGGTCATCGATATGGTTCGCAGAATACTTGCACTTCCCGCAGCGCCGAAGCCCGACGACGCGGCCGATGCCGTGGCACTCGCAATTTGTCACGCACGAAGCTCCACATCACTTTTGAGCAAAGGAGTAACCGATATATGTTCTACCATTTAGAAGGTATAGTTTCCGATATTGATATAAACCTTGCAGTCATCGACTGCGGCGGCGTGGGCTATGCAGTCAACACTACCGCAAACACACTGTCAAGGCTCAAGGTCAAGGAAAAGACAAAGCTTTATATATCCGAGTATATCAAGGAGGATTGCTTTGATCTCTACGGCTTTGCGACGCTGAGCGAAAAGCGCTGCTTTGAAATGCTGCTGACCGTGTCCGGCATCGGCCCGAAGGCCGCTCAGGCGATACTGTCGACCAGCACGCCGGAAGCGCTTGCGATGGCGATAATGAACGGCGACGAAAAGGCGATAACCGTTGCGCAGGGTGTCGGCAAAAAAATAGCGCAGAGGGTCATTCTTGAGCTCAAGGACAAGGTCAGCAAGGAAGCTAATGTCGTTGCAGCCGAAATGCCTGCTGTTTTGACCCCGGCAGACGGCGACTCAAGAAGCGATGCCGTTGCCGCACTGATGGTGCTCGGCTACTCCGCCCCCGAGATAAACGGTGTTCTGCGCCGAATGGATGTGAGCGGAATGACGACCGAGCAGATAGTGAAAATTGCGCTTAAAAATCTTATGTAAGGAGGCGTCATATGAGCATAAATTTTTCCGACGGTCTTGAAGATCAAACCATGGTCACAAGCTCTTCGGTCTTACCCGAGGATGCCGGTGAGGGCAGTCTGCGCCCCAAGACTATAAATGAATACATCGGTCAGGAAAAAGCTAAGGACAACCTCAGCGTGTTCATTGATGCAGCCAGAATGCGCAATGAGCCACTTGACCATGTCCTGCTGCACGGCCCCCCGGGGCTTGGCAAAACAACGCTTGCGGCCGTTATCGCAAATGAGATGGGCGTCAATATGCGCATCACCTCCGGACCCGCAATAGAAAAGCCCGGCGACCTTGTTGCCATGCTCACGAACCTCAATGAGGGTGATATACTGTTCGTTGACGAGATACACAGGCTCAACAGAGCGTATGAGGAGATACTTTACCCTGCGATGGAAGACTATGCGATAGACATCATTCTCGGCAAAGGTCCCTCGGCAAACTCGCTGCACCTCGAGCTTCCGAAGTTCACGCTCATCGGCGCCACGACACGCTCCGGCCAGCTCACGGCTCCTTTAAGAGACCGTTTTGGCGTTACACTGAGACTTGAACTGTATACGCCCGACGAGCTGCGCAGGATAGTCGAGCGCTCGGCAGATATTCTCGGTATTGAGATCGACAGGGAAGGGGCGTATGAGATCGCCTCACGCTCGAGAGGCACGCCGAGAATTGCAAACCGCATGCTCCGTCGTGTGCGTGACTTTGCACAGGTAAGGGCAGACGGCGTTATAACCAAGGAAGTCGCCGATATGGCGCTGTCTCGGCTGGAGGTCGATAAGCTCGGCCTTGACTCGCTCGACCGCAGGATGCTGCGCAGCATAATCGAGTTTTACGGCGGCGGCCCTGTCGGGCTTGAGACCTTGGCTGCCACCATAAACGAGGAAGCCGTGACGCTTATCGATGTCTACGAGCCCTACCTTTTGCAGCAGGGATTTCTCACAAGAACGCCCCGTGGCCGCTGCGTTACCAAAAAAGCGTACGACCACCTCGGCATCGAGTATCTCGGCCAGCAGGAGCTCGAGCTGTGAATTGTTGAAAACACTGAATTTTTTGCGCAATTACGGCTAATTTTCTATTGACATTTAATAACTTTGTAATATAATATAATAGATAAATTAGAAAAATAGCTGTTTTTTATGTTTAATTACTCCAAAATTGATGATAATGACTTACAGAAGCTTGCCGTAAAAGGTGACAGCTTGGCCGAGGAAGCTCTCGTCGAGAGATATATGAGGCTTGTGCGAGTGTGCGCAAGACCCTTGTTTCTTGCGGGAGGGGACAGCGAGGATCTTATCCAAGAGGGTATGTTCGGGCTGATCTCGGCTGTAAGGCAGTATAATTCCGAGCAAAACACAAGCTTCAAGACCTTTGCGGAGCATTGCATAAAAAACAGGCTTTTAACAGCAGTTAAATCGGCGTCGAGCACCAAGCACATTCCCTTGAACGCAGGCGTCTCGCTCGACACTTTACTCTCGGACGAATCCCAGACCCCACCATTGGCATATGCCGAAATGTTTCAGACATCACCTGAAGAGCAGGTTCTGGCCAGAGAGAACAAAAGAAATAAAGAAGAGTTTTTCTTATCCCTTTTGGAAAAGTTATCGAAATTTGAAAAGTGCGTGCTTCGCAATTATCTGAACGGCCTGAGCTATAAGGAGATCGCCCAGATAAGCTGCAAGGACGAGAAGGCCGTCGATAACGCAATCCAGAGGATAAGGCGCAAACTGGCGCAGAATTTCAAATCAGGCGATATCAGCAGAAGCTGACGCATATAAAAGCCGACAGGCGAGTTTTTCAAAAGAGAGGATTTAAAATGTACCAAGACAAGACCTTAGTTTGCAAAGAATGTGGTCAGGAGTTCGTGTTCTCCGCAGGTGAGCAGGAATTCTATGCAGAGCGCGGCTTCCAGAACGAGCCCCAGCGCTGCAAGGCTTGCCGTGACGCTCGCAAGAACGCCGCTCGTGGTCCCCGTGAGTTCTTCACCGCAGTTTGCGCAGCATGCGGCGGCGAGGCAAAGGTTCCCTTTGAGCCCAAGTCCGACCGTCCCGTCTACTGCAGCGAGTGCTTTGCAAAGATGAAGGAAGAGGCCTGAGGCTCAAACCTACAGGAATAGAGTGGGGCGTCTTCATGGCGTCCCTTTCTTTATTTATTCTAACAGATAGGAGACTTGACTATGGAAATGTTAAAAATTATGGATCTCAGCAGAGAGAGCATGATCTCCGACATACTTGAAGAGTTCCCCGAAGCAATGCCCAAGTTTCAGGAGCTTGGTATGCACTGCCTCGGCTGTGCTCTTGCAACCGCTGAATCGCTCGAGCAGGCCTGTGCGGCGCACGGCGTTGACCCCGACGAATTTTTGGTCGAGCTCAAGGCCTACCTCATGGCGCTTTGATCTTAAGCTAAAAAGCCGGGTATACCGGCTTTTTGCTTTATATGGAGATGTATGAGTAACAGACTTGAATTGATCGCTTCCTTTGTCGAGAACGGTATTGGTGTTGCCGATGTCGGAACTGACCACGGCTACCTACCCGTGATGCTCGTAAAAAGGGGATATAAGGGTAATATAATTGCGACCGATATAAACGAGGGACCCTTGCAAAAAGCAAAGCAGAGCCTTAGGGATACAAATTGCGAGGATGCCGTCGAGCTCATTTTGTGCGACGGGTTGGACGGTTGCAACCCGGAAATGGTCGACACTATCATTGTTGCAGGTATGGGCGGCGACACGATAACCGGTATTCTCGACAGGGCAGAGTGGTGCGCCCGTGAGGATATGAAGCTTATCCTCCAACCGGTCACGAAACCGGAAGTACTGCGGTATTGGCTTGTAAATAACGACTTTGTCATTAAAAACGAAGCGCAAGTCGAGGAAAATGGCACGATATATCAGATAATCTGCGCTGTCCCGGGCAGAGACTGTAGCTACATGGATGCAGAGCTTTTTATCGGCAGATATGAGCTTATTAAAAACAGTCCGTTTTTTGATAACCTGCTTTCAAAGCACATAAAGCGCTTTGCCACGGCAGTCGATGGCCTAAAAACGACCGACAGGGAAGAGCTGCTGCCGTGGCTCGGCCTTGTTGAAAACATTTTAAACGAGCTGAAAATGATGCGGGAGTGGAAAAATGAAAACCGTTAAAGATATATTTGATTATTTGAATACGCTTGCACCGGTCGGGCTCAAAATGAGCTTTGACAATGTCGGGATACTTGCAGGCAGTGCCGATGCGCCGGTAAAAAAGTGCCTGTTTGCACTTGATATAACCGATGAGGTAATAGACGAAGCGGTGTCCATTTGTGCTGACCTCATCGTATCGCACCACCCTCTCATATTCCATGAGCTTAAAAGCGTTGTCGCCGAGGATCTTGTGGGCAGAAAGATAATCAAGCTTATTAAAAACGACATTTCCGCCGTGTGCATGCATACAAATCTTGATATAGCGCAGGACGGCGTTAACGATGCGCTTATGAGCGCTCTGGGCGGCTGTGTAAGCGGCTTTCTTGAGCCCTGCGGAAGAATGGATGCAGGCGGTGCTCCCGTTGGCTGTGGACGCATCGGTGAGCTGTCTGAAAGCATTGATCTGCAAAGCTTTTTGCATATCTGTAAAGAAGCACTCCATGTAAACGGACTGCGTTATCACGATGCCGGAAGGCCGGTCAAAAAGCTTGCCGTCATGGGCGGCTCTGGCGGAGACTGCATAGCACTCGCCGAAAGTCTCGGCTGCGATACATATGTCACGGCCGACATTAAATATAACGGCTTTCTTGACGCAAAGGAGCTCGGCATAAACCTCATAGATGCCGACCATTTCTGCACCGAAAATGTCGTCATTCCCGTTCTGCACGAAAAGCTCAGCGCAAAGTTTGAGGATGTTGACTTTGAGATATCCTCCGTCCATTGCCAAACAGCACAGTTTTATTAACAAGAATAATACGCCTCCGCAGCTCATAAACTCGTACAAACGAGAAAAACTGCGGAGGCTTTTTTATGACTAATATTGATATTTATAAGGATATATCCAAACGGACAAACGGTTCGATCATGCTCGGCGTGGTCGGCCCCGTGCGCACGGGAAAATCGACCTTTATAAAGCGTTTTATGGAGCTGCTTGTCATCCCGAACATTGAGGATGTTTATGCAAGAGAACGGGCAAAGGATGAGCTGCCCCAAAGCGGCTCGGGCAAAACCATAATGACATCCGAGCCCAAGTTTGTTCCCGAGGATGCTGTAGAGATAAGTCTTAGTGATGATGTCCGCTTTTCGGTCAGATTAATTGATTGCGTGGGTTACATGGTAAACGGTGCCGCCGGTCAGTTTGAGGATGGCAGCGAGAGAATGGTCACGACACCGTGGTTTGACCACGAGATAAGCATGACCGAAGCAGCTGAGTCTGGTACATACAAGGTCATAAGCGAGCACTCGACGATTGGCTTGGTCATCACCACCGACGGCAGCATATGCGACATCCCGAGAGCGGACTATGTTGAGCCCGAGGAACGGGTCGTAAACGAGCTAAAGCAGATAGGTAAGCCCTTTGCAGTGCTCATAAACAGCAAAGATCCTGCGTCAGATGAAGCCGCTGCACTTCAAAATGAGCTTAGTGAGAAGTACGCTGTGCCGTGCGTTTGCGTCAATTGTCAGCAGCTTTCCGAGCGTGATCTTGCTGATATCATGAGTACCGTGCTTGGTCAGTTCCCGATATCAGAGGTCGCAATTTGGCTTCCGTCTTGGTTTGAGGCACTCGATAATGAAGCCGAGCTTAAAACAATGCTTTATCAGCAGCTTTTGGCATCGTCCAAAGACTTGAGCTGCGTACACGATATCTATTCCATGCTCAGTGAGTTAAACCAGTCCGACATAGTCGAAGCGGCTGAGGTCAAAAATTCCGACATGGGCAGCGGAACGATAAATGTCAGTATCGATATACCGAGAGCACTGTATTACCGACTTATTAGCGATGAGGCCGGGCTTGAGATCAGCGACGACGGCGAGCTCATAAAACTTCTGCGTGAGATGAGCGCAATTAAACACGACTATGAGCACATAAAAACGGCACTGGACGATGTAAGAGAAAAGGGCTACGGTGTTGTAATGCCGTCTGCCGATGAGCTTGAGCTCGATGAGCCGCAGATAGTTAAGCAGGGCGGTAAATATGCCGTCAAGCTCAAGGCAAAGGCTCCGGCGATTCACATGCTGAAAACCGGCATAGAGACTGAGGTCACACCATCCATCGGCGGAGACAATGCATCCGAAGAGATTATAAGTTTCCTGCTCCAAGGCTACGAGGGCGACATGAGCAGGCTTTGGGAGTCTAATATTTTCGGAAGGCCGCTTTATGATATTGCCGAAGAAGGAATAGCGGACAGACTGAACAATCTGCCGGTCAACGCAAGGGCAAAGCTCCAGGAGACCCTCCAGCGCATCGTTAACGAGGGCAGGGGAACTCTGATTTGTATTTTGTTATAAAAAACGGGAAGCAATTCCCGTTTTTTTGCGTGCAGATTTATTTATTTTAATTATTGAAATGAAGGCTGGATAATAATATAATTAAGACAAAATTTTTTGGAGATGAGATTTATGAAACCGGTATCAAAAATTGCGGAAGCAGTTCGTGCATCAACGACCCTTGCCGTTGACAGCTTGGCAAAGCAGATGAAAGCCGACGGATACGCTGTTGTCGGTTTTGGCACAGGCGAGCCTGATTTTCAAACTCCCGAAAATATCAACCTTGCTGCGATCGAAGCCATACACGCCGGCAAGACAAAATACACCCCGTCTGCCGGAATAATCCCTCTGCGCAAAGCAATTGCCGAGCAGCTCAAAAGCGAGGGGCTGGACTACGATTATACGCAGATAGTCGTTGCAAGCGGCGCAAAGCACAGCCTGTTTATCGCCCTGTCGGCGCTCGCCGATCCCGGTGACGAGATAATTTTGCCTGCACCGTATTGGGTAAGCTACTATGAAATGATCAAAATGACCGGCGGCGTTCCCGTTGTTGTCTCGGCAGGTGAGGAACAAAACTTCAAGATCACAGCCCGGCAGCTCGAAGCAGCAGTCACCGATAAGACTAAGTGCGTCATTTTCAACAACCCCTCAAACCCCACCGGCATGCTGTACAGCCGTGATGAGCTCAAGGCACTTGTCGATGTCTGTGTTAAGCATGACCTTTATATAATCGCCGACGAGATATACTATAAGCTCGTTTACGACGGACTTGAGTTTACAAGCATTGCAAGCTTCGGCGAGGATGTTAAGGAGCGCACGCTGCTCATAAATGGCGTGTCGAAGTCCTACGCAATGACCGGCTGGCGTGTCGGCTACTGCGCAGCTAACAAGCAGCTTGCAAAGATAATGTCCAATTACCTCAGCCATTCGACCGGCGCACCTTCGACGATCAGCCAGTGGGCAGCTCTCGAAGCCTACAGCGGCCCGCAGGACACGGTCGAGACCATGCGGCTTGAGTTTTTAAAGCGCAGGGATTATATCGTTGAGCGCATCAACTCCATCCCCGGCGTGAGCTGCGTTAAGCCCGAAGGCGCATTCTATGTTATGATGAACATTGAGCAGCTCATCGGCCGAACCCTCGGCGGCAAGCTCATTGAAAACGATGATGATTTTGCCGTAGCGTTACTTGAAAAGGCACTGGTCGCAGTTGTCCCGTGCTCGGGCTTCGGCGCTAAGAACTTTGTCCGCTGGTCGTATGCCGCATCCATGGAGAATATCAAAATAGGCCTCGACCGCCTTGAAAAATTCATTAGCGAATGATATAATAATCACCCCATCGACATAGCTTGTTAATGGGGTGATTTTGTGTTTGTGACCATTGATTTTAAAAGGCTCATCAAAATCGTTATAATAGTTGTGCTATTGGCGGCTGTGGCAATTTTCGTGAAGGTATTCGTTTCAAACGGCGGGCTCAAGTCTGTTATAAGTCAAAGCAGTCGGTCAACGCTCGTCCTTGATGCCGGTCACGGCGGTATCGACGGCGGTGCTATCTCGGACACAGGGCTCAAAGAAAGCGATATTAACCTTCAAATCGCACTGAAAACCGAGGCTCTGGCACATTTTTTAGGTATCGACACCGTTATGACCCGAGAAACGGACACCGATAACTCGGAAAACAAGGCTTACAGCGAGCACGATAACCTCGTCAAACGAGCAGAGCTTGCAAATTCGACCGAGAATGCCGTTTTGATAAGTATTCACCAAAACAATTTCCCAAGCGCTGTTGTCAGCGGTGCAGAAGTGATGTATTCTGATAATGATGACAGTAAGGCGCTCGGCCTGCTCACACAGGACAATCTCGTTGCGCTGCTGGACACTTCAAACCGCCGTGTTGCACGCCCTGCGCCAAAGGAGCTGCTGCTGACATCGTCGGTCGAATGCCCGACGATTCTTGTGGAGTGCGGTTTTATGTCCAATCCGCAGGAGGCGCAAAAACTTGCATCGAATGAGTATCAGCTCAAAATTGCGGCGATCTTAGCCGGTTCTTATATACAGTATTTAAATAACACGGCTTTGGCCTAGGAGAAGATATGAGACAAAAGACAGTTTTCTGCTGCTCGGAATGCGGCAACGAGACAGTTAAATGGAGCGGACGGTGCACGGCCTGCGGTGCGTGGGACAGCTTGGTCGAGGTGAAGCTTGATGCCAAAAGCAAAGGCAGCACCAAAAGAACCGCCTCAAAAAAAGCTCCCAAGCTCATTTCCGACCTCGACACGGAAGCAGAACTTCGATTTTCTACGGGAATAGGGGAGCTGGACCGTGTTTTAGGCGGAGGCGCTGTAAAGGGCTCGCTTGTTCTTGTCGGCGGCGCTCCCGGCATAGGCAAATCAACGCTTTTGCTCCAGCTTTGCGGCCTTGTTGAGGGCGAGCTGAAGATACTCTATGTAACCGGCGAGGAAAGCGAGCGTCAGCTCAAGATGCGTGCACAGCGTCTCGGTGTTGACAATGGGCAGATCTATGTCCTCGCTGAAACGGGACTGACCGAGGTTTTGGAGGCTGCCGATGAGCTTGAGCCGGATATCATGATAGTCGACTCTATCCAGACCATGTTTGACCCCGAGGTAAGCTCCGCACCCGGCAGCGTAAGTCAGGTCAGAGAGTGCACCATGTCCATCATGCGCATGACCAAAGAAAAGGGCTTTACGACCTTTGTCGTCGGCCACATCAACAAAGAGGGCAATATCGCAGGCCCCAAGGTGCTTGAGCACATGGTCGACTGCGTTTTGTATTTTGAGGGCGAGCGCAGCACATCGTTTAGAATACTCAGAGCAGGCAAAAATCGCTTCGGATCGACAAATGAGATAGGCGTGTTTGAAATGGTTGACACCGGCCTTAAGGAGCTGCAAAATCCGTCTGAGATACTGCTTTCAGGCAGACCCGATAACGCCCCGGGAACCTGCGTTACCTGCGTTATCGAGGGCTCAAGACCCATACTTGCCGAAATTCAGGCTTTGGTTGCGCCTGCAACATATAACGCAGGTCGCCGCAGCACAAACGGCATTGATTATAACAGGGCGACACTGCTTTTGGCTGTGCTCGAAAAGAGGGGAGGCATGGCTGTCTCCGGCTGTGATGCGTATATAAATGTAATAGGCGGTCTTGAGCTTGACGAGCCAGCAGCAGACCTTGCCACAATGCTCGCTATTGCAAGCAGCTTTAGGGATTTACCACTCGGGAGAGACTTGGCCGCCGTCGGTGAGGTAGGTCTTTCCGGGGAAATACGAAGCGTTAACTCGCTGAATATGCGCCTGTCTGAAATTGCCCGACTTGGCTTCAAACGCTGTGTAATACCGGCGCATATCAAGGATGATATCAAAAAGCCAGACGGACTTGAAATAATATCCGTTAAGAATATAAGAGAAGCTATCAAGGCCACTTTAGGTTAAAATGTATAAACTAGTTGAAACGCCGCACCTGCCAAAATCAAAGGTGCGGCATATAATAATAGGTGAAAAGTACAGAAAAACGCTCGAAAATGCGTTAATTGCGCACAATTTAGCGCCGATTTGGCTCAAAAACAATCCGTATGTCGATGAACGACTGTCCGGACATGCAGACCTATCTGCCGTGCAAATAGGCAAGATCGTAATTTTAAGTGAGTATCTCAGACCTTGTGAACAAATTCACATTTTGACCGCAATAGAGTATGTATCCGATCCGCAGCATACAGTTTATCCCTATGATGCCGGTCTAAACTTTTGCATCGTGGGAGACAAGCTGTTTTACAATCCTAAAACAGCAAATGCAAAACTCGTCGAAAAATGCGAATACAAACAATTGATACCAGTTAAGCAAGGCTATACAAAATGCTCAATTTGCGTCGTAGATGAAAATTCGATCATAACCTCTGATAAACGCATTGCCGAGGCAGCAGAAAGCGCCGGAATGGACGCACTGTATCTGTCCGAACCGTTCGTTAAACTGGACGGTTTCGATTACGGCTTCATCGGCGGCGCCGCATTTAAAATCAGCGAAACCGACTTAGCATTCACAGGAAAAATAGTAGATACTATTATAGAAAGAAAAATCGAAAGTTTTCTAAGCAAACGAAACATTGATCCGATATATCTAACCGACAGCCAAATATTCGATATAGGCAGTGCAATCCCACTTACAGAGAATAAAGTAGAGCAGAAATAATGACAAAACCCATTTAATCACCCTCTGCTTTGCTCTTTCGCCTCCCCTAAATTAAACAAAATCTTTATTTTGTTTAATTTTTAGTTGATTTGTTAATAGACAGGTTTATAGCTTCCCTGTTATAATGGGTACAGTGATTAGATGATTGGAGCAGACTATGGATTACAGAACCGAAGCGCCGGATATTATCAAGGGCTTTTTGACATATCACGAGACTATTAAAGGTCATTCGAGAAAAACAGTTGATGAATACTATCTCGATCTGCGGAACTTTTTTAGGTTTTTGAAAATTCAGCGTGGTATCGTCCCTCGCAACACTGAGCTTGAGGATATCTCAATTTCTGATATTGATCTGAATTTCGTAAAATCCGTTACTGTCACAGAGGCTTACGAGTATCTCTCTTTCATGACCCGTGATAAGGTCAAGAACCAGCGCAGTCGTGAGGTTGAGTATGGTACCAAAGCCTCCACCCGTGCACGCAAGGTCTCAACGCTCAGAAGCTTTTATAAATACCTGACTGTCAAGGCAAAACTCCTTGATACAAATCCGCTTCAAGACCTTGATGTGCCGAAAATTCCGCACACGCTCCCTCGCTACCTTACCTTGCCTGAAGCGCAAGCCCTCCTCTCCTCTGTCGATGGCAAAAACAAAGAGCGTGACTATTGCATCCTCTGCATTTTTCTCAACTGTGGGCTGCGAATATCGGAGATAGTCGGTCTTAATCTGTCCGATATCAGGGTCGACCATATCAGAGTATTCGGTAAAGGCAGCAAGGAACGCATCATCTATATAAACGATGCATGCGCCGAAGCTATCAACAATTATCTTGAGGTTCGGAAAAATATTGCGGCAATCGACAAAAACGCACTGTTTCTGTCAAACAGGCGCACCCGCATGAGCCGTGAGGCTGTGCACAGCATGGTCAAGGTCTCACTTAAAAAGGCCGGACTGGATGCTGACAAATACTCCTCGCACAAGCTGCGTCACACAGCGGCGACCTTGATGCTTCAAAACGGTGTTGATGTGAGGACGCTTCAAGAGCTTCTCGGGCATGACAACCTCAATACCACACAAATCTATACCCATGTTGATAATTCCGAGCTGCGGCTTGCCTCCGAGGCAAACCCGCTTAGTAACTTTAAACCGAAATAAAAAATATGACCGCTATCAGAACGATAGCGGTCATATTTTTTATTGATCAATTCGGGAAATGTTCAGCACTCCGAACATTCCGGCCGCAAAATCGAGCAGTGCAACAAACCATAGCGTCGCATTGCCTGTCACGGCGAGGATTATCAGTACGGCTTTTACGATCGCACACAGTGCAAGATTTTGCAGTGATATCTTTTTTACTCCCCTTGCAATGGACACCATTGCCGGTAAGCCGAAGATGCCGATATTGGACATTCGCAGATCCTCGGTTTCGGTCTGCCCCCCTACCCTTGCATCAAGGTCGGCATCGGAATGGTAGCCAACATTTTCGGCGCTGACATACATCAGGGCATCGTCCTTATCAAGGCTTTGCCGCACATCTTTGACGACCGAAAGCTTCTTTGCGGTGTCGCAGCACGGGAAAAAGTCCGAGATATTGATGGATTTTGCGGTTTTTTCACAGATATCCATACCGTCCTCGGCGACCAGCATGCTCGTTACGCCCAGTGCCTTGAGGTCGGAAACTGTTTTAGCTGCATATGGGTTGACATTTTCATTAAACACGATAGCGCCAGCATATCTGCCCGCAATGACAAGATACAACACATTGCCCTTGCGCACGCTTGCGGTGTCAATCGAAATGCCTCTTGAGTCGAGAAGCTTAAGCGTACCGAGGAGCATTTGCCTGCCCTCGATCTTGACCTCCATGCCGTAGCCAGCAATGTCGTTAAACTCCTGAATATATTCAGGGTAAATTTCCCCATTATACGCCCCGACTATGGCGGCTGCGATGCGCTGTTCGGATTTATAGGCAACATATGCGCACGAGCGCAGGAAGCTTTTTTTGTCGAGTATGGGCGATATCATCGCTGCAATTTTCGGAGCTCCAGCGGTTATTACATCAGATTTGTCGAAAACTATCGTTTTAAGCATTGCAGCTTTATCAATGGTTTCCGAATCATCGATGATGATTCCCGCAGCGGCGGAGCGGCACAGTCCGTACGCCGTGCACAGGGAGAGCGAGACAAATGCCGAAGCGGGAATGACGGCGACTATGAGCATCGCTCCCCTTCTTATCGACATGACATAGGTCATATCGGTCAAAAGCGGCATAAATGCAGCAAAAAGCACGGCAATGGCAGTCACCGCCATGACGGCAATAGAATAATACGGCTCAAGCTTCGTGCGAACGGCGTTTATCGAGCCGTCGCAGCGATTGAGTAGGCTGCGCTGCTTAGAAAAGCTTTCGGGGCCGTTTTTCGGCAGATTCTCTGTCGCAGCCTGCTTTGTGCGCTTTTCGGCATATTCCATAAAAACCCTGCACGCCTGATAAACCGCAACAAACACGGTCGCTTCCACATAACAGCCAACGGCGAAGCTGGCAGCAGCAGCGATAAGCACGAGACAGGAATTATTGAAATAGTCCTTTCTAAGCGCGGCATAAACGGCCGTTATTGCTATATCAAAGCCGCTTATCAGTATCGCTGCAACAAGCATTATCATTGAAACAAGTTTTGAAGCACCGATATTATACGCCAGAACAAGCAGGATAACGGTTATTGTGAGCCTGACAAGCGTGACGAAGTCCGGCATTATGGGCTTTATGCCCTTGCTGTGTTCATGCATTTGCGCACTTTGGTTCACAAAAATCACCCTCCCTGTTTTTATCAATTATTTTAGCTCAAGCCTTACCGTCGCAGCCGAGAACATCGACTATCTTATGAGCGACCATGTCCTTGATGGCGGCTCTTGCGGGCTTGAGATACTGTCTGGGGTCAAAGTGGTCGGGATGCTGGTTGAGGTACTGACGGATAGATGCGGTCATTGCAAGGCGAAGGTCGGAGTCGATGTTTATCTTGCAAACTGCCATGGATGCTGCCTTGCGAAGCTGATCCTCGGGAACGCCGATAGCGCCGGGCATATTGCCGCCGTTTTCATTGATGATCCTGACAAATTTCTGAGGAACGGAGGACGCACCGTGCAGGACTATCGGGAAATTGGGCAGTCTTTTCTCGACCTCTTCAAGAATGTCAAAGCGGAGCTTGGGGTCGGTGCCGGGCTTAAACTTATAAGCACCGTGCGAGGTACCGATGGCAATCGCAAGCGAGTCGCAGCCGGTGCGCTCAACAAATTCCTGAACATCCTCAGGTCTTGTGTAGGATGAGTCCTCGGCGCTTACCTTGACCTCATCCTCTATTCCGGCGAGCGTTCCAAGCTCGGCCTCGACGACGACACCGTGATCATGGGCATACTCAACGACCTTCTTTGTGAGCTCGATATTCTCCTCAAACGGCTTTGAGGATGCGTCTATCATGACCGAGGTAAAGCCACCGTCGATGCAGGACTTGCAGATATCAAAGCTGTCACCGTGGTCAAGATGCAGAGCAATCGGCAGGCCGGTCTCGATAACGGCAGCCTCGACGAGCTTCATGAGATAGGTGTGATTAGCGTAAGCACGGGCACCCTTAGACACCTGAAGGATCAGCGGAGCATTAAGCTCGGCGGCAGCTTCGGTAATGCCCTGGACAATCTCCATATTGTTTACATTGAAAGCACCGATAGCGTATCCGCCTTTGTAGGCCTTTTCAAACATTTCCTTTGTTGTTACGAGTGGCATGGTCGAAAAACCTCCTGATAAAATTTTAATTAGTTAATTTGCATAAAAAATTTGATTTTCTTATTTATTATAAACCCTTTTCATGTTATAATCAATAATCATTAACGATGTGGAGGCATTATTTTGGATAATTTATTCGATTCACCCCTGGTCGGCTCCTGTATATTCGGGCAGTCCGGCGGGCCTACTGCGGTTATAAACGCCAGTGCTTACGGCGTTATCAAAACAGCGCTCGAGTCCGATGCGATAACCAAGGTCTACGGTGCTGCCCACGGAATTAAGGGCGTTCTAAGTGATGAGCTTTTTGATATGGGCGAAGAAGAGGATTATGAGCTGAAGCTGCTGCTCAACACCCCCTCCTCCGAGCTTGGCTCGTGCAGGTACAAGATAGCCGACCCCGATGATGATGAGTCTGATTATATAAAGATACTCGAGACATTTAAGAAATATAATGTAAGGTACTTCTTCTATAACGGCGGCAACGACTCCATGGACACTTGCAATAAGATAAGCCGTTACATGGAGCGGGTCGGCTATGAATGCCGTGTCATGGGCATACCCAAGACCATTGATAACGATCTGTTCGGAACAGACCACTGCCCGGGCTTCGGCAGTGCTGCAAAGTTCATTGCGACCACCTGCATGGAGATAGACAAAGACACCGATGTTTACGATACCGAGATGGTAACGGTCGTTGAGATCATGGGCAGGCACGCAGGCTGGCTCACGGCGAGCGCCGCTTTGGCAACCGAATACGGTCACGGCTGCGGTCCTGACCTCATTTACCTTCCCGAGCGTGATTTTGACCTTGACAGGTTCACCGAGGATGTCCGCAAGGTTTTAAAGCAGAAGCACAATGTCCTTGTCGCCGTATCCGAAGGCGTTCACTATGCTGACGGTAGCTTCGTTTCCGAGGCCAAGACCTCCGGCACGGACGGGTTCGGCCATGCACAGCTCGGTGGGCTGGCAACTAAGCTTGCGAGCTATCTTAAGGATGCGCTAAAAATCAAAAAGACCCGTGGCATTGAGCTGAGCCTTTTGCAGCGCTGCGGCTCGCATATTGCATCGTCTGTTGATATTCAAGAGGCGTTTATGGTCGGCAAGGTCGCTGTTGAGGCTGCAATTGCCGGTGAGACTGGCAAAATGGTCGCCTTGGAGCGTGACGACACCAGCGGTACATATTCCTGCCACACCACCCTGCTTTCGCTCAGCAGTGTTGCAAACTACGAGAAAAAGGTCCCGCTTGAGTGGATAACAGACGATGGTAATTATATCACATCTGATTTTATTAATTATGTACTGCCTTTGATACAGGGTGAGCCGCATGTTCCCAAAGAAAACTCGCTGCCCAGATACGCAAGGCTCAAAAAGGTCAGAGCAAAACCCGAGGAAACTGTTTGCGTCTAACGCAAGGTTTTTTATAGAAAAGAATTAGGAGGAATTTTATGCAGCAAAAGCGTAAACTCAATCTGCCGGCATGGATAATAATCGGCATGCTCGCAGGCATCGTAGTCGGCTTCATTTTCCTGAAGATCGGCGGCACATTCACTACCGATTATTTAAAGCCTTTCGGCACTATCTACATTAATCTTCTTAAGTTCATGGTCGTCCCCGTCGTTTTGTTCTCTATCATGAGCGGCGTCATCAGCCTTAACGACCTCAAAAAAGTCGGCAGTGTAGGTATAAAGACCTTTGTATACTACATTTGCACCACGGCGCTTGCCGTTGTTATCGGCCTTGTTGTCGTTAACTGCTTCAAGAGCTTCTTCCCTGTTCTCGACTCGAGTGTAAGAGCCGGTCTGTCATATGAAGCTACCGAGGCTCCCAAGATCATGGATGTTATCGTTAATATCTTCCCCGATAACCTGCTCAAGCCCATGGTCGACACCAACATGCTGCCCGTTATCGTCATTGCTATCTTCTTCGGTGCGGGCGTTCTTGCCGCCGGTGAAAAGGGCAAAATGATTGCTGACATCGTAGACAGCATGGACGAGGTCGTCATGAAGGTACTCATGATGATCATTAAGCTCACCCCGATCGGCGTATTTTGCCTTATGGCCGATGTTGTCGCAGTTAACGGTGCAAAGGTCGTCGGCTCGCTGGCTCTCGTTGTCGGTGTTGCCTATATCGGCTACATTCTTCATCTCGTCATTGTCTACAGCCTGAGCGTTAAGTTCCTTGCGGGTATGAGCCCCGTCAAGTTCTTCAAGGGCATGGCAGCTGCGATGCTCACCGCATTCACCACCACCTCGTCGAACGCAACACTGCCTGTCAACATCGAGTGCTGCAACGACATGGGTGCAGAGCCTGAGATCAGCTCCTTCGTCCTGCCTCTCGGTGCTACCATCAATATGGACGGTACCGCTATCTATCAGGCAGTTGCAACCGTATTCATTGCCTGCTGCTACGGTATTGACCTCACCATTGGTCAGATGGCAATGGTAGTCGTGACCGCAACTCTGGCATCTATCGGAACTGCCGGTGTCTCCGGTGCGGGCATGATCATGCTGTCCATGGTTCTTCTGCAAGTCGGCCTTCCCGTTGAAGGTATTGCGATCATCGCAGGCGTTGATAAGCTGTTCGACATGGGTCGTACAACTCTTAACATCACCGGCGACGCTACCTGCGCAATGTGGCTTTCCAAGGTTGAGCGCAGAAACAAGGAAAAACTCGCAGCCAAATAATAAGCTTATAACGAAAAACAGTTCCCCGTTTAATACGAGGAACTGTTTTTTAATCAAATGCGGGGTTTACGGCATAGAAATTCTTTTTGTCAAGCTTCTCGAGGGCGTTTCGCAGTCCCTCGCCGAAGCGCTGATAATGGACTACTTCCCTTTCACGCAAAAACTTTATGACATCGTTCACATCCGGGTCGTCGGACAGTCGCAGAATATTGTCATATGTCGTGCGAGCCTTTTGCTCTGCTGCCATATCCTCATGCAGGTCGGTTATGACATCGCCGTTTACTTGCATCGTTGCCGCAGTCCACGGGGTGCCGGAGGCAAACTGCGGGTAAACTCCGGCGGTGTGATCCACAAAGTAGGCTTCAAAGCCTGCATTTTTTATCTCCTCCGGCGTCATTTTCCTTGTCAGCTGGTGAACTATCGTGCCAACCATCTCAAGATGCCCAAGCTCCTCTGTTCCTATATCTGTGAGCAGCCCCTTAAGCTCGGGATATGGCATACTGTACCGCTGGCTGAGATATCTCAGCGATGCTCCTAATTCCCCATCGGGGCCGCCATACTGACTTATTATAAATTTTGCCAGTGCAGGATTTGGATTTTTAATTCTGACCGGGTATTGCAGCTTCTTTTCATATACAAACATTTGTCAGCCCTCCGTTTTTACACTATAATCCCACGGCCAAGGGTTCTTGAGCCATGTAAAGCTCTGCGCTTTGGCAAGATCCTTAGTCGTAACGGGGCCGTAGAGCTTTACATAGCGCTCCCGCGCTGTGCTTGCAAGCTCCAAAATGTTCTTGAGCATATCAAACGCTTCGCTGTCCTCGCAATGTGTGTCAAGGTACAAGACCAGCTCATGGGCGACAAAATCAAGCGCCATCAGCTCGCCGAGGGGCGTGCCGGTAAGTTCTCCGGTGTTGACCATATTCATGAACGGAAGGTCAAGTCCCGGGAAAAGTGTGCCTCTTGAGAGGGCTTCGGCTGTATTATATGTCGGCTTCACACATTCCTGCATCGGCACATATGCCATTGCCAACGGTGCGCAGGATGGCAAAGAGCCGTTCTTAAAATCGCAATTATTATCCACTTAGCATATCCTCCTTTGTGCTTCATTATATGACGGAGGACATAATAAGTGATAAAAAGCCCATCTTATGATGGGCTTTTTATCACTTTATCATTTCTTCAAATTCGGTCTCGTAAATGACCTTAACGCCGAGGTCTCTTGCCTTTTGGAGCTTGCTTCCGGCATTTTCACCTGCAAGTACGATGCTTGTTTTCTTCGACACTGAGGACGATGACTTACCTCCGAAGCTTTCAATTATCGCTGCAGCCTCATCACGCTTGTAATTGGTGAGCTCACCTGTCAGAACAAAGGTCATTCCGGCAAAGCGTGCATCCTTCACGGTATCGATGCTTTCAAAAGAGACACCGGCCTCACGCAGAAGCTTTATCTGATGCTGAGACTGCGGCAGCTCGAACCATTCTTTGATAGACGCTGCGGTAATTGCTCCGATATCATTCACTGCCAAAAGCTCAAGCTCGGTCGCATCCATGAGGTTATCAAGTGTTTTAAACTGCTGCGCAAGGGTCTTGGCGGCCTTTTGGCCGACCTGTCTGATGCCGAATGCGCACAGGAGCCTAGCCAGTCCCGCCTGCTTGCTTTTTTCAATTGCGGCAATGAGGTTTTCGGCAGACTTTTTGCCCATTCTGTCAAGCGCTGCGACCGATTGAGCGTCAAGGTAGTATAACTCTGCCGGACTTCCGACAAGACCGCTGTTTATAAGCGACTCACATACGGATATGCCTAAGCCTTCAATGTCCATAGCTTCTCTTGATGCAAAATGCGCAAGGTTTCTAAGTCTCTGTGCCGGACACTCGGGGCTTGTACATCTAAGTGCTGCACCGTCCTCATCACGAACAACAGGTGCGCCGCACTCGGGACAGGTGTCGGGCATCTTAAACGGTACGGTGTCGTCAGGTCTCTTATCTTTATTGACAGACAGCACCTCGGGGATTATCTCCCCTGCCTTCTGCACCAAAACGGTGTCGCCGATACGGATATCGAGCCTATCAATATTGTCCTGATTGTGAAGCGTTGCATTCGTCACGGTCGTGCCCGCAAGGCGCACCGGCTCAATGACCGCTTTGGGTGTCAATACGCCCGTTCTGCCGACCTGCACGACAATGTCAACAACCTTGCTCTCCTTCTTCTCGGGCGGGTATTTATATGCGACCGCCCATCTGGGGGCTTTTGCGGTGCTGCCGAGGAGACTGCGCTGGGCAAGGGAGTTGACCTTAATGACTGCGCCGTCAATGTCATAGGCAAAATCGCCTCTGTTCTCCCCTATCCAGTCGATGCGCTCGCAGCAGCCGTCAATGGTCTTATACAGCTTGTACGGTACAACGGGAAAGCCCATGTGCTTGAGAGCATCGAGAGTATCAGAGTGGTTCTTATATACATTGCCCGATGTGTACTGCATGTTAAAGCAGACTATATCTAGCTTGCGCTGAGCGGCAATTTTCGGGTCAAGCTGGCGGATAGAACCGGCAGCGGCATTTCTCGGATTTGCAAGAAGCTGCTCTCCGTTTATCTCACGCTCTGCGTTGAGTTCATTAAAAACGGACTTGGACATGTAGACTTCGCCACGAACGATAAGTCTTTCGGGCGCATCAATCAGCCTGAGTGGGAGACTTCTCACCGTGCGCAGATTTTCGGTCACATCCTCGCCGATAAGCCCGTTGCCACGAGTGGCGCCACGCACAAACACGCCGTTTTCATACTCAAGCGACATAGATAGCCCGTCAATTTTCGGCTCAACACAGTATTCGTGTTCATCCGTGAGTGAGGCGTCCATTCTCTCGCCAAAGGCTTTAAGCTCGTCAAACGAGAACACATCGCTCAAACTCTCCAGCGGCACTTGATGCTGCACCTGTGTGAACTGCGACAGTGCAGCACCTCCGACGCGCTGTGTGGGCGAATCAGGGGTCACAAGCTCTGGGTGCTCCTCCTCAAGCTTTATGAGCCGCTGCATCAGCATATCATAGTCAAAATCGGAAATGACGGGAGCATCATCAACATAATAAAGCTTGTTGTGATGCTCTATCTCCCTGCGGAGCTCATCTATCTGCTTTTGAATATCCATAGTCATTTCTCCATGTTTAGATATGTTTCCGGCACCTTTCCGACGATGACTGTATCGGCCACAATGACCTCGGTAACGGTGCTTGCGCTTTTCGTCCCCCACGGGACAAGAATATCGATATCTATCGTGACCTCAAGCATGAGCTGATACTTAGCCTGATTAATGCCGGAGGAAACGATATCGTTTTTAAAGTCCACCTTCGATGAGGTCAGCATGACGATATCGACTGTAACATCCGGCCCTCTGCCCATCAAAAGGTTCAGCCCCGTGAGGTTGCCTGCCGGAATTTTCACCTCAATCGTCCCGTTTTCGGTCGATTCGATTACGGAATTGAGTATTTCGGTGGACAATGTGTTTATATGCGCCATATCGCTCGTGATGGCAGTGATATCGCCGTTTTTGTCTTTAACGAGCGAGACGAAATAGTCAAAGCCGTACACGCCCTCGCCTATGACCTTGTTTATCGAATCGTTGACCGTTTTTGTGACGATATCAACTGCGTCGGACACTGCGATCTTTGTTGACAGATCACGCAAAAACATGCTTATCGCCGCCAAAACCAGCAGCAGGACGAGCGTTACGCCGAAAAAGCCGGTTTTAGGCTTTCGCTGCCTTGTATCGGTACTGAATGTATATTTTGGCTTTCTTCTGCGGTGATAATACATGAGACCACCCCATGTATTATATGCCCAAAATCACTCCAGCATTTCATTGACCGCCATCATTATGCCGAGCTTGCCGGATTCGTAGGTTATGCCGCCCTGCATGTAGGCGATAAACGGCTCTTTCATGGGGCCGTCGGCGGACAGCTCAATGGACGAGCCCTGAATAAATGCGCCCGCCGCCATTATGACAGGACAGTTATATCCGGGCATCTGCCACGGCTCGGGCGTAACATATGAATCGACAGGTGCGCCGCTCTGTATGCCCTTGCAGAACTTTTTCATGTTATCGGCCGTTCTGAGCGTCACCATCTGGATGATATCGCTTCTCACCTCATTGGGAGCAGGCGATGTCTCAAACCCGATCTTGCTCATCATTGCGGAGCAAAATGTTGCGGTCTTAAGTGCCTGTGCAACAATGTGCGGTGCCATGAATAAGCCTTGGAACAGGAGCCTATTGTTGCCGAGCGTTGCGCCGCATTCGCCGCCGATACCGGGGGTGGTAAGGCGCATTGCGGCTTTTTCAACAAGCTCCGCTTTGCCGACAACATATCCGCCGGTCGGGGCCAATCCGCCGCCGGGATTTTTTATAAGTGAGCCCGCCATGAGGTCAACGCCGTATTCCGTCGGCTCGTGCTCGCCGGTAAACTCGCCGTAGCAGTTATCGACCATGACATTTATGTTCGGGTCAACTTCCTTTACGGCACGGGCTATCTCACCGATCTGCTCGGCGGAAAATGCGGGTCTATCGCCGTAGCCACGGGAGCGTTGGATAAGCACGGCTGTGACGCTTTTGTCGGCAGACGCTTTTTTTATTGCCTCTATATCGGGGCTGCCGTCGGCTCTAAGATTGACCTGTGCATAGTTAATGCCGTAAAACCTAAGCGAACCGTGGCAGTCACCCTCAATGCCGATGGCATTTCTGAGCGTATCATAAGGAAGACCCGTTGCAGAAAGCAGCGTGTCACCGGGCTTAAGCATGGCGAAAAGCGCCGTTGAAAGCGCATGAGTGCCGTTAACGAAGCCGATGCGCACAAGTGCCGCTTCCGTGCAGAAAATTTGCGCATAGACCTTGTCGAGCACTTCCCTGCCGACATCGTCATAGCCGTAACCTGTCGTTCCGGCAAAGCAGGAGTCGGATACCTTGTTATCTTGAAACGCCTGCATGACCTTGAGCGTGTTTTGCTGCGCAATTCGGTCAATGCGCTCGAACTGCGGCCTTATCTCATTTTCCGCTTCCTGCGCAAGTGCGAACACCCGCGGCTTCATATCACTGAATTTCATATCAAAGCTCCATAATTATCTGCTTAAAGTATTTGCCGCGTTCCATGAAGTTTTTGAATTTATCGAATGCGGCACATGCCGGTGACAATAGGACGATATCGCCCTCCTGCGCATAGTCGGCGGCGGCCAGAACGGCCTGCTTAAAATCGTCGATGGTGACCATCTTAAAGTCCTCGGTGTAGTATTTCGAGGCTTTCACGGCCTGTTCTATCTTCTCGGAGGTAGCCCCCGTTAGAAACAGGGCCTTAGTGTGCAGGCAAATTTCATCGCCGAGGGCGTCAAAGGGTATGTGCTTATCGTATCCGCCCGCAATGAGGATAGGCTTTATTTTCAAAGCGTGAAGACCTGCGGCCGTGCGGCTGGGACTCGTGCCGATAGAGTCATTTATATAGGTAACGCCGTCTTTTATACGCACCTGCTCCAAGCGATGCTCAACGCCGGAAAACTCCTTTGCGACCTTGATGCAGGTCTCATCGGAGACGAGCCCATCGGTCGCAGCAAAGGCCGCCATGTAGTTTTCAAGGTTATGCGTACCGGGAAGCTTAATGTCATCGGCATGCATGAGCTGCTCCCGAACACCGTCGTGGACACGGTAGACTATGCCGTCCTCGCAGTAAACGCCGTTTTCGGGTGACTTTGCTCTGCTGAAATAAGAGATTTGCGACTTTGCCATGCCCGCATAGTACGACGAATACTCGTTTTCGCTGTTAAGAACGAGCCTATCCGAGCTGTCCTGACGGGTAAAGATCGAGCTTTTTGCATCGATATAATCCTGATAATCCTTGTGCTTATCAAGATGATTGGGCGAAATGTTCGTAATGACAGCAACATCGGGCTTGCAGACCATGCTGTGCAGCTGGAATGAGCTAAGCTCAAGCACCGCAAAGTCGTCTTTCTTCATGCTGTCGACCTCGCAGAGCAAGGGGTGACCGATGTTGCCGCCGAGGTGGACTGTGCAACCCTGCGCTTTTAAAAGCTCGGAAATTATCGTCGTTGTCGTGGTCTTGCCGTCACTGCCGGTGACCGCAATTATCCTGCACGGGCAAAGCTTAAAGAAAACCTCCATTTCCGAGGTGACGACTGCGCCGTTTGCGGCAGCTTTGGTCAGGTGCTCGTCAAACGGCATCAAGCCCGGGGTGCGAAAAATAATATCATAGTTTAAGTTTTCAAGATAGGTGTCGCCAAGTGAAAACTTTGCTCCAATCGGGAGAAGCTCCGAATAGACCTCACCGAGCTGCTCAGCGCTGCGCTTATCGCAGGCGGTCACATCGCAGCCCGCTTCGAGAAGCTTTTCAAGAAGCGGCTTATTACTCACGCCGATGCCGATAACGCAGATGCGCTTATCCTTAATCGAATTTATATATTCATTCAAAGTCATGTCATGACCCTCCAAACCTTTATTATTATAAAGCCATCGCCGTATAAAAACAAGAAATTTCTATTGACTTGTGCGCCTTTCATGTTTAAAATATCCACTTGAGTGGGCCGAACGACCGCGGGCACATTTTGAAAAGAAGTGCGTGAGGAAAGTCCGGGCTCCATAGGGCAAGGATAACGGGTAACGCCCGCCAGGGGTGACCCTCGGACAAGTGCAACAGAAATATACCGCCGAGCTTGCTCGGTAAGGGTGGAAAAGTGAGGTAAGAGCTCACTCGCCGGTCGGAGACGATGCGGTGCTGTAAACTCTATCCGGAGCAACACCGTGGGAGGACATATGATCTGCCCGATCGTCCTCAGGAGGTGGCTAAAGCCTGTCGGCAACGGCAGGATTAGATAGATGGTCGTTTAAGACAGAACCCGGCTTATAGGCCCACTCATCAAAAGAAAAACCGCCATGGGCGGTTTTTTCTTTTTACAGGCTTTGCAGAAGCTTCAAAAGGAACTCCCACACACGCTGCGTTGAAGCTACATCGAGCTTTTCGTTTGTCGTATGGATATCCGGGATATTGGGGCCAAAGGATATGCAGTCGAGATCCTTTATCTTGTCTGCAAAAAGGCCGCACTCAAGTCCGGCATGGATAACGCTGAGCTCCGGCTTTTCGCCGTACAAGCTCTCATATGCCGCAACTGCCTTTTCACGGAGAACGGAGTTCCTTTTATACTCCCATGCGGGATACTCGCCGCCAATGGTCACCGTTCCGCCGTTTGCCGTGATAATGTCAGTGAGCTTGCCTTTCATATTTTCCATTTCGGTGGCCGCCGAGCTTCTGAGGCAGAAGCTTAATGACAGCAAGCAGCCCTCGGTCGTTGCAACACCGAGGTTGAGTGACGACTCAACAAGTCCTTCGATATCAGGGCTCATTGTCTGAACGCCGTCAGGCACGGCAGACAATGCAGTAATGATTTTGCCGCTTATATCTGCATCAGCAGCGCTGACGCAGTCTTTGCCGAGCTCGGTAACGGTTATCTCGATATTGGGGTCGGTGCCGCTGTACTTTTCATATGCATGCTTGGAAAAATACATGACGGTCTCAAGCACAGCGTTGCGGTCGGCCTCATTAAATGCGACAGTACATGTGCTTGCATTTGCAATCGCATTATCCTTTTCGCCTCCGTCTATCGAAACGAGTCTGAGCGTGTTCTTGGCGTTAATCTCACCAAGCAGCCTGCCCATCAGGATGTTGGAATTTGCTCGGTTTTTATGTATCTCATTACCCGAGTGACCGCCGGTAAGACCGTTTATGCTCAGCTCGGCGCAGTACAGCTCCTCGGTTTTTAAATTCAGCGGAAACTGTGCAAGCACATGCGCACCGCCGGCGCAGCCGCAGGTGATAACGCCCTCGAGCTCGGAGTCGATGTTGAGCATGGTTTTGCCACGGAGTTTGGATGCATCAAGAAACTGAGCGCCGTCCATGCCGGTCTCCTCGTTGATGGTGAAAATAGCTTCAATAGGCGGATGCGGGATGGTGTCCGAGTCGAGAACGGCAAGCGCCATTGCAACGGCAATACCATCGTCAGCGCCAAGGCTCGTTCCCTCTGCCCAAAGGTACTCGCCGTCGGTCTTGAGGTCAAGTCCATCCTTTTCAAGGTCTTTTGTGCAGTCTGCGGTCTTGACCGTCACCATGTCGAGGTGACCTTGAAGTATCACAGTCTCGTGTCCTTCATAGCCGCACGAGGCGTTTTTATATATAATGACATTGCCGAGCTCGTCACAGTAATATTCCAGACCTCTCTGCCTTGCAAATTCGCAGCAAAGCTCGGTTATCTGCGCTGTGTTATCCGAGCCGTGCGGCACGGAGGCTATAAGCTCGAAGAAATCAAATACTTTTTTAGGTTCGATATTCATTGCTGACATTTTCTACTCCCATTTTGACCATACATCGGGCATGTAGCCCACCGTCGCCTGCTTGCCGTTTCTGACAATAGGCGTTTTTATGAGCCACGGACATTCAAAAAGCTTATCAAGCTTAGCATCATTAGACGCAAGATATTGTATAATCGGGTAGTCAACATCAGCGGTGTTTATCATGGCATCGAGCCCGACAGCGTTTTTAACGGAGTTTAACTCTCCCCTGCTCATTCCGTATCTGTTGATGTCGACAAACTGATATTTAATGCGTCGTTCTTTGAAATATCGCTCGGCTTTCTTTGTGTCAAAGCATTTGCTTTTGCCGAATATTTGAATATTCACAGTATTTTCTCCATAATATCGTAAAGATTATCCCAAAACAGCGCCCTGACGAGTGCTTCGGGGTAGTTTCGATTTAACAGCTCGTTATAAAGCTTATCAAGCTTATGCACGCCGTCAAGTCCCGTCGGTGTGCTGTCTATGCCGTCAAAATCGCAGCCGAGAAAGACAGAACGCTCACCGCCGAGGGACAAAAAGTGCTCAATGTGAGCGATAACGGCATTGATATCTTTGCCCAAACCGAGAAATTCGGGGTACAGGTTTATACCCGCACCGCCGCCGACGTCGACAAGCGCATTAAACTGCTCATCGGTGAGATTTCTCGGGACATTGCATAATGCCTTGGCGTTGGAATGTCCTGCAATCACTGGCTTTTCGCACGCTTCGAGCGTATCCCAAAAGCCACGCTCTGAGATATGTGACATATCCAAGGCAAAGCCCATGTGCTGCGCCTTTTTGACAAAAGTTCTGCCTTTTTCGGTCAAGCCCTTTCCACTTCCCATGGCAGCGCCGCAAAGCTCGTTGTCAAAATTCCATGTCGGATGCAGCACTCTGACGCCATCTTGATATGCACTTTCGAGTGAGCTTATCTGCTCGCAGCCCTCAATGGATATGAAAACTGCCACTTTTCCGGACTCAGCAGCCTTTTTGATATCATGAAAATTCAGACATAGCATCACTATGTCCGAATTTTCCTCTATCTCTTGGCTTAAACGCCTAAGCATTGCATCGGCTTTCTCGACAGGCCGGTCGAGCGTTTCCGCACAAACGGCAAAAACTTGGGCGCAAGGAGCGAATTTATGAAGCCGTTCCAGATCGGTATGAAACCCGTTTTTACGCAGGCTTCCACCCTCGGTCATGACCCTTGATATAGTATCGCAATGGCAGTCAAAAAGCGGTATCATACCTCAGAAATAAGCGGCAGTATCATCGGGCTGCGCTTTGTGGTCTTGTAAAGATAGCTTGAGACATTGCTCTTAATGCGACTTTTTATCGATGCCCAATCCTTAACGCCGTTTTCCTCGCAAGTCATAACGGTCTCTTTGGTGACACGCTTGAGCTCCTCAATCATGGACTCGGCCTCTTTTACATACACAAAGCCCCTTGTGAGTATCTCGGGCTCTGCGAGCATGGCGTTGTCCCACGAGGACAGGGTCACGACGATAACAACCATGCCGTCCTCTGCAAGTCTGTGCCTGTCGCGCATTACGACACTGCCGACATCGCCGACACCCATACCGTCGACCATGACAGCTCCAGACTGCACGGCACCGTTGAGCTTGATGCTTTTTTTTGATATCTCTATGACCTTGCCGTTTTCGCCGATGACAACATTTTTAGCCGGTACGCCCATGAATTTACCAAGCTCTGCGTGCTTAACGAGCATGCGGTATTCACCGTGGACAGGGATGAAATACTTGGGCTTTACGAGCGCAAGCATCATCTTCTGCTCCTCCTGTGAGGCGTGGCCGGAAACATGAAGCTCGGTATTACGGTCATAAATGACCTCTGCGCCCTTGTGGAAAAGCTCGTCGATTACCTTACTAATCATGTTTTCGTTGCCGGGGATGGCCGATGCCGATATGATGACACGGTCGCCGGCTTCAATGTTTATCTGACGGTGCTCGGAAAACGCCATACGGTACAGAGCGGACATGGTCTCGCCCTGACTGCCGGTCGAGATAATGACGACCTTGTTTTTCGGCAGCTTATTAATATGGTTTATATCGACCATCGTATCCTCGGGAATGTTGAGATAGCCGAGGACGCTTGCAACACGGAGGATATTTTCCATGCTTCGGCCGGTGATACCGACCTTGCGCTTATACTTCGCCGCAACATCGATTATCTGCTGCAATCTGTGGACATTAGACGCAAAGGTCGTGATAATAATACGCTGGTCGCAGTTTTTAAACAGCATGTCAAAGGTCTCGCCGACCTTGCGCTCTGATGCGGAATGGCCGGGCTTTTCGACATTCGTCGAGTCGCTCAAAAGCGCAAGCACACCCTCATTGCCGAGCTGGCCGAGGCGGGACAGGTCGATCATTTTGCCCTGAACGGGCGTTACATCGATCTTGAAGTCGCCGGTATGGATGATAGTGCCAAGCGGAGTCTTTATCGCAAGCGCAACAGCGTCGGCAATGCTGTGGTTAACATTGATGAACTCAATGCTAAAGCACCCCAGCCTGAACACATCCCCTGCTTTCTTGGTAAAGATCTGCGTATTGTAAAGCAGATCATGCTCCTCAAGCTTGAGCTCGACAAGCGCAGCTGTGAGCGGCGTTGCGTAGATGGGTACATCAAGTTCGGTCATAACATACGGGATAGCACCGATATGATCCTCGTGACCGTGGGTAAGGATAATGCCTCTCACTCTGTCGGCATTGGCTTTAAGATAAGAAATGTCAGGTATGACAATGTCGATACCGTACATCTGCTCATCCGGGAAGCCCAAGCCGCAGTCAACAACGATAATATCTGTGCCGCACTCAAAGGCGGTCATGTTTTTTCCGATCTCTCCGAGACCGCCAAGCGGGATAATTTTGATTTTAGGTGTCATATATGCCTCCATTCGTTATTATTGGCTTCCGAAAATGCAAAGCAAAGGGGACCTCGCTCAAAACTGCCCTGTTTCGCAGCTTAGAGCGTGGCATTCCCCCCACACATATTCGGTATGTAAAATTATTCTCTTCTTCGGTTAGATTATTGCCCGAAAATTATAATTCAATTCTGCCTTCGATCGCTCTGAGCAGAGTTGCATCATCCGCAAATTCAAGATTTGAGCCGACGGGTATACCGTAGGCAAGTCTCGTGACCTTGACATCAAAGGGCTTTAAGAGCCTTGAAATGTACATAGCGGTCGCATCACCCTCGGTATCGGGGTTCGTTGCCATTATTATCTCGCTTATCTCGCTGTCATCGGCGGCAACACGCTTGACAAGCTCGCTTATTCTGATATCATCGGGTCCGACATGGCTGATGGGCGACAAAACGCCGTGCAGAACATGGTACACACCATTATATTCATGGCTGCGTTCGATAGACAGCACATCACGGGGCTCGGAGACAACGCACACGGTGCTTTTATCACGCCTGTTGCTCTGACAAACGGGGCAAATGTCGCCCTCGGTCAGGTTCTGGCATATTTTGCAGCAGCTCACATGAGCCTTGGCATCCATGATAGCCGAAGCAAAGCTCTCCGCCTCTCCATCGGGCAGAGAAAGGACATGGAACGCAAGACGCTGTGCGCTTTTTCTGCCGATGCCGGGCAGAGACGCAAATTTATCTATGAGGTTTTCGAGTGATGCAGGGAAAAATGCCATAGGTGTGTATCTCCAATTATGCGTTTCTGATAGCTTCTATCTGTGCGGCTCTGTCGGGCTTTCCGAACACCGCACTGCCGGCAACAAGGACATTTGCTCCGGCTTCCTTTACGAGCTTCGCCGTCACTGGGTCAACGCCGCCGTCGACCTCAAGCTCGCAATCAAGGCCTCTGCGGTCTATCTCCTTGCGGAACTGCTTTATCTTCGGTAGCTGGTCATGCATGAAGCTCTGGCCGCCGAAGCCTGGCTCAACCGTCATAACAAGGACCATATCAAGTCTTTCAAGATACGGGTACAGTGCCTCAGCAGGGGTTTTGGGCTTAACGGAAAGACCGACCTTTTTGCCGCAGCGCTTTACGATATCGATAGCCTCGCTTATCTTCTCGGGCGTGTCGGCCTCAACATGGAACATGACAAGATCGGCACCCGTTTTGCAGAAAACCTCGGCGTATCTGACCGGACGGTCTATCATGAGGTGAACATCAAGGAACATGTCGGTCGTCTTGCGGACGGATTTTAACACCGGAATGCCTATCGAAATGTTTGGAACGAATTCGCCATCCATCACATCAAAATGGACATAATCGGCTCCGCCCTGCTTTATATCTTCAATTTCCGTCCCCAGCTTTGAAAAATCGGCAGAGAGGATTGAAGGAGCTATCTTTATCATGACATTAACCTCAACTTAGAGTGTAGCATAAAATGAGTCAGCGGTCAGGTGCGCACCGCTGCTTTTATATATCCGGGGAATGCCTCTTGCGGGTATTCCCCGGGCCTGCACAAACTTCTACATCTACATTATACTACACAATATATAGATTAGCAAGCATTTAAGACCGATTATATATTGTGAAAAAAGCAGAAAAGCTGATGCTTTTCTGCTTTCACTGTTTACATCTGCGGCTCCGGGAGCTTGCAGACATCTATCCATTCAATTGCGTTTGAGTATTTAAACAGCTCATCCAAGTTGAGCTCTATCGCACTGTTTTCGCTGCCGACAGCGGGGAAAACAGTGGTAAAGCGCTTAAGGCTCTCATCAAGATATACATCGATGCCGTCGTTTATACCGAACGGGCATACGCCGCCGACGGGGTGGCCGACAAGCTCGAGCACCTCATCGGGCGAGGGCATTTTGGCCTTCATGTGGAACTTGTCCTTAAACTTCCTGTTGTCTATTCTGGCGTCGCCTGCTGCGAGGATAAGGATGCAGCTGTCGTCTTTCTTAAACGAAAGCGTCTTTGCTATCCTTGCACCCTCAACGCCCAGCGCAAGTGCGGCAAGCTCGACGGTGGCGCTGGACACGGGAAACTCCTGCACTCTGTCCTCCATGCCGAACTGCCTGAAATATGCTCTTCCTTTTTCTATTGACATTTTAATTCACCGTTATTTCAAAATAAGCTTGTTGAAGTTTTTCTTGCCTCTCTTAATGACAATGCCGTTTTTGAGGGCATCGGCATCGAATGCGGCAGAGATATCTGTGACCTTTTCGTCGTTCACGGAAACACCGCCCTGCTGGATATTGCGCCTTGCCTCGGACTTTGATGCACAAAGGCCGGTCTTTACAAGTGCGGTCATGATATCGATAACGCCGTCGGAAAGGTCATTTATCGTTATCTCGGTCATGGGCATGTTTTCATCATCGCCCCTGCCGCCGAAAAGCGCCTTTGAGGATGCCTCGGCTGCCTTAGCTTCCTCCTCGCCGTGGACAAGGGCGGTAAGCTCGTACGCAAGTATCTCCTTAGCACGGTTGAGCTGTGAGCCCTCCCATTTGTCCATTTCCTCTATCTGCTCAAGAGGCAGAAAGGTCAGCATGCGAATGCACTTGAGAACATCGGCATCGCCTACATTGCGCCAGTACTGGTAGAACTCAAAGGGCGAGGTCTTGTTCGGGTCAAGCCAAACTGCACCTGAAGCGGTCTTACCCATCTTCTTGCCTTCGGAGTTGAGCAGCAGTGTTATGGTCATTGCGTGAGCGTCCTTACCGAGCTTGCGGCGGATAAGCTCCGTGCCGCCGAGCATGTTGCTCCACTGGTCGTTGCCGCCGAACTGCATATTACAGCCGTAATGCTGGAACATGTAGTAAAAGTCGTAGCTCTGCATTATCATGTAGTTAAACTCAAGGAAGCTCAGACCCTTTTCCATGCGCTGCTTGTAGCACTCGGCTCTTAGCATGTTGTTTACCGAGAAGCATGCGCCGACCTCACGAAGCAGCTCGATGTAGTTAAGGGGCTTGAGCCATGCGGAGTTGCGCAGCATAATCGCCTTGCCGTCGGAAAAGTCAATGAACTTCTCCATCTGTCTTTTGAAGCACTCGGCATTGTGTGCAATGGTCTCCTCGGTCAGCATCTGACGCATATCGGTACGACCGGAGGGGTCGCCTATAAGTGTCGTGCCGTCTCCGATGAGGGCGATAGGCTTGTTGCCCGCCATCTGCAGGCGCTTCATAAGGCACAGCGCCATGAAATGGCCGACATGCAGGGAGTCTGCGGTGCAGTCAAAGCCGATGTAGAAGGTGGCTTTGCCATTATTTATCATATCCTTAATTTCTTCTTCGTTTGTTACCTGAGCGATAAGTCCTCTGGCAACGAGTTCTTCGTAAATGTTCATTTATTCTCTCCTTATTATTTATTCTCTTTGATAATTTTTTCGGCAGTCTCGGCCATAAATCCGATTATCTCGGGGCAGCTCACGCCGTTTTTCTTAAGGTCAATGCAGCGGACACAGCCGTATTTGTCACGGACGATGTTGACGCTTTTGCTTGCAATGGCAGCTATCTTCTTTTTTGCCTCGGTATCCTGTGCGTCATTAAACGGGCAGGCAAGACCGGCCGCCATGACAGCACCGGATATTGCTCCGCATATCTCGCCGCTGCGGACACCGCCGCCGAAGCCTGCGGAAATGGCAAGCGCCGTCTTTTCATCGATATCATAATAATCACGGCACGCAGCCAAAACCGACTGTGCACAGTTATAGCCGTTCAGATGATACTCCAAAGCTTTATCTTTTACGCTCATTTTTCTAGCCTCCAAAAAATAAAGCCCTCTGTCCAAAAGACAGAGGGCGAATTAACGCGGTACCACCTCTATGCACCGGCTCCTCACAAAGCCGGTCTCGGTGAGTTTGAAACTCAAGCGCAGTATCGGGCGCATCCCGTCACAGCCTACTAAAATTTCGGTGTGCCGCTCCAAGCCGTATTCAGTCTGACCTGCTCTCCCCTTTTCAGCGAACAGGGTCTCTCTGTGCAGCATGATCAAACCTACTTGTGCTCTTCCTTGCGTTTACCTGCACGATTATACAAAATTAATTATTCCTTGTCAACCTATATTTATCCGCTGCGAGCAGCTGCTCCTCGGCGCTTGCAAGCGTAAGCTCCGAGATATTGTCGCCGCCGTGCATCCTCGCAAGCTCAAGCGCTCTCCCCTTTCGGTCAAGCTCCCGCACTTCGGTGTATGTTCTGCCGTTGCGCTCGGTTTTCTCGATTAGGTCGTGATTATCGGCGATTGCCGCAATCTGCGGAAGATGGGTAATACACAAAACCTGCTTGCCGTGCGAGAGGTCGGACATTTTCTCGCCGACACGCTGGGCGGCTATACCGGAAACACCGGTGTCAATTTCGTCAAAGACCATGGTCTCAATGGGGTCGTTTTTGGAAAACACCGTTTTCATGGCAAGCATTATCCTGCTCAGCTCACCGCCGGAGGCTATCTTCGATATCCTGCCGAGCGCTTCACCGGCGTTTGCAGAGATGAGGAATTTCACATTGTCTGCGCCGGTTGCGTCAAAGCCCGTGTCGCTTTCCATCGGCTCAACGGATACCGAGAAGCGGACAGACGGCATGCTCAGATCCTTAAGCTCGCCCACAATGCGTTTTTCAAGGCTCTCAGCAGCCGCACGACGCTTTTCGGTAAGCTCTGCGGCGATTTTCTTGCAATTTGCAATATGCTTTTCAAGCTGCTTATTGAGCTTAATGAGCATATCGCCCGCATACTCAAGCTCAGAAAGCCTCATGCGGCAGTTATCGAGGTGGGCAAGCATAGCTTCCTCGTCCATATTATACTTACGGCGCAGCTTTTTGAGCAGTGACAGTCGGCTTTCGATATTATCGTATTCCTCGGGTGAAAATTCAAGACTGTCTCTGAAGTCCCTTATGCGTTCGGATGCGTCAAACAGCAGTGAGGACGCATTTTCGATTATGTCGGCAGTCTCCCTCAAATCGTCGGCTATGACCGCTGCCCTACCGATGAGTGCGGATGCTTCGTCCGTGAGCGACTGGGCGTTCTGGTCGGCGGCATACAAGGCGTTGTACGCACCGTTGAGTGCTTCCGTCAGCTTCTCTGAATTTCTCAGAAGATCACGCTTTGCCGTGAGTTCGTCCTCCTCGCCGACCTTGAGCTGCGCTTTTTCAAGCTCGTCTATCTGATATTGGAGACTGTCGGCCATGCGTTCCTTCTCAATCTCATCCATTGAAAGGCGCTGTATCTCCTTTTTGCACGCCCTATAATCGGCGTAGGCTGCCTTAAAACGCTCGATAGTTTCGCCGTAATCACCGTAGCCGTCGAGATACGCAAGGTGATTTGCCTCATCCATAAGCTGTCTGCCGTCGTTTTGACCGTGGATATCCAAAAGCAGCACGCCAAGCTCACGCAGCTGCGAAACAGAGACGGGAACACCGCACACACGGCAGCTGTTTTTGCCCTCTGCGCTTATCCTGCGCTGTATGATTATCTCGTCCTCGAGGTCAATGTCATTATCCGCAAGCCATTTGTCGGCATTGTGCGACTCAAACACCGCCGTAACAATGCCCTTATCTGCACCCGTTCGCACGAGCTCACGGCTCGTTCTTGCGCCGAGTACGGCACCGAGTGAGTCGACGATTATCGACTTGCCTGCGCCGGTCTCGCCGGTGAGCACCGTCAGCCCCTTACGAAACTCAATATCCGCTTTTTCAATAACCGCTATGTTTTCTATATGCAGCTGTGTAAGCATTTCGGTTCCTCTTTTAGATCATATCGTCAATCTCGTGGCAGAAGTCCTCGGCCGCCTTGTTACTGACCATCGCCAAAAATGCGGTATCATCACCGGCAAGTGTTCCGGCGAGGGTCTCAATGTGCATATTGTCAAGCGTTGCGCAGGCTGCGTTTGCAAGACCTGGCAGCGTTTTTATAACGATGATATTCTGGGCAACGGCATAGGAGGTCACGCTTTCACGGAATATTTTGCGCAGTCTCTGCTCATGGTCGTTATTCTTGGATTTGCCGCTTACGGCATAATGATGCCTGCCGTTCGTGCCAAGCTCCTTAACAAGGTGCAACTCCTTGATATCCCTCGACAGCGTCGCCTGTGTACTGGATATGCCGTGCTCGGCAAGCGCCTCGATAAGCTGCGCCTGCGTTTCTATCTCCTGCTCGGTTATTATCTGCAAAATTACATTTTGTCTGGTATTTTTCATGTCGTCTCCCTTATCGATTTTTGTAAAGCAGCTTGTCGAATGTGGAATCGTAAAAGCTGCTTAGACCCATGTGGACAAGATTTGCGACCTTTTTTGATTGGCGCACAGTCACAATATCGTCGTTAGCAAGGTCAGCGCCCTTTGCGCCGTCGACCGCAACATAAGCCCTGCGGTCGTGTATCTTCTCAGCTTTGACAGTGACCTTCCTGTCAGGGCCAAGCACGAAAGTTTTTGCACCCATGACATGAGCGCATATAGGCGAAACAATAAAGTTCTTTGCCTCCGGCTCAACAATAGGCCCACCTGCGGACATGGAGTAGCCGGTAGAGCCCGTCGGCGTCGCAACAATGATACCGTCACCGGAAAATGACACCATCATATCACCGTCGCACCATGCTGTGAGCTTGATGCAGTCGCCCATACCATGGATGACAACATCGTTTAGGCCGACATCACTGTATATGACCTTGCCGTTTCGCTTAAGCTCGACATCGATCATCATGCGGCGGCTTGAGACATAGTCTCCGGCAGCGGCATCGACTATAAGCTCTAGCTTTTCCGGCTCGAGCGGAGCCATGAAGCCCTTTGTACCTAGGTTTAAACCGAGCATGGGCGTGTCGGTATGGTTAAGATACCTTGCCGCATGGAGCATCGTGCCGTCACCGCCTATAATGATAAAGAGCGTTGCCTCATTAGATACCGATGCCCACTCACTTATCCTCACATCTGCCGGTATCGCCTTGGGGTCATCGGCTCCAAAAACCGGGCAAATCTCGGTTCTGTAACCGTTGGTTTCAAGCAAAGCTTTAGCTTTCAGTGTCAGCTCAAGTCCCGTATCTCTGAACGGATTAGGGCACAAAACAATCAAATCGGACATAATCTGCTCCTTAAAGACTCTCGTGCGAGGCTTCAACAACTGCTGTTGCATTGATAGTGCCCGCCTCGTGTACGCCTTTTTTCATATAACACAGGTACTCTCGGTTGCCCTCGGGTCCCTTTATGGGTGAAAAATCAAGTCCCATGACCGTCATGCCGACAGTCGGTGCAAAGCTTAGCACACTTTCAATAACCGAAAGGTGCACTGCCTTATCACGGACAACTCCTTTTTTGCCGACATCTTCCCTGCCGGCTTCAAACTGCGGTTTTATGAGGCACACAAGCTGCGCATCATCCTTTAAAAGTGCGCAGACGGCGGGCAAAACAAGCTTTACAGATATAAAGGACAGATCCATGACACAGATATCGAGAGGCTCGGGTATCTGCTCGGAGCTTATATAACGAATGTTCGTGCGCTCCATATTGATAACTCGCTCATCGTTGCGCAGGCTCCATGCAAGCTGGCCGTAGCCGACATCGACGGAGTACACCTTGGCAGCACCGTTTTTAAGAAGCACATCGGTAAAGCCGCCTGTCGATGCGCCGCAATCGATGCACACCTTGCCGGTAACATCTATCGGGAACACCTTTAGCGCCTTTTCAAGCTTCAGGCCGCCGCGGCTCACATACGGTAAAGCAGTTCCCTTGACCTCAACATTAACATCCGGCGAAACCTGCATACCGGGCTTATCCGCACGCTGGCCGTTGACAAACACAAGTCCGCTCATGACGGTGGTTTTAGCTCTCTCTCTGCTTTCGGCAAGGCCGAGGTCAAAAACGAGTTGATCCAATCTAATTTTCTTCACTTTGCACCTCTTACAAGCGTGACAGCTTTTTTATAAAGAGCCTCGGTGTCAAGACCGCAATCTTTATATAGCTCCGTGACCGTTCCGTGCGTGACGATGCCGTCACCGAGCGTGCAAATGCTTGCTCCGTCAAGGCAAATTCCGGTTTCCTCCGCTGCGCTAAGCAGCGCTTCACCGATGCAGCCGTGCTCGCACACATCCTCGGCAGTCAGTAGCTTCTTGGTCTTTTTAAGCGACGCAACGATCTCATCCGTGCACAGCGGCTTTATTTGCGATATCTTGATCACTTCGGCCGAGATACCGTCATTTTCAAGCATTTCGGACAGCTCAAGCATTTGATTTATCATCGTACCGTACGCCGCAAGCGTGATATCGCTGCCATGCCTGAGCACCTCGGTGCCGCCGGTGCTTATCGCTTTATATGCGCCCTCGCTGCCACGGGGATATCTGATGGCAACCGGGCCATCCATTTCGTTTATTGCTGTGTCCAGCATCTGCTCAAGCTCGGCAAAGCTTGACGGGCACAGCACCTGCATACCGGGCACGGAGCACAGGTAGTCGACATCGAAAACGCCGTGGTGCGTCTCACCGTCACTACCGACAAGCCCAGCCCTGTCAACGCAGAACACCACATGCAGATTTAGAAGCGAAACATCGTGGATGAGCATGTCATACGCACGCTGCAAAAAGCTTGAGTATATTGCAACTACCGGCACAAGGCCCTGCTTTGCCATGCCCGCTGCCATTGATACCGCATGCTGCTCTGCAATTCCGACATCAAAGAAGCGGTCATGGTACGCTTCGGCAAACTCATTTAGTCCCGTCCCCGACGACATTGCGGCAGTTATTGCAACGATATCCTTGTTTTTCTCCGCAAGCTCAACAAGTTTATGACCGAAAACGCTGGAAAAGCAGGTGCCGCTCTTTTGAAGCTCGCCGGTCGCAGGATCGAATTTGCCTACACCGTGGTACTTGTCAGGGTGCTTCTCGGCATACTCACACCCCTTGCCTTTCTTGGTCAGAACATGGACAAGAACAGTCGTTTTCATTTCCTTTGCCCAGCGAATTACTGTCTCAAGCTGCTCAACATCGTGCCCGTCAACCGGACCGAGGTAATAAATACCCATAGAATCGAACAGATTTGACGGCAAAATGGACTTTTTGAGCGCCTCCTTGAGCTTGTGGTTTGCTTCATAAAGGGGCGTGATGTTGCCAACGGTACGGCGATACCAGCGCTTGAAGTTTATATACCCGGGTTTGATACGCTCCTGCGACAGGAGCTTTGCCATTCCACCGACATTGGTGTTTATGGACATGCCGTTGTCATTAAGAATAATGACCATCGGCTCATCGCATCCACCGACATTGGCAAGTCCCTCATAAGCAAGGCCACCCGTGAGTGCCCCGTCTCCGATGACGGCGACAACATCGTATTTTTCATTTTTAAGCGTCCTTGCCCTTGCCATTCCGAGTGCAAGTGAAACAGAGTCGGAGGCGTGACCGGCGATAAATGCGTCATCCGCCGCCTCATAAGGCTTCGGGAACCCGGATATGCCGCCGTGGCAGCGCAGGGTGTTGAAGCAGTCCCTACGGCCGGTTATTATCTTGTGAGCGTAGCTCTGGTGCCCGACATCGAAAACTATCCTGTCTCTTGTGCTGTCGTACACCCTGTGCAGCGCAACGGTGAGCTCTACCGTCCCAAGATTGGACGCAAGGTGGCCGCCGGTTTTGGAGACATTTTCTATTATAAACTTTCTCAGTTCCTCGCACAGCGGCTTAAGTTCATTAGCATCGAGCATTTTTATATCGTTCGATGAATTAACTTTATTCAAAATATTCAAAACAATGCCTCAATATATAACTATTTATTCGCATAATTTGCTATTTTATATAATAACAAACCACACCGGATTTTACAATAGACAATCGGTGTGGTTTTTAAGAATATTTACATTTAACCCATGCGGGTTACCATGGAATCGGCAAGCTCGCAGAGAAATTCGGTATCATCAAATGCTTCATTCAGTACAGACTTAGCTTGCTCAGTGAGCTTTTCTATCATTTTCATACAGCGATCAGCGCCGTAAAGCGCCATATAGGTGTTCTTGTGCTCCTGCTCATCCGAGCCGATAGGTTTGCCGAGCTGTTCGCTCGTACTTATTACATCGAGCATATCGTCCCTTATCTGGAACGCTGCGCCGATGGCTGCACCAAACTGACTTGCGGCCTCTGTCTGCTTTTCATTGCCGTTCGCTGCAGCAACGCCCATTGTGCAGGCAGCTATCAAAAGTGCACCGGTCTTGCGGCTGTTTATCTCGTCAAGCTCGTATGCGGTGAGTTCTTTATTCTCGCCTATCATGTCAAGAAACTGGCCGCCGCACATTCCGTCAGCACCCACAGCATCTGCAAGGATGCGGGCGCACTCTGCTCTCGCTTCCGCCGGAAGCTCGCTGCGCAGTATTGTGCCGAACGCCTCTGCTTGCAAAGCATCGCCAGCAAGGGTCGCCGTGCATTCGCCATAAACGACATGGTTTGTCGGCTTGCCGCGGCGCAAGTCATCATTATCCATGCACGGCAGATCATCATGAATTAGGCTGTATGTGTGCAGCATCTCGACAGCACACGCTGCGGGGAGCGCCTTATCGCAGTCTCCACCGGTTATCCTGCAAAACTCAAGAACGAGTATCGGTCTAATGCGCTTGCCGCCTGCATTAAGGCTGTAGCGCATAGCCTCAAAAAGCCCCGCCTGCGGCATACCGTCGTCACGAAAGTATTCTGCGAGCTTTGTGTCTATCAGGGTTTTGTATTCTTTTTGCGTCATATCAGTCTTTATCCTCAAACGGAAGCTCGACAGGCTCACCGTCCGGGCCTTTCTTAAGCTTTACTACCATCTGCTCTGCCTCGTTGAGCATGGCATCGCAGTTAGATATAAGGGCTGTGCCCTCCTCAAAAAGCTTCAGTGAATCGCTCAAGGGGGCGTCGCCCTTTTCAAGCAGCTTTACTATCTCATCCAGTCTTGTTATCGACTGCTCAAAGCTCAGTTTATCACTCATGTTTTGTTGCCTCACTTTCCTCTACACGGCATTTTATAACGCCATCGCTGACACTCAGCCTTATCTTATCGTCGGGTCTAACATCACTTACACTGCGCACGAGCTGCCCCTTGTCGTCGGCTGCTATGGCATATCCCCTGCCGAGCACCTTGAGCGGGCTCATCGCATCCAGCGACGCAGCCAGACGCACAAAGTCACGCCTTTTGGCCGAATTTGACCTGTCGGCAGCGGCAATGAACCTGTCCTTTATATAGTCAAGCTCGGCACGCTTACTTTCGACATACGCCATCGGAGTTTGCAGCACTCTACGCTTTTTGAGCTCGTCAAGCTTCGACTCAAGCGTCGATATCTTCTTGCGCATCGCCTGTGTGCGGCGGATGCTCAAATTATCAAGAAGCTCACGCATATCCCGCACATTCGGAACGGCAAGCTCCGCTGCATTTGACGGCGTTGATGCCCGAACATCGGCGACATAGTCGGCAATGGTAACATCCGGCTCATGACCTACAGCGGATATAACGGGAAGCTCAGATTCGAATATTGCTCTTGCTACCCTTTCGTCGTTGAATGCCCACAGATCTTCGATCGAGCCGCCGCCTCTGCCTGTGATTATTAGGTCTGCGACCTTATGGCGGTTTGCATATCTGATAGCGCCGACTATCTCCGGCGGAGCTTCGACACCCTGTACCCGCACTGGCAGCAGAACGACCTTGGTCATAGGCCAGCGCTGGCCTAGTATTCTAATCATGTCGTGCACGGCTGCACCGGCAGACGATGTAATTATCGCTATCTTTTTCGGGAACGGTGGGAGCTTTTTCTTGTGCTTCGGGTCAAAAAGCCCCTCGGCAGCAAGCTTTGCCTTGAGTTGCTCATAGGCTACCTGCAAATCACCAATGCCCTCGGGTATCAGGTCGGTGCAGTAAAGCTGATATGCACCGTCACGGGGAAACACCGATACACGGCCAAAAGCAGTGACACCCATACCGCTCTCCGGGCGAAAGCGAAGCTTTGATGCACTGCTTTTGAACATGACGCACCTTAAACTGCTTTCCGAGTCCTTGAGCGTAAAATAATGATGCCCCGATGGATAGATCTTGTAATTGGAAAGTTCCCCTCGGATGCAGACATTATTGAGCAGCGGCTCGCAGTCTATAAGCGTCTTTATTAGATTATTAAGCTCCGATACGGTCAGAGTTCTCTCGTTCATTCTTCCGTCTCCGCACTGGCGGCTACCTCGGTGCCGAGCTCGCCGCGCATAAAGCCGCCGAGAACACCGTTTACAAACGCAACGGTCTCCGGCTCGTCATAGCCCTTTGCGAGCTCGACCGCCTCATTTATAGCGGCAGCGTTCGGGATGTCGTCCATGTACAGCACCTCGCAAATTGCGCAGCGCATAACGGCGACCGCCGTTTTCGATATTCTGCCGAGCTTCCAGCCGTTTGAGTACTCATTTATATAGTGGTCTATCTGCACCCTGTAGTCCTCAACAAGGCTTGCAAGACGGATTATATAATCCATCTGCTTTTTCTCGGGATATTCGGCATACAGCTCGTCCACCTCGGCAAGCGTCGAGTAGTAATCCTTATCGAAAAATTCCTCGGCAATGTCTGCAACGGGCTTACCGGTCTGCGCAGCGTAAAATCCAAGCTGTACTGCTATCTCTCTTGCAGTAGTCCTCTTCATTGTGTGACCCTCGTACGATTACTTTTCAAAGGCAACGCCGGAAACATGGACATTGACCTCTGCCTTGTCTATGCCGGTAATAGCCTGAACCGCCTCGGTGACGGAGTTCTGAACTTCCTTCGCAACATTGACAATGTTGCAGCCGTAGCGAACGAGGATAACAGCGTCGACCTTGATGGTGTCGTCAACTATTTGCACCTTGATGCCCTTGGACACGGTCTTGATGCCGATGAGCTCGGCAAGCTCTGCACCGGCAGTGTTGGAAATGCCGGCAACACCGTCTATCTCGGTGATAGCGGTACGGACCATGGTGGAGATTACATCCTCGGAAATATTAATGCTGCCGTTTTCTGCTTTGCAGCTTATATAATTATCGCCCATTTTTATGCCTCCAAATAGTTTTCATGACATTGTACCACATCACAGCAAAAAAATAAAGCATAAAAAGACGGGAAAACCCGTCTTTTTATGCTTGTCTGCTAAAGAACTTGGTGAAAAGAGCAGCATCGGGCTTAAACCCAATACGCAGCAGGGGGAGTGCGAGGGGGACAAGGTCCCGCCTCAAATTGGATTATAGCCATCAAAAACGCCTGTTAAGGCTTTTTGACGAGCATAGCGAGGTTTTTTGTGAAGCAAAGCTTCACAAAAAATGTGGCGTGTTTTAAAGCGAGAAAAAGTCAAGGACATTTTTCTCGCTGAGCATGAAAAGACGGGAAAACCCGTCTTTTTATGCTGAGATCTCGATTATGTTAAGCTGCGCCGCTTTATAGTCCGTTTCCGAGGTCACCGTTTCGGTTATTCTTGCGACAGCCGCTTCGCTGAGGCCGTCAGCAGGTGCTGGCACGGCAACTGTTATCTTATCCTCGCTCATATACACGACGCAGTCGGTAAAATCCTTTGCTATGAGCTTATTTTCAAGCTGCGTTTCGCTCATGGAGTAGTTTGCCATGGCCGATATCGACTTCATAGCCGCATCGATCGTTTCCTTTGATGCGCCGTCTTTTTTGGACGCTTCCTCAAGCAGCTTCATTGCTTCCTCACGGGAGACTTGGCGATTGAGCCTTGCTTCGGCAAAATAACCGGAGGAGCTTCCCTTGGTGTTGGCTGCTTCATACGCCTCGTCAGCTGCCTTCATTGCCGCATCCTCGGCCTTGACCATTGCTGAATCCGCCTCGCCCCATCTGTTGTTATATGACCAGTTCAGATACACTGCCGCACACACAAGCAGCAGCACGGATGCTATCGTAATGTTTCTTTTGATATTCTTCATTTTGCCCTCCTAATTTTGCCTCGTAATTAATACCTGTATCTCATCGCAGCCTAAGCCTGTGTAAGCCTCCACGCTTTTTATAACGCTCAGCTTGACCTCTGGATCGGCTGCGCCGTCGCATACGACCACTGCACCGTGCTCGGATATAAGAACGCTTGCATTTCCTACCCCACGGCTGCTTTCCAAAATCGCAGCCAAGCGTTGCTCGTCGTCGTTTGAGACGCCGTCGGAGCTGCTTTTTGTGCTTCCGCTCGGAATAAGCAGCAGCACGAGTCCCACTATCAGCACGATGAGCGGATATTTATACTTTGCAAGACCGTCCAACATTTTTTTACCGTTCATTTGTTTTGCACCACTTTTGTTCATCTTTGCTTATACCAAGCTGAGTACCGATAAATACCTCAAGCTCTGCTCGTTGCCCATCCGTGCAGTCATACCATATCTCACAGCTTGCAGGGTACCAGAATCCTTCTGTAGTCCATTCAGCAGTGACTGTTACCTCGGATATATCTGCGCCGATTTCTTTTGCTTTGTCCAATATATATGTCTGACACTTGTCTTGTATGTACAATCTGTTTAATTTTTCGTTCTCTTCTTTCCCGCTGTCGGCGTACTCCTCGGCCTTGAGCTTATATTCTGTCAGAGTTTTAGAGTAGTCGCTTAAGTCTATTGAAACGACCGGCGATATGACCGCTATCATCATCGCAGCGGCACAGGCTATGCCGACGGCCTTCTTGCCGCTGCCCTCGGGAGTTAGCGCCAGCGCAAGGAAGCAGAACACGGCAGAATACACAAGAGTTTGTATGTAATTATGCACAAATTCGCTCATCAGCCCACCACCGCTCTCATGCACGAAATCAGGGCGATAAACATCATCACACCGCAGCATCCGACAAGCCCCAGCAGCATTCCAAAGGCCGTTCCGATGCTCTGCGTCAGAGACGCTATCTGCGGCAGCTTGAGCATTGATGTGAACGCTCCGGCAGCCTTAAAAGCAAGGTAATTCAAGCCTATTACGACCATCGGCGAAATGCACAACGAAAGTACGGCAATCATGCCGAAAGCGCCCAAAGTGTTCTTGACAATTTCCGCTCCAGCGACTACACTCGAAGCTGCATCGGAAATGATCCCGCCTACTACCGGAAGCGCCGTTGATATGGTCGTTTTGGCAATTTTCGATGCAAGCTTGTCCCCGCCGGAGGCTATGGCGGAGCTTACGCCGATGTAGGCTGTGAAGCCCAGCGACAGCAGCGTCATAAGGCTTGTACTGACCCATTTCAGAAGCTTCGATATTGAAGCTAAGCTTGGATTATCGAACGCAGCCGAGGCGATGCTCACGGCAAGATAAGCGTAGATAAACGGCACTATCAGGTTCTGCGCCAGGGCTATGAATACATCCATGAACATTGCCGATGCGGCATATCTGACCGCAGCCGAGCTTATCTCGCCGCAGGCGGCAGAGGCTGTGCACATGGCAGGCAGCAGTATTTTTGAAAAGGCGGAGATGTCGTCTATCGCCTTTGTGCCTTGACTTATATAAGAGTTTGTATCGCTCACGCACAGTATCGTTATAGCAGCGCAGCCGCAAAGAGCCACGAGTTCCGGCGTTTTGTCGCCGCCGAAAAGTGCAAGAATTGAGCACAAAACGGCAACTATGACAACACTGACTGCTTTTTTCAAGATGCCGCCTGCGTTATCCTTGAGCTTTTGCTTCACGGTATCGCCTAAACGGTCAAAAAAAGCTTGGACGTCGGTGGCATCGTCAAGGTCGCCGGCAAGCTCCCTTGCCTCCTCCGGCAGTGCGTCCTCGACCTTGCCCGTGTCGAGTCCATCGGCATAGCAGGTGCTCGGCAGGATAAGGAGCATGATGAATAATATGAGCAAGACCCTTTTCATGTGAGCCCCTCCAATGTCTTTAGTAAGGTTTGCAGCAGCGGCATTGCGGCATAGACCATTGCGGCGCTGCCTAGATATTCAACAGCCGACGATGTCCCATTTTGACCTGCGTCCTTGCACAGATTGCAGACAAGCTTTGTAAGAACGGCAATGCCGACACATTTGATTATCGGGACAAATATTGCAGACGGCAGCCCCGAGCTTTTGATGATACCGGACACGAAATCGGCAAGCTGTGATATCATTCCGACGGCAGCCGCACAAACGCAAACGGCGCATATTGCACTCAGTACGAAGGAATACTCAGGGTTCTTAGTCTTTATCAACAAGCTGCACGCTGCACACAAAATTGCGACTGCGGCAACCTTTGCTACGATCTCCATTACAATTGAAATAGCGTCTTTATGAGCCCGAATAGCTCACTTATCTTCTGAACGACCACGATGAGCACAACAACAAGTGCCGCTATCGTTGTCATAAGCGCCTGCTCATCCCTGCCGGAGCGGGTAAGCAATATATTGAGTACCGCAACAAGGATTCCGACGGCAGCAATTTTGAATATCAGATCAATCTCCATTTTATCTCCTTCTCAGGCCAGTATAATTGCGAAAATAAGACCTATTCCCGTTCCCAGTCCGATGTACATTTTTTCGTTGTTTTTAAGTCCCTCGTTAAGCTTTTTATATTCGTCGTTAAGCTCGCTTATACATCTGTCAATGGATGCCGACTGAAGCTCGGCATCGTATTTGCCTATGCTGCTGCCGAGGTCCTTTAGAGCTTGTCTGCTGCTTTTGCTTAGCATTTGCAGCGTTTTTTCAGCGTTCTCGCACCAAATTTGCGTAAAGCTCTTGCTGCCGAGGCTCGAAAGCTCTGTTTCAAGACTGCTTATAAAGCTGTTCATGTACCGGTAGTCCGGCAGATTTGAGCAAGAAAAAATTTGTTTAATTGGCGTTCTTCTTGTACATATCTCATTGCGCATCAGCTCCAAAAGTGATATGATTTCTTTGAGTGACTGTGACGAAGCTTTAAGTTCCCGTGCCTTGAAAAGTCCCATGACCGAGGCAGCCGCAGTCAACAGCACAGCACCTAAAAGCTTCATAACTTGAGTTCCTCAATACGGTAGCTTCTGCTGCCACTGCTGTTTTCTATAAACAGGCAGTATTTAAAAATGCGCATCTGCATTAGTCGACGGTAAAGCTTGCGTGAATAGAGGTCGTCAAGGTCTCTTGCGTGAGCCGTTGCAAGCAGCCGCACTCCGCAGCCGGAAGCCTCAAAAACCGACTGCATGTCCTCGCTTGAGCTTATCTCGTCCATCGCAAGAACATCCGGGTTCATGGCTCTTATGAGCATCATGGCCGCTTTTGCCTTAGGTGCATCGCTAATTATATCGGTATACCTGCCGACATCGAACTGAGGCACGCCTTCGCTTACGGCGGCTATCTCGCCCCGTTCATCGGCGACCGAGACCCGCTTGCCGCTGTCGGAGATAACTCTTATAAACTCACGCAGGCAGGTCGTTTTACCGGAGCTCGGCGGTGAGGCGATGAGGATATCAGTTAAACCGTTTTGGTTCATTTGCCTTAACTCGTTTGCGGCGACACCTCGTATTTCTTTCGGTATTCTGAGCGATAATGAACTTAGGTTCCTGATGCCGCAGACTGCGCCGGAGCGCATTATTGCGTTTCCGCATATGCCGAGACGGATGCCGCCGTCAACATTTATGTAGCCGTTTGCCATGCTTGTCTCAACGGCGTGCACCGATGCACCTGTTGCGCATTCAAGCACGCTTTCAAGGTCGTCTACCGTAACGGTATGTTCCTCGGCTATCGGCCTTTCCTCCCCGTTTATGAGTACCGTCATTGCATGTCCCGCCCGCAGACGGATCTCCTCGATCTTCTCTCGCTCAGCCTCCGGCAGTATCAGTATCTCGCTGTTTAGCGCTATCGGAAGCATCGACGCTGCGCTGTTTAGTTTGTTCATTTTGCTCACCGTCCTATGTCCTATAATTATTATGGTAAGCAAAAAATTATTCCTTGTTAAAAATTAATTTTCTTGTCACCTTTTCACCTGTTAAATTGTCTATATTATAGATATGATGAGATGTACTTTCGCTTGAGCATAAGGATATACAAAAGCCATGGTTTTCAGCAGTATTAATTTTCTTCTGATCTTCTTCCCGATCTTCTTCACTTGCTACTATTTAACTCCAAATAAATATAAAAACTACACCCTGCTTTTAGGCAGTCTTGCGTTTTACTTTATCGGAACAATCAATGCGCCGTACCACTTTGTTCTGCTCATTGCGTGCATGCTGGTCGACTTTGTTGTGGGTCTGGGGATAAGCAGGTCAAAAAAGCATAAAAAGCTGCTGCTTGTCGTCGGCATTGTGTTTCACCTTATCGGCCTGTGTACATTTAAATACGCAGGCTTTGTAATCAGTGAACTCAACAGGCTGTCGGAAAGCTTCAACTTCACGGCAAATATTATTCTGCCTATCGGCATTTCGTTCTACACCTTCCAAGGCATCTCGTATCTTATCGATGTGTACAGGGGGGATATTGAAGCCGAGGAGAGTCTTTTGTGCTACTGCGTGTATATCTCCATGTTTGAGCAGCTCATCGCAGGCCCGATAGTAACATACGGGCAAGTGCAATATGACCTGCACAAGAGAAATATTTGGTTTGAGGATGCGCTCAAGGGTCTCGGAATTTTTATCTTCGGTTTGGGCTTAAAGGTCCTGCTTGCAAATCCCTTGGGCAAGCTCTGGTCGCAGACGCTTGCTATCGGCTTTGAGAGCATCTCAACACCCCTTGCGTGGATGGGCGTTGCGGCTTATTCGTTCCAGCTTTATTTTGATTTCTTCGGCTATTCGCTCATGGCTATCGGCATGGGCAAAATGCTCGGCTTTGAGCTGCCGATAAACTTTAATCACCCCTATACAAGCCTTACTATGACCGAGTTTTGGAGAAGATGGCACATCACGCTCGGCTCGTGGTTCAGAGAGTATGTCTACATCCCCCTCGGCGGCAGCAGAAGGAGCGTCCCGAGAGTTATCCTCAACCTGCTCATTGTTTGGCTGCTCACGGGCATATGGCACGGTGCGGGTTACAACTTCATGCTCTGGGGCTTTATGCTCTTCTGCATACTGGTCATCGAAAAGTTCTTCATCGGCAAGTATTTGAATGCGCACCCCGTTATAGGTCATATATATATGATACTGCTCATCCCTCTGAGCTGGGCAGTGTTCGCCGTGACCGATTTCTCGCAGCTTGGCGTGCTGTTCACCCGCCTGTTCCCGTTTTTCGGACAGGGCGCTTGGTCGGTATTTAGATATGACTACCTCAAGTATCTCGGCCAGTATTACCCCTTCCTTATAATTGCCGTTTTGTTCTCCACGAAGCTTCCGTATAAGCTTCTTAAGAAGGTAAAGAGCAAAGTCATTATCGGCATTTTCCTTCTTGCTATCTTACTTGGCAGCATTTACTGCATGTACCGTGGTCTTGACGACCCATTCCTATATTTCAGATTCTGAGGATGTAAACATGAAAAAGTCCAATATTATAACCCTTGCAATTTTGATCATCGTGACCGCAGCCGTACTAATCTTTGCCGCATGCTCCGGCAGTGATGAGCCAGAAGTGACCCCCACTCCCGAGCCTACACCGTCGCCTGTGCAGACAGTCGAGCCTACGGCAAAGCCTCAGCCCACGAAGCCGGTCGAAACAAAGCCCGTTGAGACGAAAACTCCCAATCCCAGTAAGGATCCAGCCCCTGTCAGCATGAACGACACGCTCTTTATCGGCGATTCAAGGACTGTGGGCATCAGAGAATACTCCGGCCTTAAGGGTGCAGATTTCTTCTGCAGCGTCGGCATGAATGTATTCGATGTCACCGGCGAGTCTCTTTCGGTCGACGGCGTCGGAAATGTTACCCTTTCACAGCTTCTGTCCAAGAAGCAGTACAGCAAGATCTACATCATGCTCGGCATCAATGAGGTCGGTTATCCCCATAGTTCAGTCGTCAACAAGTACAGCAAGGTGCTCGATCTTATCAAGGAAAAGCAGCCGAATGCAAGCATTATTATCGAGGCTAATCTACATGTCTCCAAGTCCCGTTCGGACAGTGATAAGGTCGTAAACAACGCAGCGATAAACGACCTTAACACGAAGCTTTCCGCATTGGCGGACGGCAGCAAGGTGTTTTACATCGATGCCAACACCGTTTTCGATGATGCCAGCGGTTCTCTTTCCTCGGATATGACCTCCGACGGCACGCACCTTTACGCAAAGTACTACCCCACTTGGGTCGAGTGGATCAGCACGGAGACGGCAAAGTATATATAAGATATAAATAGGAGGTGCGGCATTGATAGATAAGGATACATTTTGCCGGCTTATAAAGCAAAATGAAAAAGCAATGTATTCTGTCGCATTCTCCGTTTTGTCGAATGAAAGCGATGCAGCCGATGCTATCAGCGAGTCAATTTACCGAGCATACAAAAGTCTGGATACACTCAATAACATATACGCATTCAAACCGTGGTTGCTGCGGATAGTCCGTAACTGTGCTGTTGAGCTCGTCCGCAGCAACAAAAATCTGCTTTCCATCGATGATGTTGAGGTCGAGGAAAGCAGCTCTGAAAATGAGATTGTGACTGCGCTCACACTAAGGAAGGCAATCGAACAACTAAAACAGCCATACAGAGAGGTCGTTGTTTTATTCTATTTTGAGGACTTGTCAATAGCTCAAATTTCAAAAATCACCGGTGCATCGGTCGTGACCGCAAAGCAGCAGCTATCCCGTGCAAGAAAAATGCTGCGAGAAATGTTAATGGAGACTTTCTGAAATGAACAATTTTGACTCTCACTTAAAAAAATTCGCAAAGGAAGAGGATTTCAAAGTACCCGAAAGCGTGAGCAAGGTCGTAGACGACACGCTCGCTTCCCTGCCCGATAATGCAACTTGCAGGCGCAGAAGGGTCGTTAAGCAAATTCTGAGCGCAGCGGCGTGTCTATTGCTTGTATTTCTCGTTGTGCTTCCCAATTGCAGCCCGGCATATGCGCAGGCATTGGAGAATATTCCTGTCATTAGCAGCATAATCGAGGTAGTAACCATCAGAAACTACACTTATTCAGACGATAACTACACGCTTGATATTGATGTGCCGCATGTCACGGGTCAAAACAGTGATGCCGAGAACTATATAAACAAGGATATAGACGAGATGACAAAGCTTCTTTCCGATCGTTTTTACAGGGAGCTTGAAGCCGACGAAGGCAAGGGACACGGCTCTGTGCATGTCGACTATGAGGTGGTCACGAATACCGACAAATGGTTTACTCTAAGGCTTCGCGTTTGCGAAGCATACGGAAGCGGTAACACATACTACAAGTATTATCACATCGATAAAATCAAAGGCTGCATCGTTGATCTGAGCGACCTTGCGGTTGACGACAGCTTTTACAGCAAGCTAAAGGCCGAGGTGCAGCGGCAGATGAAGGTCGAAATGAGCGAGGACAAGAATATCGAATACTGGCTCGAAGATGACCCGTTCGGTGTATTTTACCTTGAGCCGGGCGAAAACAGCAACTTCTACTGGAACGATGACGGTGATCTCGTCATTGTTTTCAACAAATATGACGCCGCCCCCGGGTTCATGGGAACTCCCGAATTTACGGTCAAAAAGAGCGTTTTAGGCGATTCGCTTGTCCCTGAATACAGATAAAAATAAGCCCTCCGGCTGAGCCGGAGGGCTTATCGCATATTCAATTACTCTTCCCAGTTATGCCATACTTCCTGAACATCGTCATCGTCATCAAGAAGGTCAAGTATCCTGTTCATCTGCTTGATATCCTCATCAGATGTAAGTGTCACATAGTTCTGAGGAAGCATTGTAACCTCAGCCTGTGCCATCTTGATTCCGAGAGCCTCAAGAGCCTCTCTCACAGCACCGCAGGAATCCGGGTCTGTAAGAATCTCGAAGCTGTCATCATCCTCGTCGAAATCCTCTGCGCCTGCATCAAGAGCAGCCATCATAAGCTCATCTGCATCCATGCTGCACTCTTCCTTGTCAATGATAATCTGCCCCTTCTTGTCGAACATGAAGGATACACAGCCCTGCGTGCCTATGCTTCCGCCGCCCTTTGTGAATGCACTGCGGACATTGGCTGCTGTTCTGTTCTTATTATCTGTAAGACACTCAACGATGATGGCTGTGCCGCTTGGACCATAGCCCTCGTATGTAGCAACCACATAGTTGGCTGCGTTGCTGTCTCCGGCAAGGTATACTGGTCGGTTCTCTCAAAGGAGCGACGCGGCGATTTCGGCG